>Ga0209123_1002029_pt1 | contig 18199 bp, 13 predicted proteins | sample BarGraIncu00431A_FD_184500 | JGI IMG/M metagenome (GOLD analysis project Ga0209123, IMG submission 184500) | Arctic peat soil microbial communities from Barrow, Alaska, USA - Barrow Graham LP Incubations 004-31A (SPAdes) (version 2) | ecosystem: Environmental > Terrestrial > Soil > Wetlands >... | reverse complement strand
GCAAGGCGGTGGCTTCGCGCATCCGTGGTATCAGACAGAAAGTGGTCGTCTCTTCCCGACCGTTGTGACCTCCAGCCTCAAAACCTTCTGCAACAATCGCATCCACCCCTGCCTCCTCGCATTTTTTGGCAAAAATGGTATTGGACACCACATGCGCCACTTTGATGCCGTGCTCGTGCAGAAAAGGCGTCCAGGTTTTGGGACTGCCTGCCGAAGTGAACACGATGGAAACTTTTTCCTCTACGATAATTTGCATGATTTCAGAAAGCTGAGGATACATCAGGGGAACGTTCACGCCAAATGGCTTGTCGGTCGCTTGCTGACATTTCCGGATGTGCTCCCGAAGCACTTCGGGGTGCATGGAGCCGGCTCCGATCAGGCCGAGACCACCTTGGTTACTTACAGCTGAAGCTAGCCTCCAGCCGCTGCACCAGACCATGCCGCCCTGGATGATGGGGTGGGTTATGTGGAATAATTCGCAAATTCGGTTCATGGGTTAAAATTTTATTAAACAACAATTTCCACCTTACTTCCCATCTTTCCTCGGTCCATTAAGATTTTTTTTCGCTATTTCTTTATCGCTAGCTTTTACTCTGCGCTCCAATTTTTTAATATCCTCTTCTGCAGGCAATTGTTCTGGCTTAATACCACTTTTACCTAACAGCGATCGAACATCGGAATTGTTTTTAATATGTTCGCTGGTAATTCTATTCTCCCCTTTCAGGTCGTTCTTCTTCACATTAAAATTGGTAATTTCTGTAGCTAATTGTTTGGCGGAAATTGTAATGGTCGGTAAGAAATCGGCTAAAGGTCGGCTATCGGCAATACCCAGTTTGTGTTTCATGGCACTGGTATTGTAGCCACCAAACAATGCCCAATCGCCTTTGCTTCGAATAACTGCAAAACCTTTGTTATCTACGCCTCTTTCAAAAATATTTTTAGACAATTCAGTTTCGGCAGCTGCAAGTTGTTCTCTGGCATGGAGGCGTTCAACAAGTCGAATGCGTTCTTCCAGCAATTCTTGCTTGCGGGTCTGTATTGCAAAATAGCTTTGTGCAAAAGCGATTTGTTCTTTCTTGGGGTCGCCATTTTGGGCTATCAGATAACAGGCATAACGGGTGAGCATGATGTCCTCAACTTCACGCTGTCCACCTTTACCGACTACAATCATTTTGTTGACGTCAACAAAATGATCTGATACCGCTCCACCACTAGCTTTACAACTTTCTTTGGCTTTATCGATTGTGTTCAAAAAATTACGCCAATCGGCATAGCCTAATAATTGTTGCAACTCTCTGGCAAGCCAGTACTCTATTCCATCCTGTTCGTAAGCATGTTCCTCAAATGAAACATTAAGTTTTGTTATGGTTTGTTTTTCCATCGCTTCAAATTATAACAACTTCAAATTCAGTTTTAAAACTTCAGAACGCTCTTCATCGAACGCATAAATCTCCTCCTCTTGCTTAAGTTCAACTCAATTTATGCGGAAGTTCCTCACAAATTAAAAAACTTTACTTAGTAAACATTCACTTCCACAACCTGCGTATTTGCACAAAACGTTTCAACTATGCAAATATACCAAATCAAAAGGATGGATTGATGAGGATCTATTTTTTTGCATTTTTTTATTGTGCTAAAGTTACCAAAAAAAAGCCTCAACGCAAACGTCAAGGCTTTTCCATTCTTATTTAAACGAACATTCACTCTTTATCTCTCAGGTAGCTGGCAACGCTTTCCTGGGTAGCTTTCAAGGCTTTATCACCCTTTTTCCAATTGGCAGGGCAAACTTCACCAAATTCTTCTGTAAACTGCAGGGCATCAAGTACACGAAGTACCTCGTCCACGCTGCGACCTAAAGGCATGTCGTTTACCACCTGATGGCGAACCACACCGGCTTTATCTATCAGGAACAAGCCTCTGTAAGCTCGAGCTACACCAACGAAGGTTTCATTGCCCATTTCATCGTATTCCTCCGAACCGGCAAGCACATCGTAGGCTTTTGAAATCTGGAGGTTCTGGTCTGAAACAAGAGGGTATTTTACGCCTTCGATTCCACCGTTTTTAAGCGGTGTCTGAAGCCATTTCCAATGGGAAAATTCGGAGTCGGTGGAAGCACCAACTACAATGGTATTTCGTGCAGCAAATTCTGCGGCTTTTTCCTGAAAAGCGACCAATTCCGTAGGGCACACGAATGTAAAGTCGGCCGGATAAAAAAACAGCACAACATATTTTTCACCCTGGTACGTTGACAGCGAAAATTTTTCTACGATATCATTGCCGTTAATTACTGCACTAGCACTAAATACGGGAGCTTTTTTACCTACTAATACTGACATATCATTTATTTTTTAATGAATACTTTTCCTGACATCAAATATACACCTAGGAAAGAGGAAAAACACTCCCTATTTGTAGGTATTTATTCGGACGAAAACCTCCTGCAATACCTTATTCTCGGGAGCATCCAAGCGTAAAAAAGGGAGGCTTCCTCAAGAAGTCTCCCTTATAGAAAATTGGAACAAATCCCTGTTAGAATCTGTTGAGGTTCATCATTTCTTGGTATCAGCTATTTTTGCTGAAGTTTTAGTTTCCACAGTTTTTCCGGCTTTCTTTTCAGACGTTTTGGTCTTGTCACAGCTGGTAGCTTTATCAGCTTCCTTTGCTTTGCAACATTCAGTTTTTGCCTTGCTGCATTCGGTCTTTTTGGTTTTATCCTGAGCAACGGCGACTGAAGAAAGTGCGACAAATGCCAAAGCGGCGATCATAAGTCTTGCTTTCATAGATTATATATTTTAGTTTCACTTAATGAATCATTAAGCATATCAAAGATGGTTGTTTGTTGCATGCATTGCAACACAAAAAAGGTTAAGGGTTCTTAAATCTTAGAAAAGTCCTTTTTAAGCATTTTCACCCAATCCTGGATTCGTTGATCTGTTTTGTCCGGTTCATTGTCCAGGTCAAGCACCAATCCGGTAAATTTGTCCCCACGCACTGCCCGTGAATGGTCAAAGATGTATCCTTCAACTGGGGTTAAACCGACCAATTCGGCGCCGGCCGATTCGAAAACATCTGCCAGAATGCCTATACCGTCCACAAAATTATCAGGATAGTCTACCTGATTGCCAAGTCCGAAAATGGCCACTTTTTTGCCTTTCATCGGTAGAGTGCTTAGTTCGGGAACCATTTCATCCCAATAATCAGGAAGTTCTCCGTCAAACCAGGTGGAAACACCTACAATCAGGCTATCGTATGCTTTAAACTCATTTTGCCAGGCCTTTTCAACAGGCACCATTTCTATTTGATCTTCCCCAAAGGCTTCCTGAACCTTTTTGGCCACAACAGCTGTCTTTTGGGTACTTGTTCCATAAAATAATCCAATCTTTTTCATCTTTATTTTTATGTTTAATAGTCCAATAATTCTTTGGCAGCTAAAAAGATGCGGTTTTCGTCAGGCAGAATGGCTTGTTCCAGCAGAGGATGAAATCCGACCGGTGTAAATATAGAGCCGACACGCTGAATGGGTGCATCCAAAAACCGGAACATCTCCGTGCCTATCATGGCTGCTATCTCGGCACCAAAACCGGAAAAGACTTTATCCTCGTGTACGACCAGTACTTTTCCTGTCTTTTTAACCGATTGGAAAATGGTTTCCTTATCGAGCGGTATCAATGATCGAAGATCAATGACTTCTACACTTCGCTGAAACTCCTTTTCCAGCCGCTCAGCCGCTTTTAGGCATAAATGGGTGGTATTGCCATAGGTAATGATGCTAAGTTCCTCTCCTGCCCTACGAATGCGTGCTTTTCCAAAAGGAACTTCAAAATCATCCGGTATCACTGTTGCAGCTTCTACGGCATTGTACAAAGCTTTGGGTTCCAGAAAAAGGGTGAATCCTTTTGAACGAATACTTGTTCGTAAGAGTCCTGCAGCATCATCGGCAAAGGATGGATAAACGATACGGGCACCGGGTAAAGTGCTCAATGCACCTTCCAGGGTTTGTGAGTGATACAGTCCACCACCGATGTAACCGCCGGATGCCAGGCGAAGGGTTATGTTTGGCGTAAACTGACCATTACTTCGCCAATATTCATGGGTACATTCAACGTACTGTTCAATGGCTGGCCAGAAATAGTCGGCAAACTCTGCCCCTTCTATAACGATTCGTATTTTTGGGTCGAAGCGACTCATTCCGTTGGCTGTTCCGACAATGTAATCTTCGGCGATGGGCGCATTGAAAACGCGTGTTTCTCCAAATTCCTGCTGCATACCTTTGGTAACGTTAAAAACACCGCCCTTTTCTTTGTTTGCCACATCCTGCCCCCAAAGAAAGGTATCCGGATTGTGACGAAACTCGGCTTTCAAGGTTTCATTGATAGCTGTCACCAGATTTTTCCGTTCTCCCTCCTCGTTGTGCGTTCCATCAACAAAAACAAGTGGTTGATATGGTTCCGGCAATACAAAATCCAATACCGTTGCGGGATCCGGATCTGGCGCGGCTATTGCTTTGCGATTGGCCAGACTGAGTTCTTTTTTGGATGCTTCTTCTATTTCCAGAAGTTCTGCTTCTGTCATCCGATTGTAGCGCAATAACATGCGTCGGAACTTCAGCAAGGGATCAGCCGCTTTCACAAAAGACAATTCCACCTCATCCCTGTAAAGAGTGTGCTTATCGGAATTGGAATGGGAGCCTATTCGAACACAATTAGCCTGGACAATGACTGGATTGCGTGTACTGAGGGCGTATTCGCGGGCCTCAGTCATAGCATTCATGGAGTCGAAAACATCCTTGCCGTTGCAATGAATAATTTTCAGGTTTTTGAATCCGGAAAAATTGTCTGCGACTTTGCGATTGGCTGTCTGTTCTTTTTTGGGTACAGAAATACCATAACCGTTGTCTTGTATCACAAAAATGACGGGTAAACGCTCGGTACTGGCACCATTGATGGCCTCATAGACAAACCCTTCGGACACAGACGCCTCACCGTGACTAGCAATGACCACGCCTTTGTGACCATACGTAACCATAGCACGCCCAACACCTGCAGCATGCAAATCCTGAGTAGCAGTTGCCGATGATATGCTTTCGATGTGCCATTCCCTTTTGGAAAAATGATCGGACATGTGTCGTCCGCCACCGGTCAGATCGGTCGCTTTGGAGAGCCCGTTCAAGAGAATTTCTTCGGCAGTCAGTCCAGCGGAAAGTACCGTCAGTAAATCCCTGTAATAGGGAAACAAAAAGTCTTCTCCCCGGGTAAAAACCTGTCCTATGGCCAGTTGAATTCCATCATGCCCGGCATAGGGTGCATGAAAAGACCAGCCTAGTGATTGAAGCAGATAAACCGGTGCTTTCTCGTCGATAGCCCGTCCAAGCGTCATCAGGTGATACCATTTTTTGAGCGTTTGAATATCTGTTGTTTTTATATCGTATTTTTTCATATTTCCTATGTATTATTTTTCTTCCCAATTTTCCAGATAGTCAGCAATTCGCCTCAGAAAAGCTCCTCCTACCGCACCGTCTATCACGCGATGGTCGTAGGATAGGCTTAGATACATTTTGTGTCTGATCGCAATCACATCTCCTTCCGGTGTTTCCAAAACAGCTGGTTTTTTCTCAATATAACCCACGCCTAAAATGGCCACTTCCGGTTGATTGATGATGGGGGTGCCGAATATATTCTTAAAAGTGCCGAAATTGGTAATCGTAAAAGTACCACCTTCTATGTCATCCAGCTTTAATTTATTTATCCGGGCTCTGCCGGCTAAAGAGTCGATGGCCAGTGCCAAGCCGCTGATGCTTAATTGATCGGCATCGTGAATAACGGGAACAATTAGGTTTCCATCGTTGAGTGAAACCGCTATTCCTATATTAATGTGTTTCTTTAATAAAATCCTATAACCATCTACCGATGAGTTAATTTGTGGAAATTCTTTCAAAATTTTGGTCGTCGCTTCCACGATGGCTGGCATATAGGTCAGATTGATGCCTTCGTGTTTGAAAAAGGCGTCTTTATTTTTCTTTCGCCAGTTGACTAATTTAGTGACATCTGCTTCAACAAAGGTGGTGACGTGTGCCGATGTTTTTTTGGAAAGAACCATACGGTCGGAAGTGATGCGGCGTATCGGATCCATTTCACGGATTTCGATATCAGAATCACCCGATGCAGTTGATGAAAGAGTTGACCCGGCTGAAGGCATGGGTGGTGAAACCGGCAACAGTCTTTTTTGTGCGACCGGTACAGCAGTAGCGCCTTTTTTCTTTTGTTCCAGGTATCGGTTTATGTCTGACTTGCTCAGACGCCCCAGATAACCTGTACCCGGTATCTGATCCAGCTCTTCCATCGCTATTTTTGCTTCCCCGGCTACCTGAAGGACAATAGGTGAATACCATCGGACGTCTTCTGTTTTCGGTTTTTTATCGGATAATGGAGCGGAAATTTCTATGGGTTCTAAGGGCTCCATCATCGGTACCGTTTGCTCCATATTGGGTACCGTTTGCTCAATCTTTGGTTCTGATGGTACTTTAGCCACCTTCTCCGGAACAGGCTCCGCTTCATCTGCTTCCAATTGAATGACAGCGACAACTCCCCCAACAGGAACGGTATCTCCTTCCTTAGCTAAAAGTTCAAGAACAACACCAAATACAGGTGAGGGAACTTCTGCATTCACTTTAGCAGTAGTCACTTCAAACAAAATATCATCTTCTTTGATGGTATCGCCGACTTTTACAGACCAAGAGACAATGGTTCCTTCCGTGATGCTTTCTCCCAGCTTGGGCATTTTTAATTCAAATGTGGACATAGTATTTAATTTTTATACTGTTAATAAAGAAAGTAAAGTGTTGTAACACTCTTACGCGCTAAAGTTCCAGTTGGAAGTCGCATATTTGCTATTTTTTAAAAGAGTGATAGCCTCCAGATCGTCTTTGTTCAGAGTGTACATGCTGTTGTATAAGCATTTTTCTATATAGTGTTTGAAAATTATATTCCTAAATTCATTGAGTGAAAGGGGCTCCGGTAAATGTTCGCTGATATTGGTCACCACACTTTTAACCGATTTCACATAGTTAAAACGTGTGTTTACCAGACTGTCTTCTAAAACGACAGGCAGTGGTTCCAGGGCGAATCTTAAATTTTCCAGATTGGCGGAATAAAGCAAAGTGGCATGGAACATGACCTTTTCTCTGCGTATGTATTGGGCGCTGCCGGATATCTTAAACCCATTCAGGATCAAACCATGACGTTCGTCTGCTTCTGCATGAATGCCTATTAAGGATAGGATTTCCAGCATCTGCCTGGTAAACTTACTAAAATCGGGATTGTTGCTGGACTCTATAAATGTCAGATTGAGATTACCCAGGTCGTGATACACAGTTCCTCCGCCTGAATGTCTCCTGGCCACTTTGATTTGCTTTTCACCAACAAAAGCCAGATTCACTTCAGACTGCACCCTCTGATGCCTGCCAATTACGACAGACGGTTCATTTTGCCACAGCATAAAAACATCTTCTGTAAAATGATTTAAAAGATATTCTTCTGCAGCAAGATTAAAATATACATCTGTATATAAATTATTGATACAAAGCATCTGACCAATTATTAGTGACTATATATTCAGGCACTCATGGAATATTTCACCCACTGTGGGATGCGGAAAAACGATCTTCTTGAATTCTTCTGTGGTAAAGCCCTTTTCAATGGCTATTCCTGCAACGACGATCAGTTCAGAGGCGGGATTTCCCAGAATGTGGGCTCCGATGATACGATCCTCCCTATCTGTAATCAGTTTGCACAGGCCATTGCCGGCTTCATTCTCGGCAACAAACCGACCTGAGTAGGCCATAGGTAATTTTAATACCTGGAAATAGGTCCCGATGGCCGAAAGCTCTTCTTCTGTCTTTCCAACTCCTGCTAGCTCTGGATTGGTATAAACAACGCCTGAAATGGATAGATAATTGATGGGGTCTTCTTCCCCCAATATATGATTGATGGCCACTTCGCTTTCACGAATAGCCGTATGCGCCAACATAGAATAACCTGTAATATCACCGCAAGCATACACTTTGGGATGTGTCGTTTGCATAAATTCATTGACCTTTACTCCGTTCTTTAAGAGTTCTACAGGAAGGTTATCCAGACCCAAATGACTGAATGACGCCTTTCTGCCAACGCTTAGCAGTATTTTTTCAGCTTCAATCGAAGTTATTTTGTCGTCGTGTTCAACTAAAATCTGGCTTGCAGTCACTTCAACCACTTTAGTATCCAGATAAAAGTCCACACCTTTTTTAGTATAATCCTTTCGGAGCAGAGCTGAAGTTTCTTTGTCCATAACGCCCAATATCTCTGGCATCATTTCAACAACACTGACTTTTACGCCCATGCTATTGAAAAAAGAGGCAAACTCCATTCCGATAACGCCTCCTCCTATGATGACCAGAGATTTGGGTAAAACCTTTATATCCAACGCTTCCTTTGAGGTCCAATAATCGACTTCAGACAAACCTTTGATGGGGGGAATAACGGTTTCCGATCCGGTGCAAAGTAGTATATAGTTGGTTGAATAAATTTCTTTCTCACAGGATAGTTGCAGCATGCCGTCTTCTTCACCCAAAATGAACGCTTCTCCTTGCACGATGGTGACTCCATTGGCCGTCAGTTTCATCTTCACCCCGGATGTGAGTTTTTTTACAGTTTTATTTTTTCGATTGATGATCTTTTCCAAATCAAAGGTTGGATTACCATCCACCATAATACCATATTTGGAAGCATTTTTGGCCTGATCCAGCATTTTGGCTGAATACAACAACGTTTTTGTGGGAATGCAGCCCACGTTCAGACAAACGCCTCCGATGTACTCTTTTTCAAAAAGGACGGTATTCAATCCATTTACCGCAGCTTTTTCGGCTGCAGAATATCCAGCAGGGCCTCCACCAATAATTGCTATATCGTATTTCATGTTCGATGGTATTTAATTAGTACTAAACAGCCAATGCTACATGAGCTTGGCTATCTTTGTAAATCTTTATAAAAACGGATAAAAATTACATAATAGAACAAGCAATCACTTGAATAAGTTCAGATCTATTTCAAACAGAAACTATCTTGCTCTTACCCAATATGCCTTGAGGGTTTCGGTGATTTCGTAAATATTGCTTAATATTGTACTATGAAAATCCTTCACACCTCCGACTGGCACCTTGGGAAACACCTGCAGAACTTTCCACGTCATCCCGAACAGCAGGATGTCCTGCAGGAAATTTGCGAAATTGCCGATCGGGAGCAAGTACATGCCGTCATCATTGCCGGTGACCTCTTTGACACCTTCAATCCACCAATTGAATCGACCGAGCTTTTTTACAAAACCTTGAAGCGACTGGCAAACAATGGTAAACGCGCAGTGATTGCCATTGCCGGGAACCACGATTCACCCGATCGGATCGAGGCTCCAGACCCCTTAGCCAGGGAATGCGGAATCTTATTTGCCGGATATCCGAATTCAGTCATTGCCCCTTTTAAACTGGAATCAGGTTTAGAAGTAACTCAAAGTGAAGCCGGTTTTATGGAGCTTAAAATACCGGATACAAACGAACGTTTGCGCATCCTTATGACCCCTTACGCCAACGAATTCAGACTCAAAACCTACCTGGGGCAGGAAGATTCAGAGGAAGAATTACGTACAGTACTGCAACATAAATGGGCCGAAACGGCGCAGAAATACTGCGACAACCAAGGCATAAACATCCTACTTTCCCACCTGCTGGTCATGAAAAAGGGGGATGAACTACCGGAAGAACCCGAAGATGAAAAACCCATTCTGCATGTTGGAGGCGCGCAAGCCATTTACAGTGAAAACATACCGGATGAAATTCAATTTACCGCTTTGGGACACTTACACCGGAAACAAACGGTGGATATTCAACGCAATTCAAACATCCTTTATTCTGGCAGTCCCCTCTCCTACAGCTTCAGCGAAGCCAACCAAAAGAAATTCGTCCTTTTAGCAGACATAGAGCCCGGTAAAAAAGCCAGCATACGTGAAATTGAATTAAAAAAAGGCAAACACCTGCTTCGAAAACGTTCCGAAAGCATCGACGAAGCGGTAGAATGGCTCAAAGACAACCCCGACTCCCTGGTAGAGCTCACCATGTCCACCGACACCTATCTAACGTCAGACGAACGCAAGCAGCTAAATGCAGCGCACGATGGTCTGGTTTCCCTGATACCCGACGTTAAAAACAGAGGTGACAGAAACGACTCCAATTCAAATTCCATTGATTTGAATAAAAGTATGGAAGCCCTGTTCATCGATTATTTCAAACAGGCCAAGGGGCAGGAACCCAACGAGAATCTATTGAATTTATTCAAGGAAGTTTTATCAGAGGAGGAGGCACAATGATACCCATAAAACTAACCCTTCAAGGCATTTACTCCTACCAGGAAAAGCAAAGCATCGATTTCACCAAATTGACAGAAGCCAACCTTTTCGGCATCTTCGGCTCAGTCGGCAGTGGAAAATCAACCATTCTGGAAGCCATCACCTATGCGCTTTATGGAAATACGGATCGCCTCAACCAGAAAGGCGACAACCGCAACTACAACATGATGAACCTGAAATCCAACGACCTTTTCATCGAATTTATCTTCAGGACAGGCAAGGACGATACGGAATATATGGCCACGGTGAAAGGCCGGAGAAACAGCAAACAGTTTGAGGACGTCAAAGTTTTGGAACGGAAGGCGTATAAAAGTTTAAATGGTGATTGGCAGCCTATTGATGTGGAGGTTCTCTCCTCCATCATCGGCCTGAGCTATGAAAACTTCAAACGAACCGTCATCATTCCGCAAGGCCGTTTTCAGGAGTTCCTGCAATTGGGAAACAGTGACCGAACCAGGATGATGAAGGAACTTTTCAACCTGGAAAAGTTTGAGCTGTTCTATAAAGTCGTTTCCCTGGAAAGTAAAAACAACCAAAAAATCACCTCACTACAAGGTCAGATGATTCAACTTGGTGACATCAATCCCGACCAGATCAAGGTATTGGAAGATTCATTGAAACAGCTGAAATCTGAGATTGAACAAAAGACCCAAAATCTTCAAAAGCAACAAAAGCAGGAAGAACGATTAAGAAATCTGAAAGAACTTTCGGAAAAAATAGTCAAAGCGTTGCAGGTTTTAGCCGATTTTAAATTCCGGGAACCAGAATATATCTTGCTGGAAAAAGCGATCTGGGAATACGACTATTGCCAGCTGAATTTCAAGAACCTTTTCGAATCTGCCAAAAACTGTTCAGAAAAGATAGCCTTTTACGATAAAAACATTCAGACAGATCAAAACCTGCTCACTGTCAGCCTTCAGCAATTAAAAGAACTTGAATCGAACTTTTCAGTTTTGAAAACAGCTTTCGACAGCAGGGAAACAGACAATCAGCAAGCCGAAGAGCTGGATAAAATAGCGAAAATTCATGTATTGGACCTTTTATGCCAGCAAACCAACGTGCGCCTGTCCAATGGGGAAAAGGAGATTTCGAATACAGATTCAACAATCAGGCAATTGCAGGAATCCAAAACAACGCTGATTGCCTCTGTCAAAGAAATTAAGGAACTAATGCCAGATGTGGCTTTGCTCTCGAAGGTGAAGAACTGGTTTACATTTCACAATACCCTGATAATTGCCCAAAAAGTTTTGAAGGAAGAACTGAAAGATCTTCAGAATGGTATAAAGGATATTGAAAACCAAAAGACTCAGCTGTGGAAAGAAAACAGACTAGCAAACATTCCTTCAAAAGATCCCGATAGCATTCTGGAAGAAAACAAGTTGCAGCTCAGGAAAGATATCGAAAATCTGAGCAAAGAAATAGAGCACATTTCAGTTCAGAACAAGCTTGAAGAATATGCAGCCAACCTCGAAGAAGGCCACCCCTGCCCGCTTTGTGGTGCATTAACACATCCACAGCCTTTAAATGCACAGAGCGTTTCTGAAGCCCTGCAGAAATTAAAGAATCAAAAGTCCGAAATCGAAAAAAACCAAACGGACCTCGAAACGTTACAGAAAAAGATTACAGAATTAAATACCACCCTGAAACTTAAACAGGAACTTCAGAACACGAACCTTCTGAAACAGAAAAACCAGGAAATACAGATAGCCGAACACCAACTACTTTTTTTCTGGGATGCTTATAAAGAGGAAAACATGGTAAATGAATCATTTGAAACAGCCAATAAACTTCAGCAGCAACTCAAAACGAAAGAAACCGAACTGGATACGGCCATCAAATTGCATGAAAAGGAAGTCAATAACAAAGATAAATACAACAAAGCGCTTGAAGAATTTCGTCATCAACTTACAGCCAAATCATCAGAAACAGCGACCCTGAAAAGCCAACTTATACTCCTGAAACTTCCCGATTTTGAAAGCAAATCACCGGAAGAAATTCAAAAACTTAAAACGTCCTGCCTCCTTAACTATCAGGAAATCGGAACGGCCTATACCTCAGCCAACGACAAAATCAATGCAATCGGCAAAGAAATAGCAACTTTAAAAGGAAAAATAGAAACCAACAGACAAGTATTGGAACAGGAAAAACTCCTGCAAAAAGATATCGACTTTAAAATCCAGGCCCAGCTTGAGAAATCCGACTATGCCACCCGGCAGGATGTGGAAATAGTCCTGTCCAAATCCATGAATACAGAAGCAGAAAAAGCGAAGCTCACCCAATATAGAGAGTCCTTGAAAAATGCGGAAAATCAATTGTCCATATTCCAAAAAGAGTTGGGTGACCAAAAATACGATCCTGAAAAACATCAGCAGGAAAAAGAAATCCTCGCTCAAATGCAGGAAGACCTAAGCCTCAGCACCCTGAACCAAGGCAAACTTTCGGGTGAACTGGAAAAACTGAAAATCGACTTCGAATCCCGCAAAGCCCTTATCGAACAAAAAAATGCCCTGGAATCCAGAGCCGAAGATCTCAAAACCCTCAAACAACTATTCAAGGCCAGCGGTTTTGTCAACTACATTTCCTCGGTTTATCTACAGGAACTTTGTCGTGCAGGCAACGACCGGTTTTACAAACTGACCCGGCAAAAACTGAGTCTGGAAGTCACCGAGGACAATAATTTTCAGGTTCGCGACTTTATGAATGGCGGCAAAACACGAAATGTCAAAACACTTTCCGGCGGACAAACTTTTCAGGCTGCTTTATCCCTTGCATTGGCTCTGGCCGACAACATTCAAAAAATCACCGAATCCAACCAGAACTTCTTCTTTCTGGACGAAGGGTTCGGCTCGCTCGACAAAAAATCGCTCGATGTTGTTTTCGACACCCTCAAATCACTCCGAAAGGAAAACCGCATCGTCGGGGTCATTTCTCATGTAGAAGAAATGCAGCAGGAAATCGACACTCATCTGAAAATAGTGAACGACGAAGAAAGAGGCAGTTTGATAACACCGAGCTGGATTTAAAAAACAAATAAGGTAATTTCTACAACAATCAGATGAGCGGACAGTGTTCAGGTTTGGCAACATTCACTTTTAAAGCATAATTCCAATCACTGCCTGGCAAAATATCAAAACTGGGCCACAAATCAACATTTACATTTTTTTGCCATTTGGAATCACTAATAGCAGTCTCCATGCTGTTCACTTTCTTGTATTCCTCCTTTATGAGGAATGAGAAAGTTAAAGGGCCATTGTTCACACTGACACTGTTCTTGTTGGTAGGCCATGTATCTGAGAGCTCTGAAATCAGGCAAGTCCGGGAACAACTGCAATAGCCAAAAGATTGACAAAGAATGTGCATTGTGCAAGACTAGCAGTAAAATCTTCCTGAGTCTGAAAAAATAAAGTTGCTATTCCGACTTAAAAGTAGAAGTATTCGGTATAGTGAAGTGAAAATGGCTTCCCTTTTCAGGTTTACTTTCCACCCAAATTTTGCCACGATGTTTTTGTATAAACTCTTTGCAAATGACCAAACCAAGCCCGGTACCCTGCTCATTTTGTGTCCCATTTGTCGAAAAACATTGATTAAGGAGAAAAACATTTTCAAGAACGTCTTTACTCATTCCAATACCGTTATCGCAAATGGAAACCATTACTTCGTCTGGCTTATTTTCAACTGAAATTGAAATTGTTCCTTTCGGATGTGTAAATTTTATCGCATTGGAGATGATATTTCTCAAAACGGTACTGATCATGGTTTGATCTACAAAAACAGTAATTGTATCAGGAATCTCTTTTGATATAGATATGGATTTCTGCAGAGCAACATCTTTAGATAATTCAACGGCCTCATTGATAAGAACACTCAGTTTAATTTCTTCAGGGTTAAAATCCATTCGTCCTGTTTGTGACCGTGCCCAATCCAAGAGGTTCGAAAGTAAAGTCATGACCCGTTTCGAAGATTCCTGGATAATTCCTGCATATTCTTCAATGTCTTGATAATCTTCTTGCCTCACCTGTTCAACTAACAGATTACTAAAACCCAGAATACTGTTAAACGGGCTTTTTAAATCGTGTGCAATGATGGAGAACATTTTGTCTTTGGTGGCATTCAGTTCCTGCAAACACCTTTCACTCTCAATCAATGCTTTTTCAGTAATTCGACGCCCTTCATTTTCAGCTTTCAAATCTTCCAAAACCTGAATCATTTCACTTTGGCTCTTTTCAAGTTCCTGAGTACGTTCAGAAACCAATCTGGCCAAGTGTTCTTTCTCATCACGGTTATGCCTGTTGACATATTTTATTTTTACCATTGCCCTGATCTGAACTATGAGTTCCATTTCATCTATCGGTTTTGGTAAAAAAGCTTCAGCACCTACTGAAAGTGCTTTGATGCGGTTTTCCTTAGTCTCTTTTAAAGCTGTAAGAAAAACAACAGGAATATCGCTCAATTTAGGGTCAATTTTTAAACGACGACACACCTCAAACCCATCCATTATCGGCATAATAATGTCCAAAAGAACGACATCCGGATCATTTCGGGCAGCAAGTTCAATGCCATCCGGACCATTCAAAGCCGTATACAAAATAGAATCAGGAAAAGCATCTATAAGTACTGCTCTTAAACTGATCAGATTATCATTATTATCGTCTATTGCAAGAATTTTCACTTTTTGTATTTATTTTGGAATCGTAAAATAGAAAATAGTTCCTTTTCCAATGGTAGATTCTATCCAGATCTCGCCACCCAATAAATGAACGAAGCTCTTCGATATGGCTAAACCCAATCCATTACCTCCATATTCCCGGGTATAATCAGATTCAACCTGACTAAAACGTTCAAAAATCCGATCATGAAATTCTTTTGCTACTCCGATACCCATATCTTTGACTTTAAACTCGATAAAATGACCCTTTATCCTAAAACCAATCTCGATAGTTCCCTTGTTTGAAAACTTAATGCCGTTACCTACAAGGTTCACCAATATCTGTTTGATTTTATATTCATCACTACAAATCAAAATCTGAGCTTGCGGATTCAAGGCATCTATTTCTATACGGAGACCTTTTCCTTCCGCTTTAAAAATCAGTTCATTTTTTACACTTTCAATAAGTTCATGAACGGTAAAAACATTCTTATTCAGAGTGATTTGTCCGGATTCTATTTTTGAAATATCCAGAATATCATTTATAATTGTAAGCATGTTGGTGCCACTTGAATTGATCATCTGTGCATATTCACCGACTTTTGAATTATCTAAATCCTTATCCAACATCAAATCGGAAAAGCCAATGATACAATTCAACGGCGTTCGGATTTCGTGACTCATATTTGCCAGAAATGCTGATTTTAAAAGGTCGGCTTCTTCTGCTTTTTCTTTAGCCTTGATCAGGTCGTCCAACATTTGTTTTTTCTCCGTTGCATCGTTCATGATTAAGACAAAATTACTGATGCTTCCATTTGAATTTGTCAATGTACAAATGGTTGATTCTTCCCAGAATTCCGTTTGATCTTTTCTGCGATTTAGTACTTCCCCTTTCCAGGTCTTTCCATTTTTTAGTGTTTCAAAAAGAGTACCATATTCCTCTTTTGACAAATGACCTGGATTAAAAATTCTCGGTTTTTTTCCAAGAACATCCTCTAAACTATATTGGGTTAAAGATATAAATTTATTATTTACAAATTCAATGCCTCCTTTTTCGTTGGTAATCACAATAGCAGAGGGTCCCTGCTCTATAGCCTTCCCCAAGGTTTTAACCCGGCCATTAGCCATTTGATATTCCAAAAGCAGCTTTGTCATTTCTATTCTGCCATGCTCCAACTCACTGGTCCGTTCTGCAACCAGAAAGTTAAGGCGTTCCTTTTCGTCACGCTTCTGCCTGTTTGCATTTTTTATTTTAATCATGGCCCTAATTAGGGCAGTAAGTTCAGTTAAATCAATGGGCTTAGAAAGAAATGCTTCGGCTCCTATTTCAAGAGCTTCAACACGACTCTGCTTATGGTCTTTGTTAGCTGTAAGAAAAACCACTGGAATATCAAGTAAACGATCGTCTTTCTTTAAACGCCGGCAAACCTCAAAACCATCCATTTCGGGCATTAAAATATCCAATAAAATGACATCAGGATCTTTTTCGATGGCTAATTTAATTCCATTCAGACCAGTTAATGCAGTAAAAATGATGGAATCAGGAAAAGCATCTTCAGTAATGGCTCTCAGACTTATCAGATTATCCTTATTGTCATCTATTGCTAGTATAGTTATCATATTGTGCTCCAACTTATTAAATTTTGCCAATCCACTCTTCAATAATTTTGAAAAACTGCTTGTCATCGATTGGTTTTGATATATATCCATCAAAACCATAGGACATTAACGTCTCCCGATCACCTTTCATTGCACTGGCAGAAACAGCAATTATTGGAATATGATTTAGTTCAGAATCTTTTCTGAGTTTATTCAATGCCTCAATTCCATTTATGCCTGGTAAAGCGATATCCATCAATATCAGATTCGGGTGATACCGATAGGTTTTTTCTATGCCCATTTTACCATCTTCCGCTTCAATCACTTCGCACCGATCCGCAAGTAGAGCTTTTATCGTAAGCATGTTGTCTGAATTATCCTCGACTACCAAAACAACCGGTTTACCCAAAACCGGAATCTGAACCGGACGTTCCTTTAATTGGTTTTTATTCTCGTTTTCAACATACACCATACTGGCTACAGCTTTAAGCAGCTGTTCCTTATTGATGTCACCCTTTTGAATAAGTTGATGAATGCAATTACTATTTAGAAAGGAAAGCTCCTTTTTGGTAACATATTTGGCAGTAAGAATAATCACTGGAATATTTTCAGTCTTTTTCTCCTCACGGATCTGCTTTAAAACTTCAAAACCATCCACCCCGGGCATCATCAGGTCTAGTATCATTCCATCAGGTATTTTTTGGGAAATTAATCCAAGAGCATCACTGCCATTGTTTGCCACCATCAAATTATAGCCTTGTGACTCAAGAATATCTTTCATTTGAATAACTACAGCGTCGGTATCCTCAACAATTAGAATGGTTTTATCCGAAGTATTCATCTCCTCGCTATTTTTTTCGATGATATTCCTGTTTGATAAAAAAACATCATGATCTGAGTCTTCATTTACCTGATTGGATTCAAAAATCAAGGGTAAAAAAAGTATAAATTGTGACCCTTTGCCAGGGGTACTTATTACATCAATACGACCGCCCAAAATCTCGGCATATTTCTTTGCTATTGCAAGTCCAAGGCCAGTACCTCCATATTTTCTGGAATTACTGCCATCCGCTTGTCTGAACTCTTCAAATATAGAAGCAACGCTATCTTGTTCAATTCCTATACCGGTATCAGATACTTTTATACAAAAGTTTTTTCCCACTTGATATGTCGTAATTTCAACATAACCCTCCTCGGTAAATTTCACTGCATTTCCAATAATATTTTGCAAAATATGACGCAACTTATCATAATCACATGTTATTTCAGGCAAATCATTATTGGATAAATGACGAAGAGCAATATCTTTTTGTTTTGCTTGCGGATCTATCATATCAACAATTTCACCAATCAAATGCTGTACATTGAAAGTTGTTATATAAATCTCCTCCCTCCCGGCTTCAATGCGCGAAAGATCCAGAATATCGTTGATCAACAACAGTAGATTCTTACCATTACGTTCTATCACCTCCAGGTAGCTGTATTCTTCATCAGGAACTTTCCCGGATAAACGTCGGTTAAGCA
>Ga0209123_1002027_pt1 | contig 18213 bp, 15 predicted proteins | sample BarGraIncu00431A_FD_184500 | JGI IMG/M metagenome (GOLD analysis project Ga0209123, IMG submission 184500) | Arctic peat soil microbial communities from Barrow, Alaska, USA - Barrow Graham LP Incubations 004-31A (SPAdes) (version 2) | ecosystem: Environmental > Terrestrial > Soil > Wetlands >... | reverse complement strand
CCTGACCTTCGTCTATATGCTCGACTTCCCAATTAGGTGGGGTTTGCGCAGCGAGATATGGCATTGTGACCTGTTGAAAGTCTATTACCCTTGTTCTTCTGATTTTCCTTATTTCCTCAGACGAAGCCGTGATTAATAATAATTTCATAATTCCTACCCTTCTATGTACCCTGTAATTGTATAAAAAGGTATATTTAACAAATAGCAGCTAAATTCATTTATTAATCTGTTTGCATCAAGGAAATGCCCTTAAACAGCCGCGGACAAAACTCCACCCAAGCAATCGCAACCCCATACCGATCAAGCCTTGCTAAGAGTCCTGAGCTGCATTCTCTTGCACCAAGTGGGATTCGCACACAGGAACCTGGGCAATCTTCGAACCATTAGGTCGTGATTGCTTTGAGTCTAAAACTTTGGAAAACGGAAATGTCCAGTAATTTTTGAAGGCCAACTCTCCAATTGGTCTGTTTCACTCGCGAATGGTCCCGCATTATGTAAAATAAAGGGCACACCGTCCTTGCGGCGTTTATCAGAGACTATAGCGATATGTTCATGCGGATAGTCATAGGTTACGATATCACCTGCCTGCCAAAGATAGAGATTCTCGACATCACCGGGTTTTATCTCTCTAGTCAGTTCCACTGCATATTTGCGAAAGAATACAATCAGGTTAGGAACTCGACGAAAGTCGATATTGGGATCCGGTTTACCAGCAATACGAGGATACCTTGCCATATTTTCTTGAATATCTTTATCAACTAAGGCCTTCAAATCATAACCCGCATCACGCATAGCTCTCCACACAACATCCGTACATACTCCTTCGGTATCCGGCGGAAATCCCCCCTGATAATAGGAGCCCAGATACTTAGGTTTTCTTATGACTTCTGCCCTTGCACCGTTAACAATATCCTCCAAATCATTTAATCTATCGTTATCTTTATCACTTGGGCAAGAAATACGAGGAATTTGAATCAATTCAAACGGCAATTTATGAGTGGGAGAGAATGATTCAATTCCAAGCCACGCTATAAGACATAATAATATTAAACTGACAATAACAGCACTCGATTTAACAACTTTGTTAATACAGTTCACCTCATTATTGAAACTATTTTCTATAACGGTTGTTTCTTTCAACAAGTTTCATCTTATCTTGTAGTTCCAACCTCTAATTACGTAGAACTTCAAACGTTCTGATATATTTTTTAGCATAATCTTGGGCAGTCGACGGGGCATATCCTATAATCGTTGTTGCTGCCGGAATAGTATCCGAATTATCTTCTATTGTTGTTGCCGCTGAGGTAATTGTTATACTAGTTAAACCTTCGCAACGCCCAAAAGCCTCTCTTTCGATACTCACAGCTCCTGGCGGTATACTAATCCTGGTTAACCTTGTACAACCGAAAAAAGCACCGTCCCCAATACTTGCTAATTCTTGCGGAAGCCTAAGGCTGACTAAACCTGTGCAACCCGAAAAAGCAGCATCGCCAATCTTGGTGACTTCTTGGGGAATACTAATGTTGGTTAAGCTCGGGCAATCGGAAAAAGCATATTGATCGATATTGGTTACTCCCTGCGGTATGTCGATGCTAGCTAACTCTGTACAATGGAAAAAAGTATGGTCACCAATACTGGCTATTCCTTGTGGAAGCTTAATACTCTTTAATTCTGTGCAGAGACAAAAAGCGGAATCCCCGATTTTTGTGACTCCTTCTGGAATATTAATGCTCGTTAAACCTTCACAATCTTCAAAAGTACTGTCGCCGATCGTTGTGACTTCTAATGGAAGGTTAAGCTTGGTTAAGCCTGAACAACGGGAAAAAGCACCGTTACCGATACTCGTGACTCCTGGCGGGATATCAAGACTAGTTAACCCTGAACAACCAGAAAAAGCACCGTCCCCAATATTCGTTACTTCTTGCGGTATGTAAAGACTCGTTAAGCCTTGGCAACCCTCAAAGGCGCGGCTGCCGATCTTGGTTATTCCTTGCGGTGTTCCAATACTCGTCAGACGGTAACAACCGGAAAAAGCAGCATCGCCAATATTTGTGACTCCTTCAGGAATACTGACACGGACTAACCCCGTACAGCCGGCAAAACCAGGGTCCCCGATACTTGTTACCCCTTGAGGTATTTTTATACTCGTTAAATTTGTGCAACCGGAGAAAGCCGCATCGCCAATACTTGTGACTCCCGGAGGGATGTTTATACCCTTGGCTCCTCCGGGACAAGCTATTAATTCTGTTCCCGCTTTGTTATAAAGTACGCCGTCTATACTTGCATAGATTGAACTATCACTCACTACTGCAATAGTAGTTAAGCCTGTGCAGCCGAAAAAAGCATGGTAACCGATCTTTGTGACTGCTGACGGAAGGCTAATACTAGTTAAACCTGCACAACCGGCAAAAGCCGAATCCCCGATGCTTGTCACACCCTGCGGGATGCTAAGACTCACTAAGGCTTTGCAACCAGAAAAAGCAGCGTCCCCGATCCTTGTTATACCTTGCGGAACACTGATACTCGTTAACCCCGTGCAACCGGCAAAAGCAGAATTCCCGATATTTGTCACTGTTTGGGGAATGCTCATATTTGTTAGCCCGGTACAACCTAAAAAAGCGGAGTTGCCGATGCTTGTGACTCCTGATGGAATGCTGATACTCGCTAACCCGGTACAGCCGAAAAAAGTAGAGTCATCAATTTCTATTACTCCTGACGGTATGCTAATACTTGTTAAGCCTGTGCAACCCATAAAAGCAACAGAACCGATACTCGTAATGCCTTGTGGCATGTTAACACTCGTTAAGTCTGTGTAGCCGGCAAAAGCAGAGTCGCCAATACTTGTGACAGGCAATCCATCTAACGTATTTGGTATTGCGACAACTCCTCCTGCCCCTGTGTACTCCGTAATTTGAGCTTTGCCATCGGTGACAGTGTAAGTATAATCCTTTACCTGAGCTGCTTGAGCTTGACTGCTCAAACACACCAAAAGAAATAACATCATTATACCGACCAGAATTGTTGTCACTTGACAAATTCTGAGTACTCTCATAACCTTTCCCTCTTTTCATATTTGTAACTGTATCAGAGCACAGACTTCCCTTAATATTGAGCCATTCTCAAATACGATAAAATAGTTTTCTTCTTCTCTTAGTGAACTATTTAATAGTCCAGTTTAACAGAGTATAATTCCATTTGATTGGTTCAGTTGGATAAAGGGATAAGCTCAAGTATTGTTGGCTAATCGCAGTTCCTGGGTCTACTTTATAACTGTTAATCCCAGTCGTTGATGCTGTCTTAGCCACATAGGTCACATCACCTTCCGTCAACGTAAAGGACACTGTGCCATCGCCACCTGATGTCAAAGCCACGACCGGGGCAGTATCTCTATTCAGGTGATAAGCAGTTAAGCCCGGGACCGTTACACTTGGATAGGCAGGAGCACTAGTCCAAGCCCCAAGGTTGAAGAGCGGGACAGGTGTATTGACCGTCTGTATTGATGGCGAAGACATTGTTCCCATGTTAACTTGACCGGTAATGGTCTTGCCGTTAACTTGAGTAATCCACAGGCCCGGAATCCCTGTCTCAACGTATACTATTTGATTAGCAAGCGGATCGCCGTACGCATTCTGGAAAATAACAGTAATAGCTTGCGAGCCACCCAGAATTTCGTCAACGCGGGATGGCCTAGTATAAAAAGCCATAAGTCCAGTCGACGGTCGACTAGATAAAAAGTTTGTCGTTACCGTTGCCGTTTTATTATTAAGCGGATTGCTGATTGTAATAGCTGAAGTTTCTACGACTTTATCACTAGCATATACTTGAGCAACCTCGACCGGTGCAAATACTCCAACAGCTAATGGAGATCCACTGGTTGAATAAGGAGCAAACTGATCATTGTCCTCAAAGTAACTGGCAACCATTGGTTGCAATTGACCACTAGTATTTACGTTAAAGCCCAGAAATTCCTCAAAGTTACCTGGCAGACTCGTTGTCGACAACGTCCACGCCGCTACTTGTGATCCAGCAGAGCCGACGCTCGGTATATTAACCCCTATAAAGTTGGTCAAATCCGTCAGATTTTCTTCAATGAGTGTAACCGAGCCACCTTTCAGATCAGGCAGATAGCCAACAACTTTATACCCGGACTGAGCTTTCCAGAGTAGAACGTCGTTAACACCGACCTCGCCTAAATTGTTCACACTGACCGTTACGTAATAAGGCATTTTGGTTAGCGTGTAGCCATCAACATTTGTAATTACACAGTTCTTATCAGAGCTAATATTCATGGTAAACCCCTGACTAGGAACCGTACTCATCGCTGGGTAAGAGTTGAAGGGAGCTACCACGAAACTGGCATTACTTGAGGTGTCAAACTTGTTGACTGAATAATCAGCAAAATACTCATCATCCGCAGCATATCCAGTCACAGTGAGGGTTGACGCAGGAGCCTCCATGCCTTCAAACAATGGATAGTTGTAGTAAAATCCATTCAGAAGCGCAGCAACGCCAAGGCTTTCGCTCGCAGTTGCTTTTATTACTTGGTCACTTCCCGGCGAACTCTGAGCTGATGCGGGCCGAATACACATTGATATGCTTAATGCTATTACCAACGATAGCGATAAGATTTTGGATATTTTTGTAACGTTCATTTCTTCTCCCCTTTACTGCTTTAACAGAACATACTCATTGATTTCTATGAATAATAGTAATATCCTGCCATGTTTTAAAATTAATGTCTTACTGCAATCAGGTTCAAAATCACTTCATCTTTCACCGCTTTCCTGCGAATGCCTGCAGAGGATAGTGTTTCAATATCACAATTAATAGTTCTTGATGAAACCTCAAATCGCTCTGCAAGCTCCTTAGACGTTACTGCTATAGTCTTTCAGGCACCTGCTCTGTTCTAACAAAATAATCATTGTTCCCCAGAGTTCCTGCACAATTGACCTTAATCCGTTCGCTTCAAGAAAATGCCCGTAAACAGTCGCAGACAAAACCCCACCCCGAGGAATCTCAAACCCATACCTATCAAGCCTAGCTGAGTTCCAGCCCTTTCCCCCAACCATCTCTGTAATAGTAAGAAAAGCTTCGGACCAACTGAAAAAACGCCCTTCATTATTCCCCATCATCCTACTCCCCATCATCCTACTCCCCATCATCCTACTCCCCATAAAACACTTCTTCTCGAGCTAAAGATGAGATCTTTAAATGAACTTTGCGATGTCTGCTTGGAGGGTAACCAGGACCTCCCCTTTTTCTAATTGATCACCTTCCTCTGGACTATGTATAAGACGAACCACTCCCTCAATTTGACCCGCAGACCCTGCGGAACCGGTTATAACATTACTCTTCGACTCACTGGAATCAGACGTGGAACCGGAGGCGGAGCCATAAGCATCGTAGATGTCATTGCGTCGCTTGGGATCCACCGCCCACTGGAACGGATCAAAACGGCCACATATAATCGACGGGTAGGCAGGCAAAGATGAGTACCTTATGTAAATATTCTTCCTTGCAGGGATAAATTTCACTACCGCCTCATCTTCAGAAAGGACATTCAACACCTCTTCAATTGTCAGGAAGGAAATGTCGTCTCCTAGACCTGTCAATTGCCCGGCGCGAAGAGCAAAATTGCGGGCAATCCAACGGTCACGCACATATTCAGATATTGAGTTATATATTCAGTACGATCAATTTCTCGGCGGGCCAACTTTGCTATTCCGAGAACCGGTCCAAGACTTGCTAAGAGTCCTGAGCCTGAGCCGTCTCTGACGTTCGAACAGATGCTCAGACCCGATATTAACGTATCAGCATCCTCTCCGGTCCGAGCAGTTCAATGAGCTCACGTCGCAACTTAATCGTATAGTCTGAGAACTGAGTTACACTACCCATTACGCTCAACGCGAAAACACCCTCCCTTTAGTAGAATAAATCATCTACCGTGGAAGGGTGGTCTTCCGGATTATAAAGTTGTATCTCGACGAATTCAGATGTGCCATAAAGGAAATTTATACGAACTAGTAACGAAGTTTATTAAACCAACGTTAGTATAACTGAACAGATACAGTTATTTTAAAACGCTTTACAAACAAAGCAATCACGACTTAATAATTACTATCAGGTCGTGATTGCTTTGAGTCTAAAACTTTGGGAACCGGAAATGTCCAGTAATTTTTGAAGACCCTATCCCAAAACTAGCCCTACGGCGATTAAAAACACTAAAACCGAGGACTAATTACCTAATTCTCGGTTTTTCCTACTTATTCGCTCGAACGCTTTGTGCCAAGTGATAAATGCACACTAATTAGGCCGCCTGATTTCAAACTTGCGGCCTAATTAGTCTCGCTACTTGACTTCAAATTCGGAAGTAAATTTGCGATTTTTGTTACTTTCGTGGTCAATTGAGGTAAGCTGTTGGAAACATTTTGGTACCAACTAACGAGAGACTAAAGTACTGATTCCACGGTTATTGCCTGTTTCTCTCCTGAATCAAACGGTTTCTGTTTCTTCCCAATAAAAAGTGCCGCAATAAAAGCAATAACAGTAACGATCACGGCTATAATAAAGGCTTCTCGTATACCATTTTGAAAGGCCATCTGTTTAAGCACAGACATCAACTGCAACAGATCCGCCTGATTTGTAATGCCGTACACGGAAGGGTGCAGACCGTAAGTTGAGATTTTTTGAAGTGATTGCACATTAACCTGCTGCATATAAGTAGCAAAACTCAGATTGGAATGGGTCTGCATGACGGTACCCAAAAGAGCGGTACCCATCGAACCTGCCACATTGCGAAAAGTGCTCTGTAGAGCAGACGCTGGATTCACGAGTGAAGGGGGCACAGCGTTCATCCCAGCCGTGGTGAGGGGCATCATCGTCAGGCCCATTCCCGCTTGTCTCAACGCGTAAACTAACATAATAGCCGTGAACGTCCAGCAAAAATTCAGATTAACCAGAAGAAGCGAACCTACCAGCATAAACGCAAAACCTATTATTACTACCGACCTAGCTCCAAACTTATCGAACAATGCCCCACTAACTGGCATCAGTGCAGCTGTCACAAGCGCTCCCGGCATAGTCAAAAGCCCCGTCTGCAGGGGACTGTACCCTAGACCGTTTTGTAAAAAGAGCGGGATGACAAAAAATGCGCCCATCATGGCAATAGTCATAACGCTCACTGCAATAGTAGATGCCAGAAAAGTAGGAATTTTAAAGAGACGCAACTCGACCATCGGTTTATCCGTGGTCAACTCCAACACAACAAAGAGGGATAGAAAAACAGCCGCAGTAATGAACAGGGAAATAATTTTAAGCGATGACCACCCGCTGGTTGGTGCGTCAGAAAGCGCGTACAGAAGGCAGAAGAAACCGATAACACAGGTTGCAAAACCAGGAAAATCAAACTTGCCCTTGCCCTTAGCCTTCATTTCTGGAATATAAGCTTGAGCCATAAAGATATTAATCACGCCGATCGGAACATTGATATAGAAAATCAACCTAAAATTTAGATTTTGAACGATATAACCGCTTATGGTTGGGCCAAAAGCCGGAGCAAACATTATCGCAATACCCCAAAGCCCCATGACCATTCCACGTTTTTCCGGTTTGGACAAGCTAAAAAGAATGGTCATACTAATCGGCAGCAATAAGGCCCCGCCCAAGGCTTGAATGACTCTAAATACAATTAAAGCTGAAGCGTTCCAAGCAGCACCGCACAGACACGAGCCGACAACAAAGACGACCAAGGCATAAACGTACATGCGCTTGTCACCGAAACGATCGGCTAAATAACCACTGACTGGAGTAAACATACCTTCGGTTAAAATATAGACCGTGATTACCCATTCAATGGTACTTTGGTCTGTAGCATATACTGACATCATCTTAGGAATGGCTACATTCACGACACTGGAATCCAAAATAGCCATAAAAACACCTGAAATAACACTGATCATGGCCAAACCACTGATCCCAAAGTTTTCTTCAAACTTCACTTCTTACTCTCCTTTCCTGTCTTGTCAGCCTTTGTTCCAATGTTGTCGCCCTTGGTAAAAAACCAAATTTCTTGTAAAATTGAAAAACCTTTTCATTTCCAACCGCGACACTAACTCCTTTGGTTTTTACTGATTGACGATCCAACCAATCCAGTGCTCTAGTCATTAGACAATGACCAATACCCATTTTTTGATAGGTATCATCCACGAATATTGACTCTATCTCGCCATGGTTCTGGTTGCAGATGGTAACACAATATCCTACGAATTCGTTTGAAACTTCAGTTTGTGCCAAATCGATTCTTAACTGTCCTGACTTCATCTCATTCAACCAATGTTCTTGTCTTTGGGCAAATGTCACTTGTTGAAGTTGTTGGAAAAAATGTATAGAGATATTTTGGTGATGCTCATTTAGCCTTTTCCACAATGGACCAACCTTTTCTAGTAGCTCTTCGCCACCCTCTAGAAATCTAATGACCACGATACTTCTCCCCTTCTCGATAAACCTTACCTGATACTACTTACATTATTTCTTTCATTGCCACCTGTCGTATAACGTTCCGAGGGTTCGCGACGTCGAGTTATTACATTCATATTTTCACCGATGTCGCAAAACCCTCTGTTATGTGTAAGTGTCCGTCTTTCAATCATCACTTAAATAGAATTCCACTTAAACTTCTAGTTTCCTTTAAATGGGCATAATACTTATTGAAACAAGCACGAAAAACAACCTAGCCTATCCGAACCGCGATTGGTGCTCGCTTCCACTATGACAAATGTCATATGTACATATGCTTCTACTCACTTCCTTCTCATTCCGCATCTGCTCTTGAGTTACTTCCAGTTCGTTAGAAATAATAAAATTTATGACAATAGCACCAGCATTCTTATAGACGGCTGGTGCTATTGTTTATAAAACGTATAAATTCCTAGGCGTTATATTATGCATGATCCCCTGTTTCTCCTTAGATTTACATGATCACAAGTGTAATATTTGTATCATTTTTGTAAATCTGAACAAAGGACCCTTTTTTTGATAGAATTAGATAGCACGATCACAATGATTTAAGGTTACCAGTCGATTGACTATATTAAGCATATGTTATTCGAGGAAATGAAAAGTAGTTAAAAAATGGATCATTCACCTAGAAAATTCAGAAATAAGATGGAGATGACGAACTTGGAGTCAAGCCAAACAGTTCTCCTGCGCCAAAATTTCGACACCATCCAACCAGTGCTGGACAACTTTAGCATCCTTCATCAGCTCTGGGTAAAATATGTTAGCTGCACTGGAGACCATATTCTTACGCCTCAAACTAAACCTCAAAATAATTTCTGCCGCCTAATTCGCTCTCATCCAGAAGGTCTGCAAAGATGTAGGACTTCAGTGCTTCAGTGCGTACATCTTGACCCATACCAAGCCCATCTCTTTCCTTGCCACGCGGGCTTATACATACTCGCGGTTCCCCTTCATGGTGAGCGTGAATTCCTTGGAGCACTCGCGACAGGAGAAATCAGGATAAATAACATGTTGAATGAGAGCAGTAACATCTTAAATAGAGTCCGGGACTTGAATCTGAATGAGGCAAAACTGCTACAGTTTTACGAACAGATGCCCATCAGAAAACATGAGGAAATGTTGATTCTTGGTAAAGCCCTCCACGCCATCAGTAACAATTTCCTTAAATTAGGGATTGCACACAGCAATACCCTTATGGCAGAGGATCATTCTGGAGAAAGATCTTCCTCCAGAACTGGGTCCCCTTTTGTGGATTATCCATTATCTTGGTCTAGTCAGTTGGTTCGACAAGCGGTGGTATATATTTTGCAAAATTATGCTCAACCGCTTACTCTTCAAGAAGTGGCCAGGAAGGTTCATGTGAGCCCAGCTTATTTTTCTAGCCTCTTTAGTCAAGAACAAAAACAAACCTTTTCGAATTTCTTAATAACAATCCGGTTAGAAAAAGCCAAAGAACTTCTAAAGCAAAATCCTTCCGTATCAATCGCTGAAATTTCCCTGCAAATCGGATATAAGGACGCCAACTATTTCTCTAGAGTTTTCAAGAAAATGACCGGCATCCCTCCTGGCCTCTACCGAAAAAGCTTATTGGAAAATGAATCACGGCAAACTCCGTAAAAATATCGGTCCGCAGGGACCGATATTTTTCTTTACACAATATGCAAAGAAAATCCAGAAAAACAACATAAATATGCAGAGACAGTAATGATAAATACCAGTTAAAATACGTTGAAGGGGCATAGGAACAATTTATATATAATACCACAGCAATGGCTGGAAAAAGCCCCAGGGAAGGTGAGATGACGATGACTATATCGCTCGCAACGAACAGATTTTCAGAGGTAATCAAAAAATTTTCCCCTGCCTGGTTTGCTTCCGTCATGGGAACGGGAATCTTCTCCGTCACGAGTAAATACTACGCCTGTTATTGGTCATGGCTAGACAACGTTGCGGTGTTTCTATGGATCATCAATATAATTCTCTTTCTCGGCCTAGTAGTGCCCTGGACCTTGCGCTGGTTTATATTTTATGACCATGCACTCAAGGATCTCAATCACCCCATTACAGGGCAATTTTACGCCACTTTGCCCATCGCCTGCTTAGTCCTGGCAGCAGATTTTCTTTTGCTTGGAACGGGTCATATCGGAGAGGCTTTAACAGTGAAAATCGCTCAAGGTTTATGGATTACCGGGGCCGTTCTGTCTCTGGCAACGGCTTTAGTTATTCCAATTATAAATTTTTTCAACAAAATAACGATCGAAGATATTAATCCCGCCTGGTTTATGCCCCCGGTAAGTTTAATCGTAGTTCCCATTGCCGGAGCCAAACTAATTCCGTACTGGTTACAGTCCTTGCAAAAATCTCTGCTCATATTGAATTATGTGGCTTGGGGAACCGGTTTTTTCCTCTTTATGCTAATTGCGCTCATTTGCCTTTATCGATTATTTGTAGCCCCGCCCCTGCCCGGTTCCTTAATCCCGACCATCTGGATTTACCTGGGTCCGATCGGAGCAGGGACCATTTCCCTACTGAACCTAGGATCCGTTAGTGCACCCTTTCTGGGTAGTCCGATAACGCCCATTCTTAATCTTTTCGGATTGTTTTACTGGAGCTTTGGTTTTTGGTGGCTGATTACCGCTAGTGTGATTACTATTATCTACATCCTTAAAAAGAACCTACCCTACACTTTGTCGTGGTGGGCTTTCACCTTTCCCCTCGGTGCTTACACAGGTGCTACTTATTTAATTGCCAATATCTTTCAGTCTGAGGCCATCAGGCTCTTTGGTTTCCTTTGTTATTGGTTGCTGGCATTTTGCTGGTTCATGGTATTTACTAATACCATTGTTCGAGTCTATACCGGCGCTTTCATTAAAGATTAACCTATACTGGTTTTAATGCAAAATGATTTTTCCTTCGTCCGTCAACTTCACGCATCACAGGGATGCCAAGCCCTGCATATTTGGAAAAATCTAAATAGCACCAGCATCCTGAAGTGACACTGGTGCTATTGTGCTATAACTCAAGTACAATCTGATTGAATTCTTCCGGCTTTTCCACAAAAGGAAAGTGACCACAATCTTTCATCATTACTTCCTTTGAGTGCTTGATCTTTTCGTGAATATACTCTCCTATCTTGAGGACAATTTCGCTATCTTTATCGGCAGAAATGATCAAAACTGGGATCTGAATCTCTCCTAGCCGTTCGTAAGAAGAAGGCTTCAACTCGGTCTCCCACATTGGATTCCAGCGAAAAATATTGGTTGACTCTTTGACAATTTCCATCACCTTGGCTCTGGCGTCTGTCCTGCGCGGAGATGGAAAAAAGTATCCCCAAAAAGGATTAGAAATAAACTTCTGTATCGCCGCTTCAGGCCCTTCGGATTGCCCCGTAATATATATATTCACCAGTTCAGAAATAAAATTGGGCGGATAGGGATACCCATTCAAGGCAGGGCAAACCAAGACTAAGTCTTTTACCCTCTCTGGATAGTGTAGAGCAAAATCAATTGCAAGTGCTCCTCCAGCAGATGATCCTAGTATAGTAATCTTTTTTAATTCTAAAGCGTCCATCAATGATTTAAAATCTTCCAAATGTGAAAAAGTATCGATGGGAAGATCCGATTTCCCGTGCCCTCTTTGATCAAAACAGATCACTTTATACTTGCTCGCTAAGGAATCAATTTGGTAGTCCCAAATACGGTGATCGCTAAAGGGGCGACCATGAATAAGAACTAATGGCTCACCTTCTCCTTTTACGGAATAACATAAACGGGTGTTATTAATTTTTAGATAATCCTCTAACATAATAATTACCTCCTTGTTATTCAGAATCTGATTGAAGCCTTTCGATTCTCTCTTTATATGTAATTACCTTCAATTATCGGTTACTAGTACTTTTCTTCAAAAACATTGCAATTCCTTTTGATTTAAGATACTTTTTCGTTTCTCTATGCAATACGCCCAACAACCTTATGCAATTAGCTTTATTACAATATATCTCCATTATACTTGTAAATACTCCTTATTTCGCCTTGAAATGTTCTTGTGACGTTTACTTAATAGGTACATAATGGTTTTAAGGCAATTCTACGCCCAATTCTGGCATGATATTCCATCAAGAGACTTGACACCTCAAGGTAGTGAATTACCCTTAAACAAAGTTGGGGAGGTAATCCATTGAGTACTAATTCTATACGGATCTTTCTTAATTGGACCGAAGCATTTGAAGCAGGCCCCAAAACAGTTGGCGGAAAGGGATGGAACTTAGGCAGGCTAGCAAGATATGGTTTTAAAATTCCCGTAGGAGGAGCCCTTTCTACATATGCCTATGAGGAATTCATCTCAGAAAATGGTCTTAACGAGAGCATTAAAGCTATTTCGCAAACAGTCTCCTTAGATAATGTACAAGAAGAATCCAGTCTAAAAGAATTCGCTCAAATCAGGGATAAGATAAAATACGGAGAGATCCCTTCCAACATTAGCGACGAACTTAAGAGAACTTTACAAGAGCTAAATATTTTTGATAGTGCTTTAGCAGTTCGTTCTTCGGCCTCTATGGAGGACTCCTCTACGATATCATTTGCTGGCATCCATGATTCTCTTCTTAACATTTCTGGGTTTGATAATTTAATTTCAGCCATCAAGGAATGTTACGCTTCCCTGTGGACACCGAGGGCAGTTGCTTATCGTCGGAAAATGAACGTTCAAGATGAAGACATGTTGTTAGGTGTCGTTATTCAAGAAATGATCCCCGCCGAAGCAGCGGGGATTGGATTTTCTTGTGATCCTCGTACAGGAGAAGAAGATGTGATTGTTATCAACGCCAATTTCGGTTTAGGTGAAAGTGTCGTTGGAGGTCTGATCCAACCCGACGAATACTATCTTGATAACAATCCGAGATTAGCAAAACCCTCAATAAGTTCGATTAGAGTTGGTCGCAAAGAAGGCATCACTCTTCCTAAAGAGGACAGTGGCACGAATTTCTCCCCAACTCTGGAGTCAGCCGATAAGCAAGTATTGTCTAATCAGAAAATAGAACAACTAGGGTTAATTATCTTAAGGATTTTTGATGCTCTCGGTCAAGGTATAGACCATCAAGATGTTGAATGGGTCTATAACGGTAAGGGGTTTGTTTTCGTGCAAGCTCGACCAGTAACTGCGCTACCTAAAATAACCTATCCAGAATTAAGAGATCAGCCAGAGATTTGGTCTAATGGAAATTTTAGAGACGCTGGACCCATGGTTTATTCATCGCTCGGTGCAAGGATGTGCAAGGATATCGTAGATGTCGTTTTTAGTGCCTACTTAACAGCTGTTGGCTATCCAATATTACCCGGTCTAAAAAACGTAAGAATATTCAACGGTCGTGCGTATGCGAATTTATCCTTATTGCAATGGAGACATTATGACTGTTTTGGTCTTACCCCAAGCTCAACAAACGAAACAATGGGAGGGCATCAACCAGAAATTAGAATTAATGAAAAAGGTCCCTATCGTGGATTACGAGGACTTAAACGATTATCTCGATTCTATAAATTTGTGTTGGCATTAAGCAAAGGTAAAAAGAATGCCGTTAAAACGTTTGCTGCAGTTGACCAATATACACGTGAATTGCGAAGCAAGGATTTCAAAAATCTGCCTGATCGAGATTTTCTGAAGTTGTATACTGAAATTATGATAGCTCGCAAGGACTACATGCCGACCTTTGCTTTTATGTCTGGAGTAGCAAATTATCCAAATCTAAAGCTTGTGGACAAACTGAAAAAACACTTTAAGTCCCAAGGGAATTCCTTAGCGACCGCGGTCTTAGCAGGCAGTGCGCATATTACCAGTGCCCAACAGGGTTATCGTTTAGTAGAATTAGCTCAACTGGTGCGTGAAGATTTGGAAGCCAAGAAGTTCTTTTTGTCTCAACCTTTTGATCCTCTAAATTGGGATAATGCTCTGCCTGATAACTCCTTGTTTAAAAAAGCATTTATTGATTTTTTGGATGAGTTTGGCCATCGTGGAGTCTATGAACTCGAGATAATAAATCCACGCTGGCGTGAAAATCCTTCCTATCTTTTAGAGATCATCAAGAACAGTATTGAAACCGCGGATTTAAATAAAATTAAAGAACTACAGAAAATCAAAGCGGATCAAGCCTGGGAAGAGATCTCAGATAAACTACCTTTTTATCAAAAGGCCATTGTCCATTATTGGGCAAAACAAGCCAGTGAGGGTGCGGAATTAAGAGAGATGTCTAAATCTGTGCTTATAAAGTTCTTCGAACCCCTTCGCTTAATGTTCGAGGAAATTGGTCAGCGTTTGCAAGAAAGGGGTATTCTAGAGCAAAAAACCGACGTTTATCATTGCGCCTTGTCCGACCTTGCTTCAATTTTGTGTGATGAATGGGATGGGCATAGTCTGAAATATTTGCTTACTGAACGCAAGGCCAACAAAGAAATGTTAGAAAGTCTTGATCCACCTGATTTAATAATCGATGATGTACCGAGCTTCTCAAAACCTGCTTATCTCGTTTCGGGCAAAGTACTAACTGGCTTAGGTGTTGCTGCGGGGAAAGCTTCGGGTATTGCCAGACTGATATATCACCCAAACGAATGGGCTAAACTGGAGGCTGGCAACATTATGGTTGCTCCATCCACAGACCCGGGCTGGACTCCCTTGTTTCTGAAAGCTTCCGGTATTGTTATGGAAACGGGAGGATTCTTGTCTCATGGGGCTATTGTGGCGAGGGAATATGGTATTCCTTCTGTGGTCAACATACCGGGCGTGATGAAAATCATTCCTGACGGTGCAGAGATAACAGTGGACGGCGATAATGGACAGGTGATTCTCTAAGGAACTGGGGCCGATAAGAGTCACTTTTTGCATATCGCTATCTAAAAGCTCAATTTCAAAAGGATATCTTGACTATACGCCATATGCCGTAAGTCTTACACATGACTGACTTATTTCATCAAAGATTTTATCAAAATCGGTACACCTTTTACATAATAATCTCAGGTCGTGAGTCCTGGAAGGTTCTATATCATGCTGTATAAGATAACCTTTTAAAATCTTTTCTGCTGCTTGTTCACAGTGATAGCAGATTATCTCCAATGGAACTGGGCGCATATCTAAGAACCTCAACAACACCATTATACGCCAGATAAGGGCAAAGATTAAAGACATAACCTAATTTTTACCAAAAAAATACCCAGTAAAAGTTATAAAGGGTCCTATAGTAAAGATTACGTACAGTTGCTAAACTACCATTTCCTCAAAAACAGTTAAATTTGATCTTAATCGTCGATTTGACTATTTTCTTGCTCTTCATATCTGCACTCCCTGAGCGTGTTTTTGTTCGATTGGCCGAAGTCCGTTTTTCTCTCATTCACGCAATTATACTTGGGTGTCCGTTTCAGGGTTTCTCGTTCGTGTACTTGGGTCGCGGACAGAGTTCACCTCTTTGGATGAGGCAAACCCGTGCGGGGATCACAGGTAAAACCAACACCTGCCGCTTTGGCTTCTACCATTTCCATAATCACCACTACCGCCTGAACCTCATCATCTTTGAAGTTCACTTTTCGACGGTAAGCCAGTACTCGCGTGGTCCAAAGAGACGCAAAACATCCCTTTATAGCAGTCAACAGACAAAACCCCACCTCGAGGAATCGCAACCCCATACCGATCAAGCCTGGCTAAGAGTCCTGACTGCATTCACTTGCACCAAGTGGGATTCGCACACAGGAACCTGGGCAATCTTCAAACCATCAGGTCGTGATTGCTTTGAGTCTAAAACTTTGGAAAACGGAAATGTCCAGTAATTTTTGAAGGCCAACTCTCCAATTGATCTGTTTCACTCGCGAATGGTCCCGCATTAAGGGGTAGTACGAAATTCGGCTTTGATTCCTTAGTGGATTTTCTCTTGGGCTTAGTCATTACCATCACTTCCTTTCGGAAACCTTTTGACTTTGGATATATTGTTTAATGATAGCTAACGGAGCACCACCAAGCGTAGAAATGAAGTATGAATTAGTCCACAGTGTTGGCAATTTAGTGGTTAGTTCCTTGAATCCCTTTCTAAGTAGGCGGTCACACTATTGTGGACTACTTCTCTAATAGGTAAAGTGACTATTTATGTTTTTGCCAAGTCAGGCTTCAACTTCTTACCGTGCACAAATAGAATTATGCCTACGAGAAGAAAAATGGGAACAAAAACATTCGTGAAAGGTTCAAGAGGTCCAGGGGGATGAATTGGGACGATGCCATTAATCCTAGCATTAATTTCTCCGTTCCATACAAGCACTGAAATTGCACTTTGTAAGGTGTAAATTAGACCGCTGGTAATGACAAACATAGTTCCAAGGATATAACACATATTTTTGTTCACTATGGCTACTCCACCTTTCGCGCATATTATTATTGTAGAAGGTTATTTTCAAAGTATCTTCGGTAACTGCATAACCAGTGCCAACCCTAAGTATCTTGCAATTTTAAATGCCAAAATAATTGATGGGTTATACCAACCATTTTCCAGAGAGCCATTGTTTGCCTTGACACTCTATTGCTTTATTGAACTCGTAAATCCATACGCTATATGACTATTAAAATTTTCTATTTCCTTCCGTAAAGCTTGTACGAAAGATAGTAGAAGAGATTTAATGGAAGAGTCCACCATAAGCCTGCTGTCGATTTGCTTAATCTTTTTCCAATGCTTCTTAAAGAATAGAACTGACTGTTTACCCAATTAAAACCTTCTAATAATTCGTCACAAGTCATATTTTTCGGTCTAAATACAACATCTCGTCTACCGTTGTATTTACTCCAGTCATAAGTCAATATTCTACCTTCACTTTCAAGACGCTTGAATAGAGGAGTGCCTGGATATGGTATAAGCATATTAAAAGTAGCATTTTGAATTCCAGCAGCTTCAAGAAAGGCAATCGTTTTGCTGAATATACTTGGATCATCCTCGTCGAAACCAAAGATGATGCCTACTTGCACAGATATACCATAGGAATGAATTTTTTTAATAATTTTATAGTAATCTTCAACTCTGTTGAAGGATTTATTGGCATGATCAAGGCTTATCTGAGATACTGACTCCAACCCCAGGAACAGTTGCTTGCAACCGCTTATCGCTGCCAATTCCAGCAGTTCATCGTTCCACCCTGCATGAATACTAGTCTGACTACTCCACCATTTCTTATAAGGCGTTATCTCCTTGAAAAGTTCTTTGGCATACTGCGAATCGGCTGCAATATTGTCATCCCAGAATATAATAATTTTCCCTTTGAAAGAACCGTATTCTTTTGCAACTTCTGCAACTGGCCTTGTTCTAAAGCTATTGTTATACATTACTGTCAAAGCACAAAACTCGCATTTATTAGGACATCCACGGGTTGCAAAAATAATTCCATTAGAATGATCTTTTCTATGAAATAAATCTTTTCGAGCCATAGGAAGGTCCACAAGGGAGGAAGGATGGTTTTGCACATACCTTTTTTTATAACTTTTATTCTCAAAGTCACTTAGAAATTCTTTCCACGTATCTTCTGCTTCACCTATAAATATGACATCTGAATGTTTTTCAGCTTCGTCGGGTAATAATGACACATGTGGACCACCTAGTACAACCGGTATACCTCTTTTTCTAAACTCTGCAACTATTTCATACACATAGTTAGCACTCGGAGTGTGAAATGTTATACC
>Ga0209123_1002026_pt1 | contig 18222 bp, 18 predicted proteins | sample BarGraIncu00431A_FD_184500 | JGI IMG/M metagenome (GOLD analysis project Ga0209123, IMG submission 184500) | Arctic peat soil microbial communities from Barrow, Alaska, USA - Barrow Graham LP Incubations 004-31A (SPAdes) (version 2) | ecosystem: Environmental > Terrestrial > Soil > Wetlands >... | reverse complement strand
GATGGAGAACATCTTGTCGACGGTGAAGTGGTTGTCGAAGGAGAAGATGGAGACCGAGAGGTTCTCGTCGAGCGCCTTCAGGAATATGGCGAGATTCGTTGCCAGAGTTGTCTTGCCCACCCCCCCCTTTTCGGAGGAGACGGTGATCACGTAGGGGTAATTTTTCATGGGGCGCATACTAGCATCGACACGCCGCGCGGGTCAACCGGTTTGACAGCGGGGAGCCGGGCGTGGTAGAAACGGCAGCAGGGAAAATGTCACCAAAGCGCGGCTGAGGCGGGTCCGGCGCAGGTCGGCACGGGTCAAATTGGAACTGATCGGTCCGATCCGACGGATTCGACCGATCCGGCCCGCGCGACCCGACGCCGAACCGGCCATCGGCCAGCATTGCGGAGTAAAACCATGGAATTATTCAAAGAGCGCCGGGTGCTAACGGTAAGCGCCCTTACCGCACTGGTGCGCGGGGTGCTGGAGGAGAACTTCGACCAGGTCTGGGTCGAAGGGGAAATCTCCAACTTCGCCTCGCCGCAGTCGGGCCACTGCTACTTCACCCTGAAGGACGCCGGCGCTCAGCTGCGCTGCGTCATGTTCCGGGGAGCGGCGCGCGCTCTCAAATTCACCCCGAAGGACGGCATGCGGGTATTAACCCGCGGCAGGCTGACCCTCTTCGAGCCGCGCGGCGAATACCAGCTGGTGGCGGAATATCTGGAGCCCCAGGGGATCGGCGGGCTGCAGCTTGCCTTCATCCAGCTGAAGGAAAGGCTCGCCAAAGAGGGGCTCTTCTCTGAACTGCACAAAAAGGAGCTCCCCAAGCTTCCGCAAAGAATCGGGGTGGTGACTTCGCCCACCGGCGCCGCCATCAGGGACATCCTGACCGTCCTCACCCGTCGCTTCGCCAACCTGGAGATCCTGATCGCCCCGGTGCGGGTGCAGGGGGAGGGGGCCGCCCTGGAGATCGCCGCGGCCATCGACGACCTGAACCGTCTGGGGGGGATAGATGTCATGATCGTCGGGCGCGGGGGCGGATCGCTCGAGGACCTCTGGGCCTTCAACGAGGAGGTCGTGGCGCGAGCCATTCACCGTTCCGTCGTCCCGGTCATCTCGGCGGTCGGTCACGAGGTGGACTTCAGCATCGCCGATTTCGTCGCCGACCTGCGGGCTGCCACACCCTCTGCCGCGGCTGAGCTGGTGGTGCGCAGCAAGAAGGAGCTCACCTCCGAACTGGACGCACTGACTCACCGGCTCGACCTCTCGCAGTTGCGCCGTTTCGAGCGCTGGCGCTCCGGCGTTGCGGCACTTTCTCGGGCGGTGACCGATCCCACCCGGGTCCTCGGGCATCTTTCCCAGCGGGTGGACGCCCTGGACGGGAGGCTCAGGCGCGAAGCCGAGTTGCTGATCGGGGGACAGGGGCAGGCGATCGCGATGCTCTCCGCCCGCCTGAACCGGCAAAGCCCGGTGCTCACCTTGAGACGCAACGAGGAGCGCCTGGGGACACTTTCCCTGCGCCTGGACCACGCCCTGTCGCGTCGACTCTCCGGCGCCGCCGAGAGCCTCAGAATCGCCTCGGGGACCTTGAATGCCGTTTCTCCTCTGGCCGTTTTGGCACGCGGCTACAGCATCGCACGCAAGCTTCCCGGGCGCACCGTCGTCAGGGATAGCCGGGAGATCGCGGCCGGGGACCGGCTGGAACTGAGTCTTGCCGTCGGCTCCGCCCTTTGCCGGGTTGAAGAAACAGCAGGTTAAAGTTGAGGTTGAAAAAGCATCGTGGCTGAGCTCTCCGCAGTTTCCCTATACTCAATCCGGGCCTGTCTAGGGGGATTTCACTCAACCTTAACCTTAACCTTGACCTGTCCTTAGCAGTCTGTATAATAATGTTCATTTTTCTTATGAGGTTGACCAATGGCTGTGGAAAAGTTTGAAACCGCGCTGAAGAAGCTTGAAGATGTCGTAAAGAAGCTTGAGGGTGGGGAACTCTCACTGGAAGACTCTCTGAAGGCGTTCGAGGAAGGAGTGAAGCAGTCCGCGTTCTGCTCCAAGAAGCTGAACGAGGCAGAGCGGCGGGTGGAACTCCTGCTGAAACAGCGCGACGGCAGCTTCGTTAAGAAACCCTTTGACGAAGTGGAGTAAGGGGAGTAGCTCTTTTAAGTAATAATGAATTTGCCCTGGAGAGGAAACTTCTCCGTGGGGCACCCGGTTATCTCTGTAGTTAAATCCTCGTACCTATGAAAGAGAGAAATATATGGATCTGAAAGAATATCTGAAAAGCCGCTGCCAGTTAGTCGACGAGGCTCTGGAGCGCTACCTCCCCGCCGGCAGCGAACTCCCAGCCTCCCTGCACGGCTCCATGCGCTACTCGGTCTTTGCCGGCGGCAAGCGCGTGCGCCCGGTGCTCCTGCTCGCCGCCTGCGAAACGGTCGGCGGCACGCTCTCCGGAGCGCTCCCGGCTGCCTGCGCCATGGAGATGATCCACACCTATTCCCTGATCCACGACGACCTCCCCGCCATGGACGACGACGACTTCAGGAGGGGAAACCCGACCAACCACAAGGTGTACGGCGAGGCGACCGCCATTCTAGCCGGCGACGCCCTGCTGACCGAGGCCTTCATCCTCCTTTCCCGGGCCGAGGACGGACCCCATCCGGCGGCGAGACTCAGGGTGATCCAGGAGATCTCCCACGCCTCGGGCTCCCGCGGCATGGTGGGCGGCCAGGTGGTCGACATGGAGAGTGAGGGGAAGGGCGAGGTTGACCTGGCGACACTCTCTTACATCCACACCCACAAGACCGGTGCGCTGATCCGGGCCTCGGTCCGCGCGGGTGCCATCCTCGGGGGGGCTTCCGTGGAGAGCCTGGAGGCTCTCACCCGCTACGGGGATGCCATCGGCCTTGCCTTCCAGATCGCGGACGACATCCTGGACGTGGAAGGGACCACGGAGGAACTCGGCAAGGACGCCGGGAGCGACCAGGCGCGCGGCAAGGCGACCTATCCGGCCCTGATGGGGCTGGAGGCTTCCAAGGAGCGCGCCCGGGAACTGGTGCAGATGGCGCTGGACGCGCTATCGGGCTTCGACGAGCGCGCCGAGCCGCTGCGCGCCATCGCCTCCTATATCGTCAAGAGGAAATCGTGATGCCGGACATTCTTTCCGGAATAACCTCCCCGGCCCAGCTGAAGGGGCTCACCCTGAAGGAACTGGAGCAATTAGCCGGCGAGTTGCGCGCCAGGATCATCGAGGTCTGCGCCGCCAACGGTGGACACCTCGCGCCGAGCCTCGGGGTCGTGGAGCTTACCATCGCCCTGCACCGGATCTTCGATTCCCCCAAGGACAAGATCGTCTGGGACGTTGGGCACCAGGCCTACGCCCACAAGCTGCTGACCGGTAGAAACGCTGCCTTCGGGTCGCTGCGCACCATGGGGGGCATCAGCGGCTTCCCGAAGCGCGCCGAGTCCCCGCATGACGCCTTCGACGTCGGGCACTCCTCCACCTCCATCTCGGCGGCGCTCGGACTCGGCGTGGCACGCGACCTGGCCGGCGAGCACAATAAGGTGATCGCCGTCATCGGGGACGGCTCCATGACGGGCGGCATCGCCTTCGAGGCGCTGAACCATGCCGGCGAGCTGAACAAGGATCTGGTGGTAATCCTGAACGACAACGAGATGTCCATCTCGGAGAACGTCGGCGCCCTGTCGAACCTGCTGTCGCGCACCATCACCTCGGAGTTCGTGCACAAGGCCAAGAAGGAGCTGGAGGCGTTCCTCGAGGGGCTCCCGATGTTCGGCAAGAGTGCGCTGCAGATTGCCAAGCGTGCTGAGGAGTCGCTCAAAGGGCTCTTCACCCCGGGGATGCTCTTTGAGGCCTTCGGCTTCGAGTATATAGGCCCCATCGACGGCCACAACATCCCGCTATTGCTGGAGACCCTGGAAAACGTGAAGCGTTTCGACGACGCGGTGCTGATCCACGTGCTGACCAAGAAGGGGAAGGGGTATCCGGCCGCCGAGGCGAACCCGTCGCTCTTCCACGGGGTGGGGCCCTTCGACGCGGCGACCGGCAAGGTCCTCAAGGGGAAGGGGGGCGCCTCCTCCTACACGGCGATCTTCGGGCAGACCATGAAGAAGCTCGCCAAGGAGAACGACAAGATCGTCGCGGTGACGGCGGCCATGCCGGACGGCACCGGCCTTTCCCCCTTTGCCCAGGCGTTCCCGGAGCGCTTCTTCGACGTCGGCATCGCCGAGCAGCACGCGGTCACCTTTGCGGCCGGGCTCGCGGCGGAGGGGTTTCGCCCGGTCGTTGCCCTTTACTCCTCCTTCCTGCAACGCGGCTTTGACCAATTGGCTCACGACGTCTGCCTGCAGGACCTCCCGGTACTCTTCGCCATCGACCGCGCCGGGGTGGTGGGAAGCGACGGGCCGACCCATCACGGCGTCTTCGATCTCTCCTACCTGCGCGTGCTCCCCGGGCTGACCGTCATGGCGCCCAAGGACGAGAACGAGCTGCAGCACATGATCGCCACCGGCCTGCAGCTTCCCGGCCCCTCCGCCGTGCGCTACCCGCGCGGACCCGGCTGCGGCGTCCCGATCGACCAGATCCTGACTCCGCTTCCGGTCGGCAAGGGGGAACTTTTGAGAAACGGCAGCGACGGAGCGCTCTTGGCGGTCGGCACCATGGTTCAGCCCGCGCTGCAGGCGGCGCAGGCGCTCGCCCTCGAAGGGGTGGAGCTGGCCGTCATGAACGTGCGCTTCGTGAAGCCGCTGGACAGCGAGCTGATCCTCTCGCTGGCCGGGACCGGGCGGCTCTTCACCCTGGAGGAAAACGTGCTGCAGGGCGGCTTTGGCACCGCGGTGCTGGAACTTCTCGAGGCGGAGGGGATAACCGGCGTCGCCGTCACCCGTCTCGGCTTTCCCGACAGTTTTGTCGAGCAGGGTGAGCAGGGCGAGTTGAAGGCGCTCTATGGGCTGGACGCTGCAGGAATCGCGCAGAGCATCCGCCAGACGGTCAAGCCCAAAAAGAAGAGCGAGTTGAACTGGTGAGTCGATCCGTGACCAGTGAAAGGTGAAAAGCCACCCTTTGAGGCAAGAAATGACCTGGACCGCTCGCCGCATCGCCACCGTGCTCCTTTTTCTGCTCCTTCTGGCAGCGTCGGCCGCTGCCGGTGACCCCAACAGCTACAGCGCCCAGGCCAAGGCTCTCATGGGAAGCGGCGATTACTACCGGGCGCTCGATGAGCTCAAGAGCGGCTTCTCGCTCTTTCCCTACAACGAGACCTTGCGCCACGACCTCGCCACGGCTTACGTGCAGATCGCCCAGCGCGACCTGAAGCTCAGCCGCTACGCAGAGGCGGCCGACTTCTTTTCCCAGGCGCGCGAACTCTACCCCGGCGAGCCCCGTTTTTCCCTGATGCGCGGGGTGGCCCTCTACCTGGCCAAGAACTACGACCAGGCCCGCGTCGAGCTCACCCAAGCGGGGGAGGGTGCGGAAGCGCTTCTTTATTTAGGTAAGATACATTACGACACCGGCGACCTGCCGGCGGCGCTTACCTCCTGGCGCCAGGCGCAGGCGCTGGATCCGGAAAACGCGCTGCTCAAGGAGCTGATCACCAAAGCGGAGCGGGAACTTCCCGTCGAGTCGAAAATGGACAAAGGGTACAGCTCCATGTTCGACGTGAGCTTCGATGCCGATCTCCCCCCGGGCCTCTCGGCTCAGGTTCTCGACGCGCTGGAGAGCGCCTATAACTCGGTGGGCGCCGACCTCGGCCTGTTTCCGACCACCCGCATCCCGGTGCTGCTTTATACCAAGAGGGACTATTCGAGCGTGACCGCCGGGCCCGACTGGTCGGGCGGCCTCTACGACGGTAAAATCCGTCTCCCGGTTGGGGGGCTTAGCGAGATCACCCCGCAGATGCGCAGCATCCTCTTTCACGAGTTCACCCACGTGCTGGTAATGGAACTGACCCACGGCAACATCCCCACCTGGCTGAACGAGGGATTGGCGCAGATCGAAGAGCGCAAGGAGTACAATCCCCACGCCAAGATGAAGCTGGCGCGGGCGGTCAAGGCGGGGGAACCGCTCACCATGACGGTCCTCTCCGGCTCCTTTATCGCCATGGACCAGGCCCAGGCCGGCCTTGCCTACCAGCAGAGCTACTCCATTGCAAGCTTCATGGTGCAGAACTACGGCTGGTACGCCATGCAGGGGATACTGAAGTGCCTCGGGGAGCGTGCCACCCCGGAGGTCGCCGTTAGCAAGGCGCTCTCCGACTGGTCGCTGGATCTTCCCGGCGTACTGCGGGAGTGGCGCGAGAGCGTGCCCGCCGGCGCCGAGTAAGCGGGTTCGAAGAGTTCGAAGAGTTCGAAGAGTTCGAAGAGTTCGAAGAGTTGCGGGCGAATGATGATTCGCCCCTACGGAAGGCAAAGTTGTAGGGGCGAATCATCATTCGCCCAGCGATGGCGCCATCTGAGCGGCACCTAGAACTTGGCAGATGTGCAGAGTCAAGTTCTGAGGAGTCCGAAAGTTCCCTCTCCCGGAGGGGGAGGGTTAGGGAGGGGGAAATCAACTTTCTCCCCGACTAACTCCGCCCCGGTGGGATGCAAACGAAAATCGAAACAAAAAACGCAGCACGCAAAGGCTTTTAACCGGGGGTACTTCAAGTGGTATTTGGCATAGGTGTCGACATCGTTGAAATTGCCCGTTTCGAGCGCTTCCTTAAGGAGGGGAACGATCCCCTGTTCCAGAGGCTCTTCACCTCGGGCGAGATGGCCTACTGTGGCGGGAAAAAACGCTCCGCCCAGCATTACGCACTGCGCTTTGGCGCCAAGGAATCCTTTCTGAAGGCTCTGGGGACCGGACTGCGCGACGGCCTCTCCTGGCAGGACCTGGAGGTCGTTAACGACGCGCTGGGCAAGCCTGAGCTGCGCATGTGCGGACGCGCCCTGGAGCTGTTCCGGGAGCTAAAACTCAGCTCCTGTTTTCTTTCGCTCTCCCACGACGCGGGATGCGCCGTTGCCATGGTGGTTCTGGAGCGCTAGTGATGCCCGAATTTTGGAGCGCCAAATGAAAGTCGTAAGCGGTCAGGACATGCAGCTTATGGATCGGCTGGCGATCGGGGAGTTCGGGATTCCCGGGCTCACCCTGATGGAGAACGCCGGCCGTGCCTGCGCCGATGCCATCTGCGAGGCCTTCGGCCCGGGAGCCGGCAAACGGGCGCTGGTGGTTGCCGGCAAGGGAAATAACGGCGGCGACGGCTATGTCATCGCCCGGCTTTTAAAGGAGAGGGGGTGGGACGCTCCGGTGCTGCTACTTGCGGCGCCCACCGGGATAACCGGCGACGCCGGGGCCAACCTGGCGCTTTTGGATCAGGGGAGCGTGATTCTAGCGCCTGTCGGGGGAGAGCTGCCGGCCACCCTTTTTCGGGAGACGACGCTGATCGTCGATGCTCTGCTGGGTACCGGCATCAAGAGCGAGGTTACCGGAGTTTTTCGTGACGCGATTGAACTGATCAACGGATCCGGCAGGCCGGTCGTCGCGGTCGACATCCCCTCGGGGGTGGACGCCGGCAGCGGACGCGTGCTGGGGGTCGCGGTGCGCGCCGACCTGACAGTCAGTTTCGCGCTGGCCAAACTCGGCAATGTCCTTTACCCGGGGAGCGAGCTTTGCGGCCGGTTGGTGGTGGCCGACATCGGCATGCCGCCTCAAGTCGTGGCCGAGGCTCACGGTTGCGAATTCGTGGATTTCGCCTGCGCGCGCCGGCTGTTCCGTCCCCGGGGAGTCCTGGCCCACAAGGGAAGCGCCGGCCACTGCCTGGTGATTGCGGGGTCCCTCGGGAAAAGCGGCGCCGCCTTCATGGCGGCCAACAGCGCCCTACGTACCGGAGCGGGTTTGGTGACCCTCGCGGTTCCCGCAGCTCTCAACCCGATTCTTGAAGTAAAGACCACCGAGGTGATGACCCTGCCGGTCGGAAATCAGGGTGCGGGGCATCTCCAGGCCGGCGCGGCGGCTGCGCTGCTTCGGGAAGCGAGCACCAGGGATGCGCTGGCCCTTGGTCCGGGCATCGGGGGGGCGCCCTCGACCGCCTATCTGGTGCACTCCCTGGTGGCGTCCCTTCCGGGCCCGCTGGTGCTCGATGCGGACGGGTTAAACGCGGTCGCGGCCGCGCCTGAGGTCCTGCAGCAGCGGCGCGGCCGGGTGACCGTTTTGACGCCGCACCCGGGGGAGATGGCGCGTCTGACCGGCCTTTCGGTGGCTGAAGTGGAGGCGGACCGGATCGGGACCGCCCGCGAGTTTGCCCAGCGCTTTCAGGTCCATCTGATCCTGAAGGGTGCCCGCAGCATCATTGCCGCGCCTGACGGGAGCATCTCCATTAACGGCTCCGGCAACCAGGGAATGGCGAGCGGGGGGATGGGCGACGTGCTGACCGGCGTGGTGGTTTCGCTGCTCGGTCAGGGCTACCCCCCTTTCGAGGCCTGCCAGTTGGGTGCCTTCGTCCATGGCCTCGCGGCGGACCTGCTGCTTGGGGAGCAGGGGACCCAGGGGATGAGCGCGACCGACGTTCAGGAGGCGCTCCCCAGGGCGCTGCGCCGGTTAGCGGCTGACCCGAGTTCCCCCGTTCCAGGCTAGGACGGCAGTCTCCCCCCGGTGGAACAGGGTGGAAGGCTCGCGTAGCGAGACAGGGGGGTCTTTCGCCCAGGTTAAACTCCCCCCTGCCTCTCTAACGTTCGGCTTCCCCCCTATTGCATAGGGGGGACAAGTCACCACCATCGTACCGGGTGACTCATCATCGCCTGCTGATCATCCCCGCTTGAGCAAGAGCAGCGGGGCTGTAGTTTGAACTGCATGCGTGCAGTAAAATGAAGAAAAACGGAGAGTTACTATGTTGAAAACAAAAGATATCATGACCAAAGACGTCATCACCGTGCATCGCGAAACGACGGTTATGGAACTCGCCACCCTTTTTTCCAAAAGCCGCATCTCCAGCGCACCGGTAGTAAGCGATGCCGGTGAACTCCTCGGGATGGTTTCGGAAACCGACCTGGTCGAACAGGACAAGAGCCTGCATATCCCGACGGTCGTCTCCATCTTCGACTGGGTCATCTATCTGGAGAGCGACAAGCGTTTTGAGAAGGAATTGCAGAAGATGACGGCTCAGACGGTCGGGGAGATCTTCACGCAGCAGCTCTTCAGCGTGTCGCCCGAGGCCCCGGTGAGCGAAGTGGCTGATATCATGAGCCGTGAGAAGGTTCACGCGGTGCCGGTTGTCGATGCAGGGCGCGTCATAGGCATCATCGGCCGGATCGACCTGATCCGGACCATGATAGGTTAACAGCGTGGCCTGCCTGGTAACCCGCTCGGGTGAAGAGACGGTGGCGCTCGGGGCGCGGCTTGGCCGCCTGCTGGCTCCCGGCGACTTCGTTGCATTGGTGGGTGAACTCGGTGCCGGGAAGACTCAGTTTGCCAAGGGGATCGCGCTCGGCCTGGAGGTGGACCCCGATACGCCCGTTACCAGCCCGACCTACACCATATTGAACATCTACCAGGGGCGCATCCCCCTGTACCACTTCGACCTTTACCGTTTGCAGGGGCCCGACGAGGTGGCGGAGCTCGGTTTCGAGGAGTATTTCAGCGGAGCTGGGGTCTGTGTCGTCGAGTGGGCCGAGCGGCTTGCCGAGGAGGCCCCGGTTGAGCTTCTCACCGTGACCCTGAGTCACGCGGAGGCCGATACCCGTGAGATCTCCTTCGCCGCCTCCGGGGCGCGCGCGGCCGTGTTGCTGGCCCTATTACTCGCCTGAAACCTGGAAATAATTATCACTGGGCGAAAGTTGCATTCGCTCCAGCCCCCCTCGCCCTGGGAACAGAGTGGCAGGGGTGAGGGAGTTGGGGGCGAGGGGGAGAAAAATGACAGTAGAGAACTTTTTCCGAGGTCCCTGCATTTGCAACATGCCGTTTTTTAGTATTGTTTTCAATGGGGCTGCGGTTGCCCCCGCGACCGACCGCCAGCCTCACTGCTGGGGTTACGCAGGGCCTGCGATGCTAAACCGGCTTTAAGCCTGCGAAAAGTAAAAAAATGTTTTGACCCCGCGGTGTATTCTTGATAATAAAGTTGTCCAACCGCTCGAGCTACCAAATCCGGCGGATTCAACAGTTGAGCATAAAGGAGGACTGACATGGCTTTGGTGGTCCAAAAGTACGGCGGCACCTCGATGGGGTCCGTCGAACGCATACGCAACGTCGCCAAGAGGGTGGCAAAGACTTACGACGCCGGCAATGACATGGTGGTGGTAGTCTCCGCCATGTCAGGTGAGACGAACAAACTGGTGGCTCTGGCCAACGAGGTGTCGGAATTTCCGGACAGTCGCGAATACGACGTGCTGGTTGCGGCAGGTGAGCAAGTATCCATTGCGCTCCTCGCTATGTGCCTGAAGGCCATGGGTTACAAGGCGAAATCCTATCTCGGTTTCCAGATCCCGATCATCACCGACAGCGCCTACAGTAAGGCGCGCATCGAGGAGATCAGCGACGAGAAGATGCGAGCGGACCTGAAGGATGGGACGATCCTGATCGTCGCCGGATTCCAGGGGGTGGACAGTCAGGGCAGCATCACGACCCTCGGGCGCGGTGGCTCAGATACCTCGGCCGTCGCCATGGCTGCGGCCCTGAAGGCCGACGTCTGCGAGATCTACACCGACGTGGACGGGGTCTACACGACGGACCCGAACCTGTGCAAGGACGCTAGGAAGATAGAGCGGATCTCCTACGAGGAGATGCTGGAACTGGCCTCCCTGGGTGCCAAGGTGCTGCAGATCCGTTCGGTCGAGTTTGCCAAAAAATACAACGTCGACGTCCATGTCCGATCCAGTTTCAATGAAAATCTCGGAACCATGGTTACCAAGGAGGATAATGAAATGGAAGCAGTGCTCGTCTCCGGAATCGCCTACGCCAAGGATGAAGTTAAGATAGCGGTCATGCAGGTACCCGATAAGCCCGGCATTGCGGCCCAGATCCTCTCGCCGCTCTCCGACGCCAACATCTCCGTTGACATGATCGTGCAAAACGTAAGCGAGGCCGGCTTCACCGACTTCACCTTCACCGTGCCGATGGCGGACTTCAAGAAGGCGCTCGCCATCACCAAGGAGACCGCGGAGTCGATTGCTGCCAAAGAGGTGCTCACCGACGAAAACATCAGCAAGGTTTCCATCGTTGGTCTCGGGATGAGAAGCCACGCAGGCGTCGCCACCACCATGTTTAAGACCCTGGCCGCCGAAGGGATCAACATCCAGATGATCTCCACTTCGGAGATCAAGATCTCGGTCGTCGTGGATGCCAAGTACACCGAACTTGCTGTCAGGGTGCTGCACGACGCCTTCGGCCTTTCGGGGAAATAAACTGCTGACTTTCCGGCGCGCGTCCGATTCCGTCGGATCGGTCGAATCCGACCGATCGGTCCGATCCGACGCGCGCCGCACTTGCTTTACGCAGAGTGCGTGGTACATGGCACGCAGCAACTTAAAAGGGTGGGGACATGAGCCTGGTAAAACTGTACGATACGACGCTGAGGGACGGAACGCAGGCGGAGGATATCTCCTTCCTGGTAGAGGACAAGATCCGTATCGCTCATAAGCTTGACGATTGCGGCATCCACTACATCGAGGGGGGCTGGCCCGGTTCCAACCCCAAGGACGTTTCCTTCTTCAAGGACATCAAGCGGGAAAAGCTCACCCAGGCCAAGATCGCCGCCTTCGGCTCGACGCGCCGTGCCAAGATCACCCCGGACAAGGACCAGAACCTGCGCACCCTGGTGGCGTCGGAGGCCGACGCGGTCACCATCTTCGGGAAAAGTTGGGATTTTCAGGTCCACGAGGCACTGCGTATTCCGCTGGAGGAAAACCTGGAGCTGATCTTCGACTCCGTGGAGTATCTGAAGGCGCGCATGCCGGAAGTATTCTACGACGCCGAGCACTTTTTCGACGGCTACAAGGCGAACCCCGAATACGCCATAAGCTCGCTGCAGGCAGCCCAGCAGGGCGGGGCGGACTGTATCATACTTTGTGACACCAACGGCGGGACCCTTCCTTTCGAGGTGGCGCAGATCATCGCCCAGGTGCAGGCTGCCATCTCCACCCCGCTTGGCATCCACACCCACAACGACAGCGACTGCGCCGTCGCCAACACCCTCATCGCCGTGCAGCAGGGGATTGTCCAGGTTCAGGGGACGATCAACGGTTTCGGAGAGCGCTGCGGCAACGCGAACCTCTGCTCCATTATCCCCGCGCTGAAGGTGAAGATGGGGCTTGGCTGCGTCAGCGACCCCCAGATGCGCCAACTGCGCGAACTCTCGCGCTACGTGTACGAGCTCGCCAACTTGGCCCCCAACAAGCACCAGCCCTATGTCGGCAACTCCGCCTTCGCCCACAAGGGGGGGGTGCATGTTTCCGCCATCCAGCGCCATCCCGAAACCTACGAGCACATGAGGCCGGAATTGGTCGGCAATATCACCCGGGTGCTCATCTCCGACCTCTCCGGGCGCGCTAACATCCTCGCCAAGGCGACCGAGTTCCAGATCAACCTGGACAGCAAGGACCCGGTCACCCTGGAAATCCTGGAGAACATCAAGGCGATGGAAAATCGGGGCTACCAGTTCGAGGGGGCCGAGGCTTCCTTCGAGCTTCTCATGAAAAGGGCGCTCGGCACCCACCGGAAGTTTTTCTCCGTGGTTGGCTTCCGGGTGATCGACGAGAAGCGCCACGAGGACGAGCAGCCGAACTCTGAGGCGACCATCATGGTGAAGGTAGGGGGGAAGGTCGAGCACACCGCGGCCGAGGGGACCGGACCGGTCAACGCCCTGGATAACGCCCTCAGGAAGGCCCTGGAGAAGTTCTACCCGAAATTAAAGGACGTAAAGCTGCACGACTACAAGGTCCGGGTGCTCCCCGCCGGCCAGGGAACCGCTTCCGCCATCCGGGTGCTGATCGAGTCCGGCGACAAAGAGAGCCGCTGGGGCACGGTGGGGGTTTCCTCGAACGTCATTGAGGCGTCCTACCAGGCGCTGATCGATTCCATTGAATACAAACTGCACAAGGAAGAGGAGGCGGGGGTAGTGAAGAAGTGATACCACGGGGCAGTCGATTGGCGCTTTGGTGCCTCGCCCTGCTGCTCACCGCCGCCCTGCTCGTTAAAGGCCGTGTTCCCCCCTGGAAAGGAGGGGATGCGGCCTTTTTTGTGCCTTCCCGGCCCGGGAGCATCACGGTCCGGTTGGCTGGCGATTTCCCCCGCCCCGGTGTCTATCACTTCCCTGACGGTACCTCGGCGGGGAGCGCCATAAAAATGACGCTACCCGGGGTCCGGCTTTCCGCGGGTAGCCAAGGCATGGCCGCTGTGCGCCTCAACTCGGGTGATGTCCTGAAGCTCAGTGGGGAGGGGAGGCAACCATCTGTTTTAGCGATGGAGAGAATGGCCGCCCGGGAGCGCATGCTGCTCGGCATCCCACTCGACCCCGACCTGCTGGTAGCGGAAGAGTGGGCCTTTCTGCCAGGGATCGGTCCGGTTCTCGCCGGGAGGATCGTTGCAGATCGTCAGAAAAATGGCGCTTTCGGCTCTTTGGACGCGGTGGCGCGGGTTCCGGGGATCGGAGCGGGGAAGTTGGAGGGGGTTAGGAGATATTTTTAATGCGGCGTAACGGCCTACATTTTCGACGCTATATTCCTGCAGCAGGGCCCCCTGGATTGTAAATCATCCATTAACCCTGTTTTTGGCACACAAGATGAATACTACCTATTTCACATGAAGGTCTTTAATCAATACTCAGTGGGGAGGTAATATTCATGAAATGCCCAAAATGCAAAGGTAGAATGTTTGCCGAGAAATACTACGATTTCGTCAGGTCCTTCGATGCCTGGAAGTGCACCTGCTGTGGCGAGGTCTTGGACCCGACCATTCTGGCAAACAGGGCGCGGAACTTCAACAGCCTGCTGGGCTGAACTTCCACACACATAGCAGTCACCCAAAAAATGGGACCGCACGCGCGGCCCCTTTTTTTGTGTCTGTCCGGTGATAAAGCTTGACAGTGGCGACTTCTCCCGCTATAAAGGGATAAATTTGGTCCTAAAGGTGTTTTTATGATGGAACTGACCCGCAAGGGAGAATACGCAATTCGAGGAATCATCTACCTGGCCCAGCAGCCGGCCGGGCGGGTTTCGCTCATCAGTGAGATTGCTGCAGCATCGGATGTGCCGCAAACCTTTCTGGCCAAGATTTTCCAGAGCTTCGCCAAACTCGGTCTGGTGACCTCGTCCCGCGGCACCGGCGGCGGCTTTGTGCTGGCTCGTCCGGCTTCCGCCATCACCCTGCGCGAAGTCGTCGAGGCAGTGGAAGGACCGATCGTCCCTAACCGCTGCCTGCTCGGCAGCAGCTGCGACCGGGGCGGCCCCTGTCTGGTGCATGGCATCTGGAAAACGGTGCAGACCGAAGTCGTCAGGATTCTCGAGGACGTAACTATCGAGACCTTGGCGCGCACCCGGGGCGAATAAAAAAATTTATCACCAAAGAGAGTAAAAAGGTCCGGTTGGTCTGCGCCGGGGATTTCTCATGAACGCTGCCGTGTCTGTCGGCTTTGCACTATGTGATATTTAATGTATTGAGGGATGTTCCGATGTGCGACTTTCTCCGGCTACAACTGACAAGGGTTTTCTCCGCACGCCCGGCGCCATCTGCAGCGTTCCAGGCGGGGTGCCTATGACGGTGCTGCCCAAGAAGCTCTATGCTTTTTACCGGGACGGTTTCCGCTCCATGGTGCTGGGCAGGACCCTCTGGAAACTGATTGCCCTGAAGCTCTTCATCATCTTCGCTGTGCTCAAGCTGTTTTTCTTCTCGAACTTCCTGGAAAAAAACTTTCACACCGATTCCGAGCGCTCCGCCCATGTTCTGGACAATCTGACCAGAACGCCGGTGCCCCCCTGAGCTTTTTCTGTCCTGGACGGGCTTTAGCGCCTGATATTACAACCTATGGCAAGCACTTGACTTGCCGCGATGTCACACACAAGGAGGAACGAAGTGGGAAATGAAATTCTGTCTACGGTGAACTGGTCCCGAGCGCAATTCGCCCTGACCGCCATGTATCACTGGATTTTCGTGCCGCTGACCCTGGGGCTCTCTTTCCTGATCGCTTTTTTCGAGTCCATCTACGTCAAGACCGGTGACGAGAGCTGGAAAAAACTGACCAAGTTCTGGATGACGCTCTTCGGAGTCAATTTTGCCATTGGCGTGGCCACCGGCATCATCATGGAGTTCCAGTTCGGCACCAACTGGTCCAACTACTCCTGGATGGTGGGTGACATCTTTGGAGCGCCGCTTGCCGTCGAGGGGATCTTCGCCTTCTTCCTGGAGGCGACCTTCTTCGCGGTCATGTTCTTCGGCTGGCAGCGAGCTTCCAAGGGTTTCCACCTCTTCTCCACCTGGATGGTGGCGATCGGCTCCAACCTTTCGGCAGTCTGGATCCTGATAGCTAACGCCTGGATGCAGACTCCGACGGCCATGGCCTTCAATCCCGACAAGGCGCGCTTCGAAATGCAGAATTTCGCGGACATCGCACTTTCCCCGAACGCCGTGCACAAGTTCACCCACACCACCAGTTCCGCCTTCCTGCTAGCCTCGCTCTTCGTCATGGGGATCTCGGGACTCTTCATGCTGCAAAGAAGGCACCTCGTCATGGCGCAGCGCTCCATGGTAGTCGCCGCGACCCTCGGTCTGGTCGCCTCCATCTTCGTTGCCTTCAACGGGGATGAATCCGCCTTTCACATCGCGCACCGTCAGCCGATGAAACTGGCCGCCATGGAAGGACTCTACACCGGCCAGGATAAGGCCCCGATCGTCGCCCTGGGTGTCATCAACATGAGCAAGAAGCCCGGCGACGACCTGCCCGCTTTTTACCAGGAAGTGAAGGTCCCGGGTATGCTATCGCTTTTGGCCAACCGCGATCTCAATAGTTATGTCCCGGGAATCAACGACCTGGTGTACGGCAACCCCGCCCGCGGTATCGTCGGCGCCCAGCAGCGCATGGTCACCGGCAAGATCGCCGTGGCCGAACTGGGGCGTTACAAGACCGCCAAGCAAAGCGGTGACGCGGCAACGGCTGCCTCAGCCCTCGCCCTTTTCAACCAGAACAAGGAGGACCTGGGCTACGGTTACCTGAACACCCCCGAGGAGGCTGCGCCGCCGGTGGGACTCGTTTTCTACGCCTTTCACATCATGGTGGGACTGGGCACCCTGTTTCCGATCATCTTCCTGGCGGTACTCTTCTTCGCCTTCAAGGGGACCCTCGACTCCCAGCGCTGGCTCTGGTGGGTCTGCTTTGGCTCCCTCTTCCTGGGCTATGTGGCCTCTGAAGCGGGCTGGGTCGTGGCTGAGGTGGGGCGTCAGCCCTGGGCCATCCAGGGACTCTTGCCGGTTGGCGTGGCGACTACCAACATCGCCGCAAGCTCCGTACAGGCGACTTTTTTCATCTTCCTTGCTCTCTTCACCGGTTTGCTGATCGCGGAGATCGGCATCATGGTGAAGCAGGTTAAGATCGGACCGGAGGAATAGACCATGATAGGAAACCTGGATATAACAGTTCTTCAGCAACTCTGGTGGCTGATCGCCTCCGTAGTCGGTTCGCTCTTTCTCATGCTGACCTTCGTGCAGGGCGGCCAGACCCTCATTTTCACCACGGCGCGCACCGAGGAGGAAAAGTCCCTCATCATCAACGCCATGGGGCGCAAGTGGGAGCTCACCTTCACGACCCTGGTGCTCTTCGGCGGAGCCCTCTTTGCCGCCTTCCCGCTCTTCTACGCCACCAGCTTCGGCGGGGCCTACTGGGTCTGGATGCTGATCCTCTTCACCTTCGTCATGCAGGCGGTGAGCTACGAGTACCGCAAGAAGCCGAACAACGTGCTGGGTGCGCGCACCTATGAGATCTTCATGTTCATCAACGGCAGCGTCGGAATCCTGCTGATCGGCGCCGCGGTGGGGACCTTTTTCACCGGAAGCCGCTTCACCCTGAACATGTACAACCAGGTGACCTGGGCCACGCCGTTTCACGGCCTGGAGGCGGCGCTGAACGTATTCAATCTCGCCTTTGGCCTCTTCCTGGTCTTCCTGGCTCGCACCCTGGGGGCGATGTACATCGTAAGCCACGTGGACCACGACGCCCTGGTCAAGCAGGCACGCCGGGCGACGGTCATCAACCTGCTTTGGGCCCTCCCGTTCCTTTTGACCATCCTCTACGGCCTGGTGACCATGAACGGTTTCGCCGTCGACCCGGCAACGGGCAAGGTGTCGCTGGAGCAGGGGAAATACCTGCATAACCTGCTCGGGATGCCGATCGTGCTCGGGCTTCTTTTGGCAGGACTGGTCTCGGTCATCTACGGCGTAGTCGCCACGGGCTTTCTGGGCAAGAAATGCGGCATCTGGTTCGGCGGACTGGGAACCGTACTGGTGGGGCTTGCCATCTTTTCCCTGGCGGGCTACGGCAATACCGCCTTCTATCCGTCCTTGACCGATCTGCAATCAAGTCTTACTATATACAACGCTTCAAGTAGCAAGTTTACTCTCACGGTCATGAGTTACGTGGCCTTAGGCGTCCCCTTCGTACTGGCATACGTTGCTTATGTCTGGAAGGTGATGGATTCAAAACAGCTGACACTGGCTGAACTCACTGGTGAAGACGTTAAGAAGATGTATTGAAATTAAACACAAAGGAGAGTGCCTATGAATACAATTCTGTTGGTAAGCTGGTTGCTGGTCCTTGCTGTCTCGTACCGCAGCGCAATTGTCGTCCTTAACAAAGCTGACCTGCTGTAACTTCATCAGGGAAGAATTAGACCGACAGGCGCAGGAGTTCATCCTGCGCCTGTTTTTTGTTGCGGAGCCTGTGTGTGTAGTGGTAGGGTTTCCTAGAGGATTCAAACCTGTAAGACCCCGTTCCATTGTCGGTCGGGACTCGCTGATTCAGCCCCTTAGCGGAGTGCCGGGAGCGGGTTAAAGAAATTCTCTGTTGACAAGCTCGCCCCCCCTTTGTTACCTTACCTCTTTGTTGCGTGCCGTGTAGCAGAGCGCCGGGGGTCCGCAGGCGCCAATCGGGATGCAGCTTGCCACCGCAGGCCCCGAAAATCTGTCACCGTTTTCCCCCCTGAAACCACTTGCAGGAAGCATTGCGGCAGAGAGCCTGCCATATAAAGCGAACAAAAGAGAGGATTTACGAT
>Ga0209123_1002023_pt1 | contig 18260 bp, 15 predicted proteins | sample BarGraIncu00431A_FD_184500 | JGI IMG/M metagenome (GOLD analysis project Ga0209123, IMG submission 184500) | Arctic peat soil microbial communities from Barrow, Alaska, USA - Barrow Graham LP Incubations 004-31A (SPAdes) (version 2) | ecosystem: Environmental > Terrestrial > Soil > Wetlands >... | reverse complement strand
AAACTCTCGACCAGGCCAAGTCCCTTGCAAGCAGTACAAATGATTATGCCGTACCTGTTGCACTTCAAGCATTCAGGTGCGGTGAAGCCGGCCAATTGTAATTCGGTTAATCGCCCTGTGCCCTTGCAATCGGGGCACTGTAGGGATCCTATGCCACCACAAAGTTTACATGTAGGCATTATGTGTGACCTCCCGGCGCATATGCTCTGTTCTAATGGCGGATTGTTTGCTGTTCTATCGCGGATTGATTGTCATTGCACCTGGGACAGCTATTTTAGTTTAAAGCGCTCCTTCGGGAATGCGCGTGACCTATGCTTCGCCTCGTCCCAGGCAGTTCGGGCAATCTATGTTCGGTCCTCCATGGCACTCGGAACAATATGATTCCTCCGACCCTACTGAATTCGGTGCTACAATGCGCCCTTTGCCGTCGCATGAGGGACATTCTATCGTCCCGGCGCCCATGCATCTTGAACAAATTGACATATCTCCACCCCACTTCTGTCTGTACCTGATGAGCCACTTTTTCCTGTCAGCATATTGATAAATTTACCATAAACAGCCGATACTTCAAGGCGTTCCCTATTGGCACAGTGGTGCGTTGCGCTCACCGGGCTCTTGCCAGGTACAGAAGGGGGAGGGCGGTCGCTGTCAGTCGCGCGCTGGAAATAGTCCGACAAATGGCGGATACTTATGGTATGCGCTGAGTGCGGAATTTTCTGAGGGCCACCATGGACATCATGAAACTCGTGACAGGAATTTTGCTTTTAGTCGGGACCTTGGCCCTCGGCACTGTTGCCCATGCCGCCGAAACGGCCGGATTTTTCCCCAACGCCGCCGTCGTCATGGTGCCGCCGGACAACACTTCGCCGGCCAGCGTGACCATCGTCCCCAGTGGTCAGTTATTCGGGTGCCAGTCCGGCCCCATTGCCAAGGTGCGCAGCAAAAACGACAGCGGGTTCACTTCCGTTCTCCTGGGCGGAAGGGCGCTCATCGGCTACCAGAAGCCCGCCGATGCTGACGAGGAAGCCCTGGCAGGCACCGTATTCATCGAGTGCGGGAAGGAAATCCATCGGATGGTTGTCATGCTCCCTCTTGACCCCGCTGCGGCGTCACCACAGGAAAAGGTCCCCCCCCCGGCTGAGAAATCGGGCGAGATCTCGCTCATACCCTCGGGAACGGCTATCCAGGAGGCACAGGTCGTGATCGTAAAGGAAAAAGACGCTGCAGGGGAAGGGTACTATGCAGTCCCCGTTAGCGCCACTGATCTCAACCTCTTTACCTGTGATGGCGTGGGCCCGGTTTCGCTGCGGCTGCCGGAACTCCCCTACCTCGACACCGGAATGGTCATTCCATCGGACACCAATCCGGATGCAGCCTATCTCAAGGTCAACGAGAGTGCCTTCGATGGCAACGGGGAATACCGGAGCGCTCACGACCTCTGGGTGAGCTGCGGTGGTATCGAAACCAAACTGCAGATTTTCCCCGGGAAGATGCCGGGACAGGTCGTCGTCATCAAACCATAAGCGGAGTGGGGACAGAAAGTGTAAGCTGCGCCGACGTATCCAGGCCACTTTCTGTCGACATTTTTTACCTCGGGAAAGTCGCGTCTGGGCATGACAGGGGCAGCTGGAGGGGAGGGATCTGAGGCTTTAGCGGCACTTTTCCCGGGAGATGGATTGTAAAAAGTCCAAAACCCTGCCGGAGAGGATGCGGTAGTTCCTGACTGCCGCGACCTTCTGCCTCCCCTTGGCCCCCATGGCAACGAGGGTCTTCTTGTCGGTCCTCAAGATCCGCCTGACACCCTGCTTTATCCCGTCGGAGGTGAAGTCGCAGAAAAAGGCGTTCAGTTCGTTGAACAGCAGGCGATACTCCGGCAGGTAGTTCACCAGGGCAGGAAGCCCGGCGGCATAGTACTCGACGGTCTTGGTGGGTGAGGAAACAGTAAAAAGCGGGTTTTCCGGCTTGAACCCGATGCCGACGTCGTAGTGCGCCATCCTTTTGAAGAGTTCCTGGCGCGGCAGAGAAGGGATCAGCTTGATGCGGCCATCGACGGCTGCGATCTTCCGGATATGGTCCACGGCGGCGTTGTCACTTGCGGTATATATGTCAAGCTGGAACGCTTCCGGCATTTCCGCCATCGCCTCGACCACCAGGTCGGTTTTTACCAGCGTGTCGATTGAACCGGTATAGATGAATTTCTTGATGCTGCTGGCGGTGGTGTCTGTCGCGGGAAGTTCCCCCGGATTGAATCCCATGGGAAGGAAGAGGCAGGCGATGTCGACGTCGCCGAAAAAGAGCCGCTTGAACTCCTCCGACATGACTATCAGAAAGTCGCAGCTACTCACCATCCGTTTCTCGGAAAAGGAACGGATCGCGTATTCGATCCGCTTTCTCAGCACGGATCTTTTTTCCTGCACGGCCTGGAAGTAACGTCTGAAGGTATGGGGGAAGGAGTTCCAGAACCCGAGTTTGAACCGGTGCCTGTCCCGTATCCTCAGAAAGGAGCGCAGTACGGGAAAGAAATTGCGCACGATGACGATGTCGAAGCTGTCCAGGTCGAGGTGCCTGTGCAGGAACGCTGCCGCGCCCCTTTTCTTGTAGCGGTAGGGAATGACGAAACGATTATCCTCCCGAATGGCGACTTTGCACTCCCGGCTGAAAAAGACAATTTGGATGTCACAACTCTCCCTTAGTGGACCGTTGAAAATCCCCTCGATCGAGGAGTGACAGCTTCCGGCATACTGATCGGTTACGCAAAGAATTCTCATAGCATTTAAAACTCCGGTGGTTGATGGGCTCAAAATCGCCATGTCACGGCGCCGCGGGCTGCGGTCGCGCAGCGGCCCCCCTTTTTTGCCGCAGCGCTGCTGTGATTGGCCTTGATCTTCTGGGAATGCTGGTAAAGGGGAGCATAGGACATGATTGTGCAGAAAATGAGGAAGTGGGCCGGGTGTTGGGTGCCGAGGGGCCGGGGTGGGGAGACTGACTGCCCTACTTGGCGGGGACGCCCTCACCCCTGCGCTTGACAGGGGTGAGGGGAATCAGGCAAAACACGCAACCGCGTTACTCGGATTTGAGCGAAGCCATGTCGATGGAGAAGCGATACTTCACGTCGGACCTGAGCAGTCTCTCGTAGGCTTCGTTGACCTTCTGGATGGGGATGATTTCGACGTCGGCGGTGATGTTGTGCGCACCGCAAAAGTCGAGCATTTCCTGGGTCTCGGCGATGCCGCCGATGAGGGAACCGGAGAGGCTGCGGCGCCCGAACAGCAGGGCAAAGGCGGAGACGGCGAGCGGTTTCTCCGGCGCCCCGACGAGGGTAAGGTTGCCGTCGCGCCCCAGCATGTTGAGGTAGGCGTTGATGTCGTGATCGGCGGCGATGGTGTCGAGGATGAAGTCGAAGCTGCCTGCGTGCGCCTGCATCTCTGCGGCGTTGGTGGAAATGACAACCTCGTCGGCGCCCAACCGGAGAGCATCCTCCTTCTTGCCGGGCGAGGTGGTGAAGACAACGACCTGCGCTCCGAAGGCACGGGCAAACTTGACCCCCATGTGACCCAACCCGCCGAGCCCGACCACGCCGATCTTCTTCCCTTTGAGGTCGCCCCAGCGGCGCATGGGGGAGTAGGTCGTGATCCCGGCGCAAAGTAGCGGTGCAACTCCGGCCAGCTGCAGGTTGGCGGGAACATGCAGCACGAAGCTTTCGTCGACGACGATGCTTTCTGAGTAGCCGCCGTAGGTGACCCCGCCGAGATGCTTGTCCGGTGAGTTGAAGGTGAGGGTTTGGTTCGGGCACAACTGTTCCTGGCCATCCTGGCAATTGGGGCAGCTGTGGTCTGAATCGACCAGGCATCCCACGCCGGCAAGGTCGCCTGCTTTGAACCTGGTGACCGAGGAGCCGACCTTGGTGACCCGGCCGACGATCTCATGGCCGGGAACGCAGGGGTAGACCGTGGGCATGATGCTGCTCCACTCGTTGCGGACCGTGTGGAGGTCGGAGTGACAGATGCCGCAGAAAAGGATTTCGATCTGCACGTCGTGTTCGGTCGTGTCGCGTCGTGCGATCGTGGTGGAGGCAAGCGGCGCTGTCGAACCGGCGGCGGAGTAAGCTTTGGCATTGAACATCAGAGGTTATTCTCCTTATTTTTTCGTCAAGGCGGGGCATGGGTAACTATTCAGCACCCCGGCTGCGCGCTCCCGCCGTCAGAGACTCGGGCGCGCGCTCAGCGGCCGGTGAGCTGCTCCAGCTTTTCGGGGTAGCGAGCCCCCTGGACGGTGATCTTCGAGGAGACGCTTTCGATTTCGCGCAGATCGTCGGCGCTCAGTTCGACCGCAACCGCTCCGTTGTTCTCGTCCAGGCGTTGCAGCTTCGTGGTGCCGGGAATCGGGACGATCCACGACTTCTGGGCCAACAGCCAGGCGAGCGCTATCTGGGCCGGGGTGGCATTTTTCCTCGTGGCAATTTGTCCGAGCAGATCGACCATGGCCTGATTCGCCTTAAGCGCCTCCGGGGTGAAGCGGGGGAGGGTGGAGCGGAAGTCGCTGCTGCCGAAGGTGGTGTGCTCGTCCATCTTTCCGGTCAGGAACCCCTTGCCCAGCGGGCTGTAGGGAACGAACCCGATCCCGAGTTCCTCCAGTACCGGGAGCACCTCCTCTTCGGGGCGTCTCCACCAAAGCGAGTATTCGCTCTGCAGTGCCGTCACCGGTTGGACCGCGTGAGCGCGACGGATCGTCTGCACCCCGGCCTCGGAAAGGCCGAAGTGCTTGACCTTTCCCTCCTGGATCAGCTCTTTCACGGCACCGGCCACCTCTTCGATCGGCACCTCCGGATCGACGCGGTGCTGGTAGAAGAGGTCGATGCAGTCGATCCTGAGCCGCTTGAGCGAGGCCTCGGTCACCTGCCTGATGTGTTCCGGGCGACTGTTCAGGGCCGGCGCGCCCCCCTTCATGGCTCTCGGATCGACGCTGGTGTCGAAACCGAATTTGGTGGCGATCACCACCCGGTCGCGCAGCGGGGCAAGCGCCTCGCCGACCAGTTCCTCGTTGGTGAACGGGCCGTAGACCTCTGCCGTATCGAAGAAGGTGATGCCGCGTTCCACGGCGGTCCGAAGCAGCGTGATCATCTCCTGCTTGTCTTTGGGGGGGCCGTAGGAAAAACTCATTCCCATGCAGCCGAGCCCGAGGGCCGAAACTTCCAGACCGCTTTTTCCCAAGATACGTTTTTGCATTGTTTTCTCCTTTCTACTGTCAGGGACTGCCTTGTTGTTAGTCAGATAATCATTCGCCCAAAGATGGTGCCGTGCGGTGAACCGAACACACCAGGTCATCTAAAACTGCTACCGTAGGTTTGCGGTGAACGGGTTTATCGTGAACTCCAACATCGCAACGTTGGGGTTCACGATGAGACTGTTCACCGCCAACCTACGCCTTTTTCCCCATTTGGTAGGCCTGGGCCAGTGCAGGACTACCTTTGATGTCTCCTATCTCCCAGGCGCCGGTTCCATAGATGACCCCCTTTTCCTGGGCTCCGCCCAGGCAGGAGGAAAACCCTCTGAATCCCTCAAGGGTTCTTTCCAGAAGCTCTTTGTTGCTGACTGCGGCAGTCATGAAGAAATACATTTCCTTGTGGCTGATTTCGGTATATCTCGCATAGGTTCTGTCTATGAGCGTTTTCATCTGTCCGTTCATGGCGTAAAAATAGACGGGCGTTGCCATGACGATGACGTTGGCACGGACCATCTTGTCGAGCACCTCAGCCATATCGTCTTGTTGAGTGCACCGGCCGCCATTACTCTGACAGGCGCCGCAGGCACTGCAATAGGTGATCCTTTGGTCCCGCAATAAAATTTTCTCTACCTGATGCCCCGCTTCACTTGCTCCAAGCATGAACTGATCGCATAACAGGTCCGAGTTTCCGCCCTTTCTTGGGCTGGCTGACAGGACCAATACCTTTTTTGCCATATGCCTCCTCCTCTTGGTAGCATCTGTCTTTGAGCATCGCTTACCGATATCGCTTTTGAGTGCGCTTAGGAGAGTATACCGTACTCCAGAAAGGGCGTAGGGAGATAGACCAATCCTGTCCATTTCTTGCCCGATCCTCCGAAGTATTTGGATAGCAGTTGTAACCCGAAGTCGGGTCGGGTAGTATCCAGGTGGGAGGAACCGATCATGAAAGGTGCCGTAATGCAGGGTACGGGGGATGAACGTCTGGACGTGGCGCGTAAAGCTTTGGGGGAGAGCATTGCCCGATGGACCGAAAAGGGCGAGCAGCACCCGAGCGCAGTTCCGGGCCTGTCGCTGTTTCGCCGGGATGCCGTGACCGAGCCGATTAGTGGCATGTACGAACCGAGCATTTGCCTGGTTGCGCAAGGTTCCAAGCGCGTGCTGCTGGGAGATGACGCTTATGTGTATGATGCGCACCATTACCTGATCACGTCCGTGCATCTGCCCACGGTTGTGCAGATCATCGAAGCGAGCCCGGAAAAGCCTTACCTGGGGCTGCGCTTGACGCTTGATCTGCGCGAGATTTCCCAACTGATGGTGGACAGCAATCTTCCCCAGCCGCGCGCGCAGCAATCAAGCCGCGGCATGGCGCTGGGAGAGGTGACGCTGCCGCTGCTGGGCGCCTTTCAGCGCCTGATCGACCTGTTTGCGGAGGAAAGGGACATCCCGATTCTCGCGCCGGTCATCCAGAGGGAGATCATCTACCGTTTGCTGGTGGGGGATCAAGGGGAGCGCCTGCGCCAGATCGCCTCGTCCGGGAGCCAGAGCCAACAGATAGCGCGGGCGATTGATTGGTTGAAGGGGAACTTCGCAGAGCAATTGAGCATCGACGAGCTCGCGACCCGGGCCAGCATGAGCAGTTCCACCTTTCATCACCACTTCCGTTCCATGACCGCTTTAAGCCCGCTGCAGTTCCAAAAGCAGCTGCGCCTGCAGGAAGCGAGGCGTCTCATGCTGGCAGAGCACCTGGATGCGGCGACCGCGGCATTTCAGGTGGGGTACGAGAGCCCTTCCCAGTTCAGCCGCGAATACAACCGCTTGTTCGGGGCGCCGCCGCTGCGCGACATCACCAGCCTGCGCCAGGTGAGTGCCGGCGCGGCAGGCTAGCAAATGCTGCGAACACGTCGCTCTGCTTGGTGATAGAGTGTGCCAGGGGGGGAACGGTTGGACGAGGTGACAAAAAAAGCGCCGTGACTCAGGAGGTAAGCAGTCACAGCGCAAAGGGTGTTTCTGATGCAGGTTTGGTCCGGTTCGGGCTAAGGGACCTCAGCACCGGAACCTGGACCTTTCCTGCAAGGCAAAACAAGGATAACCGGCAAAAGAGGAAGCAATGCGCAGGTAATGTGGAAAAACCGTGCTAAGGTCATCACTCCCGCCCGCCACGCCTCACAGTGAAATTTCTTCGGCAAAGCCTGATTCTTCCCGAACCACGCGCCCAACCTTGTCCCAGTCGATTGCCGGATCCAGTTTGAGCTTCGCTATGGTATCGCGAACCTCTTCAGTCAGGTCCCCGAATTTGCGGTAAATGTCCTGGTTGACCTCAAGGTAAACCCTGCCGTCGCTGTGAACTGCAATTTTGACCGGGCGATAAATGATTTCGCCGCTGGTATTCACCTTGACCTCATTGAACAATGATTTGATCTTGTTCTGGGCTACGCGGATGCAACCGTGGCTTAGCGGGCCGGATTTCAGAGACGGAGCGTTGGTGCCATGGATCAAAATACCAGGCAGAGTCGTCCGAATGGCAAATTTACCGAGCGGATTGTCCGGTCCCGGAGGGATTTCCGACCGTACCTCCTCTCCTCGATCTTCCATTTCCTTTTGTATGGACTGCGGAATGTGCCAGGTAGGATACTTCACCTTTGCCGTGACTTTAAAACTGCCGAGCGGCGTTTGCCAGGATCTTTCCTCAGATTTGGCTCTGCCTACGACAACCGGCAGCGCGGAGGCAACTGTGCCATTTTTGAACAGGTACAGTGTGCAATCGGCAACATTAATCAGGAGGCCGTTGATGAGTCTTTTGGGGACAATATGCCGGTCCACGATTCTCAGCAGCTGTCCCTTGTGCAACTTCGCCGTGGGTGCCAGTCGATTCACCCTGAGAAGAAACCTGGGGCTCATGCTGAATTTTGCCGCCACGCGCGACACGGTGTCGTGCTGCACGACACGGTACGACGACTCACCGCCAATGACTATGGCGCCCTCCGGGGCCGCCATCCCACCCCTCGATGCCTGTTCCTCCACGGTTGCCCCGGGTTCGTTCTCCGCCGGGTCCTCGGCAGACTCCTCTTCTTGCTCTCCCAGGCCCGCCTCCTCCTGCACCGGTTCAGGTCGCGCCGCTTTAAGCTGCGCCGGCTGAAGTCCCGCAGGTTCCCGCTGCGCCGGTGCCAGTCGCGCCAGTTCAAGCTGCGCCGGCTGAAGCTGCGCCGGCGTAAGTCCCGCCGGCGTAAGTCCCGCCGGCTCAAGCTGGGCTAGTTGTTTGGTCTGGTGCCCGGGCCCCGGTGCGGGGGGCAACGCAGGCGAAAGGATCTCCGGTTTTGCTTTGCTGCTCCTCGAAACGACGCTTATCGGCCTGTCGGGCCGCTCGTTGGTGAAATACGGGTTCAACAGCTCTCCGTATTTTTTCACCAGGGAAAAATAGCCTTCTGCCAGGGCAGGCTTGTCGGGCAGGCATTTTACGCCGGTAAAATAGGCATCGATCAATAGTCTGAAGCCCTCGGGATGTTTTGCTTCGGCACCGTGACTGAGCAGGTCGTTCAAAATAAACAATGCCTCGGTTCTTGATGCAGGTGAAGCCGAGGCACTGCAGACAGTCAAAAATAATAGTATCGATGAGAGAAATAGGCGCGTTTTCACTGTCAGGCCTCGCTCAAGGTGTCGGGTCAATGTCATAGAATGCACTTTGTTGTGCAAGCCAGGTGCCACCGCGATGGCTATGACTGACAAAATCAAACTGATTGGACATTTCGCGACATTGAAGCCTTGGCCCTTTGGGAAAAAACGGGCTTCTTGTGCTTATTGATGTGACAGCTATAATTAGATCGAGCTTCGTTATCAATGTTGACAACGCGTTATGACATAAGGTAAATTCCCTGGCAGCATTTAGCTGAGGCAAATCGTTTGTGGAACTCCAATTGCACCGTTTGACTGGCACCTTCGACACAGGCTGACTCCCGGCCCGAAGGAAGGCGGGGTTGGTTCCAATAAGGAGGGGGGCATGCTGGTTCAGGTTAAATGGAAAATCGGCAGTTACGACCATGTTAGAGATTTCATGCTCGACTGCTTGATTGAAACCGGGGTGGTAGACAGTTTTTTGCGCAACTCGGGCTGGGTGACGATAGGGGTGGACCCGGTACGCTCGTGCACCCTCTCTCGTGGCTACCATGGTCCCGAAAGGAGATCGTCGACCCCGTCTTCTGCTGCCGGCTAAGGCTCCTTCCTGCATGGGGTTGGGCTATGCAGCGCCGGTTCGGCGCATCCTGTCGAGGGAATTTTCAGGAAAAGATTGGAGGGGACATGTCAACAACAACGACTGAATGGATGTACTGTATCCTTTGCGAACGTGCGTTTCTGTCGGATTCCAAAAAATACTGTCTTTACGATTGGTGTGATGGCTGTCTCGGAGATATTTGGGGATGGGAGGTTATCCGGGACTTAAACCCCAGCTATCCGAAAATACCGACGGCGGGAGTGGAATATCCCTTGTTTGCCGACCGATCCCTGGAGAACCCCAGGCGCAGGGAAAAGGTCTGGTCCCCGGTGGCCAATTCCTGAATTTTGCACTGAACCTGCCTGATCATCAACCCGAGGGCTTTCGCGTCATCGGCCGCCATCCCGCACCTTTTCCCGGCCTCCCCGTGCGACCCTGCCAGCTGCAAGGCAAAGCAAAAGGGGGTTATTTATCCTCTGCGGTGCGCCGTGTCCACTCGTTTATCTCCCAGAGGATCATATCCGCTTCCGATGTTGTCAGCCCGATCGCCGGTTTGTTCCCCATCCAGTGAGTTACCTCATCCTTGGGAGCATCCAGCGCTTGAGGAGTCGCAGTGCCGTTGACTTTGCGGCCGTCGATGTAGAGCATGGATTTGTATTCCCCATCGGCTCGAACCAGTGCGATGCTGACACGAGCCCCGGTGGAAAGGAACTTGTGCAGGATTTCCTTCACGATATTTGGCTCATTGCCTGAGATATTCCAATTGTCGGGCAAATGTATCATTCGCTTGACCTCCTGCCCCTTGGCAAAGGTTTCTGTAACGTTATGTTAGGTAACGCTAACAGAGAATGCCGATTTTTCAAGAGACCAGCCTCCGGAATTTCCCGCGAACCCGTCACCTAACCTCTCCCGGACTTCGTTGACTTAAACCCCCATAATCAAAGCACCGCACCGTAGGATGCCGGTGAACGCAATGAACCGCATCGTTTAAAGCGATGCGGTTCGTGCGGCCGCATCCTACAGGTCACTCACCGTAGGATGCCGGTGAACGCAGCCCCGCATCGTTTAAAGTGATGCGGTTCGTGCCTCACCGCATCCTACAGGTCACTCACCGTAGGATGCCGGTGAACGCAGCCCCGCATCGTTTAAAGTGATGCGGTTCGTGCGGCCGCATCCTACAGGTCACTCACCGTAGGATGCCGGTGAACGCAGCCCCGCATCGTTTAAAGCGATGCGGTTCGTGCGGCCGCATCCTACAGGTTGGGTGCGTAAGGGGGTGCTTTGGAAGGTGGAAGCACCGCATCCTACAGGTCGGGTGGGCAAGGGGGTGCTTTGGAAGGTGAAAAGGCCTTGGGGGGGGCATGCAGAGGGACCGGCAGGCTGCTGCTATTTCTTGGACGGCAGTATTTTCTTAATGCCATGCTCATAGTCACTGGTTATCGACTTCAGGTTACTCTTTACCTGGCCTCTGGTATATGACTGGTACAGGTACCACCCTCCGATGAGGGCCAATAAAAGCACTATGATGCCGATCACGCCACCGCTTTGGTTATGCAGTGGACCGGCCAGACCTTTGGTTGTTTGAACGCTATTCATGGAGGTTCTCCTTACGGCGTAATTATATCATGTAGTGCTCATGGAGTGCTTTTAGTTCTCATTTAGTTGCCAACTTCTCCAAAGGTAGCAAATTCCCCCTCACCCCGGCCCTCCTTCGCCAAGGCTTCGGCGGCCAAGCCCTCCCCTTGGTCCGCCGAAGCCTTGGCGCAGGCGGACGCAAGGGGGGAGAGAGGGTTTATGCCAGATGCAAACGTTAACTCAAGAGCGGTGAGGGTAGGAAGGGAGAAATCAACTTTCTCCCCGACTGACCTCGGCTCCCTGCGGCGTCGGGTGCTGATCAATTAGGTTTGGTCAGTGCATTGCTATCCAGGATGACTGCGCTCTGTGCCAGCACCCTGCCGTTCATCGACGCGCCGGTTCCCAGCGTGATGGATGTCTGTGACAGTATAATCCCCTCAAAGTGCGCCGTAGTGCCAATGTTGGCAGCTCCGGCAACCTGCCAGAAGATGTTTTTGGCCTTGGCTCCGCCCAAAAGGACGATTCGCTTCGCGGGGCTCACGGTCAGATTCCCCGGTATCTGGAAGATCCAGACATCATTGGGGCCGCCGGAGATCGTGACGTTCGCTGCCATGGTCACACCGGTGGTCCATTTGTAGAGGCCGGGGACGAGGGTCAGACCGCCGATCTCCCCGGCTCCCAGGTTGGTGAAATCGGGTGTCGGCCGTCCGGCCGCGTCGGTGTAGGCAGTGCCCATGTTGACAATCGCCGTGGTCAGGTTCGAGCTGGTGGGAGCGGTCATGTCTGCTCCATAAAGATTTCCTATCACCTGGGTCGCTGTCGCCGAGGTGGTCCCCACCATGGTGAGCGAAAAACCGGTCAGGAAGGAGGTGGCTGCCGGGCTTATCCCGACATCCCCGGTAATGACCGAAGCCGGTATCGTCGAGACCTTGGTTTCCGCTAGAACCACGTAATTGCCGGCCGCGCCAAGGAGCACCGGTGCCGGCCCTTTCGCGGCGGCAAGGGTCACGGTGACGAGGTAGCTGGTAGTGGTTCCGTCGGCTGCCGTCACGCTGTAGCTGACCGGATTGGTGAAGTTATTTGCTGTTATGGCGCTCGTCTGGACCGCTGTTCCTACTTTTACGCTCACCCCTGTGCGGGTGAAGCTTGCAATCAGTCCGGTAACGGGTGTCCCGCTCGGCTCGGTCAGCGAGATGGTCTTTGCCGACTCGTTGATGATACCGGTCACCCCGGGAAAGGTAAATGCCGTGATGGCCTTGGCAGAGTTCGCAGCGATGCTGACGGTCACCTTGTAGGTGGCTGTCGAGCCGTCGGCGGCGCTCACGGTGTAGCTCGCCGGAGTGGCGAAGTTGTTTGCCGTGGTACCGCTCTTTTGCACGGTCGACCCCACCGTTACGCTCGCCCCTGTGGTCGTGAAGGTTGCAATCAAGGCCGTCAGGTCGGTGCCGCTGGGCAGGGTCACCGCGATGGTTTTGGCCGATTCATCTATGATCCCGGTGACCCTGGCAAGCGCATAGCCGCTGAGGGCCTTGGCGGAGTTCCCCGCAGCGCTGACGGTCACGGCATAGTCCGCCGTCGAGCCGTCGGCCGCGCTTATGGTGTAGGTGACCGGAGCCGAGAAGTTGTTCGTGGTTACGCCGCTTTTTTGGAGGGTCGTTCCTACTTTTACCACCGTGCCTGTCGTGCTGAAGGTCGCAGCCAGGGCGCTCAGGTTGGTCCCGAAAGGCACCGATACTGCTATGGTGTTGGCCGCTTCATCGATGACCCCGGTCGCTCCGGCAATGGCAAAGGAGTTCATGGTTTTGGAGTCGGACTGCGCCGCGATGACGGTAACGGTGTAGGTTGAGGTGGATCCGTCGCCGGCGGTCACGGTGTACGACAAGGGGTTCGCATAGTTATTGGCAGTGATACCGCTCACCTGAGGAGCTCCTGCGGATGTTATGCTCGACCCCGTGGTTGAGAAGGTGGCCACCATTGCCGTCAGGTCCGTCCCGTTGGGCAGGGTCACGGAGATGGTCTTGGCCGTTTCGTCCACGGTCCCGGCGACGCCGCCCAGCGAAAAAGCGATGACTGCCTTGCCGGTGATCGGGGCGACGCTGGCGGTTACCGTGTAGTGCACCGTGGTCCCGTCACTCGCGATTTCGGTGTAGGTGACCGGGGCGGAGAAGTTGTTAGCGGTGCTTCCGCTCACCTGGACCACATCGCCCACCTGCGTGCTGGCGCCTGTCGTGGTGAAGGTCGCCACGGCTGCGGCAACCGGGGTGGCAAATGGCAGGGTTACCTCGATTGTCTTGGCAGTTTCATCCACAGTCCCGGTGGAACCTGCGAGGGAAAACGCGGTAATGGCTTTGGCTGGAGTCTGAGCCGGGTGGTCGCTGCCTCCGCAACCTGTCACGAAGGTGACGAGCAGCAGGGCGAGAATCCAGAGCTTGTGGGTTTCACGTTTGTTCATATTTCTTCCCTCCTCAGGGCTTTGCATCCGAACTTTTGCTGGAGCGGCCGTGACGGCCGATCGAAACTCAAGTAAGGAACAGAGCAAGTATCCCGCCAAGAAACGGATTAAAAGTGGCAGGCACCTAAGGCCACTGTATACGCAGTGTTAGGGTAAAAAGGAGCGCGCCGGGAACCGACTGAGTGGTCCCTTTGGCCTCAGCATATGGCGGAAACTGCAGGAAGTTGAGGGGGATCTCGCGGGGGGAACTCTCGTCGGGTTAAGGGGCTTGCGGGTGTTGGTCCCCCCTGTGGGAGCAGGGGGGAAGGCTCGCGCAGCGAGACAGGGGGGTATTTAGCCCGAGCAGATCACCCCCCTGCCTCTCTACGTTCGGCTTCCCCCCTATTGCATAGGGGGGACAAGCATTCACCGGCGGTGACTCGAGGGGGATTTTGAGAGAAAGGAATTGCGGAGGCTGGCGGGACCGCCCTGTTTAAGCTGAACTAGGTACTAGTGGGCCGCCGCCTTGCGTGCTTCCAGGACCCTGGCGATCGTGGCGCTTTCCCCTTTGGTCCTGACCCTTTTGGCGTGAATCTCGGGCTTTGACAGTAACAACTTGTTGTATCCTTCAGTTTCCGGGCTCAACCCTTCCACATAGAATTCCCGCACCGCGAACTTGTAATCGCTCAGGGCTGGTTCGCATTTTTTAGCGACGGCTTCCGCGATTGTTTTCGGTTTTGCCTTGGTCTTTAAGTACGGCTCAACCTTCTGCTTCAGGCAATCGTGATACATTCTGAGAGCTTCGCGAATCGAAGTGAGTTCGTCCTTTGGTGGGGGGGCGGTCTTGGGAGTAACGCTGGCACAACCGCAAAGCGCCAAGACTAAAAATAGAGAGAGGTAGCGTTTGAGCATCATATCACCGGAAGCCGCCTTGTTACGAAGAACCTGCCATTGGTAGCTATTTCTGGGCAAATTGATTGCGATCGTCATGTTTGCAGATAAATCCTTTGCCCGAGGACAAGGAATGCCCGCAGTATTCCGGACTGGGCTTTTTTACTTTGCACTCATAAAATTGGTCGTTCACCTTGCGGGTGGTGCAATTAACCGCCGTCGAGGAACTGAATAACGCCTGGAGTTTACCTTGGAAAAAATGTATCAATTTGGTCATTTTTATTTCCTTGTGTGAGCCGGTTGAGGTCGCTTGGGCCTGTCTGCTCCCGCAGAGATTGCCGGGCTTTGTCTTGGCGCCCGCGATTAAACCAGCTGTGATTACCCGCTCCCGCGCCTTGAGGAGACGGGCGTTTTCCTGCCGCGCATGAAAAAAGCCGGGACCCAAATATCGTGAAGATATTTTGGCGACCCGGCTGTCTCGGTGAGACCCGTAGGCTTTCCGTCCCGTCCTCGCGGACGGTTTAGTATTGTCGTTATCCGGCGCTTATTTGGTGCGAATTGCACACAAACGATAAACCAAGGGTGTGGGCATGTCAAGGTAAAGCGCCAGGGGCGCGGGGCAAGGGCGCGCGGCACTGGGCCGGAAAAACCCGTAACACACCGGAATGCCGTGCGTTACGGGTAGCTGCTCAAACCCGCTTGGTAAGCTTGCTCGGCTGCGTTTTGCCAGGAAAGCCGGACGGGAGGTGTCATGCTCCCGCGCCGCCGCTACCTGGTTTAGAACAATTTGAGGACGGACTGCGCCGCCTGAGAGGACATCGAAAGCGAGGTGGTTCCCAAAGACTGTCGCGTCTGCAGCATCAGCATGTTGGCGCCTTCCTGATTCATGTCGGCCAGGGTCAGGTTGTCAGCGCCGGTTTGCAGGGTGCTGATCATGCTGTCAGCGAAGGTTTGGCGGGTGGTGACGATGTTCAGGTTGGCGGCGAGGGTCTGGGTGCTGGTCCTAAGCGAAGTGATGGCCGAATCCATCCTCGCCGAATCGGCAGTGATGCTGGAGGTCGCCTGCCAGTTGCCGCCGGCGGCGCCGGCGCTGGTGAGGCTCAAACCGGTGGAGTTGCCGAGGAAGCCGACTATGGACAGCGACGAATTGGAGTTCTCGTTGAATGCGACGGTCAGGGTGTTGGTGGAGCTGAGCAGGTTCAGCCCCTGGAAGCCCGAGTCGGAAGACATCTGGTCGATCTGGGTGCGGATGGTGTCATACTGGGCTGCAAGCTTCGATTGGACGGTCGTGTCGCTCGTGGAAAGCGCCGACTGGGCGATACCTTTTGCCGCCTGGATGAGGCCGGTGATCGCCGTGATCCCGGCGTTGGCGGCTCCGACGGTCTGGACCGCGTTCGCCATGCCGTCCTTTCGGTCCGATAGGTCACTGGCGCGCTGCGTGGCATTTTGCGCCGCGAAATAGTTGGTCGGGTTGTCGAGGGCGCTGTTGACCGACTTGCCCGATGAGAGCCTCTGCTGGGTCCGGTTCAAAAGGTTGCTGGTGTTCTGCAGGTTGAGAAGGTTTGTTCTCATCCCGGCGGTGAGCGAAATATCACTGATTGACATGGTGCTTCTCCTTTGCTTGGTTCAATTATCCAGGCATTCGTGCTGGAGTCTGGTGGTGGCCGCGACGAAAATTACTTCCTGTCTAAAAAATTCACTTCCCTCTCATTGATGTGCATCTGGAACGACTTCTCGGCAGTAAATAGGGAAGAAATTCACAAAAAATAAGCATAAAAAAAGGAAGAAGTGTAGCCGGGTGGGTAGGGGGACTTTCAGGTAGTGTGGGATGCGGATATGAGACAGGCTTTTTCACCAGCCGTAAAGCGCACCCTGAGACGAGGCGCGGGCTGCGAGTGAGAGCTTAAGCTGGGCTGGGTTGCTGTTCGATTCCGTTTTTTGTTTTCGTAGGTTGCCGGTGAACAGCCTCATCGTGAACCGCAACGGTGCAAGTGTTGCGGTTCACGATAGAACCGTTCACCAGCAACAGGCAGATCGGTACCGTCGTTGTCAGCTGGGCTGGGTGCTAGCAGAGTTTAATAGGCGTGAGAGCGCGGACTGAGGGGGGGGTGGGAATAGTTGCCAGTGGACGTCATCGGAAAGCGCAGGTTTGCGCTTCAGATGAATTCACCTGCTTCCAGTGAACCATGACAACGTGGGGGGCTTGCGGACAGCAGGTCGTTCCAGGTGGCCTCTTAGTAATACAGTATTAATTTCGGGACAGGCAACAATGCAGTACCATCTCTTTTTGCATATACCGCATTCCATGGTGCTCCCCCTAAGGCGTGGCCTTGCGCTACCCTGAGTTCAAATATACTGGGAATTATCCTCCGGTCAACCAGTGGAATGCTTTTATTTGTAAGATAATGTCAGGGATTCCCGGAACTGTATCTGTGATAAGTAGTGGGCAATGAGGCTATACTAAGGCCACCTTGGGGAACGATGCAAAAGAAGGGTGCAGAACCTTCCACCCTTTACCCGGGCCCGGCAGTGGCTGGAGGGTTTCTTGAGTAATCGAGCCGTTAAAACGGAAGGCTCGCGTCATGCACCACCTCTCCGGTCACCTGGTCTCTGGTCAGCCCCGCGCGCCTGAACCCGGTAGCCGTCGCGACCAGTTCCCACACCTCCTCACCAACCACCTTCCTGGCGACCTGCAGGGGGGGCGCGGGGGAAGCCTTCCTGGTCGCTGCCATCGGTTTGGCCCCGCCTTGAAGCTGGCCGCAAATCTCCTTCAGGCTCTTATCTTTATTGGATATCCACCACGATGAGACAGCTTGTGCGCTCAGCAGTTCCTCCACGCCCTGAAAGCTGTCGGCATCTGCTCCCTGCCAAACTTTGAGCCGGTCTTTCCGGATGGCCTTGGCCCAGTTTACCTGTTTTTCCGTTCCTTTAAGCACTGCCAGTTCCATATGGTCACTCCTCGTCAAGTTTCGCAATGGGCCCCCATTTGCAAAGGGTCCCCCAATCCCCGCCTGTCCTCCCCCTTGCAGGGGAAGGGACGGGTTCGCATCCCAGGTAGCTACTAGTAGCAAACGTTTACCATCCGCGTATTCTCATACATCCCCTCTGATTAAACCCTGTGGCACGACTGCCGCGGGCTTGTTGAGGACCTGGATCTGTTTCCAGGCACCGGTTTGGAAGCGGCGCGACCAGACCGCCGCGGTGACAAACACGAACAAGGTCGCCAGCGTCCACTCCGCCGTCAGGCTGGGAGCGAAGCGATCGATCAGACAGAGCAGTGTGATGAACACAGTGGAGAACACCAGGAAGGTGCGGGCTATCCAGTGGGTGTCGCCCGCGGAAGCCAGTACGCAGCCGATCATGATATTGGCCGCGTCGAATATGCAGTAGAAGGCGACGAATTTCATCAGCAGGGAACCGGTCTCGACTATCCGGGCGGTTTCGGGGTTGTGGCCGGCGAAGATCGACACCAGCGGCCCCGACGCGGTGGCGAAGAGGATCGCCATGGCCAGCATCCACATCTCGCAGACCGCGAGCGACTGCCAGGCGATGGCTCTGATCTCGCTGTCGTCTCCGCTGCCGCGGGCGTGCCCCACCAGGATCCCCGCCGCCTGCCCGAGACCTAGAGCCGGAAAGAACGCGATGCCGTTGATCCGGAAGGCGATGCTGGAGGCGGCGAGTTCACTGGTTCCCAACCTGCCGATCATCACCAGAAAGAGGGTCCAGGCTGCGAGTTCTCCGCTGATGCGAAGTCCCATCGGTGCCGCGAGTTTCAGGAAATGGCGGAACTCTGTCCACTTGAGGCGGCGGGCCAGCGGGTCTGCACACCCGCCGGCCCGGGCGAACAAGAGGGCGTATAGGAGTGCGGCCACCGCCTGGGCAGCGACGGTTGCCAGGGCCGTCCCGGCGATTCCCAGGCGCGGCAGGCCCCAG
>Ga0209123_1002020_pt1 | contig 18265 bp, 22 predicted proteins | sample BarGraIncu00431A_FD_184500 | JGI IMG/M metagenome (GOLD analysis project Ga0209123, IMG submission 184500) | Arctic peat soil microbial communities from Barrow, Alaska, USA - Barrow Graham LP Incubations 004-31A (SPAdes) (version 2) | ecosystem: Environmental > Terrestrial > Soil > Wetlands >... | reverse complement strand
GTTTTCCATAGGTATAGCACAGAGGATGTCACCTTTATTGGCATACTCATATAATTCGTAGGTAACAAAACCAAAGTTTAATAAGATCATCGAGTCATTCCAGCGAGAATGATCATGTAACACTACGGCAATCAATTGTTGATTACCCCGGGTGGCACTGGAGATGAGACAAGGGCCAGCTTGGTTGGTGGTACCTGTTTTAACCCCGTCAGCTTCTTCCAGTAACCACAATAATTTATTAGTGTTTCTCAGATTTTGGTCATGTTCTTTGCCTCGACGGTCCAGCCAGTCAATATTAGTCTCCCGCGTATTCACAATCGTAGCAAAGATGGGATTGGTTAATGCATATTTGGTAATCCAGGCCAAGTCAAATGCAGTGGAATAATGCAGGGCGGCACTGAGACCATGGGGATTGGCAAAATGGCTATCTAAGGCACCTAATAACATGGCTTTATGGTTCATAATGCTAACAAAATTTTCAATAGAACCAGCTAAATATTCGGCAATAGCCACCGCGGCATCATTGCCAGAGCGTAGCAGCAGTCCAGTCACCAATTCCCGTAGGGAGATTCGTTGCCCAGGGTTTAGGTGCATTGACGAGCCAGCTGTACCAGCAGCTCGTAAGCTGATTGTGACTTCATCTTCAAGATGACCACTTTCAATGGCGATAATGGCTGTTAATACTTTGGTAGTGCTAGCTGGTGCACTACGAGTACGACTATTTTTTTCATACAATATTGTGCCAGTTTTGGCATCCATCAAGATTGCTGACTCTGCATTAATTTTCGGTGGTGCACCATTCGCCATCTGAGCAGGTAACCAGAGCAACAGGCATAAGAAAAAGATGCTTTTTAGATTAACTGATAAAGACATGACAATCCTCCTCCGCAACATTATTACAGTATATTTTAAGTAGTGCACAATCATTCGTGTTGTCAGTCATATCTTTACTTCTTATTGCGTAATATCCAATGAGGTAGTGATAGGAGGTAATGACATGATGATACCGGGTCCCAAGATTTTTGGCGTAGTTTTTGGTGTGATATTAGCGTCCGCTGTAGTTGTGCAGGGGATGCTAACAGATAATGGTAAGGTAATAAAAAAAGTGCCAACTACGCATAAAGTAGTGGCACTGACAATTGATGATGGGCCTCATTATAAAACGACGCCCCAAATGCTGGCAGTACTTAGAGAAAAAAATGTGAAATTGACATTGTTTATCTTAGGCGAAAATGCAACAAGTCATCCGGAAATATTGGCCCAGGCCGTGGCAGATGGGCATGAAATTGCTGCTCATGCGTATAGCCATAACCTGCTCACCAAGATGAACCGGGCGGAAGTCGGGGAAGAACTGGACAAAACAGAGAAAATCATTACGGCGGTAGCGCCTAAACCCACACTATTTCGCCCACCAGGTGGCGCATATAATGATACTGTGACTACAGAAGCTGGTAGGCGTGGTTACACCACAGTGTTATGGTCCATAGATCCTGGTGACTGGCGTCGACCGAGTGTAGAGCAGGTTGTCAATCATGTGATGAAGAATATTGAGCCGGGTAGTATTGTATTGCTCCATGATGGCCAATATCCATTACCTACCCCTGTAGCAATTGGTATTATTATTGATAGATTACGTGCACAAGGCTACAGCATTGTGACGGTGAGTGAACTGCTACAGTATTATGAAGTGCGGCCCTAGAGGCTACTTGCGGCAACCTCTAGGGGCTATCTTGATAAGGCTCTAGATGCTGCCAGTGGGATTGAATGAGCTGATCATAACGCATAATGGTGGCAGTACGTTCATTGCGTAAGGCTTGAATAGAACTTAGAATATTTTGGTTAAAAGCATAGACGTTTTGTTTAGGGATCACTACAGGTGCATTATACTCCTTTAGTTTAGTAGCCACCCTAACATTGGCTTTATTCTGTTTGATAACTACTGCCGACTCTAATATGTCTGAGCCATCATAGCGGTAAATAAGGCAATTAGGCTGTATGTGGTCAATAATATTTTTGCTGTCACCATCCAGAAAAATTGCAATATTGCAGCTTGGGCAATGAGTCAGATCCGGGGTCAGCCAAGTATGGCAACCAGCGCAAATGATGCCGTCCATATATTACACCTCCGAAGTTAGTCTATCCAAGAGTTAGAAAAAATATTAAATAATATCATTGATCAATAAGTGGTGAAGTACATGAAAAAGGGTTCTGAGATAAAAAATCTCAGAACCCTTTTGGCCCTCGGCGCCTAGAAAAGACGCAGAGGTTTTTTTTGTAGGTCATTTTAGTAATAATCACCACTATCACGGTAGTTTTTTACCATATCGATAAGATTATCACTTTTTGAATGTTTATTTAGTAGTTCTAAAAATTGTAGGGAACTTTCAAACCCCACGCTCCAAGCGAAGGCGTCGCTGCCGGTATAAGCAGCAAAAATGATTTCCTGTTCCAAATCCATGGGCATTGTGCCATCAACATCTGTAATCAGAGCATACTCTTCATTGTCGATTGGCTCATAAATGAGAGCACTACAGCCGCCCTCAATTTCTGTCTCATAAAAGTCAAAAGGCTCATAAGCTTCTAATAATGTGCTATTTTCCATATTTCATCATCCTTTATTGTTTATAAAAGTAGTATAACCAAAAGTATCATGATGTTTCTTATCCTTATCTTAAAACAGCCATAATCATTTTACAAGTAAAAAATTTAGGATAATAATATAAAAATATGTTAGAATTCTATAATGAAAGCTAAATGGACAAAAGGATAACAATATGAAAATTTTAGTAGATGCTGATGCCTGTCCGAAGAAAGTACTACAAATATGCATGGAACTAGGGGCTAAATATACTATGCAGGTGTGGACGGTAGCTAGTTTTAATCATAATATTATCTCAGATCATCATTTCGTAGTTGGAGATAATGACCAGGAGACGGATATTAAGGTGTTAAATTTGACAGAGGCTGGGGATGTGATTGTAACCCAAGATTGGGGTTTGGCGGCCATGGCTTTAGGGAAAAGAGCCCGCTGTATAAGTCCAGCGGGGCGAGAATTCCGCAATGATAATATTCAATTTTTACTGGAAGAACGTGAGATGAAAGCCAAGCTGCGCCGCAGTGGCGGCAGAACGAAAGGACCTAATAAACGAACGGTACAAGAGGATGTAAGGTTTCAAGAGTGTTTGGCAGGGATATTAGGAGAGGGAATAAAAGCTACATAACCGGTGTTAGCATTATCTTGTACGAGAAAGTCCCACGGGTATAGTTTACAGGTATCATCTCGATTAGGATCATTGACCATAACCTCAGTGCTTTCTGTCATGTAGGCATATACGATAAAGTGTCCACCTTGCGTAAATTCACCAGGACCATGGGCGCCGATACAGGGAATTCCACGACTTAATGCGGCTAAAACTTCAGCAGGGTCCCATGTTTGATAGAGTGGTATACCGAAATGTTTGCCAGCAGCCATAAAAAAGCCCCAGCTGGTTCCGTCAGGGGTTGGATAAAAACTGTTGATAATAGCAAAATCAGCGGCCTCAGGTGGGGTGATACTTATGCCATAAAACTGTGCAATCATTGTAAAGCAGGTTGGAGCACAGCCCGAGGCGGCAATTGTACTTGAGCCGTAGGGATAATCGCCCCATTTTTCATCCCACTGCTTTAAGAGTGGTACCTGGTTATACATATCTATCAGTCTCCTTTAATGGACTCTTTTATGATGGTGGTGTATTGTTGAACTACATCCTGTAACATAATGTTTTGCAGATTATTATATGCATATAGTCAATAAGAAGGTGCCTATCAACTGGGGGCCTTTGGCGCTGCCCGATATGTATGGTATGCTTAGATTGAGGTGTATTAAGATGTTAAAGATATATAAAACTGTTAAGGGCTATGGCCAAACAGAAATTGAGATACATAAGTCCCGCTTTATTGCCTATGTGGAGCGAGCAGAACGGGAAGAAGAGGCAGTGGCTTTTATTGAACAAATTAAGAAGAAACATTGGAATGCTAGTCATAACTGTTCTGCCTATATGGTAGGTGAAAATGATCAGCACCAAAAAGCAGATGATGATGGTGAACCGTCAGGTACGGCTGGTAAACCTATTCTCGAGATTATTAAAAAATCAGAATTGAAGGATACAGTCATCGTGATTACTCGTTACTTTGGTGGCATTAAGCTAGGGGCGGGCGGACTTATTCGTGCTTATGGGAAAAGTGCCAGCGCCGGCATTAAAAAAGCAAGTATCGTTGAACGGCAGGGGCATACGCGCATTGCCGCCGAGATTGATTATAACCAGCTAGGCATGCTGGAAAACCAGCTCAGACAGCAGGGGTATATCATCGACGATAAACAGTTTGCTGATAAAATAACCTTGATTGTGTTAGAAAAATTAGGGCAAGAAGCAGTGGTCAAACAGAAAATAACCGATTGGACGGCAGGTCAGGTAGAATTCACCCATGTGGGTAACCTATATGTAGAGACTCTAGTACCGGCTGTGGAATAGTTGAACAAAACAGCATGTTTTCCTTGCCAAAGTAGATCAACTAGTAGTACAATTTTCCTCATATAGGTATTTTATCTACAGTAAAGGGCTGCCATAAGGAATAAGGGAGCCATTCACGAGGGGTTACATCGTAAAGGAGGGGCTTGTATTGAGTACATTAAAGGACTGGAAGATTCATGTTGCCGCGTTTATTATTGTTATTATTTGCGAACTTATTGGTACACGTAAAATTCAAATGGGGCCAGGAGTATTGCTGTTTCTACCAATGCTGTATGCCATGGTACTAGGGGGTATTTTAAGCTGGCCACGTCTCAAAGTCATTAATTTGCAGCAAATGAATGCTGCGTCCACCATCTTGGGGTTGACGACTCTTTTGTTAGTTACCAAATTAGGACTTATTATTGGTCCATCGGTGGCAAAATTGGCCAATTCCGGCTTGGCTTTGTCCTTTCAGGAATTGGGACATTTTCTAGGCACTGTAATTTTAGGGTTGCCCTTAGCACTCTTTTTGGGCCTGGGACGTGAGTCCATCGGGGCTACTTTTTCCATTGACCGCGAGCCTAATATTGCAATTATTGCTGAGAAATACGGCATGAATTCACCAGAAGGCCGGGGCGTTATGTCTGTATATATTTGCGGTACTTTATTTGGTGCAGTGTGGTTAGGGTTATTGGCTGGCTATTTGGCGGCCCTAAAGATTTTTCATCCCTACGCACTAGCCATGGGGGCGGGGGTTGGCTCAGGAAGCATGATGGCAGCTGCTTCAGGTGGTATTAAAGCGGTATTCCCCGAGTATGCCAATGAAATATTAATGTATGCCGGAGCAAGCAACTTATTAACAACAATTATCGGCATTTATTTCTGCTTGTTTGTTTCACTGCCCGTCACGGAACGTTTATACAAAATTCTTTCGCCGATTATCGGCAGAGATAAGCATAAGGGACAGGCAAGTGGAGGTGTGGCAAAATGAAATTAGTAGAAACAACCTTAGTATTACTGATTATTGGTGTTATGACGGTGGCTGGCAATACAATTGGTTATCATTTTCCCATCGCTGAAGGGATTATCGGTTATTTGATTATGATGGTTATTACATTACTAGGAATTGTATTCGCGAAGTTTATTCCCCTTAAATTGCCTATGGTCTTCTGGATTTCGATTATTGCCATATTATCAACATCATCACTTTCTCCATATGCTAAAGTGATTACAGAATATACTAGCAAAGTGGACTTTCTGGCATTGACTACGCCGATCCTGGCTTATGCTGGTTTATCCATCGGTAAAGATCTGGCAGTATTTAAGAAAATGTCCTGGCGGATTGTGCTAGTCGCATTAACTGTCTATACTGGAACATTTATCTGCGCCACGGCCATCGCTGAAGTCATGTTGAGGTTGGAAGGTATTATCTAAAAGGATGGATATGGACAGCAAAAAAGCAAGCAAAGAGTTTTCAAATTCTTTGCTTGCTTTCAAATTTTTTGCTACCTTATCTTTTGCCGATACTATCCATAAAGGCAATGTATTGGACTTTAGACAACGGGGGCGTGTATGAAGAAAGTAGGTTGTCAGCTTGGGAAGCGTTATCTGCTAGTAGGTCAATGACGGTCATTGCCATACATTGCGCCGAGATGATATAGGCCATCTCAGGATCAGATACCATAAAGTCACGGGTGTGGGCATTGCCTGTTACCCCGCCGATCCAAGGATGAATGACAGGCATGATATGCGCTAAGTCACCCATATCAGTGCTGGCAGCATGATGATGTAATTGTTTAATGGCCTGTTGCCCAAGTAGTGCAGCAGCATTTTCACTAAAGAGTTGGCTCATAGCAGGATTATTAATCATGGGCATATAACCCGGCAAATCATTGATTTCTACCTGAGCACCAACGGCATCAGCACCAGCTTGTAGTGCTCGATCCACTTTTTTATTGGCATCCATCATTGCGTCCAGTGTTCTCGCTCGCACATAACTTTCCATACGAATCTCGGCAGGGATAATATTAACTAAATCCCCACCTTTGGTAATGATAGGGTGAAAGCGTACATAATCTTCATCTTTGAATGTTTCACGTTGGGCATTTACAGCCACAAGAGCGATCATCGCGGCATTGAGGGCATTGACGCCTTCATGGGGAGCGCCGGCGGCATGGGCTTCTTTACCGATATATTTAATCATTTTGCCAATAAAACCATTACTGGTGCCGCCGATCTGGACAGTCCGTTCGGCGTCTCCATCTGTTGACAAATGAATCATCATAGCCATATCAACATCATCAAAGGCGCCTTGACGGATGAGTTCAGATTTGCCACTTAAGTAGCTAATGATGCCTTGTTGCCGTAGTTTATTACGGTATTCTATTTCTACGTATTCTTCAGCCGGTACAGCAAAAAGTGTTACATCGCCATCTAAATGCTTCATGATCCCTGCGGTGATGAGGCCGATACCACAGCCGACCATGGCGGCAATTTGTGCGTGATGCCCGCAGGCATGGGCCGCACCTGTATTCCCATCTGCTAAGGGGTGCTCAAAACAAGTTACAGCATCCATTTCACCGAGTACGGCAATATTGCGGGTAGAGGTCTTACCTGAGAGGCGCCCTTTTACACCGGTTATGGCATGGCCTGCTGTATAGGGAATATTGTATTGGTTAAATATCTCAGCGATCTTGGCTGCGGTGTTGTGCTCTTTGAAGCCGAGTTCTGGCTGGCTGGCAATAGAATTTGCTAAAGCAATAATTTCTTTGGCATGTTCATTGATTGCTGTACATACTTGTTGTTTTAATAGTTGCTTATCCAAAAATGGTCATCTCCTTATACGATGAAAAAATTGGCGAATTTGTAAGCTATTCTTTAAAAAAGGCAGTCTTACGATGCATAATAAGGCATGTTATAGATAATGTATATGTGGTGAATAACAGGTGGGAAACGAAAAGAGGTTTCCTGCTTGTTATCAGTTGTCACATTAGGCTGAGATATCAATGACCTGACCCAGGTGGGCAGGAGAAAATTTTGGTGCACCAGAAGCTAACATATCAGTGATTGCTTGGCCATTTTGCTGACTGCTATCCATTGCTTTCTTCATGATCAGCAGACCAGCTTGATTTTGCACGTTACCCATGGATTGCATTGTTGATAAAGCTGGGATATTCATCTCATCATCTCCCTTAATTTTTGAAAAACAGCTAATTGACAAGCTATAGATATATTTTACCATAAATACAAGCCGGTGCAGCATTAATATTTTGTAATTGCAAAGTGTCATGTTTTATTTATTATATTTTAGCATTATAGGGCAAAAGATAAGAATAATTATCTAAAATTTGGTTATTGTAGATTAATATGTGAGTAATGGTTATCTTAAGCAGGAAATATAAGATTGATGCCGAACACTGAATAAAGCTAAAAAACCATGAGGGAGTTTTAAAAATGACGACAACGGACACTGCTATATCTTCAAATTTTATTCAAAATATTATAAATGAAGATTTGAAAGCCAATAAACATAATAGCCGGGTACATACCCGTTTCCCGCCTGAACCTAACGGTTACCTACATATTGGTCATGCCAAATCTATTTGCCTTAATTTTGGTATTGCCAATGAATATAAAGGATTGTGCAACTTACGCTTTGATGATACTAATCCTAGTCGCGAAGAAACTGAATATGTAGAATCCATTCAAGAAGATGTGAAGTGGCTGGGATTTGACTGGGATGATCGTATGTTTTATGCCTCAGACTATTTTGATCAAATCTATGAGTATGCCATTCAGCTGATAAATTCCGGACATGCTTATGTCTGCGATCTCACTGCGACTGAAATGAAAGAATATCGGGGCACCCTGACGGAGCCAGGTACAGAAAGTCCATACCGTAACCGCTGCATAACAGAAAATTTAGAACTGTTTGCTGGCATGAAGGCAGGGGAATTTGCTGATGGCTCACGGGTGCTAAGGGCTAAAATAGATATGTCATCACCCAATGTTAATTTACGGGATCCGATTTTGTATCGTATTATGCGTGCAGAACATCATCGCACCGGCAATAAGTGGTGTATTTATCCCATGTATGATTATGCCCATCCTATTTCAGATGCGATTGAAGGCATTACTCATTCTATTTGTACTCTCGAGTTTGAAGATCATCGTCCATTGTATGATTGGCTAATAACAGCACTTAATATGGAAAATCGTCCCCAACAGATTGAATTTGCTCGTCTCAACGTGACCAAGATGGTGATGAGTAAACGTAAGCTTCGCGAACTTGTGGAAGAAGGCCTTGTCGATGGCTGGGATGATCCCCGGATGCCAACTCTCTCAGGACTACGCCGCCGCGGTTATACCCCTGAAGCTGTTCGGAATTTTTGTGAAAGTATTGGGGTCGCCAAAAGCAATAGTACCGTTGATATTGCCATGCTTGAACACAGTATACGGGAAGATTTGAATTCCAAAGCATTGCGGGTTATGGGAGTACTACGTCCATTAAAGGTCGTGATTGAAAACTATCCTGAGGGACAAGTAGAACAACTTGAAACTGAGAACAATCCAGAGCAACCTGCAACAGGTATGCGTACCATTCCTTTTTCCCGAGAACTGTATATTGAACAGGATGATTTCATGGAAAATCCTTCAAAAAAATTCTTCCGCTTGGCACCAGGCAAAGAAGTACGCCTAAAAAGTGCATATTTTATTAAATGTGAACAAGTCATTAAGGATGAACAAACTGGCGAAGTCATTGAGCTGCGTTGTACATATGATCCTGAAACCAAAAGTGGCGTTGGGACAACCACCCGTAAAGTCAAAGGCACCTTACACTGGGTTTCAGCAACCCATGCTGTTAAAGCGGTGGTGCGCTTATATGATTATCTACTATCAGAGGTTGAGCAAGATGCGGAGCAAGGTGATAAGGACTTCAAGGATAATATCAACCCCAACTCCTTGGAAACACTTACTTCTTGTATGGTTGAGCCAAGCTTATTACATGCTATTACTAAAGAACGTTATCAGTTCATACGTCAAGGCTATTTTTGTCTTGATGCCAAAGATTCGACGCCCCAATTACCTGTATTCAATCGCATTGTTGGGCTACGAGATTCATGGGCTAAAATCCAAAAAGCATAAGAAAGCAGGATTGAAAAAACCACCTCCAGTGATAAAAAATCATTGGAGGTGGTTTTTTCAATCCTTTTTCCCTTTAACTCTAAGTGGCCTTATTTCCAACTTGTTTTTCTTTAAATAGTCTTTTAATGCTTCATTGATGATTAAAGCTTTTGTGCTTTTTTTTCCCTCAGTGAGATCTGACAGAGTTTGGTAAATATCGTTTTCGAGCCAATACGTATCTTTGATGTGTAACTGTTTGAATTTCTCTTTGGGCATCTTAGCCACAGGAGTTTGTATGTCGGGGAATACATCTTTAGTTGGCATTTCATTATTCTGTTCCTTTTTTAGAATGACTTTATGATCAACAGCCGAAATAGGAGTCATTTTACTCAATCCTGCTTCTTGAAGAATGAGGGGTTGAAGTTCTGTGTTATCGGTAATGGGTGATTTTTTAATTCTCGGCACGTTACATAAACCTCCTTACTATAATTTTGAAATGATAGCTTATTTTTAAAGTATAAAAATAACTTATCTGAAAAATTCCTTTCATACTTCATTATATCAATAATTATCGTAAATGCAATAATTGTAAACGCCTATGACTCTAGCCAAATTACTGATATTTTATGCACTATATAAAAAAACTCTTTGTAATAGATTCTAAGCTAAATAGCATTAGCTTTCTAAAAAGGTTGAAAGGTGGTGGTGAGAATGGTAATATACAAGTAATGTCCCGAATCCTTCAAAAAGAGGCATTGATTTCTTAATGTAACTAATTAAAAATGGTATATGTATATAAAATGGCAAAAGTAGAGTGGAGGAATAGTTAATGCAAAAAACTTATATCAATAGGGGGAACAGGGGGAACAGGGGGAACTTAAAATCTAGAAGCATTATCTATTACATCTTAGGTGTTTTAGAAGTTTTATTCGCATTTCGCCTTGGTTTTAAAATCCTTGGAGCAAATCCTCAAAGCACCTTTGTTGATAGCATATATTCTATTACAAATATATTTCTAACACCTTTTAGTGATATATTTAGAAAGGCTGTATCAGAGGGCATAGAAACACAATCAGTGTTGGAACCAACTCTAATTATTGCGATGATTGTTTATGCTATCATTGCCTGGGGCCTTACTAAGTTCATTGAGATTAACAGTAATAATAGAAGATGGTAAATGCCAATAATGGATTAAATACGAGGGGGATGGGAAAAATTATGGGCAGTAATATGAAAGTCGGCACAAAAATTACTATTGGTTTTATGGTCATGACGTTTTTGATTTTATTATTAAGTGTTATTTCCTATTACTCGGCGAACGGTATTAAAGAACAGGTAATGGAGTTACAGAGGGCTACAACTAGGTTAACATTATCTTTAAAAGTAGAAAATGAATTTACGGGGGCCATCGGTGAAGCACGGGGGTTTGTCGCATATGGTAATGAAAAAATGTTGGAAAACTTTAGTAATAAGTTAAATAATGCACTAGAAATTGAAAAACAAATAGTAGCGGTAACTGATGAGGAAAAACGTTCTGTAGTGGAACAATTAATTAACAATACTAGTGAATATACCAAGGGTACAGCAAGTGAGTTCGTACCCCTTGTCCGTGAGCAAATTCGTGAACAGAAGGCAGGCAATCGGGAACGGGCACAAGCATTACAATCTCAGTCGATTGAAATCGGTAAAAAATATGTACCCTTTGCCGAAGGTATCATGAAAGGTAGTAAGGCCTTGGTTGAGGAGAACACCCAAATTGTTAACAACCGGATTGCAGCTATCCGAGAATTAGTACAAAAGGTTATACTGGTTTCAATCTTGCTCGGTATTTTATCGATGCTTATAGCTGGCACTATGACGATTACTATTCCTCGTTACATAAAGAATTCTTTGCTCATCATTATTGATTCGACAAAGCGATATGCCAAAGGCGACCTAAGGGTGCTTATTCCTATTACAAAAAATGATGAGTTTGGCGAAATTGGTTGCGCAATTAACGAAATGGTCAAAGGTATCAGTACGATGGTGGTGAAAATTGTCCAGTCTTCAGAGCAGATGGCCGCATCTTCCCAGCAACTGACAGCTAGTGCCGACCAGTCGGCCCAAGCCGCTAACCAGGTTGCAGGTTCGATTAGCGATGTGGCAAAAGGCCTAGGCGAGCAGTTGACTGTAGCCGTTGATACCTCTGGGGTAATGGAGCAGATGTCGGTCAGTATTCAGCAAGTTGCTAATAACGCTAATGCAGTAGCTGGGCAATCAGCTCAGGCAACTGACAAGGCACAGGTCGGTAACCAGTCGGTGGCTAAAGCTGTCAATCAAATGGCTCAAATAGAGGAGACGGTTACCACCTCCGCACAGGTCGTCGCTAAGCTGGGTGAACGATCCAAAGAGATAGGCCAGATTGTAGATGCCATTTCCGGTATTGCGGGTCAGACCAATTTGCTGGCCTTAAATGCCGCCATCGAAGCAGCTCGCGCTGGGGAACAGGGACGTGGTTTTGCCGTAGTGGCTGAAGAGGTGCGTAAACTGGCCGAGCAGTCACAGGAAGCGGCGAAGCAAATTGCGTTATTGATTAATGAAATTCAGGGTGATACCGAGAAAGCCGTAGTTGCCATGAACAATGGTACTCGGGAAGTTAAGCTGGGAGCAGAAGTAGTCAACGCTTCAGGACAAGCATTCCAAGAAATCGCCGTTTTGGTATCTCAAGGAGCTGGTCAAATGAAGGAAATCTCCGCCGCCATGAACCAGATGGCTATTGGTAGTCAGCAAATTGTCGGATCGGTAAAGAAGATTGATGAATTAAGTAAAAGGGCATCTTGTGAAGCCGAGACAGTATCAGCCGCGACTGAGGAACAATCGGCCTCTATGGAAGAAATTGCTTCATCAAGTCAGGCGTTAGCACGGCTTGCGCAAGATCTACAAGAGGAAGTTAGTAAGTTTGAGATTTAGTTTGAAAAGATAAGGTATGAGTCAACCTTGATTTTTGCTGTTACATGTTGCTCTTTTATGAAAATGCACATAAGACAAGCCTTCGCATAACCTGCGAAGGCTTGTAATTATTGGTGACACACTGGGAAATCGATCTCCGCTACCGTGGCAATCAAAAAGTTAGAACAGTTTTTTTTACAAGAATAATGTATAATTGAGAAAAACACAGGTGTAGAAAACGCCAACACAGGAGGTAATGAACCGTTGTATAAGAACACTATTTATACTAAAGCATTTCTAGGATTACTATTGGCGAATATGTTTTTCTGGATGAGTAATAATTTTTTTCTACCTATTTTGCCGATTTATTATCATACCTTGGGGATGGATGATCAGCAGATTGGTATGGCAATTGGAGCATTTTCCATCGGTGCAGTTCTATTTCGTGTTTTCTGTGGCAAGTTGGCAGATCGCTATGGTAGTAAACCGGTCTTAACGGCTGGAATTATTTTATCAACTTTGGCGATTATTAATTATTCCTATAGTACAACAATCGTGAGTGCCACTCTATCCCGGTTTTTACATGGTGTGGGGATTTCGGTTTATTCAGGAGCTGCCCTAACTATGGCTACTTTTATGCATGATGAGCAGCATATGACAGAGGCTGTTGCCATCTTCACCTTATTTACCATGCTAGGTGTGGGCATTGCAGCAGGATCAGCAAGCTGGTTATATAGTATTGGCGATTTTGGCCTGGTGGTGACCGCAGGAGCAACGGCGACGATTCTCTCTTTGCTACTGTTTCCCAAAAATCCTGCTTTGAAAACTAAACCTACCTCTGGCAAGTCATTGCCTTTACTACAGGTTATAGGAGATCCAGGGGTTTATATTCCGACGGTAACCTTATTTGCCGTTAATATGTGTTTTGCTAGTATCATGACGTTTTTGCCATTGTTTTTACTAAGTCGTGGCGTTACAGAAATGCATTTGTTTTATGTGGCTTATGGGATCGCTGTTGTTTTCTCTAGGATTTGGGTGAAGAAATTATGTATATTACTCACTCCTCAGCGCCTTGCTGAATATATTTTACTGGTGTTTATTGCTTGTATGGCGATGACAGCATCTTATACAAGTGAATGGGCCCTGCTACTAAATGGGATAGCAGTGGGAGCAGGTTATGGCCTAGCTTTTCCCGCATTAGCCACGATTGTTGGAGAAAGAGTTCAACCGGCCAATCGGGCTACAGCCTTCGGATTTTTTACTATGGCAGTGGATGTGGGGTTCGCCATTGGTGCCATTGCCATGGGCATAGTCGCGGATATATGGGGATATCAGGCTATATTTTATGTGGCTGGAATCTATACTTTATTGTATACAGCCTTCTACCATTTGCATTTTTATGGAAAACTATCAAAACAGCTTAAGTCCATTGAGACCTAAGCTTTAGAGAGCGTATGGGGCACTGCGCGCACCTCGTGGTGAAGGTAACAGAATTTTGATAGAATGGCACGTATAATATTTTGCCGCCTCGCTCTTAATGGAGTGAGACGTTGCTCTTGCATTTTATGATTTTGTTGAATAATGTCGTTTCTGAAAAGAACCACAGATTTTAATCTCCATTCTCCTGCAGGCAGATGCTGGGGGAATGGAGATTTTTTTATTTATGATAATGAAAAGCACCTAACTATTCTAATATACATAGTATATTACAAAACGGAGTGGGGGATGATTTGTATAGATCGCTGTCCGTATTGTGGTAAATATATGCACAGGAATAATTTCCGTCGGATATTTTTTGGTTTTGGAGGAGGTCCTTTCTTTTGGGGATATCCAGAATGGGGTTGGGATTATCATCACGGCTGGGCTGGTCATGGCGGCCATGGTCACAGGCGCAATGAAGACTAGATAAATTAGTTCATGATGCGTCCTGATTAAGTGGTAGCGTTTTACGTTAAGACAAGACAGTAAGGGAAGTATAAGAATGACCGATAAAACAGAAATTAATCACAAATACTTTTTAGAGTTTTCTGCAGTTCTTGTAATGCCTTCTGTATTTCTTGTTGTTGCATCTGTAAATCAACAATTTGCCTTTGTATTTCCCTTTGATAGTCTTTTAGCGACTGACTTTCATCGGTTTGCACATTACTCTTTGTATCTTCTTCATCGTTAGCTTTTTTAATCTCGATCAGAGATGATGCTTCTTGCTTAAGTGTCATATTGCCAATTTGCCATAATATATATGATACATGCATATTTTAATTGGGAGGTAAGCATGTTTGATAATTGGAGTATTCTGGGATCATTAATTGCCTTTGGTATTTTCGTAATATTCGCAAACACAACTAAATAATATGGTAAGTGACTGAGAGCCGTCTGTAATGGATGGTTTTTTTTATTAGGCTAATAATTAGAATATAGAAATTATTTGTCGTAATGTGTTGATTTATAGTTAAGGTTTCCTCGATCTATTTCGATAATATAAGAGATAAGTCCTATTGAAGTAGTTAGTAAGTCCTGTATTTCAATTAAAGCATGCAACTCACTACATTAGTTCTGAAATGAGAATTTAAGGAGATGGGTAAGATGACTAAAACGTATTGTTATAACGGGGATTGCGAATCTATCGATAGAAAAAATGAAGAAGACCATCCTAAGAAGGCATCTATTATGTCTTTCATGAATGTTGCCGTTGTCGTTGCCGTATCCATTATTACTTTTGTAGGTGCGTTTATAGGTGGATTATTAGCAAAGATCTTTACGCTATAGAGGGTTGTATATTATAGAAAATCATAATCACTTGGCAAACTGGTAGCACGATACCAAAGGCAGGTGATTATTACGTTACTGGCGATTTATCAACTTTGTTATGGATATGACTTTGGATATAAGGTACCATAAAAAAGCCTTCGCGGAACCTGCGAAGGCTTGTAATTATTGGTGACACATCGGGGAATCAAACCCCGAAACTACTGATTATGAGATGGTAAAATAGTGTTTGTTTACATTTTTTATCTTGCTAGATCCCTGAGATTACTGGGGTTATGCCAAATGGAATTTGTTCTTGTTGGCAATAAATAAGGCCTTCTTGCAGATGAGAGACCCAATAAGAGACCCAGTTATAATAAGCAGATCAAGTGATAAATTCTAACCGTTTATTGGAATTTGTATCTGTAAATACATAGCACCCCTTTTATATAATAATTGTATTATATGTTTAAGAGGGGTAATTTTTCTTTTCTGCATTTATTTTCCTGCCCTGCCAAACATTAATAATTTTTATGTTGAAAATACGTACTATACGTATTAAAATATTCCCTATATCTTAGGAGGAATATATATGACGAAACATTTTTACCCGGTAGTTTTCCAGCAAGAAGACGAAGGCTATTCGGTTTTTTTTCGGACTTAGAAGGGTGTAATACAGAGGGCAATACTTTAGAAGAATCTTATGAAATGGCTTTTGATGCATTGGGTTTATATTTAGAAGATATGGCAGAATCTGAATACCCTGCAAGAACAAATCCTAAAATGATTATTTTTGTAAGCTTGATTATGGAAGTTTTGATGGATATGGTAACGAACTAAGTCCTAGCGCAAAAGTTGGGACTTTTATTATGATTAAGCAAAATGAAATCACTCACCGTTATTAAGGCAAGTGGCATTTTTTATGATAGCTTGACGTTGATGTAGTGCCACTCGTAGTACAGAAAAAACCACCTGTCAGCACAATGCTAATAAATGGTTTGGGAATTGCTTATAGATTAGATGGTAATTGTATAATAATATCTATTATGTAAGAATGCTTAATAGAATTCTCAACACTTGTTCGCAAAAGAATCGTATCACCTTGTTTAATTGGACAGTTCTCTATGGTAATAAATCTATCAATCTTTGTATCTTTGCTGATTTTTCCTAAGAAACCGATATGTTTATTATCTATAGTAAAAAAATCATGTCTGTTCGCTATAAGAGTAGTCATACCTATCGTTATCTCTCCTCCACTTAGATTTTCATAAGTGATGTATAAGCCAAGATTATTTTCGTTTATTTGTAAATCTGTAACAGTTATTTCAATTCCCTTTTGTATGGAACTACTATTCATTTTATAGGATTTTAGGTTAGAAATATCTGTTTTAGGTGTGGCTTGTATTGGTTGTTTTTCTTGTGTATAGTTAGCACACCCCGAAAAGGCTATTGCTAAGGAAATTATAAGCAATGGATATATTATGTAATACATAATTGACCTACTTTCTAAATATATTAGGTATCTACAATCCTAAAGTCATTATAATGTATTACAATTAATAAATGTAAAAAATTTTAAATATTAGAGAACATAGGATAGTTGGGATGAAAAAAGGTTATAAGAAAACGAGAGAGATGGGCTTTTTATTTTCCATAAACGGGTACTTGATTTTTAGATGTCTTAACTCTATAATAAATAGAACGTATGTTCGTTATATGCGAGGCGATGTTATCATGAGTCGTACAATTTCGCACGTTGACCTTAATAATTTTTACACTTCTGTAGAGTGCCTATATAGGCCAGAAATCCGCGATAAGGCCGTTATTGTTTGTGGTGATATCGAAGCACGCCACGGTATAGTTCTCGCATACCGGGCACCGATAAACGCAATATGAAGTATCACCTTAACAATTAAATGGGAAGCTGGGCGGGTAAATTGATCGGGTTATTGATGTTCGCCAAGCACCCTCACTTAAAGGCGGTGGTCTCGGAAAGAGATACACGTGCAGGATATGCAACAAGGAATTCTATTTGTTTGATGATGAAGGTAAGTGGTTTATTGGTGCGACACGTTCCTAAGTGCATAAAAGCTTAGGCACTAGTGAAACATCACTAGTAGAACTAACATCTCAATTAGTCAAACGAGAGGGTAACGCCTTGAAGGGCTAACCTTAATACTCCGACAGGCGTAGAAATGGATAAGCGTGTATATGTCTGAAGCTTGGTGAAGTCGCACGAGAATTGCCCTATCTCGCAAGGAATGGGAAACCTGTCCAGAGGTGGATGGTGCAGTCTATAGTGCGGAGGTCTATAAAGATACCTATGGTAAGAATGTGCACAAGCACTGACGAAGTTCCGAATGTACGGGGACCACGGCTAATAGAAATGTTAGTACATACATAAGTATGGTAGATGGGGATGAGTAAAATTCTATGATATGAAAATCCTTGCAGTGTTACAGGCATTGGAAAGTCTACAAACCCATAGGAACTACCTAACGGTTTTATGCACAGATAGAGATGTTGGAACGTGGTAAGCGTTGAACATGGAGGCTTATCTCTGATGAAATGTTGCTTGGGTAACCAGGCTTTATCAACGGGAAAGTAGGGGCACAGTACCGATGATTCCATGATAATAAGTGGTTGAGGGATAGCCCCAAGTCAATTGTTTAATTGAAAACTTAACATCACAAATCACTCCATAGGTTCTGGTGAGACTAAAAGAGGCTAACCTCGAGAGGAGGTGTTGCCGACTATGGCTACCGCAACCAAGAATACCAAGCTGCGCCATAATGAATATTATAGTCAGCAAAGTACGTTCGATGAATTGTATGAAAAAAGTCTAAAAGGCGTCAATTTTGAGAAGTTATACGAAAAAATAATAGACGAAAATAATATTTTCTTGGCATATCGCAACATCAAGACTAATACAGGAAGTACAACAAAAGGTACGGATGGTAAAACTATCAATGATATTG
>Ga0209123_1002019_pt1 | contig 18271 bp, 24 predicted proteins | sample BarGraIncu00431A_FD_184500 | JGI IMG/M metagenome (GOLD analysis project Ga0209123, IMG submission 184500) | Arctic peat soil microbial communities from Barrow, Alaska, USA - Barrow Graham LP Incubations 004-31A (SPAdes) (version 2) | ecosystem: Environmental > Terrestrial > Soil > Wetlands >... | reverse complement strand
GTTGTAATAATTGTAATACTTAAAATTCTCCATATTTTTTAGTTGTTATTTTATATATAATAACAAAAATAGATTCAATAGCTGTGCTGGTTACTGCCTCTTTGAAACTATTACTTAGTAGATGGTACTGTTTTCCTTGCCTTTTATGGTCGTTATTCAGGAAATATGTGGTCGAATTGGCATGGTCAGCGGAAAAGGACTCTCCGGAGTAATAAAAACACATTACTCTAAAAAAATATTATACTTTTCAGTGGCATTACTGACAATTGCAAATGTGATTAATATTGGGGCAGATTTAGGAGCTATGGCTTCTGCTGGACAACTTATACTAGGAATACCATTTATTTGTTTGCTACAGAAATTGGTAACGAAGTGGACAAGTTCTGTTTGCTACTAGTATGCCTTGTGTTATCCACTTAGGTAAAAAGCTACAAGAAGATTTTGAAGTAAAGGGTTAATAGTAGGAAGAGGATCAATGAAATATATTAACAAGGAGTTAAATTACAATTATATGCTACTTGTTTGTATCTTTAATCCCATAACTAACAAAATTAAATACTAGTAGATTTATATGCAAGATTTCACTGAAAAGGTATAGCAATATTTTGCTATACCTTTTCTAATAAAAGCTGTTCTACAGCTTCCATATCTGCTGGGGCCCATTTTAGAGAAAGTAAATTCTCTCTATGTAACATATCAATTTAGAATGCTTGCTAATGGTAGGAGTACCAGTTACTAAGCGGCACTTAATAGTAATTAAATTTACTATAAATTTATCATATTCGTGAGTATTATCATTAAAGCGATCAATAAATTCAACATCGCAATTCTAAAAGTTAATATGGAAAAAGGAAATTTTAGCAATGTGGAAAACTTCCACATTACACTAAGGTTTATAGGAGAGCAATCTCAGGATAAAGTTATAGCTTTAAAACAAGCTATAGAAAAAACCGCTGCTAGCGGGATTTCATTTAAACTTCAGACAGACACAATTGGATTTTTTGCAAAGGGAAATAAGAAAGTGCTCTGGATGGGAATTACAAATGAAAAAGCTTTATTGGAGAAACTTTTCTTATCTTTAGAATTAGAACTTGAAAAAATAGGAATTAAAAAGGAAGAAAAGCCTTTTAGTCCACATATTACATTAGTTAGGGAAGCAATTTTAAAAGAAGATTTTATAATTATTAAGCAAAATACTAGATTAGAAAATAGAGAAATATGTGTAGAAAACATATCCTTGATGGAAAGCACAAGAATCAATGGAAAGTTAACATATATCCCACTTTATGTGTGTAAAATTGGCAAATAAAAAAAAGGACTGCAGATATATTTGTATAAAATATCTGAGTCCCTTAAATTATTTGAATTAATTATGCTATATTACCTTTTCATATACAAGCTGCCTTACAGCTTGTATATCTGTTGGAGCAGTTACCCTTCTATAGGGCCGTGTTATTGGCTAATAACTAAAGGAATTTAAATGCCTTTGACGTATTACAAAGATATGAAGTAGAAAGTAAAAACTTCCAGTTTTTACTACGACCTCGGAGCTCGTTATATAAACTGGAAGTTTTTGTTTGTTTCCACTGTCTTTTTAAGTATTGTTTTTATCTTCTTAACCGCATAGGATAATCTTATTTCATTTTAAATCCTTGTCCCTCTAAAAAATCTTTTATATGAGGCCTTTGAGGTTTATCCATTAGATTAGATACTTGGCTTGTCCACGTGTCTGATCTTTTTCCATGAGTTCTCTTTTCATAATAAGCACTTATTTCAGCATCTTATTTTCTATTTTATCAGCATCTCCAGTTGTATTGTACCCATCGGTTTTAAATATAACTTCTAGAGGTAATCTTGATTTTATATCTGGATCATGATTTGGATAACCAATACACATTCCAAACACAGGGGGTCACAATTTTTAGATATTGATAAGTAAAAATTTTAAATAAACTATAGACAGATCGCATAGAGAGGGTACATGTTATACATATATAATATGTACCCTCTCTTATTCTTCAACATTATTTTAAATTAGGTATTGATAAACATGTATTGGTTTAAATGGCTACAGTTCTTTAATGAGGATAAAGATATTATAAAGAGCAAAAACTTTTTAATTCATAGCAATTCAAAATTCTTAAAAATAAATATAGCAGATTTGAAGTCGAAAACACCGATACCAGTATAATAAAACTTGACTTTATTAACTATAATTATATAAACTGTAATAAATATGGTATTAAGTATTTAATAAAATAATTAAGGATAAAAACCATTATAAAAGATACTTAATTGTATTAATAAACAGTTGTAATTTACTACGATGTTAAGGAGGCTTTTATGTCAGATATTATAATCAATTTACTTGAGGAGTCAGATGCACAGGAACTTTTTACATTCGAACTTAAAAATAGGGCTTTTTTTGAGAGAGTAGGTTTCCCAAGAGGAGATAACTATTATGAATTAAATAATTTCAATACAATAATAAAGGAGTCAATCGAGGAACAAGAGAAAGGATTAGTAAATATGTATTTGATAAAGAATCATAACGGAATGATTCTTGGCAGAATAAATTTAGTATCAATAGTAAGAGGAAGTTTTAATAAGGCTGAACTCGGTTATAGAATTGGTGAGGAACATCAGGGGAAGGGGTATGCAACAAGTGCAGTAAAACTTATTTTAGATAAAGCAGTCAATAATCATAAACTTCATAGAATAGAAGCAGGAACATCACCTAATAACATAGGTTCTCAAATAGTATTAATTAAGAATGGCTTTCAATTTGTTGGACGTTATAATAAATATATTTATTATAATGGAAAATGGCGTGATAGCATATATTTTGAAAGAATACTTGATTGAATATATGCTGTCAAATACGGTTAAGACGCATTCTTCGTATAAGTCGAAGTAAACAAAAGAACACCTTTAAAAGTGTTCTTTTGTCTTATAGATAGAATTGCTTATAATTTTCTATAATATCAACATTTGCTTAAAACATAGCGATAATAAAAAATTACACTGGGTTTGTAAACATATTTAAAGGGAGTTCATTTTAATGAACTCCCTTTAAATATGTGTTTGTAATATTACAAGGTTTGCTCTCAAGATGAACAATAATTCCTCGTCTTACATTTACTTTTCCACCAAATCCTTTAGTTTTAGATTAAAACAAAAATTTCCCTATTAAAAAGACAAATTCATCATATATGTATTTTTTATTAAATAGAATATATTGCTTGTAAACTACATACCATCCCGTAAAACAATAAAAATATACACAATAAAACCATATATACATATAAATTCTATCTATACTTAATATACCATTTGAGTTATATAATTGTAAGCTAATGGCAACTTAACTGGCAAGAAAGATGCTAAAATAATTAGTACTGATACTAGTACAGTTGACGTAGCTTAGAAGGATAGTGCCTGTGAAAGGGCACTATTTTTTTAGCCGTTTGATATTCTGTTTACATGACCGGGGGTTTTATGAGCGAAGCGAATTTACTAATCATTGATAGTGCTGGATCGAGCGTGAAATATTGAATTGAATAAAGTCATGAAATGAAATATTAAGATATAAATAGATATGAGAAGATACAGGGTGTTACTTTTCCTAGCAAACCAATATAGCGTTTATTTAGCATTTTACTTATGTATATAATTATAGTATGTTATAGTTAACAGATCCTACCGAGCCTCTGTGGCGCATATGCGTTACACGCGTAACTTGGTAGGCCTTTTGATTTTTAGGGGGAACCTTTTTATGGAAGATATTAAACCATTTAAATCATTTAAAGAGCAATTAGATATATTAAAAGAACGCGGTTTAATAATTGACAATGAGGATAAAGCATTGAAATCACTGCAATATATTAATTATTATCGTTTAAGTGGATATACACTGACATTACGTAAGCATGATGTTTTCTATAAAGGTATAACATTAGCTAATGTTCTTGAATTGTATAATTTTGACTCTGAATTGCGAGTATTAATTTTATATCTATTAGAGAATATAGAGGTTTCATTTCGAACCCATATTGCATATTACCATTCCCAAAAGTATGGATCATTAGGGTATTTAAACTGTGAAGGCTTTGAAAACAAAGAATACCATAATGAGTTTATTAACGGATTTAATAGTATAATCAATAGTAGTGCGAGAAATAGTGATGTTTTTACAAAGCATCATAAAAGCAGCTATGGTAATAAGTTTCCATTTTGGGTTGCGGTAGAATTACTAACTTTTGGTAATTTATCTAGGCTATACTCCAATTTTCAATTTGAAATAAAGCAAAAAATTGCAATTGATAATTATGGAATAAGGTGTGAATACATACAAAATTGGCTTCATGGTCTAGTAGTATTAAGAAATATATGTGCTCATAGGGGCAGGCTCTATAACAGGCCATTATCTATAAAACCAAGATTATCTAATAAGGATAAAAAATTAGGAATCAAAAATAATCTGGTGTTTGTGCAGATATTTATAATTAAAAAGCTTGTTAATGATAATAAAGTTTGGGATAATTTTTTAACAATGTTAGATAATATTATAAAAAGATATCCTTTTGTTAAACTATCCTATTTGGGATTTCCTGAAAATTGGTATGATATATTGAAATCAGAATAGAAAGTAATACTTTGAATATAATATAAATAACAGATCCTGCGAGCCTCTTAATAATGCGTAATACTGCAGGCCTTCTGAGGCCCTCGGAAAAATCTGGGGGCTTTTATATATTTGTATTAAATTTATAGCGTATTAGTTTTTCGGATATTTCAAAGGTTCCTTATTTACCTAAGTAAGAGGGATTAACTTGCAAGGCATCTGATAACGCCTTAATTTTATCTATCCTTAGGTTCTTAATATCTCCACTTTCATATCTTGCACAGGATGAATTGCAGATTTCTTTGAAATTGGCACATAGAATGGCATAGGGTAAATATGAAAATAAGTAGTTGGAAAAGTTAGTTAATTATTTTTAGAAAACAAATCATATTTTCAATTTATCATAAAATATTTGAATTAAATCCTTTACCATCTACTTCTGAAGCATCTATTATTGAAATAAAAGCATCCTTATCTATTTTCTGAACTGAGTATTTAAATTCTGGCAATTTTGATACATGTACTATGCAGTATATGACTCTTCTTTCTTTGCCTGTAAGTGTCTTACCATTTAGTATTGTAGCTCCACGGTGCATAGAAGTTGTTATATACTCACAAACTTGATCCTCTTTGTCCGTAATTATAAGTAATACCTTTTTTCTTGATAGTCCATGAATCATCTTATCTGTAACAAAAGCTGCTATAAACATGCTCATTAATGTGTATAGTGCAATAGTTATTCCATTTAGTAGCATTCCTAAAAGTACTATCACACAGTTTACAATAAAGCCTAACTGTCCTACATCAAAATTATCATATTTCTTTTTAACTAACATTATGATTATGTTCAAACCACCCTCTGAACCATGGTTTGAGTATGCAAGTCCTGCTCCTATTCCAATTAATACCCCTCCATATACACAAAATAAAATTTCATCGTGTACTGTAAGAATACTACTAAGATTTTTAGTCAGTACTAAAAAGGATGATAGTGAAACCGTCCCAATCATACTGAAAATGGTAAACCTTTTATTTAATTTCCTATAACTTAATACCAATAGTGGTATATTAGCTAGTAGTACCGTATATCCAGCTGGAACATTCAAAGCATACTGCATTAAGATTGCTATACCTGACACACCCCCACTAAATAGTTTTGCATTTACTAAAAACATGTTTACACCTATAGCAGATATTAAACACCCCACTATCACAAAAATTGTATTCTTTAGATTTTGCTTATTAAATATTGTATTAATTTTCATACTAACCTCCCCGTTGTTCTGAAACGTAAATAATCTATCTTTATATTAATATATAGTTCGATTATTTTTTTGTACCTTTACAGACTAAAGATTTATTTAACCTTATAGATAACCCAGATTGATTTATAAATTTCCTAAGTAAATAGAGAAAAGGAACCACTTGTCCAAAGGTTTAGTAGTATACCACTCAGTGATAATGCAGGATATAATCCTACCAAGAGGGCAGCCTGGACAACTTATGTTTACTAAAAATGTAAAAACATATGATATAATTACAGTATTAAGAAATAAAATAAGAGGTAGGTAAGTATAACAAATAATGGGGGCAAAATTATGGTAATAAGAATGTCGGGGGAGTATGAAAAATCATTAATAGAGTTTTTGTACCAGTATAATAATCAAAAGGAGTATACGGTGGCTTGGGTTCCAGAGAACTATTCGGAGATAGTGTCCTATGATAAAAGCTCTTTTATTTTATGTTTATGAAATAACAGAAGATAAAAAAGTGGGTGAAATTGCATTACTTCATGTTAGAGAAGATAAGCGAGGAAAGGGTTACGGGACCATGTTACTTAAAAAAGCTATTAAAGAATTAATAAATGTTAATGTAAATGAGATATCAACAAGTGTTAGAGTAACTAACTATGAGGCTCAAAAGCTATATGAAAGAATAGGTTTTATGGACAAAGAAACTATTTATGCTTATAAAAAGTGTTTATGTTAGTAAAGACTAGATTGCTGGATAACCACTAAAGTGATCAAATCGAACTTTAAAAAATTGGTTAGAGAAATATTTTAAAGGTGAGGAGAGCGAAATAAAATTTCCAATGGCACCAAAGGGGACTGATTTTCAGAAAATAGTTTGGAAATTTCTTTTAGAAATACCCTTTGGGCAGACTACCACCTATGGATCAATTGCAAAAAAAGTAGCTGCCGCAATGGGGAGAGAATCAATGTCGACTCAAGCAGTAGGAGGAGAAATAGGAAGGAATCCGATTTCTATCTCGATTCCCTGCCATAGAGTTATTGGGGCCGATAAAAATCTGACTGGATATGACGGAGGGTTAGACAAAAAAGAAATTTTGCTTAACATTGAAAAATCAATACGTTGAGAATTAGACTAAATTCAAGTAACTCTCAAATTCAGCATTTGTCATGACAGTTTGTATTTATAAGTCATTATTAAATTTGCTTGAATGGATAATAAAGTTGTATAATCATGAATTTGTATTAATAAATTCTTTGTAAGTATTTCCCCACTCTGCCATAGAGATAAATAGCGGTTGTAAAGTGTTTCCCAATTCACTTAAACAGTATTCAACGCGTAGTGGTACTTCTGGAAAAACAGTTCTGATTACTAATCCATCAGACTCTAATGAACGTAGGTTATCTGTTAATACTTTTTGGCTGATTCCAGGGATGCCGTTTTTTAATTCCCCAAAACGTGAGGTACTTGCTAGTAGATTTCTTATAATTAATAGTTTCCATTTATTTCCGATCAATCCAACCAAAGTAGCTACCGGACATGCTGGTAATTCGTCTTTTGTTAACATATAGGAACCTCCTAATAATAGTTAATGTTAGTTTCAAAATTAATGTTACATGTAAATTATAATGTAACATATAAGAATGGTCAATGTTTCTTTTGCGTGAAATAAGAACGCGATAGTTACAAAGAGGTGCACACTTACTATTTACTCTATTGTTACTATAATGAAATTAGAATTTGACACAGCTAACAAAACAATGCTATTTGCAGAAAGGATATAATATGCAGTTGATACAACGGGAATATACCCAGCTGCAAACTGTACAATCTTTACAAAAGGTAACCAACTAATAAAAAAGTGCCTACTTTTCATTTGGAGGAAGCCAATGTATGATGATAATGCAAGATGAAAATTCATCATCAACAAAAATTAAGGAGGTAGCAAAGATGGCATTATTTACAAAGAAATTAAGTGCGCAGGCATATTTTAAAGCGCCTGAAATGAATGTAGCATCAAGTGCATGTGGTACAGCATGTGGAGCAGGTGACAAATAAGAGTATTCTTATGGTGTGAACACATATTACTGTATTCAGGACAACGGGCTGACACATAAATACGGTGTCAGCTTGTTTTTTCAAAAATGCTACCGAAAAAAGAAAACAATCAAAAACTGATTAGAATAGATATCATTTAAGAAAGGATGAAATAAAAATGGAATATTTCGCATATCAGTTTCATATCACGGATGAATGTGACCAAAGATGTGAACACTGTTATATTTTTTCCGAAGATAATCATAAGTGTCTTGCGGAAATGAAATTAAAAGATGTGGAAAAAGTAATTCATAATTGTGTGGCTATGTGTGAAAAAATGAAACGTCTCCCTTACTTTTACATTACAGGAGGAGACCCAATCCTACATAAGGATTTCTGGAAAATTGCCAAAATATTAAAGGATAAAGAGATTCCTTTTGGTATACTTGGAAATCCATTTCATTTAAATGATGAAGTATGTGAGCGATTAAGAGAGCATGGCTGTAGAAAATATCAGCTTTCCATTGATGGAATGAAGAAAACCCATGATTTTATCAGAAAACCAGGTTCTTTTGATACAACCATAGAAAAAATTCCGATTCTGAGAAGAGCCGGCATTGATGTTGCTATTATGACTACTGTTTCAGGCACCAATAAAGATGAAATAGAAGATATTGTAGATCTGGTTGTTGAAAATAACGTAGATATCTTTGCATTTGCAAGATACTGTCCGACCAGCTTCGAAAAAGAAACCCATCTGGAACCAATAGAATACAGGGAGTTATTGGACCGATTATGGAAAAAGTTTGAGAACTATAAAGACCGTGAGACTACCTTTAACCTTAAAGATCATTTGTGGAATCTTTATCTTTATGAAAAGGGACTTTATCAGATACCAGAAGGTCTGGATAAAAATGTTATGTATGACGGATGCAACTGTGCAAACTGTCATATGACCATTTTACCAACAGGAGAAGTCTATGCCTGCAGAAGGATGGAAAGTCCTATTGGAAATGCATTGAAAGACAGCATGTATGATTTATTTGTAGGTGATGCCATGAATGCATACAGAAAATACGATCAGTTTGAAAAATGCTCAAAGTGTGAACTTTTAAGGTTCTGTAGAGGATGTCCAGCGGTTGCTTATGGATATACCCATAATATGTATTCAGCAGATCCACAGTGTTGGAAAGAGGTTGTGTAATATGGACTTTATGGAAATTTCAAAAAAGAGAAAAAGTGTCAGAAAGGTGAAATAATCATGGACTATTTAGAAAACAGAATAAGGCAGGCAAAAGAATCAATAGAAAAAAGTGAATATATATTAGTTGGTGGAGGTGCAGGACTGTCAGCTGCCGCAGGTCTTGTTTGAAGTCCAGGGAGATTATTCTTACTTCCAGTGTGCAAAGGTTTGTCATGATAAGCTATATTACAATGAAGAACTGGTTAAAAAAATGGTGTCTCGGACAAGGGACTGTAGGATACCTTCTGATTTAGTACCAAGATGCCCTGTATGCGGAGGAGAAATGGATGTAAATTTACGTCATAACGCTTTTTTTGTACAGGATGAAGAATGGTACAAAGCAGATAAACGATATGGAGAATTTCAGGATGAGAGTGAAGGAAAGAATATTGTGTATCTGGAGCTTGGTGTAGGCTTTAATACTCCCGGTATTATCCGGTATCCATTTGAACAGATGACCTATCAAAATCCAAATGCAACACTAATTCGATTTAATAGGGATCATCCATTGGGAGCACCTGAAAATGCGAAAAAGACAATATCTTTTGATGAAGATATTATGCAGATGATTCAATATATCGGAAATAAAGAAATTCCATTGAAACAGGAGCGTGATGAGGATGAACAAGGAGAAAAATCCCGTTTTAAACTGCATTTTGGAAAGAAGAAGCTATCGTAAATATCAAAAAAGACAGATCACTCCAGAAATGAGGTAAAGAATGCATGTCATCTGATTTCTTTTTAGAAGAAGCAGATGAATGGAAATAGGGTCAAATTATTAAGAAAACAGTGTGAAACTTATGAGGTTTCATTTGCTTTTATAGAGACAGGCACATGTTTTATGAAAGATGGAAAAACATATCATCTTCCAAAAAAACTGGTACAGAGTGAAATGGCATATAAATCAGGGATGAATTTAAAGGGAAAAGAGATGGATTTTCTGCTTAGGGATTCGTTTGGAAGAAGTATTGAAAAAGAAAATCTTTATGAGCCACATTTTCGGGAAAATTGCAGGCACTGTGGGAGCAGGCAGATCTTTAATGGGTGCAGTGATTGTGGAAAATGTAATGGTGCAATCGTATCACAAGGTGAAATGAACGATTATGATAAACAATATTTTGAAAAAAGGAGAGGTGACAGACGATGAGAGCAGTCGTACTAAATGGAACATGTGAACCAAAGGAGATGAAAGTAACACAGATCGACATACCAACGGTAAAATCAGGCTGGGTACTAGTGAAAGTGAAGGCTTTTGGTTTAAACCACGCGGAATTAGTATTAAGAAAATATGAGGCAGATGCATCTTATATAAAAAAGCCTATCGTGCCTGGAATTGAATGCGTGGGTGTGATTGAAGATTCTTCGGATAGCCGGTTTCAAAAGGGAGAGATAGTAGTTGCACTTATGGGAGGAATGGGACGAAGCTTTCATGGAAGTTATGCAGAATATGCACTACTTCCACAAACACATGTGTTTTCAATTAAAACCAATTTAGACTGGGTGAAAATGGCTGCAATACCGGAAACCTTTTTTACTGCATATGGCTCGTTGTTTGAATGCCTTCAGTTACAAAAGGTTGATATACTCTTAGTCCATGGTGCTACAAGTGCACTTGGACTTGCAGCAATCCAGCTTGCCAAAGCAACCGGATGTACTGTAATCGGAACATCAAGGAAAGCAGAACGAATGGATTTCTTAAGGAGTGTTGGGGTGGATTATGCACTTTTAGATGATGAAACACTGAATGATGATATTTTAAATATTTTCCCAGATGGAATTTCAAAAGTATTAGAACTTGTTGGTCCTGTAGCAATTAGGGAAACATCAAAGTTGTTAAAAAAACATGGAATTATCTGTTCTACAGGACAGCTTGGTGAGACTCCAAGAGATGGATTTGATGTGATTAAGAACATTCCAAACGGCGTTTATTTAAGTTCTTTTTATAGTAATTATCCATCCCAAGAAGTGATGGATGATATTTTTTCGATGATTGAGAAACATCATATTGAACCAATTGTAGGTAAGGTGTTGTCATTGGAAGAAATAGTAGTTGCCCACGAAATCATGGAACGAAGTAGTGCAAATGGGAAAATTGTAATCAAAGTGGAAGAATAGAAAAATACTAAATTCGTTCTGCTTAATAAAAAGAGGTGAATAACTAATATGGATGCAAAAACTTGTATTCAAAAGCTGAAATATATAGCCAGTGTGTCAATGGCTACTGTAGATAAGGAAGGTTGTCCCCAGGTTAGAACAGTGGGAATCATGCATGTGGATACAGAAAAGGAAAAATTGTATTTTTTAACGGCTAGAGGAAAAGATTTTTACTGTGAATTAGTAGAAACAAAGAAGGTACAAGTATTGGGATTAAGTAAATATAAAGAAATGATCCGGTTAACCTGTGCCCCGGAGAGAATTCCTTCTGAAATGCAGAAGGAATGGATTGATAGATTATTTGAAGAAAATCCATATATGAAAAATGTCTATCCAGGTAAATCCAAAAATATACTGGAGGTTTTCTGCATACTAGATGGAGATATAGAGTATTTTAATCTTGGTGTGCATCCAATTTTTCGTGAAAGCTATGGAATAGGAAAAGGAATTACAAGAAAAAAAGGGTATGTTATTTCGGAACGATGTATTGGATGCAGTCTATGTGAAAAATCCTGTCCGCAAGGGGCTATTTCCTATCAAAAGCAATTTTATATCAGGGAAGAAAACTGTCTTCACTGTGGATTATGTTATGAAAATTGTCCGGTTGCAGCAATTGATAGAATTAAGGAGTAGGTGTATATGAAGGAAAAATCACAAAATGAAAGACTGGAATGGATCGTTAATGAGCTTTGTAATGACTCGGAGGAATATAGGAATTTAAAGATTAGCAGTCAGGAAAGAAGAACGGCTATGCGTTCTCTTATGAATATCCGGATGCCAAAACTAATATCAAGCAGATTTTTAGACATTCAGGATGAATTTCTGAGACAGGAATCTGTAGAAAAGGGGATTGTAACGTTAGAAGAGATACCGACGATAAGGGAACAATATCATTCAAATTACCGCTTTGCAGATAAGATTTCTCTCTGGCAAGGAGATATTACACGACTTCAGATAGATGCAATTGTAAATGCTGCGAATTCCCAGATGCTTGGTTGTTTTGTTCCTTGCCATGGCTGTATCGATAATGCAATTCATTCAGCAGCGGGCATTCAGCTTAGGAATGAGTGTTTTCAGTATATGCAGGAAAAGAGAAAAAAAAACAGGCATTACGAGGAGACTACTGGAAAAGCAGTAATAACCAAGGCCTATTGTCTTCCAAGTAAATATATACTTCATACGGTTGGTCCAATTGTAAGAGATGAGTTGAATGAGTCTTTAAAAGAAGATTTACGATCCTGTTATCGTTCCTGTATGAACATGGCTATGGAAAATGAGATAAGAAGTATTGCTTTTTGTTGTATTTCAACAGGTGAGTTCCATTTTCCTAACGAGGAAGCAGCGAAGATAGCTGTTGAAGTAATAAAAGAGATATTGCAGGAGTTTGCGGATAAATTTGATTGGATTATTTTTAATGTTTTTAAAGAAATTGATCGCGAGTTATATGAAGAACTACTAAATAGATGAAAGGTATATTTTATTGCATGCTTAATACGAAAAGATTAGTAAATAAAAGTTATCTACTTCGTTACCAACATTTGTAATGAACTCTGGGGAAGAGCAAAATTATAACCGAAAACTAAAAAATAAATTTTGTACAAGGGGCTATCGATATTAGATAGCTCCTTTAAATTTATCAGAAAGAGATTAATTTAAGTAATTACGTTCCCATGCAAAATCTAAAAGAATATATTTAGGTTTATTGTTTTTCATTTTTAATAACTTGAATTATTTCATCGATGTGCTGATCTTCATCCTTCAAGCGTTTTACAATTCCGAAACCAGCCTTTAACTTCCCTACTTTGCTTTGATATTTTGTCAATGCATTATCAATATCGCTACCCTTGCAGGTTAGGACTAAATTTACCTTGTCAATTGGTACTTGCTTTAAAAACTGGCGAACTGAAGGTGAAGGGCCGCCTGCCCAAAGGGGTGAGACAACGATATATTCATCCGCATCTTCAAAATTTCCATTTACTTTAATATTTACACTTTTATTCGCAGAAGAATAGTAGCCACCTTTCAAATAACCCCAAATTCCATTCCAGTTTTTATCATCAGTAATTTCTATGGGTTTTAACCCTAAACCATCAGCTATTTTTGTTGCTACCCTTTTACTGTTCCCAGTTCTTGAAAAAAATAAAACCACAGTGTTCATGTTATCAGCTCCTTTTGAATTTGTTGTCCACCCCTGAATTTATTAGCGAGACTATTAGGATTTAAATCCTATGTTATTAGCAAGAATGTAACTTCTAGTTATAACAGTTTTCTAATAGGTATTTGTATTTCAGATACATATTCATTTTCAGAATCTGAAAAGTCATAATCTACTATATTTTTTTCGATAGAGTCTCCCAATATTTCGTATCCATTTTCTTCAATCCATTCAATAAGAACGGTATAGTGATTTTCGATATCTTTATAGGGTCCTAAAAAAACAACACAAGCAAACTCATTTTCTGGAATCGTTATCAAATCCAACTCTATTATATTTTCAGTTGACAAGATTTCGATGAAATATTTAAATTTATTAAAATTTCCACTTGTCATGTTTTCTCTTGAAAGAGAAGTGTATACTTGACCTTCAATAAGCCAGGAACTGAGCTTTAAATATTTTTCGTTTTTTTTAACGGATTCTTTAAGTTCGTACTCGTTTTTACTATCTTTAATGTCTAAAACCACTCCAATTCTTTGAGGCAAGCGCTTTATCTTTACAATATTCAGCTCATGTTTTATATTTCCGAGTAGCTCAAGTTTTGTATTTATTTTGTTTTTTAAATTGACTAACTTATTTATTTTTACATCAATTTTTTCTTCCTTATTTTTTAGTAAGGTCATTAAGTTATTTGTATTTTTATTATTCATATATTTTTTAATATCCTGTAATGAAATATCAAGATTTTTAAAAAATAGGATTCTGCTTAGCTTGAAAAAATTCCGAACACTATAAAGTCTGTATTTATTTACAACATCACAATTAGGTTTTAAAAGATCGATTTTGTCATAATGCCTTAAGGTATCTGTGCTTATATTAAAAAGCTTAGCTAATTCTCCAATTAAAAAAGTATCCTTCATAATTATGTCACTTCCATTCTTTATCACTATTATTATAAACCACTTAGTAACATTAAAGCTATTAAAAAATATGAATGTAACATATTTACATTAGACCTGCTCTAAGGTTTGTACTCCATTTTATAGAGTTTTACTTTTATTGTCGCAGTCATTTAAAAAAATGTTGTGCAAAAGGGATAACTGAGACTAAAAACAGGGGGATTAATATGAAAAAAAACGTAACAATTAAAGTTCTAAAAATCCTTGATAAGGAGTTCTTTTAAGAAGAAGTGACATTCGTGCAGATGTAGGGATTTCAATTCCAACAGGGCATGGAAGACAATATCCACAAGCACGACAAAAATCTTCTGAAAGTTCAGTACGATCCTTGTTAATGCACTCCCCCAATATATATCATTTATCAAAATCAAATTTCTTAATGTATCTTTAAGTTTTTCTCGTGATTTCTCTTTATTTTTAAAATAATAATAATACCTATTGACATTAGAGCTAGTCCAAGGTTTATGATTTACTTAGATGAATTTTAATGATTCTATCAATAAATATTACAAAAGGGGAATACTATCATGAGCGACTATAACGCAGTATTAGCAAGAACTACGGAAAATGCTCCAAAAGGTATCGGTCCATATTCACAAACTGTAGCTTACTCTCATTACAATAATCTTTCAGCTCAATTACCTATCGATCCAAAATCTGGTAAATTGGTAGCTGGTGGTGTAAAAGAGCAGGCTGAACAGTGCTTTAAAAATATCAAGGCAATTGTAGATAGCATCGACCATGTTATGAGCGATGTTGTTAGAATCACTGTATTCGTTAAGAATATCAAAGATATTGACGCTGTAGACGAAGTTTATAAAACATTCTTCCCAAGCTATGTTCCTACACGGACGATAGTCGCAGTTGCAGCTTTGCCTATGGATGCTTTGGTGCAAATTGAAGCACTTGTTTCAAACGGTGAAGGTACAATTCCAAACGCACCACAAGCAGGCGACCTCATAAAGCTTACAAATAACACGGCAAATGCGCCAACAAGTCCTCTATCTACGCAAGCTGTAGCTTTTTCTCATTACAATAATATTTCAGCTCAATTACCTATCGATCCAAAATCTGGTAGAGTGGTAGCCGGTGGTGTAAAAGAGCAGGCTGGGCAGTGCTTAAAGAATATCAAGGCAATTTTAGAAAGTATCGACGTTCCTTTTGACGATATTGTTAAAATTAATATCTTCCTTAAAAACCTCTCGGATATTGAAGCCGTAAACGAAGTTTATACAACATTTTTCCCAGACTCGGCTATCGCCAGGGCCGCAGCCTATGTCCCTGCACGGACAACAGTTGCAGCTTCAGCTTTACCTATGGATGCTTTGGTACAAATTGAAGCAGTGGTGTCACACGGAGATGGTACACCCCCACAAGTTGTTGAAGACAGGCATGGACTCATCATAGAAGCAAACAATACGGAGAATGCACCAAAAAGTTCTCTATATACACAAACTGTAGCTTTTTCTCATTACAATCATATTTCAGCTCAATTACCTTTAGACCCAAAAACTGGTGAAATGGTAGCTGGTGGTGTAAAAGAGCAGGCTGGACAGTGCTTAAAAAATATCAAGGCAATTGTAGAAAGTGTCGACCACGTTATGGACGATGTGGTTAGAGTAAATATCTTCCTTAAAAATATCGCAGATATTGATGCTGTAGACGAAGTTTACACAACATTCTTCCCAAGCGGGGTTCCTGCACGAACAACAGTTGGAGTATCAGCTTTACTTAAAGATGCTTTAGTCCAAATCGATGCAGTTGTATCAAACGCTGAAGGAACACCTCCAAAAGCATAACAGGCATTTGTTTGTAAATACAGGAACTATCAAAGTTACTTGTTAATGCCGACGGTGAATGCGAAATCGCATATCCTAATCATAAAAAGGGGCTGTCTCAAATGAAAATTGAGACAGCTTCCGTTTTTTAACAGTGCAGATAATTAAAAATACTATCGGAGTTAATAAGATCTTTACCATCTCTTGTTAAATCATATTTCTTCTCGCAGTATTTTCCTTTATTATTATCCACCCTATAAATTAGCAGACACGTCTCTAAGTCTTTAATAGCAGCCCTAACAAGTTCCTGATGTTGATTGGAAAACTGGGCATATATTTGTTGTATGTTATGGGTATTGTCAGGGTATAAGCAATACAAGATTGTTTTTGCATAGTATCTATGAGTTTCTTCAATAGAGTTAAAAGCTAATGGAAATAAAGTTGTTTGTTTTCCCTTCATATAAATTTCCTTTATAAATTACTCTCTAATTGAAAATATAACAATGTATAGTATAATATTCTCATTTAACGTAATTATGCAATATAGATTAATTGTTTTATTATATTAAGAAAGTTTGCTCTAAGTTTGCCAGTTTTAATAGAAATAATTTCGTTTAATTGTTCCATCATTATTAAACTCCACACCATTTTTAAAAGATTCTTCTTTTCTGAATAAAGGATACCCTACCAAGCTATGTTTAATATTAAAAGTACCTTCATACCAAAGTTCACCTGCTTCATTAAATAACCTACCAAAAACAAAATATCTCGGTCCATAATAATTTCTGGGGCCTTTGTTATAGTCTCCTATAAATCTTATGTTACCATTTTTATAGTACTCTGTGCCTGTTACAATAAACCAATCAGCAAAGTTTCCTTTCATATTCTTTTTACCATCTTCGAAATATTTTATTCCTTGTCCACAGGGTATTAATTCATTTACCCTTGAATCTATTTTAGTAAAACCTTCGTATTTAAGTGATCCCGAAGGATAGTACATTTCTTGCCATTTTATTTTTACTTCTCTAATCATAAACAATTCCCCCTAAATGATTTGTATTCTGAGAAAGCCCATTATAATAAAATTTAATCTTAAGTTTCATCCTGGTAGAGATGATCATATTCATTACAACCACAGTGCTCATCACATTTATAAAGCTTAAGATTGTCATAATACGTAAAGCGTTCCCATGGCTCCCACCCTCCACATACAACACAGTGATAAAGCTTAATAATATCAATGCAGTAAGTATAACAATCTAGCTCCTCTAATTGTTCCTCAGTAAGGAAAAGAAAAGGTTCATTAAAAATATCATTAAAATTTTCACGATAAAGTTTTCCAACATATTTTGCATCACGCATGGTAGCAAATTTTAGTTTGTCCTCATAATAATCAAAATCTATGGTTGTGTATTTATAATCGGACCAAGTGAAATAAACATTGTCAAATATAAACTTATCTAGCTTATCCTTAAAAATTTCAAAAATTCGACTTGCATTCTTTTCTCCAATTATCCTTTTTAAATCTTCCCAATTAATAATTACAGAGGGCATTGAAGCATATTTGGTTTCCATAAATATATTATGAGCCTTATTATATAATTCATCTAAAGTTTCAAGAAGAAGCCAAATTTGACGTTTATAAAACAGTCCTTCAGAATCTCCATAAATTTCAATGGTGTAGGAAGTTGATAATTCTTCAATTTCATTTTCCAAATCAATCCTATCTTCAAGGGTTTTAATGTTTTCAATATCTAGTTCAATATCTCTTATCCCATCCATAAGGTTAAAATATTGATTAGAGTAAGGCTTATCAATTGTGGAGTCTGGAACGCACTCAAAGCTACAGTATTTTTTATTATTAGAACACATATAAGGCACATTCTTTAATTTCTTCTTACAATGATTACATGTATACATTTAATCACCTCTTTTATTTATTTGTGCACTCTCGGAAACTCTTAAGGCATTGCTAACTCTTGATTCATTTTTGCTCAAAAATCAACTTCACCTCAGAATTTCTTCGTGCTATATATTGTACGGATAGCCTAGATAATTCACGCTATTCGT
>Ga0209123_1002017_pt1 | contig 18281 bp, 16 predicted proteins | sample BarGraIncu00431A_FD_184500 | JGI IMG/M metagenome (GOLD analysis project Ga0209123, IMG submission 184500) | Arctic peat soil microbial communities from Barrow, Alaska, USA - Barrow Graham LP Incubations 004-31A (SPAdes) (version 2) | ecosystem: Environmental > Terrestrial > Soil > Wetlands >... | reverse complement strand
CTAACCCTCCCCCTCCGGGAGAGGGGACTTGCGGATTTGCCTGAACCTGCTCAGCACCAACCCCTCCGGGAGAGGGGACTTGCGGACTTGCCTGAACCTGCCCAGAAGCTGCAGTTCCCATGCGGATACCCGTAAAGGGTATCCCTACAAAAAGCGCACTGCACAGCGGCACCTGTAGGGGCCACCCTTGCGGGTGCCACCAATAAACGCACTTCGTAGGGGCACCCCTTGCGGGTGCCCTCAACCGAGTTGCTGCGGCTCAGCACTAATCAATCAGATTTTAAGCCCCAAAAGCGGCCAGACGAACAATACCGAGAGCAGGAACAGCCCCCAGGAGATGGCCATGATAACGGTGCCAGAGGTAATGATCTCACGACTCTTCAAAAATCCAGAGGCGTAGGCGATGGCGGTGGCGGGCGTCCCCATGGGAAGACAGTAGGCAAGCCCGGCCGGAAGGGCGATCGCTAGCGTCATCACCTTCGGGTCCATCCCCAGCGTCTTGCACATCCCCATACCGACCGGCATCAAAATCGCCACCACGGCGGCGTGGCTGATGCACTCGGTAAGCACCATGGCCACCAGGGATACCGCGGCTATTATCGCCAACGGCGAATGCGAGAAGCTTCCCAGCCCCTGCTTGACCACCCAGACCGCCGCGCCGGTTTTCTCCAGGGCGGAGGCGAGGGCAATGGTGCCGCCGTACATCAGCACGATGCCCCAGTTGACGTATTCCTCAATGATCTCCCAAGAAACGACCCTGAAGGTGAAGAGGGCGGCGGCTCCCAGGATGGCGATGGCTGCCAGGCCCGACTTCTCCCCGAAGGTTATCCAGCTCGCCACGGTCAGGATCATAATGAGAGCCGTCAACATCTCATCGTAACTCATTTTGCCGGTTTCCAGCCGCTTTTTGTTCAGGAACTTGCGCCCCTCCTCCACGTCGTCGATGTCGGGAGGAAAGAATTTGAGCAGCAGCAGAAACCCGATTCCCAGGAGCGGGATGACGATCATGCAGGCGGCGAAGGTCCACTCCAGAAAGCTAAAGTGCAGGCCGGTCGCCTCTTTGAGAAGCACCGCCGCCAGCGGCGCCCGGGCTCCGCCGAGGAAGGTGGCGATGCCGCCGATGATACAGCCCCAGGCAATCGACATGAAGAGGAGCCGCCCGAAGCTGCTCTTTCCCTTCTCCAGTTGCAGCGCGATTGCGATCTCGGAGACCACGGGAAACATCATCGCAGCGACCGCGTGCTCGCTCATGATGAAGGAGAGCAAAGCCGACAGGAGAAACACTGTCAGTGCGAGTTTGGTCGGCGTCTTACCGAACTTAGCCAGCATGGTGCGGGCCAATCGGGCGGAAAGGCCGGTGCCGGTCATCGCAGCCGCCAGGATAAAGGCGCCGAGAATGAAGAAGACAGCCTCGTTGCCGAACATCGAGTAGGTCTTCTTGGCATCCATGATCCCGAGAAGCGGGAGCATCACCATGGAAAGGAGCGCCGAGACCGCGATCGGCAACAGGCCGGAGACCCAGAGAAAGATCGTCGCGCCGAAAAGAACAAGGGAGCGGTAGCCTTCGACGGAGAGCCCCTGCGGCGGGGAGAACTGCAGCAGGACCGCGGTAACGATCACCAGTCCCGCCAGCACCTGATAACGCGCGGTACGGTCCAGGACGATCAACCAAAGCGGCCGGTTGTCGATCTTGAGCGGCTTGTCAAAAGATATCGGTTCCATTAGAGCGCCGCCGAGTCCATCGAGTCCTCGGTCTTCACCCGAAGATGCCGCCTCAGATCGGAAGCAACCAGCAGACGCCGGTCATTGAGCTTGTCGAACATGCCCCGGAAAAGACCGGAGGAATCCCTCGGCACCAGCGGGGTCATGAAGCTGATCATCGGCAGGTACGGTTGTAACGGCAGATCACAATTTTCCCACCCTTTTGCCAGGTGCTGAAAAATCTCTGCGACCGCTTCGGCTGCAACGCCGGCTGCAGACTCCCCGAGAGCCACCAGAGGAACGATCCCGTCCTTAAGCAAGGCATCGATCCCTTTCATGGTAGAGGCGGCAGAGCCCTCTCCGGCCAGGAGCGTGGAAGCCACCGACCAGCGCGGGAAGATGGGCAGTGCGGCCAGCAATGCTTCATGGGTCCTTGCCGAAGGCTCCTCGTAGGTCAAGAGCGGAATGTCCAGGATGTCCACACCTGCTGCATAAATGCGCTCCAGAACCCGCGTCGAAACAGGGTGGCTAAGCCTCCCCATCAGTCTTACGTGGAAATTCTTCTTGATCTGCCGGGCCATTTCCTCAGCGCTATGATAGGTGTCCAGGGCACCGAAAGAGAGATGGAAAAGCTCGGTTGACTCCATGCAGAAGCTCTCGAACATGGTCTCCAGTGTCTCATTGATGGGAAGCTCTCCACCGACAAAGAAGACGTTGCCGCTGCGCCGCAATTCGTTCACTGCCGCGGGTTGCATCGGAGCCTTGATGAGGTCGTTCAATTTTTTCTGATCTATATCCATGACCATAGGGTCGCTTTGCACCTTGTTTAGATACCTGGTGAGAGAAGGTTCCAAAGACCGTCCCTGCCCACTTACCCGGCTGCTACTTCCAGATTCAGGACCGCTTACTCGGCAGCCACTTCCAAATCCAGCACGTAGTGTCCGTCTTCAGTCTGCTTCAATCCGGTGAGCTTGTGCCCTTCGGCCTTGAGGCTGCGCGGCACGTTCTTGACCGGTTCGCCGTCATCCAGGAGAATCTGGGCCGTAGCACCTGGTTCCAGGTCCTCCAGCGCCAGCTTGGCTTTGACAAAATTGGTGGGACAGGTTACGCCCCGCAGATCGATTACTGACATAAAGTTCTCCCTATAACTATTTACCGGCCCCTAATGGCACCATGCAATCCGTAGGGGCGAACGCCGGTCGCCCCTACATGGATGTCGGCATTATGGAATCGGGTACGCGACTCCCTTTCCTACCTGCGTATCGATCACCTGCGGCGCGATGGTCTTGGCGACGACGTTCTCGGGGAATTTCACCCGAAGGTAATCCAGCAACACCTGCGGCCCCTCTTTGATGATGGTGTCCCCCAACCGGATGCGACCGAGACCTTCCGCTTTGGACTGATACCATTCCAATACTGCGGCAATAAAGTCAACAACTTTATCCTCCGGAAGGAAGGTGGCGAAGAGCGTTCCTACCAGGGGATTGCGTCCCCACTTGCCGCCGATGCGCACGGTGTAACCCACCTTGGCCTCGCTCCAGGCTCCGGTCGGGCAGACTTTAACGCAGTCGCCACACCAGATGCAGGGGTCCTCGCTCAAAACCGGCTTGTTGTCCGCACCCATGACGATCGCCTTCGGGACGCAGCTCTTGGCGCAAAGCCCGCAGCTGATGCAAGCATCCTTGTCCAGCTTGGGTGATATGGCGCCCTGGAAACCGACATCGTTGGTGGACGACTTGGGACAGTCAAAAGGACAGCCAGCAAAGGCGACCTTGAACTTATGGTGACCGGTGGGCGTGCCGAAGAGCTTCTGATCCACCTCAAGGGCCGACTTTTGGGTGTCCACCAGCCCATTGGGGTTGTATTCACAGCCTCCGCAGGCAACCGGCACGCGCACCCGCGCGCCGCAGGAGGCAACCTTCTGGGCGGCCTCTCCCAGTTCCTCGACGACCGCGTCAAAGTGTTTCATATTGACGTTAATGAGCTCGATCGACTGCCGCACCGACAGATGCACGAATTCGCCGCCGTATTTCCCGGCCACTTCCGCGATCTTCTGCAGCCGGGGAATCGACATCCTTCCGCCGGGAACCCGCAGCCGGATGGTGAAAAGGTCTTTGCCGCGCTCCTTGATAAAGCCGCCGGCCTTGAGGTTACTCAAATCTATTTTCGGCTTTTTACCATCAGACATTAAGTATTCTCCCTGAAATAAAGTGATCGTGCCGCATTATATTAAATCAACGTCCTCGGATGCAACCTTTCCCTTTTCTATCATGAATGATTTCAGGGTCGGCTCCCTTTGATCCATCAAGGAGATTATCAGGTAGGAGACCCCGGGAGTAAGCGCCAGCCGGATATCCTCTTCCGAGGGACGCGCCGGCGACTCCGGATGCGAGTGATAGATGCCAAGCATGGCAAGCCCCTTGGCACGCAGATCCTTCACCACGGCAAACTGCTCTTTGGGGTCCATCATGAAATGTTCGTTGCTCTCATCGGTGTTGGTCATACGATAGAGCGCCGACACCTCGCAGCCGACTCCGCCCAGGATGCCGCATACCTCCAGCGGAAAACCCTGCTGCGCGTGGGCGATCATCTCATTGTTGATGGACCTGGGCACCCGGATCATGACGCCCCCTTCAGGTCGCAGACGGTCATGGCGTCCAGCTCGTCCTTCACCTCGGTGATGGTCGGGTGGTCGCCGCAGACCGGGCAACTTGCCTTACGCTTGATCGGCACCTCGCGAAACCGCATGCGCAGTGCGTTATAGGTCAAAAGGCGGTTGGTCAAAAGCTCGCCCTTGCCGAGCAGGAACTTGATCGCCTCGGTTGCCTGGATGGTGCCGAGGACCCCCGGCAGCACGCCGATGACGCCGGCCTGCGAGCAGGTGGGGACGGCATCCTTGGGGGGCGGTTCGGGAAAGATGCAGCGGTAGCAGGCCGACTCCTTCGGCTTGACCGTGATGGTCTGGCCGTCAAACTGAAGGATCCCGCCGTGGGAATAGGGCTTTCCGGCCAGGACGCAGGCGTCGTTGATCAGGAACTTGGCGGCGAAGTTGTCGGTGCCGTCGATGATGAAATCATAATCGGCGATGATTTCGTTGATATTGGCCGCGGAGATCCATTCCCGGTAGGTCTTGACGCAGACGTCCGGGTTGATGGCGACCATTTTTTCCCGGGCCGATTCCACCTTGGGCTTCCCCACGTCCGGGGTGAAGTGGATGACCTGGCGCTGCAGGTTGGAGAGGTCGACGTCGTCGGCGTCGGCGATGCCGATAGTCCCCACGCCCGCTGCCGCCAGGTACAGGGCGATGGGCGCGCCCAGCCCCCCTGCCCCGATGATCAGCACCTTGCCGTCAAAAAGCTTCTGCTGCCCTTTGCCGCCGACTTCCTTAAGCATGATGTGGCGCGAATAGCGCTCGATCTGGGAGTCTGTCAACATTAGCGTCCGCCCCCCATGAAGTAGAGGAACTCGATCACGTCACCCTCCGCGACCGGTGTGGTGGCGAAGTCCGAACGCTCGGCAATGTCACCGTTCAACTCAACGGTCACGTATAGGGGTTGGGCGACTTCCAGTTCGCTCAGCAGCGAATCGATGGTGCGCGCTGAGTTCTCTGGAAGTTGGGTCTCTTTGCCGTTAATGGTGACGATCATGTTCTCTCCTTCTCCGTGCGTTTTCTGTTTTGATAGTGATATCCTTCGTTGTCCGGCAAAATCCTTGCGACCGGCAAAAAGCTCGTGATCCGAGGCCATAACGCCGGGGCGAATCTTGATTCGCCTGCTTTTGAATCATTTGAAGCGTGGCAGGCGGCGAAAACCGGGCGAACACAAGGTTCGCCCCGGCGAGATCAGCCATCGCCTGCCGATCCGTTACATTATTACTGTTCTTCGCGAAATGAAATGGCGACCTTGTCCCCGCTCTTTATCTGGGTTGTGGCAAATTCCAGACGGTCTGTCAGCTTGCCGTTGAGTGTGACTGCAAGTCCGGACGCCAAGGAAAGTGCGAGCATCTCGACAAGCTGGGAGACTCGCACGAATGATCTGCAACCAATGTTAACTTGGCGTATTTTACCGTTGACCGTGACCCTCATGACACTACCTTCCCGGTTTTACCCGGCACTATAACTGGTCCAGGGCGCGGCTGAAGTCCTCTATGATATCCTTCGGGTCCTCTATCCCCACCGATACCCGAATCAGGTCTTCGGTGACGCCCATCAGGGCCTTTTCCTCCAGGTTGTAGTCGGCGCAGATGGTGCTCGCGGGATGAATGACCAGGGTCTTGGCGTCGCCGATGTTGGCCAGGTTCTTGGCCAGTTTCAGATTGTTGATGACCCTGAAGGCCGAAGGCTTGTCGCCGGTGCCGAAAATCAGCAGGCCGCCGTAACGCCCGCCGTAGAGTTTGCTGGCGACGGCGTGCTGCGGTGCGTCCTCCAGCCCCGGATAACTCACCCAGGCGACCTTGGGATGCCCTTGGAGAAACTTCGCCAGGGCCAGGGCGTTGGCGCAGTGCCGCTCCATGCGCAGGGCGAGGGTCTGGATCCCTTCGGTCAGCAGGAAGGAGTTGAAAGGGGCCGCGCAGGCGCCCACATCCTTATGCACCAGTTTGCGGGCGCGGGCGGTGAAGGCAAAGGACCGGTATTTCTTGTAGAAGGGCGCGAAATGGGGAAACTTGGGGCTGTTCCAGTCGAAAACGCCACGATCGACGATGGCTCCGCCGATGGTGGTGCCGGTGCCGTTGATGTATTTACTGGTGGAGTAGGCGAGGATATCCGCTTCGAGCTGCGCACCGGTGGCAAGATACGGCGTGGAGACCGTTGAGTCCACCATGATCGGAATTCCGGCGTCATGGGCGATCCGGGCCAGCGCCGGAACGTCCGGCACGTCGAGCTTGGGATTGCCGATCGTTTCGACAAAGACCAGTCTGGTGCGGTCGTTGATGGCACGTTTAAAGGCATCAAGATCAAGGGGATCGACGAAGACAGTCGTGATCCCGTAGTTGGAGAGGGTGTCGCGGAAAAGCGAAAAGGTGCCGCCGAAGAGCGACGACGAGGAAAGAATCTCGTCACCAGCCCTTAAAATGGTCAAAACAGCCGTGGTAATGGCAGCCATCCCGGAGGCCGTGGCAATGGCGGCGCCTCCCCCTTCTAGAAGCGCCAGGCGGCGCTCCAGCGCCTCAGTGGTCGGGTTGCCGATGCGGGTGTACACCTGCCCCACGGCACGTCCGCGAAAGACGTCTTCCAAGCCTTCGGCACTCTCATAGGCAAAGGAACTGGACTGGACGATAGGCACTGCAGTGGCGCCAGCCGGCCCGGGTTCCTCACCGCCGTGAATTACCAGTGAATCAAAGCGAAGTGTCTTTTGCATCAATCAGTTCCCCCCGATATAAGCCAGTCTTGTTAGAGACAGGCAGTGTCACAAGCAAGGCGCTCGTGACAGATAAAATTTTCACTTTCCAAGCTGGAGCAGCAACTGGCCCACCAGCACGGCCGACTGTTCAGACAGCGTGGCAGCAGTTCACTTGGCGATCCCCGGCAAATGCTGTCAGCGCCCTTGTCTGGTAGGCACTATACCAAAACCACACCAATTGAGTCAATAATTATTTGCATTATCTAGGGATTTTATAGATAATTCCAAACCGGGTAATTTGCCACGGATTCACGCACTGGAGGGAGCTGCTAGGGGTAGTGCGCTATGCAGATAGATCTTCATCAATTACCCCGACGTCGCCCGGAGCGGAGTTTCTACGAAGAGAAAGTTGAATCCCCCTTCCTGCCCTCCCCCTCAGAAGGTGCGTGGGCGTGAGAGGGAACGTTTGAAATCGATAAGCTGTAGGATGCCGGTGAACGAAGTGAACCGCATCATAGATGCCGGGTAAGCTGCGGGTGCAGTGCTGACCATTGATGCGGTTCGTTCCTCACCACATCCTACGGGTTATTTAGCAAAGGCCGGAAACTATTTCCAGCCCCCCCTCCCTGCCCTTCCCCTCCGGGCTTGCGCGCCAAGGCGGCAGGTGCGTGAGGGTGAGAGGGAACGGTTGAAATCGGTAAGCTGTAGGATGCCGGTGAACGAAGTGAACCGCATCGAGATGCCGGGTAAGCTGCGGGTGCAGTGCTGACCATTGATGCGGTTCGTTCCTCACCACATCCTACGGGTTATTTAGCAAAGGCCGGAGACTATCTTCATAGTTCTCCGGCCTTGGTTACTCAACTCCTATCGTCACTGGGGCTTACCCCGTCAATTCCCGTCAAAGAGCGCGGTGGAAAGATAACGCTCGGCGCCGTCGGGGAGTATCACGACAATGGTCTTGCCGGCAAACTCTTCCTCCTTGGCGAGCTTGACTGCGGCAGCGACCGCGGCCCCGCAGGAAATGCCCACCAGCATCCCCTCTTCCCTTGCCATGCGCCTGGCAAATTCAATCGCCTCCCGGCTGGAGACCTTTATGACCCGGTCCACCATGGAGAGGTCCAGGGTCTCGGGTATGAAACCCGCGCCTATCCCCTGAATGCCGTGCGGGCCGGGCTTCAGCGGCTCGCCCGCCAGGGCCTGGCTGATGACCGGGCTCTCCTCCGGCTCTACTGCCACCGAGATGATCTTCTTTCCCTTGGTGTTCTTGATGAAGCGCGAGATGCCGGTGATGGTGCCTCCGGTGCCAACGCCGGAAACCAGGACGTCGATACCGCCATCGGTGTCGTTCCAGATCTCGGGGCCGGTGGTCTTCTCGTGAATCTCGGGGTTGGCCGGGTTTTTAAACTGCTGCGGCAGGAAGTACTTCTCCGGCTCGGCGGCGGCGATCTCCTCGGCCCGGGTTATGGCACCCTTCATCCCCTCGGAGCCGGGGGTCAGGATCAGCTTGGCCCCCAGCGCCGCCAAAACCTTTCTGCGCTCGACGCTCATGGTCTCGGGCATGGTGAGGGTCAACTGGTAGCCGCGCGCGGCCGCAACATAAGCCAGCGCGATACCGGTGTTGCCGCTGGTCGGCTCGATAATCTCCACTCCCGGCTTCAGAATGCCCCGTTTTTCGGCGTCCCAAATCATGTTGGCGCCAACGCGGCACTTTACGGAGTAGGCGGGATTGCGCGCTTCAACTTTGGCCAGGATGATGCCCTTGGCGTCGCCGGCGATCCGGTTCAGCCTGACGAGGGGAGTGTTGCCAATGGATTGAGAGTTGTCGCTGTAGATTTTGCTCATTCGTTCTCCCTTTCGTTCGCTTCCGGGGTATCTAGTGATAAAGCTGGGTGATTGCAGAGTGTTCAGATACTAAAGTTCATTACATTGCTGAGCTTATTGCGGGCAGATTCGCTGCGCTCAACCATGTCGGCCAGGGTAAGTTTATCCAGGACATGCGTGAGCGCCTCATTCACGTCGCACAGAGTCAGTCGGATGCCACAGGTCGCTTCATCCTGACACTCCCCACAGCGCTCATAGTTCGTGGTACTGAGGCACGGCACCGGGGCGAGATCGCCTTCCAGTATCCGCACAATAGAACCGACGGTGATTTTGTTGGTCGGAAGAGCCAGTGAATAGCCGCCGCCCTTGCCGACTCTGCTTTGCAACAGGCCACCTTTGCGCAGGGAAAGCAGAATGAACTCGAGGAATTTCTTGGGGACATTCGCGCCTTGAGCCAGATCGGATATCAATACCGGTTGGCCGGCGGGAGACCCGGCAAGAAAGATCAGCGCCTTGAAGGCGTATTTGGATTTTTTGGATATCATATCTAGTAAAACTATAGATAATCAAAACAACGGGGCGTGTCAAGGTTTTTGATTCCCACGTTGCAACAGAACGTCGAAGCATTGATGAATCGTCACGCGGGCAAAAGGGAGGCGTTGGCACAAGGGGAAGGAGTTTAGCTCAAAAAGGGGGAACTGCAGGCGCCAGGCGCAGGTAGACGGGCCGGACCCTGCCTTGGGCAAAGCCGGCCTATCTGACCGCGTACTACCTCGTCATTCACCCATTTTTGCTGGTGGACGCATCGGGCTTCATCATGAGGTCTTCCATCTTGGCCACCGCCTCGGACGGCACCTGATAGATGACATTATTGCGGTTGTCCATGAACTTCAGCCGCTTCTTACCCTGCGTATTATATACCTCGACGACATGGCTCATGTGCTGCGCAGTATCATCCTTACTTTTATCTTTTTCCTGAGCTGCCTGTTTAGCGAGAGGTGCAACCTTGTTGGCTGTGGTCGCATTGGCTGCTATCGCCTGCGTCGCCGGCGGCCGCTTCACTGTTTGCCGTGGAAGTTTCCTTTGCCGGGTGCACTAAAGCGACAGTCTGAGCCACGGGTTTCAAGCTTACCTCTGTAACTGCTCCAGTAATCGATGTCACGGACATTTTTGACTCCATTTTGTCGTTTGCCTTGGCAAGCTATCCTCGGTACTCGGGAACTAAGGAATCGATGAAAGCGGAAAGCTGGTCTGAACCTGCCTGTCAGCTACTGTATCGGTCGGGCGACAGGAAAACTTTAGCACTGTTTTAGATTGGTATTTTTTAAAGATCGACCGTCAAAGCTAAATTCCTGATTTACAGCGTTATTGTCAGTGACACAAACAGCTAAAAAAATTTATCCGTTTTACAAAGCGCAGCTACTTCCGCAATGTCTGTCAGAGAAAGGAGCACCATCATCATCCAATCCCCTACCCTGCATTACCGACTCAACCGATGCGCCTATGCCTTTCGTTCCAGCTCCTTCAACCCTGCTCCTGGCAGGGAGGAGATCTTGAACGGAAGGAAATCTTCCATCCCGGCCGCCGGCTACGGCCCGACGGTTCCGGAAAAAATCCCGGAGAGAACGGCCGCAATATCGGACGCCTTGTAGGGCTTGGACAGGGCCGCGCAAAATCCGTGCTTGGTGCAATGCGCCATAACGGGATCATGGCAATATCCGCTGGAGACGACCAAGCGCGCCCCCGGGTCGAGGGCCAGAATCTGCCTGGCAGCCTCCCCTCCCCCCATCCCCCCTGCGATGGTGAGGTCCATGATGACGGCCTCAAAGGGGTTCCCGGCGGAGTGCGCTGCGGCATACAGTCCGATCGCCTCGGTGCCTGAGCCGCAGGTAACTACCTGGTAGCCGGCGCTTTCCAGCATTTTACTGGCTATGGTCCGGATCATCTCTTCATCGTCCATGACAAGTATCGGCGCCCCCTTCTTGAAGGCGGCACCCGGCAGGCGCCTTTCGGGATCCGCTGCCTTTACCGGCGCCCCGAAGGAGGGAAGATACAGGGTGAAAGCCGCTCCCTTGCCGGGCACTGAGTGAACCCCGACATGTCCTTTGTGTTTGGCGATGATCGCATAGGTCGACGTGAGGCCGAGCCCCGTTCCGTTAGCCTTGGTACTGAAGTAGGGATCGGAGATTTTCCCCAGATCGCTTTCCGGAATGCCACATCCCGCGTCGCTGATGACGATCTTCACATAGTCACCCGGTGCCAGCCCCAGCCTGTTCATGGCGCCAAAGCGTTCAGCCTCGGCACTGACAGTAACCTTGCCGCCCTCTGGCATTGCTTGTGCCGCATTGATGACGACGTTGCTAATGCCTTGAAGCATTTGTTCCTCATCAACCTCTATGGTACCGATCCCCTCCGGGACCGCCAGCGCCCCCTGGACGTTCGAGCCCCGAAGGGCCATGGTCACCGCTTCATGCACCAGGCAGCTGACTGAGACAGGTTTTATGACCGGCTCTCCCCCGCCGGCAAAGTTCAGCAACTGCCGGGAAAGCCCGACTGCGCGCTCCGACGCACGCTCCGCCTCTAAGAGCGCAGACTGCGCCTCGCTGGAAGCCTCGATCGCTCCCTGTGCCAGGGAAATATTCCCGATGATGCCGGTCAGAATGTTGTTGAAGTCGTGGGCGATCCCCCCGGCAAGCAGGCCCAGGGACTCCAGCTTCTGGATTTTGATCATTTCCTCCCGGGCTTGCGACAGGCCGGTGATATCCTCAACGGTGCCGACAAAACCGTGGACGCTTCCGTCTGGATCCTTGCAGGGACTTACCAGTACCCGTATTTTCGAGGTCTCACCGTTCGGGTTTAGCAGACGGTATTCGTTGGATCCCGCGCATCCGCCGGCAACCAGCGCGTTCCAAAAGCGCGCTCTCTCGGGACGGTCTTCCGGGTGAATGTTATTATCCCACCCCCGCCCCAGGTTTTCGGCGGCCGAGCGGCCGGTAATCTGCTCCATGCGGGGGTTACAATAGACGTTCTCCCCGTTGCTGTCCGTCCTGAACATGCCGATGGGGGACGAGTCGCAAAGGACCCGGAACCCATCTTGCTCGCTAGGCCTGAGCTGCCGGGCTTTTTCCCCCTCCCGGGTTGCCGGCGCCAGCCCCCCGACAGCCGCGGATTTTTCCAGCTCCTCATCGGTACAGTGCGGGCAGAGACCGTGGTTGAAGAGGGCATCCGAATGCTCCGTGATGTAGTTTTCCAGCTGTTGCCAGCTATCCTGATCGTCCCTGATTTTCTTGCAGCACATGCAGATCGGGATGATCCCCTCCAGCCGTTTGATCTGGGCCAGAGCGTTCCTGAGGACTTCGTTGCGATTTTCCAGCTGGTCCTTTTTTTCTTTGAGCGAGGCACGCTGCCGGGCCAATACGAGGTGATTTCTCACCCTCAACCTGACGATTTCCGGATTGTAGGGTTTGGTTATGTAATCTGCGGCTCCCAGTTGCAAACCGGCAGATTCGTCGCTCTGGCTCTCGAGGGCTGTTACGAAGATGATTGGCACACTGGCGAGCGCTTCCAGGGCGCGCAGGCGGCGGAACACCTCAAAGCCGTCCATGCCGGGCATCATGATGTCCAGCAGGACCAGGTCGGGTCGGCACTCCTCGGCAAGCTGCAGCGCCTGCGGGCCGTTCAGGGCGACATGAAGCTGGTAATCAGCCGCCAGCGTGTCTCCGAGAATATGAATATTGGTCGGCACATCGTCAACTATGAGGATCCTCGGGATAGCATCATTCATGAAAAGCTCCAATTCAATTACCTTATCGGCCTGCACCAGCTAGCGTCGCATGATTCCTATCGTCAACCTGGAGTCGGCATAACCCAGGCTGAGGATCTGCCCGGCAAGTACGCCAGCCAGCTCCGCGAGACGGGTGCCCTTGGCAAGCTGCCGCATCCGCTCCACCTGCGCTCCCTTGATGTAGCCGTGACTGCTCAGCAGGCAATCCAGCTCTTCCAGGCATGCCAGCAAAGGGACCAGGTCCGGAGCGGAGCCGGCACCCTCCCCGACGGCTGACGCAGCGAGGCTGGCAATTGAACTGGACACCTGAGCCAGCACCTGCTCCAGCTCATCGAATGAGACCTCGGTCGCGCCGGAGCGAATGGCGCCGTCAATCTCCGCGGCGCACCGGAACAGGTCCACGGCGCCGACATTTCCGGCCACTCCCTTAAGGGTATGGGCGAGTTGACGGAGTTCCTCAAGCTGCCCGGCACGCAGCATCCCGGCCATTTCCTCCACCACCCCGCCAAACTGCCCGGAGAACTGCAGCAAAATATCAAGCAGCAGTTTCTCGTCACCGGATACCCGGTCCAGGGCACCTTCCAGGTCGAAACCGGGGAGCTCTTTCGGAAAGGTCCCTGCGTGACCCTCCAGGTTAAGGTCGTTTTCCAGCGGGATTTGCGTCAGAGCCGGGACCTCAATCCAGCGGGCCAGCGTTTGGTACAAAAGCCCGGGGTCGATCGGCTTGGCCAGGTGGTCGTCCATGCCGGCAGCCAGGCAGCGCGCCCTCTCCTCCACCAGGGCGTGAGCCGTCAGGGCGATAATCGGCAGGTGTTGGCACCCCGGCAACCCCCTGATGGCGCGAGTCGCGTCATACCCGTTCATCTCCGGCATCTGCACGTCCATCAGCACCGCGTCGTAGGGGACCTGGGCCCCCACCACGGCCGCCACGGCCTCTTTCCCGTTGACCGCGGTATCGACCAGTATGCCGACATGCTCCAGCAGTTCGCGCACGACCAGGCGGTTGATCGGATGATCTTCCGCGAGAAGCAGCCGGACGCCGGTCATAGGCACGGCAGCGCCGCTTAGAGCCGAGATTTCAGGCTCGCCCCGAAGCGCAGCAGCCTCGGCGTACGACTGGCTGTCGCCCAGCGGGCTGCGGCCGAAAACGACCTGAAAAGAAAAGGTGCTGCCAAGACCCGGCCGGCTTTCGACCTGCATCTGACTCCCCATGAGTTCCAAAAGCCCCTTGGCGATGGAGAGCCCCAACCCGCTGCCGCCATACTTGCGGGTGGTCGAACTGTCGGCCTGGCTGAAGGGCTGAAAAAGGGAGGCTATTTTTTCCTCAGCGATGCCGATTCCGGTGTCAGCGACGGAGAAACGCAGTGTGCGGTCGCTGCCGGAAGCCACTTCTGCAATGCTGAGCAGTACCTCCCCCTGGCTGGAAAACTTGACCGCATTGTCCATGAGGATGACCAGGATCTGGCGCAGACGAAGGGGGTCGCCCACCAGGCGGGCGGGAACCGCGCCGGCCACCTGGTAGCGGGTTGCGAGCCCCTTTTCGTGGGCCTTGATGTCGATGATCTCCTGCAGGTTGCGCAGCACCAGGAACAGGTCGAAGTCGATCGGGTCCAGCTCCATCTTGTGCTCCTCGATCTTGGAGAGGTCGAGGATCTCGTTGATGATGCCGAGCAGCGAGTTGGCCGACGAGGCGATCTTGTTCTGGTAATCGCGCTGGCGCGGCGTGAGATCGGTCTTGAGAGTCAGGTGCCCCAGGCCGATGATGGCGTTCATCGGGGTGCGGATCTCGTGGCTCATATTGGCCAGGAATTCGCTCTTGGCGCGGTTGGCTGCCTCGGCCCGGCTCTTAAGGTCAATGGTCAGCAGCAGGTCCTGCTCGCGCAGGCGCAGCACGCGATAGATGATGACCGTTCCCGACAGGAGCGCGGTGATGGACAAAAGGGCCAGGGTGCCGATCCCCCGGACCGAATGGCGCCAGTTGCCCAGGAAAAAGTCCTCGGTGATGTACATGCCGATAATGAGCGGGTAGCGCTTCACGACCCGAACCGCACCCAAGCGGGCCTCGCTCAACTGGTTCTCGGAAAACCGGGGGGTGTTCAGGTAGATGACGTCGTGGTCCTTGTGCAGCTTCCCGACGACCGTGTAGGCCGCGCCGTTTTTGTTGGATTTGCCGATCAAATTGTCTTTGCGCGGCCAACTGGCCAAAAGCGTATAGTCCCGGCGAAAAAGAAGAATCGAGGCCCTGTTACCCAGATTGAGGCCCAGGCGCTCGTAAAAATTACTGAACACGTCAGCCGAGATGCCGACCAGCACCAGGCCGAGCAAGTTGCCGTCCTTATCATCGATGCGGCGGCTGATGTAGAACACCCACTTGCCGTTTCCCTTGTTGCGTACCGAGGTACCAATAAAGTCGGCGGAGGTGTGGTCTTTGGCCTGCGCCTTGAAATAGTCCCGGTCCGCGAGGTTGATGGTGGGCGGCGGGAAAGAGCGGGTGAAGTTAAGCACATCGCCGTTGGATGCGACGACAGTCGCGACGTCCACCTGGGGCAGGGATTCGGTTTTGTCCTTCAGGACGCTGAAGATTTTCGCGGTCCCCATCTTCTTACGAAAGGATTCCGGCGTGTCCGCCCCCTCGGCACGGACCTTTTCCGCAATGCCGTCCAGAGCCAGATAAGCAGACGCCATGGTCTGATAGGTGTGCTCCGAAAGGATCAGCGAGCTGTTGCTCATCTGTTTGCGCCACGCCTCAATCTCCTGCTGGCGCGAGGTATATCCGGCGAATATCGCCAGGCAGATGATGACAAATACGACCAAGGCCCCAAAAGCTATGGTCAGCTGGCTGGCGTGAAATTTTTTGCCGCAATTTAACATTAAGAAGTCCTATTTTGACTATGACAGCCAGAAACCACCTGGTGCGTACTGGCGCCACTCACCTCGCCTGCAATCGAGGTTGACAGCTGCCGCTTTGCGTATGAAGCATCCTGAAAACTCTTTACAGCCCATCCCGCCCGTGCAATTATCAACCGGATAAGCGGCCCGGGCTTCTTCCGCGGGTGCGCCGGGGCAATGATGCTTCTCCTTAGCGGAGTTGGCCCAAAAAACCTTTTTCCTGCGCCCTCAACTCTTCGGCACACCATGCCAAAACTACAGCAAAGAATGCGTTAAAAAGGTGCAAATGAGAAGAATTTTAGGAAAACTGGACACCAATTCGATCACTTCCGAACAACGCCCGATGCTGCGTTTTCTGGTCATCCTCACCGCAGCCTCGACCATCGGACTTCAGGGATACACCATCCTTTTCAACAACTTCGCGGCGGAAATGGTGCATCTTGACGGGAGCAAGGTCGGGATGATCCAGTCGATCCGGGAAGTCCCCGGCCTTTTGACCCTGCTGCTGGTTTTCGTTCTGCTGCTGGTGCGGGAGCATCGCCTGGCAGCGCTCTCCGTGGCGCTTTTGGGGATAGGGACCGCCATCACCGGGCTTTTCCCGACCTACAGCTGGCTCATCCTCACGACAGTCGTCATGAGCTTCGGGTTTCACTACTTCGAGAGCACCAACCAGTCACTGACACTGCAGTATTTCTCCACCGCGCTCTCGCCGCTCATCTTCGGTCGCCTGCGGGCACTGGCCGCAGTCTCGAGCGTACTCGCGGGACTCATGGTGTACTTTCTGGGAGCGGTGGCCCAGTACCGCGAGATCTATCTCGTCATCGGAGCGGTCGTCTTTCTGGCCGGGCTTTGGGGGATGTTCCAGAATCCGACACATGCCGGCATCATTCCGCAGAGAAAGAAGATGTTCCTGCGCCGCAAGTACACCCTCTTTTACATTCTCACCTTCCTGTCCGGAGCGAGGCGGCAGATCTTCGTCGTCTTTTCCATCCTACTCCTGGTGCAGGTATTCCATTTTTCCGTGCGCGATATGACCCTGCTCTTCATCGTGAACAACATCGTCGCCTACATCCTCAATTCGCTGATCGGAAAAGCCATCAACCGCTTTGGCGAGCGCTTCATTTCCTCGATAGAATATAGCGGCGTCATTGTCATCTTCCTGGTGTACGCCTTCAGCACCTCGAAAAACGTTGTCATGCTCATGTACATATTCGATAATATTCTTTATAACTTCGACGTAGCGATCCGGACCTACTTTCAGAAAGTAGCCAACCCTGCCGACATTGCCTCCACCATGAGCGTAGGGTTCACCATCAACCATATCGCTGCGGTGTTTCTTCCTGCACTGGGCGGCTTTTTCTGGATGATCGACTACCGCATACCCTTTATCGCCGGCAGCGCCCTAGGAGTCGTTTCCCTGGTGGCGGCCCAGTGGATGCGGGTACCGGAAAAGGGAGATCCCACCCTGCCGTCGCCGGTGGCACTGGCGCCACTGGCGGCGGAGTCCGAATAAAGAGGGGGAACACTCCGGCCCTCAGAATCCTCCCTCCCCCTGTGGTGCGCTGCCCTTACATTAAGAGGGCACTGGCAAGGATACCCGCAAGGGGTATCCCTACAGATAAGCGCTTTTTGTAGGAGCACCCCTTGCGGGTGCCCGCATCTGAAAATATGCCCGTCCTTATCCCAACGGCAGTGCCTGCGGGAAGGTCGGGGAGCCCAAGGCACGGGCCCAACCCGACCATATGGGCTCCCACTAACACCAAAAGGAGCTTCCACAATGTTTAAGCGCATCGACCATCTGGAGTTCATCCCGAGCGACTTCGAGAAATCCATCGCGTTTTATACCGGAGTACTCGGCTTCACCCTGAAAGAGCGGATCAAGGTTGCCACCCCTCCGCTGGAAGAGATTGCCTATCTGAAACTAGGCGACACCGTGCTGGAACTGATGCGGGTGACCGACGCAGCTTGTGCGACAAACGAGCCGTGGACCATTGGTTACCGCATGATGGCACTGGAAGTTGAGGATATGGACCGTGCGATAGAATATCTTGCCGAGCAGGGAGTGGCGATAACCTGGGGCCCGGTGAACCTGGGAAATTCAAAGCGCGCCGAGATACACGACATCGACGGGTTATCGATAGAGTTGAGACAGTGGTAGGGAGTGAGGCAGGGGCTAGGGGCTAGGGGCTAGGGGCTAATCCCTGCCTTTAAAAAACAGGGGGCTAGGATGCCGCGAAAACTTTCGTTTTTGCCAACCCCTAGCCCCCAGTCCCTAGCCCCTGCCTTTGCGTATACCCTACTTGAAGGTCTTCAGAACGAAGTCCGCAATCAGCTTTGCCTCTTTGGCCGGAATGGTTTTTTCGTCGAACTTGGTCATGCCGGGACCGGGGTTACGCATCTTGGCAACGATGTCCTTGTCGGTCTTGATGCCGTGGGCTGCCAGCGATTTCTTGCTGAGAGTCTTGTCAGCCTTCATGATGTTGCCGCCATTGGGGTGGCAGGCTCCGCAGTGCTTGGTGAACTCTGCCTTGGCATCTTCCTTGGCGAAACCCGGTGCTGCAAATGCACTCAGTGCGACCATAGCTGCGGTTACGATAAAAGCCTTTCTCATTCTGATGCCTCCTTGTTGATGACTGTATAAAGTTAAGTAACTGGTATTCCTGCCGACCTTACTAGGTAGACGGCGGGAAAAGGTTACCCTAGATATGGCGGTTGTCAATCACCCGGGACGCTTTTCCCTCGGCCCT
>Ga0209123_1002016_pt1 | contig 18290 bp, 17 predicted proteins | sample BarGraIncu00431A_FD_184500 | JGI IMG/M metagenome (GOLD analysis project Ga0209123, IMG submission 184500) | Arctic peat soil microbial communities from Barrow, Alaska, USA - Barrow Graham LP Incubations 004-31A (SPAdes) (version 2) | ecosystem: Environmental > Terrestrial > Soil > Wetlands >... | reverse complement strand
CATGAACACCTCCGATATTTTTGGGATGTTCATGCTTACCATGTGGTGGCTATTCGATTGTCAGAGAACGTGGCAGTCTACGATGTCCTGGCACATATTTTTGTCCACGATGTCGTGGCACTCATCAGTTAGTCTCTATCCAAGTTTACCGGTTTTGACTTTCTTTCGTGTGCTCCGTGTCTCCGTGGCAAAAAAGGTTCTGACTGGTCCTTTTCTCGTTTCAGGTCAGATTGTCCTCGATCCGTATGAAGTTGCTCTTCTCGCGGATCACGTCGAAGCCGTCGATCTCGGCCAGGGCGCGGCGCACATCGGACTCACGCGCTTCGTGGGTCACAATGACGATCGGCACGATGTCACTCGTACTCTGGGCGCTTTGCACCATGCTCGCGATGCTGATCCCGCTCGCGCCAAGCGCGCCGGCGATGCGCGCCAGCACTCCGGGGCGATCCAGCGCCAGGAAGCGAATATAGTACTTGGTGACGATCTCCCCGATCGGCTTGATGGGAAGCAGCGCCACCTTCTGGTCCAGGTAGCCAAGCGGCGCGCAGCGGCGCGAAATCCCGGCTTCCAGGTTGCGAGAGAGATCGACCACGTCGCCAACCACCGCGCTCGCCGTTGCGTCCATCCCGGCGCCCCTGCCGTAGAACATGACGGGACCGATGAAATCGCCGGTAAGCCGGATGGCGTTGAAGACGCCGTGCACGTCGGCCAGCGGGTAATCGATCGGTATCATGGTCGGGTGCACCCGCGCCTCGATCCGATCGCCGTCCCTTTTTCCAATCGCCAACAGCTTGATCCGGTAGCCGAAGGACTTGGCGAAGTCGACGTCTTCCGAGGTGATCGAGGTGATCCCCTCTGAATAGATGTCCTTCAGGTCGACCCTGGTCCCGAAACAAAGCGACAGCAGCAGGCAGAGCTTGTGCGCCGTGTCGACCCCCTCGATGTCGAAGGTCGGATCGGCCTCGGCGTACCCCAGTTCCTGGGCGCTCTTCAGCACGTCAGCGAAGTCCACCCCTTCCTGGGTCATGCGGGTCAAGATATAATTGCAGGTGCCGTTCACGATGCCGAGCACAGTGGAGAAGCGGTTGGCCGCCATGTTCCCCTTGATGGCGGAGATCACCGGGATGCCGCCGCCCACCGCCGCCTCGAAGAGGACCTCCACTCCGCTTGCCCTGGCGGCTGCGTAAATCTCCTCGCCGTGGACCGCGAGCAGCGCCTTGTTGGCGGTCACCAGGTGCTTGCCGTTGGCGATCGCCTTGAGGGCGAAGCTGCGCGCGGGCTCGTAGCCGCCGATTAGTTCGATGACAACGCTGATCTCCGGGTCGCCCAGCACCTCGTCGGCATTTTTGGTGAGGTGAATCCCCTCGACGCTGACACCGCGGTCCGTGGTGATGTCCAGGTCCGCGATCGCCTTGAGGGAGATCCGTGCGCCGGTCTTCTCCTCAATGAGGGAGCAGTTCTCTTTCAGCAGCTTCACGACGCCAGCCCCGATGGTTCCAAAACCGAGCAGGCCTATCTTGATCTCATTCATAATCCCTCACAAATGTAAATGTGGGACAGCGTTACGTAGTCGAGTCGTTGAGTGTATGCCCCAGACAACTCCACGACCTACGACAGTTCCGCCCTCGTCAGGTAATCTAAAAACGACTCATCGACTCAACGACTTAACGGTTGTTACCGGTCCCTATTCCTTGTCGATGACGCTGGAGGCGATCTCGTCCAGGATTCCGTTCACGAAGGAGGCCGAATCTTCGGCACCGAATTTCTTCGCTACCTCGATCGCTTCGTTCATGGTGACGTTCTTCGGAATGTCGGAGCGATACAGCAGCTCGAAGACGGCGAGACGCAGGATGTTCAGGTCCACCCGCGCCATGCGCGACATGCTCCAGTGCTTGGACTGCTCCGCGATGCGGCGATCTATCTCGGTCAGGTTGGCGATGACGCCGTTCACCAGCTCGGAAGCAAACGCGAACGCCTTGGAATGGATCTCGAGGGTAGGCTCCTCGCCCTCGCCGAAGCTCTCCATGATCCGCTTCAGGGTGAAATTCGCGTCCTGCGGGACCAGGTCCTTCGAGTAAAGCGCCTGCAGCGCCAGTTCCCGACCTTCTCTACGTGCACTCAATTATCTATCTCCTTGAACAGGTTCACGATTTCGATGACCGTCATCGCCGCATCGAACCCTTTGTTGCCGGCCTTGGTTCCGGCACGCTCGATCGCCTGCTCGATGGTGTCGACCGTAAGTACGCCAAAGGCCACCGGTACGCCGGTCTGAAGCGAGACGTGGGCGATCCCCTTGGAAACCTCGGAGGCCACGTAGTCGAAGTGCGGTGTGGAGCCGCGGATCACGGCTCCCAGGCAGATCAGAGCGTCGTACTTGCCGCTTTGCGCCATTTTCTGGGCGGCGAGCGGGATCTCGAAGGCGCCGGGCACCCGGGCCACGGTGATCTGGGAGTCGTCCGCGCCGTGGCGGATCAGGGCATCGAGGGCCCCCTCGAGGAGCCGCTCCCCGATGAAGCTATTGAAGCGGCCGACGATGATGCCGACCTTGAGCCCCTCGGCGTTCAGTTTTCCTTCGACGAATTTTGGCATATAACACTCCGGGGGTGCAGCAGGTTAAGGTTTCTGTTTTTATATGTTTTCCAGCAAGTGCCCCATCTTGTCGCGCTTGGTCTTGAGATACTTCACGTTGCTCTTGGAAGCAGCGATCTCGATGGGTACCCGCTCGACGATGTTGATACCGTAACCCTGGAGACCGACCAGCTTCTTCGGGTTGTTGGTCATAAGACGAATTTTCTTCACCCCGAGGTTCACCAGGATCTGCGCGCCGATGCCGTAGTCCCTGAGGTCGGCCTTGAAGCCGAGCGCCAGGTTCGCCTCCACGGTGTCCTGACCCTGGTCCTGCAGCGCATAGGCCTTGAGCTTGTTGGTGAGGCCGATCCCGCGCCCTTCCTGGCGCATGTACAGGATGACGCCGGTGCCGTCCTTCTCGATCTGCTCCATGGCGCTGTGCAACTGGTCGGCGCAATCGCAGCGCACGCTCCCGAAGACGTCGCCGGTCAGGCATTCGGAATGTACCCGCACCAGGACCGGCTGGTCGCCGCGGATGTCGCCCTTCACCAGGGCCAGGTGCTCCAGGTGGTCGATGTCGTTTTCGAAGGCGACGGCACGGAAGTCTCCGAACTGGCTGGGAAGCGCCACCTCGACGGACCGACGCACCAGTGTTTCGTGCTTCAGCCGGTAGGCGACCAGGTCGGCGATGGTGCAGACCTTGATGCCGTGTTCCTTGGCGAATTTCTTCAGCTCGGGCATGCGGGACATGGTACCGTCCTCGTTCATGATCTCGCAGATGACGCCCGCGGGCTCCAGGCCTGCCAGGCGTGCCAGGTCGACGGAGCCCTCGGTCTGACCGGCGCGCACCAGGACGCCGCCGTTTTTAGCCCGCAGCGGGAAGATGTGCCCCGGCCGTGCCAGATCGTGGGCGACCGCATTGGGTGCTACCGCGGTCAGGATGGTGTGGGAGCGGTCGGCCGCGGAGATGCCGGTGGTGACCCCCTTTTTCGCTTCGATGGAGACGGTGAACGCCGTACCGAAGGACGAGTTGTTGTTCTGCACCATGGGCGGCAGGTCGAGCCGGTCGCAGCGCTCGGTCGTCATGGTGAGGCAGATCAAACCGCGGCCGAAGCGCGCCATGAAGTTGATCGCCTCGGGTGTCACGCACTGCGCCGCCATGGTGAGGTCGCCCTCGTTTTCCCGGTCCTCGTCGTCCACGAGGATCACCATCCTGCCGGCTTTAATCTCCTCGATGGCTTCCTCTATGCTTGCTACAGACATATCCTTTGACCCCTCGTAACCCTTGATGCAAATGAGAATTTATGTCACATAAAGCAACAAATTCTATATACTACTGAAACTATTAAGTAATTTTGATACTGATTTCTGCTAGGGTCGCTATGTGGTGGGCCGGAATGAATTGCAACGTAGCCCTGCCTCATCATAGACTGGAGACAATACCAAATAAAAGGCGAGAATGGAATAAAAAAGCCCCCTGAGATCTCCCAGGAGGCTTTGGCACCTAAGTGCTGCCGTGCTATGCGGCCTGCTGTTCCAATGCACCCTCGACGGCCTTTACCCCCCCGGAGACGAGCGGGGCCAGCGCTTCAGTAACTGCGGCGCCAGCGGCGACCTCGGCGGCGGCCGGCCCGCACATCGGGGCAACCTGGGCGGCGACTGGGGCAAGTTTACCGGCGAAATCGGCCAGCTTCTCAACTGCTTTCAGCCCGTCATCGGCCAGTACATGCATCCTCTTAATCCCAGCTTCCAGTTCATCCAAAAATTTCGACATGTCAGATCCTCCAGTTAGCGGTAAGGCCCTTATGGGCGACTTCGTGAGTAGCGCCTTGGCGAACTGCCAGGTGCTGTTGGGTATAAGTTTGGAGCCGGCCAGCGCATGGTCGGCCGTGACGATGCTGCCGAGAATACCGGCGATTACGGGGAGAGCATCAGTCAACCAGGTCATGGTAGGCCTCCAGGACTTTGACGTAGCCAGCGATAAAATGGTCCCCGATCTGGACCAGCAGCCGGTCGTCGTCGTTCAGCATGACGGGATCGCACCGATGCGAGTAGCAGAACTGCGGAATGCGGGGCACCGGGTCATCATCTCGTACAACCCTGGTGTGGTCGATCTGCGGCGCGCCGCCGAACCGCCAGTAAACCCGGGGGCTCCCGAACGTGACCAATTTGCACCCGATGTGTTCTGCAAGGAGCGTTGCGATTGCCCCACCGAGACTATGCCCAGTTGCGATGATGTTACCTCTCACCGTTGGCATCCCGCCGGCGCAGAGCTGCCGGTAGGCGTCGACAAACCCAGAGTGGGCCAGATACCCACCACATGAGCGCTTCGGCCATGCATCGGCATCCCTGAGCCAGTTTTCCACGTTGGCTGTCCCGCGGATCACGATGACGGTTTTATCCTCAATCTGGAAAACTCCATATCGGAGGTCTCCCACGGTGACGAACCCCGGCGCGCTATCATCGTAACTGGCAGAGCAGAGTTGAGCGCATACCTTGATCATGGCGACCTCCGCGTATAGTGCCCGGAGATGCTGGCGCCCCAGGCGGTCCGTCCCTGAGAGAGCACGGCGCCGTCGTCGAAAGTGCGGCCGATGTTCACCCCCGTGTTGATATCGGTCAGAGTAAAGGCGCAGCCGGAGAGAAGCGCAGCCAGTAGGATGACCGCTTTCATTTGAGGCTTCCCTTCACGTCCTTTTCGAACGCCTTCAGGTCGAACCCCATGAGCCTATCCCGGTCGTGGACCGCGGTGATGATCTCATCGACCTCCCGGTCGGCCCAGTTATCGATGAACTCTTCATACTGGCCAGCGAGGGAGTCGTAACGCATGCCACGGTAGATCGCGAACCAGAAGAGCACCCGGTCCTGTCGCTGGGCGTTCAGCTGCTCGATGGTGTAGGAGGTAACTCGAATCGTGGTTTCATCGACCAGGTGCTTATGAGCAACCCGGTTTATAGCCCGCTTCATCCACTTCGCTGCAAGGGGGCCGTTATTCACCAAGCCGTCAAGGATACGGTCAGCAGTCGTCTGCAGGCGGCATTCGCCGAGGTGGAACTGTTTCCAGAAATTGATGTCGTAGAGTTCCGCGATCCGGGGGCGCTGCAGGTGCCTGATATCTTCGTTGGGGAAGGTGCAGGCGCTGATCCCGGCCATGGTCCCCTTCTGGACGCCCTTGCCGACTCTGCAGCCAGTCCAGTTCCCGTTGTCGGAATGGATGTTCTGAAATCCCCCTTCATGGGGGAGGATGACCTGTTCGAAAGCCGGGAGGAACTCAGCCGCATAGACTGAGCAGGCACAGATAAGCAGAATAGCGAGGGATAGCAGCAGGCGTTTCATGGGGGACTCCTTCCCGTCTCACGACGGTACTTTCGATTTATGCGCAGTGGATAAGCATTTTTAGGAACTCAGCCAATCCCAGTCTTTGGATTGCGTAGAGCATTACGGCCCCGATGCAGGCCCATTTGATAGCCCGAAGATTCTTATCAATCGAGGCTACGCAAGGGACGACTTCTTTGAGGATTTCACCATGCTCTTTCACGGTAGCCTCCAGCTTCGTGATGCGCTGAACATGGTCCAACTTCATGCTCTCTTCGGTGGCTGCCAGGTGGTCGAGGTGGTTGGACTGGTTCATTGTGGCTCCTTTTCATGTCGTCTCACGACGAGCGTTTTATTTCCTTCTCAACTATCATTTCCCCGGCCATTACAACCAGCCCTGCACAGCGCCGGGCCTGCGCCGCGACATCGGGAGAGAGTGGCTCACTTCGAAGCGCCTGGAGAAGCCGGGCTACCTCGACAAAAACTTTCTTGCATGGATCGCATCCCATTTGGCTCCTCCAGGGCGGGGTATCCCAAGGTTTAGATTGCATTTTGAGTCCTCCCATGTTACTGACGGGATTCTTATCAGTTAGTGAAGCCCAGCACTGACCATTGGAGGAAAATTTTTTGGCCATTATTTATAATATTCGAAACATATTACATAAACTGAATAATAGGCGGAAAAAATATTCGGCTTTACTCTGTGAACGAGTAAGAACCCCTGTGCTTAAAAGCTCCGGGTATTGCCCTACCTGTGCCAAAAACGTAACTTTCACAGCTCGGGATGCTTGGCTCAGAGATCATTTTCGCTGCTCCAATTGTGGCAGCATCCCCCGGGAAAGAGCGTTAATGCTGGTCATAGAAATGTATTTCCCTAATTGGCGCAACATGGCCATACACGAATCATCTCCTGGCCCTCGGGGAGCAAGCAAGCGCCTTTCGCAGGAATGCCAAAAATATATTCCATCACAGTTCTTTCTTGATCAAAAGCCTGGAAGTAGTGTCAACAATTTCCGATGTGAAAACCTCGAATCGCTAACGTTTGCGAATGAAAGTATTGACCTACATATCACACAAGATGTGCTGGAGCATGTTTTCCATCCATCGGAAGTTTTCAAAGAAATTGCGCGTACTTTAAAACCTGGTGGTGCACATATTTTTACGGTGCCTCTTGTAAATAAGTCCAACCCTACGAAACTCCGTGCGAAAATTAGTGAATCTGGTCAAATAGTCCACACAGAGCCGCCGATCTACCACGGGAACCCAATCAGCGAGGATGGTTCATTGGTCACAGCGGAATGGGGGTTTGACATTTGCCGACACATTTTCGAGTCCTGTGGTCTTTTCACTCACATTGTTTGTATCGACGATGTAAGTAAAGGTATTAGGGCCGAATACATTGAGGTTCTAGTTACGGTTAAGCCTAATACGGCAGACTAAGCCCACCTTTATCTAAAACTTGCCCGCATGGTGCCTTGGTATGTTACTGGCCTGCTCGCCGTCAGATACGGAGATGTTGGGATCAAAGGTGGTGGGACAAAACTGCCCCCCGCCGAAATGGTCGCATTGCCAGAAGAAAAATCTTTAGTCCCTGGGTAAAAATATCCGGACGTGCCAGAGTAAAATGTGTTGCCGCTTGCCGTTATTCCTGTCTCAGCGACTCCGGCCCCGCCGCTTGTTGGTTGATACCCAACACAATATTGCCCGCCGCTGTATACTATGTTGCCCACCAAAGAGCTTAGGCTTATGTCATCTCCCAACCAAATAGCCGCAGCGGACCTGGAGTCACCCAGTGGATGCTTGTAGGCGCCTGAATTTGCAGCAATACAATTTGTGATTAGCAGATTAGCCCCGCCGAACAAACTATATGCCGCGCTCGGGTTGTTGTAAGACACACAATTTTGGATTGTTACTCCGTTGGCCCCTCCTGCCGAAATAGCTCCAGCGACTGCGATACCTGACTCTGTGGCGTTAATTGCTATAATTTTGTCCACTAAAACATTGGTACTGGTCGCCGCGATATACATAGAGGCGGCGGTGCATCGGCCGGCGGCAATTGGAGTCCCTGCATTTCGGATATAACCTGCACCCAATACTGTGCCTCTAACAGTTACGTTTTTACCCCAAGTCTGTATCCCATCAAGACCGCAGTTATCAATCACAGGGTCTACTATAGTAAGCCCATCAGACTGTGGGCTGATACAAAAACTGAAAATGCCTAATGCATGGGAGTAGTACCAGTTCGGGCCTATAATTTCTGCACTTAAGTCATGCACATAGGGTCTAGTCAAAGTGACATTATTGCATTGAAAAAATGTCATACCTGCGTAGCCGGTATTTCTAACCTCAACATCCGTCAGCGTAATATTTGACTTATTGGCAAAAACCAGCCCACCAGAGAACGTAGAGCTAGCGCCACTACCTTGTACTGGCGCTATTTGATTGCTGTACACCCCGTTGATAGTGAGGTTTTTGAGCGTGCAATTGCTCCCACCCTTAAAAATTGCATTTGTCAGGTAGGAATCGTTCGCCGTCCCTCCCGCCGTGCTAGATCCTGACACATTTGCACCAGGACATAGAGTATTCGCCGGTTGTTGGAACCCTGACTGACCATTAAGCGTCCCCTGTATAGTTAACGGCACGCTCACATTGCTAAGATCGACAAACATCACTAGAGGCGTGGCGGGGAGCTGAATGGTCCCACCCCCCGCAGCCACGGCGGCACTCACTGCTGTTGGAAAATCAGCAACGGATGTCACGTTGAATACACCGGATGCCGAGGTGCTGCCCGTCAGGACTAAGAGCAGCAACATCCCCAATAAAAAACTAAGAGGTATCTGCATTTTATAATCCTTGGAACGTGAATTGGACGACGTCTGCCTGGGATACCGCATCACCTGTAGCAACACCAACGCTGCCCGCGCTTGTTATGCTCGCATCGGTAGTGTCTATGTTCCAGACGGAAGGCTCAGAAGTACCATCTTTCCAAATCCTTACTTGGTGCTCATTGCTACCCGAGAGTCTATAACGTATCCAGTAGTAGTTTCCGACAGTTAGTGGTGGTGATAGTGTATAAGATGTACCAACACCTGCCCCAACCCCAGCTACCCACTTGACCACGGCCACGCTGGTCCCCCCGACGCTTGCCGTAGCGCGAGCACAGAAATAATTATTTAAGGCCGTCCGTCTTTGCACTAAGTTGACCTGCGGGTACGGCGCTGTGTCAGAAACCCGAGCAACGTACATTTTGGCGAGGATTTCGCCATTAACTGAGGAAATACCATTGACCATCGCGTGCTGATCCCCAGCGGTTGCCTCGTTGTAATGGAGTGCATTGGACAGAATTGAGAAGTTTGAGCCCGTTTGAGTCCAGTTGCTGCCGAGTGATAGGCCATCGGCCCTGGCAAAAGTGTCACTAAAATAAGGTAAGGTAGTAGGAGTTGCCGTTGCGTCAGGGGAACTGTACCCTGACGCCCCACCAGCATTGTTTGCTGTTAACCGATAATAGTACGGCACCCCACCAGTTAGCCCCGTGTGCGTATAGCTAGTCGCACTCCCAGTGTAGATTGATGTTGTTGGGCTTGCCGACACGCCACCATAAAGCGTGTACCCTGTTGCCGCATTGTGAGTGCCATCAGTAGCAGGCGCAGACCACGACAGGGACGTCTGTGAAAAACCAGGAGTCGCAGTAGGTGGCGCCGGGGTGTTGGGGACATAAGTCCCAGGGACCCCACTACTGCCGATAACCCCTGCTAGGATGTAAGCGTGCGCTAGGCACGGCACCAGAAGAATAATCAAAATGAGCTTTTTCATCGTTACCTCCTTAGTTGGCAGTCCATGTGCCAGTTGAGCCAAGAATTATGTAATGGGTACTGTCCAGAGCGGTAAGGCAAATCTGATTTGACGCCGAGGCGGTCGCTGTGAGTGTCCCTGTGGTCGCCGTCCCATAACCGGAATGGTCGGGCTTTTCGTAGTACTTCCCTGACCCAAGCGCAGCAAGTGAAATCGTATAGCTCCCTCCTGGAGAGTTACGGATACAAAGTTGCGCCCCCGTAATCGGAGCGATGGGAGTTACCGTGCAGGAGCCGGTGCAGATAGCATAGGTATTTTGTTTTGTGACCGTCAAACTCGTGCCAGTAATAACGGTCGGCATTGCATCAAGCGGGTCTTTGGTCGCCGCTAAATCGTAAGCCTGCTTAACGCTGTTGGGAGTCGCAGCAGTTGTGGTAGACGTTGAAGTAACAGAATCTGTCAGAGATATGCTGGTCCCGTTCGCCCCCCACGTCATCGGGATGACAATTGCACCAACTTCCCCGTTGACTGCGGCACTTGTCGGAGTACCCGCGATCATAATCTGACCGGCACTTGGTGGAGTGGATGAGGGTTGCAAATAAATAGAATGGCTCATTGTGCTAGTAGCATGAGGTCCCAGCCACCCGAATCCATAGGTTTCAGTACCGTAATCGTCCCATAGCATGAACGATTCTACCGCTCCGTTGGCTTTGCTTGGGAGAGATATCGTACCAGTCGCGGAAACCTGCACGGGAGAACTTTGGATTGCACCATCAGTCGCGGTAGCTGTAATTATTTGGTTCGGGATAGTTCCAGTAGTTCCAGAAATGCCACCCCCCGTTCCAACGTCCGCCGCGCAGGTGAATGCTCCAGTTGAGGGTGTATACGTATTAAGATGGCTACCAGCAGAACAACCAGCGGTCTGCGGCAGAACTATGGTGACAGCGCCGGTCTGCGAGTTAACAGACGATACCGCGCCAGACCCTGACCAGTCAGACAGAGCTGATCCAGTCCAATAGCGGAATTTTCCCAATGTCGCATCCCAACAGAACTTGCCAGCATCTGCCGAGGTCCACCCCGTAGTAGTCATCGGCCCGCTGTTAGAGCAACCTACGTAATGGTTTCCATCTGTAGCGTTGCTGGTAAAAACTGGGCCGGTTATTCCAGTCGTAAATGTTGGAGAATCAACCGGTAAACCGCCCGTTGCAATCGTGATATTTCCGGTGAGGGGCTGGCCATTGATAGTGCGAGTGGTAGGTACAGCATCCGTGATCCCGTACCCGGCAACCGTCGTAGGCGTCGCGGTGATCGTACTCCATGCCTGGTTATGAGCTGTCGGCGCCGCTGTTATCGTGATTGCAGCCGAGCCATCGAAATTTGTCCCGTTGATAGCTCGAGGCGTAGCAAGCTTTGTCGCTGTGCCTGCGTTGCCGGTGATCGTAGTTATCGCTGCCGCGGCTCCAGCTGCATCGAATGCCGTGGCGGGTTGAGCTGCAGCTGTGCCGAGGGTCGGCTTATTGGTGAGCGCGGTATAGTCAGTAGTGCCAGATCCTGCTAATAGCGCGTAGGATTCTGCCGATGAATCCCACCGATAGATTTTATTTGTATCCTTCGCTGAGTAAATCACAGCAACGGCCCCAGTTGAGGGGAATGCTGAGTTGGTAGCGTATTCGACGACAATGCCCAGATTTGCCCGGGCCGTCGCCAGATTGGTGATCTCGGAGAGGTTGTTGGCCGCGTGGAGGGCATTCGTATCAGTTGCGCCGCCAGTCGTAGCATCTGCCGTGCAGGTTGAGAGCCCTGTTGAGGCGTCATATTTGACCAGGTGGTAACCAGCGCCGAGAATCGAGCAGTCTTTGGTTTGGGCCAAGGTGGGCTTCCCGGTAAGGTCGCCGTAGGCCCCCGTCGTACCAACAGTTGATATTGTCGGCCTGTTCGTTAGGGCGTTATAGTCGGTGACTCCGCCACTGCCTGCCGGAGTTGAGCAGTACCAGCTGTTCGGAGCAATAAACTTTTTAAGATATTTCCCGCCGGCGCAAGAGTAATTCGAAAGCACTGGCTGCTTCCCAGCAGTCTGAGCCGCTATCTCGGAGAGCATGTCCGGCAGGATCGGAGTAGGGAAAATTTTGGTGTAGCCGTAACCTGCGAAATCGGAGGCATTGTAAGTATGCCCGTTGAGGGTGACGGGTGCCGCCTGGACGCCAACAGCGAAGAGCACAAAGAGTGCGAATGCGTAAAAGGTCTTCATAATTTCTCCCGAAATTAAGGTTTAAAGCTTTTCTTCTAACTGGAACGCGTGCGTGTTGCGGTCAAAAAAAGGAAACTCGATTGCTGACAGCGCTTTCATAGTTGCGAGAAATGACCGGGACTGTTCCAGCATTGTGGCATCGTCCGGGTTGAAGATGAAGAACAACTCCTGGTCAAGTCCGATCTTCCGTTGGATCTCCATCAGCCAGGCGGTTCCGACTGCCTCAGTGGTGTCGAGGGTAAAATTGCAGATCCTGAATTTTGGGTTTACCTCGAAGAACTTGACCCCGCCTTTACTCTTGGTGACGTTTGTGAGCGAGGCATCCCATCCCCCCTGCGCTCCATACTCCATGTTGATCGGCGGAGACCATGCCGGAGCGAGGATGCACCGGGAGAGGCTGAAATAGCCCGCGGGGTTGGCAGCGTCATTGATTTCGACCAACACATACTGAGCCGAGATGCTGTACCCATCCGAGATGACAAAATACCGGCATTTCGGGAAAGCATCGTAATCCTCGGCGGGCATCGGCCCGCCGGCCCAGAGTGCCGGATGCCCCCAAGGGAGCCCACCCTGAGGATAATGAGCAAGCCAGAATGGCTGCCAGTTGGAGTCAAAGAGATTCTCAGCGAACGTATTATCATTCCCTATCCTCACCCGGATCTGCGCCGTCATACTCGCGTTGTGATCGAGGATCGCCAGGATCTTGAGGTCCGTTGCGGCGCTCAGGTTGATAGTAAATTGGGTGCTCGCAAGGGACAAATCAGCCGACTGTGCCAGCGACCCGCGCGCATCATCCTGCAGGCGATCTAGTCCCGTCCAGGAACCTCCACTGATGGTTCCGGTCAGCGCCCGGTCAGGATATGCGAGTAGGCAATTTGACATCCTACTCTCCCGCCGTTACCGGTTGGTTGTATACCCGATACTCTATTTGCCGGATTGTGCCATCCCCAACTGTTTCCAGTCCGAACGGATAGGCTCCTGAATAGGCCCAGCCTAAACCACTGTCGGCCAGGACATAAACAATTCTGTTACTAGCAATGCCCGTTATGATCGTTGGTTTGCCTGAAATCCCGTTCCAGGGTGCAGCGTCAGCGGAGACGGCTCTATTTACATAAAAATTGGAGGGATTATAGACAGACCAGTTTACGCCATCGCCAGAATCACCAAACATCCAGGTCGGTTGCCCCGCAGTCCCCGCATAATTGAAGTTCATCTTGACCCCATCGAGTCTCATCGGGCTTGCCTTACCTGCCGACGCAGCATAGCTGACACTCTGAGTGGAGATATTGCTAGCGGTGACCGCACTCGATGCCGGTTGGTAGTAAGACGGAACCTGCCCCCCGAGCTGAGCTGAATTTGTCGCGTTAGCGATGCTCCCCGGGAAAGAAAGGGTTCCAGTCGAATCATTCGCAGTGCAGAGCACGATCCAGGCGGTATTCTGCGAGTTCCTAATTTTGATCACGGTCCCGTTCGGAGCTGACGTCGTATCAGCCCAGATCTGGAAAGGATAGGTCGGGTTCGGGGCAGTAGAAGAGCTTTGATGCGTAGTCACGGCCTGTAGCGCGTTGTTCATCCCCTGACGCACCTGGGCTCCGGTCCCGTTAGGTACCGTGATAGTTGATTGGTAGGCATACGCTGAGCAGCAAATCAGCAGAAGCCATGCGGTGAGAAAGTATTTCATTTTACCCCCAGAGAATTAACGTGAGATTGCTGTTTTCACAGTCGAGGTCGAAGCTGATTATTTTCCTGATCTTCCCTGCGTCATAGCCGTACCGGGGGAGGACTGCTGTGATGTTTTCCCCGAGGTTCAGCAAGTTCTCCAGGCCCAGTCGCATTTTGAGAGTTACCTGGAGTCGGTCCCTCCGTACTGAGTAGATGTCCAGAAGCCGGGGACACTCGGTCTCTGTCGGATCATCGTAGAGAGCGGAGTCGACCGTCATCTCCCCAGCGAGGAGGTGAGGCCTCAGAACCTCAATATCTTCTTTAAAAGCCTGCCGATACTCTAAGCCGATCTGGTTTCGCTTGTCAGGATCCACAGACCCGGCCACTTCGCTGGCTGCCTGCACGGTGTAGTTTTTTCGCCAATTGATATTGATCCGCTTGACGGGGACTCCGTTAGGGGAGTCGGCAATGCTCAGCATCTCAAATGTGTTAATCTGGCGTGCGTTCAGCGTCATGATCGGCGCCGTAAGGGGTAGCCTCACTTGTTTCATCCGGAAAAGGCCGAGGCGGTCGAACCCGTACCAAGCCCCAATTGAACCACAGAGCGCATCGAGGGTCGGAGTTCCCGTAGTTTCCGAGTCAATATAGATCCCAGCCGGAGCGCTATTCGCTGCGTTCAAGGCGGTTATGTCCGACAATTTAATATTGTCGTCGGTCACCGATAGGAGCTGAGTGAGGACCTGGTACGCCAGGTTAGCGGCAGTAGGGGTGACCGTCACGCTGGTCCCATCCATACAGTCGGCTGTCACAGTCCCGGCCGGAGTCGATCCCAGTCGGAAATACCCTTCGCCTGGGACCACTCGAAAATATCCTGCCGCCGGCGCGTTTAACTGCATGTCTGTCGAGTCGGTATAATCGACGCCGCGAGTGAGCGCGGCCCCCTTGTCGTAAACTGCCCCGATGCTGATGCCGCTGGCAACGTCCACGTTTATGGTGGCCGCGTCGAAGTTCGAGAGTGAGTCAACGTCAGGCTCAGCATCGAACTGGTTCGAGTGCCTGATGTTCAGCGCGTAGATGAGCAGCGAGGTATTTACACATACAGGAGCCGCATTAAAAACCTTCCCAATCGTCAGAGGCTTGGGCTTGCCCATGATATCGTTGGCGGTCCCCTCAAGGCCGGTCGGTAGGACGTTGGACCCCTGGAACTTGAGATCCTGCAGGGGTCGATCCAGGGTGAACTGGAGATCCCGAATCTTGAGGGTAAAAAGTTCCCGCTCGGGTACCGGCTGCTGGACGGTGACTTTATAGAGCGGAACCCGGGTTGCCCACGGCTTGGAGTTATCCCACATCCAACAAATCAGATTTCGTCCGTCGAAGCCCCAGGCTGCGAGGTAGTCAAGCGCGCCGTCGCTGTTGGCCAGGGTGACCTCTCCGTAACCGATCGCACTCTTTCCGCTGGTCGCGCCTTGGGCAAACATTTCACATTTCAAAGAACCAGCCTGCTTCACCCTTGGGAAGTAGACCGTGCTTGGGGGGGTGTCGCTCGGCGCCGTAGTAAACCCTTTCCCTGTGCAGAACCTGAGGGTCTCAACCTGGAGCGTGGCCGGGTTGTACCCGTCAACTTCGATCAGGTAGACGATCATTGGCGCGCCTTCCGCTTGATCTCTGCGGTGTCGGCCGCCTGCTGCTCCCCAATCTCGATTAGCCTGCCCTGCCCCGCCTGCAGGACTTTTACGGTAGCCGCCGTGTTCCGCTCTATCGCCTCTAGATGTCTGAGCTGCATCTCCATGATGGAATTGGTAGCTTTCATTCCATCGGTGACCGGCGGCGCGCGGTAGTTGTCGGCTGCCTGTACCTGGATTCCGTATTTCTGCAGCGCTCGGGACGTGTTAGCGTCGAGGATGATCTCGTCCTGATGGACCTGAGCCACCATGTCGGAAGGAAGGCCTGCGCTCCCTATGGCGAAGCTCGGAAGTCCGGCGACCGCCTGCGCCGCTGTCTGAGTTCCGGAACCCGGGTTAGTGGAAAGGTAAGCCGCAAGGTACTGCCCCATCAGTGTCGTCCGACCGACCAGCATTTGGAGTTGGAGCAGCTGCGCCGTATTGCCGTCCTGCAGGGCGGACTGAATGCCCGTCAGAGTGCTGAGCTGAGCCTGCGCCGCCTCGAGGGTGGGCGAGGTAGTATCGAGCCCTGCGAGGCTGCTGAGCGTAGCCACGATGTTGCTGTAGTCTGACTGGTACTGTGAGTTGGAGCCGTTGTAGGCTGTGCTGGCTGAAAGAAGATCATTTGCTTTTCCGACTAGGTCGCTGAGCGCCTGCTTATTCCCCTGCTCGGCGAGAGCTTTTGTCTGGTCATAACTTGCCTGTGTCGATCGGTAGAGCGCCTCGGGGGAGAGTGTGCTCTTGATGATCCCGGTGAGCCCCTGCAGGAGATTGGCCTGGACGCTGATCGTATCGGTTAAGGCCTGTTTGAAAACATCGGAGACTGCTTTGGCATACTCGAGCTGCTGGGTGTGGGCGAGCGCCGCGGTGTCCATCCCATCTTTGATAGCCTTGGTCATCTCGGTTTGCTGATCGACCTGGAGCTTATAGAGCTTTTCGGAATAGGTCAGGCTCTGAGCTGCCATGTTCCGCTCGGAGAGGTTGCTATTGTAATCAAGCAGCGCCTGGTTAGCGTTCTCCGTCAGCGTCATCAGATCGCCAAATGCCGGTGCAATGTCCATCAGCGACTTGAAGAGTGCCTGCCCCTTGGTAGTGGAGAGATCGAGACCGTTAACCAACTGGGCGAACCCATCTCGCGTCTGGGGGATCGCGGCATTGAGTCCCGGGAATGCAGCGTTCATCTGTGCGAAAGCTACCCCGATCTGATTCTGATCAGCCGAGATACTCATCGTATTTTGCTGCGCTTTGGTAAATACCGAGGTGAAATAGGAGTCGACTGCTGAGGTGAACTTTTCAGTTGTACCGAAAAGCTGTGTCAGATTGTAAGCTGCATCGGCATTTTTAAGGGAAGAACCTAAAAGAGTACCCCCAACTTTGTTTAGTTCCCCGTTCACCCCCTGGAGAGCGGTCGAAAGTCGTACCAGCGCATCGTAGGAACTTTCCCCGTAGGCGGTAAAGTCCTTGAGCCCGACGACGGTATCGGCCATGACGTTGGCCGCATCGGTGAACCAGACGTTCATCTCGTCGGTGATTTCCTGCGTGGTCTTGCCAGCTGTTTCTATGTTGGTGGCGGCGAGGGATGCAGTATCAGTCGCAGATGTAGTACCGGTTGCAACGGCGCCCATTTTGATATTGGCGGCAACTTGACTCAGTGCTGACTGGAGTGCTGCAACGAAAGTTGGGTCAGTGTCTGAATAGTTTGTCCTGTGTTTATCACTGCCGAACCAACCGCCGCTTTTGGTCTGCTCGGAATAATCCTGAGCGCTCACCTGGCCGCCTGACATCCCAATCTGTACACCATTGCTGGTATTCTTCCAGGATGCCCCCCACCCGAAGGCAGCTCCGAGCCCGGAGACTTCGGAGTTAAACTTAGTCAACTGCTCGTCAAATTGGACTAGGTGCCCACTGAAAAGAGAGCCCAGCGACTGTCCTGACTGCCCAAAGACCCCAACGGAGGAATCCAGTATCCCACTCGTCTGAATCCCCATGGGGGTATCTGCGCCTACTACAGTTTTCCCCTGGCCCGGAGCTGATCCCATTGCAAGTTGGATCTGGCTGGTAGCGAGGATGTCGCTGATCTTGGTCAGGTTCGCGGCGATTTTGCCAATGGCAAGCGAAGCATTATTTGAGGAGTCGGCAAGCCCCTGGAGGGCCTGATCAGTGAGAGTATTCTGCAGCGAGCTTGTGGGGCCTGCCATGCTCCCGCCAGAGGTTGCGCCCTGGGCGCCCTGCTGGGCAGCGGCGGCAGCACTGCCGGCAGTCATTGAAGGCGCGGAGCCCCCACCGAAGCTGGTCGACTGGACCTTTCCATACTGGATAGCGCCCTCTGCAGCTGCGGCGGCCGCGGCATACCAACCGCCTGAGGCGAACTGGGCCATGATCGCGCTGGCAGTGTTCATGATTACTGCGCTTTCGTTGTACTTCTTTGCCGATTCGAAGCCCTTCCGGCTGTTGGTATCCTGCGCGCCGGCAAGCGCCGAGAAAAGCTGTCCTGTAACTGAGGTGTACTTACTCGCCTCCGAAAACTGAGCTTGAAGGACTTTCTTTTCAAAATCCGCAGTTTCTTTATCGTAGGTCTGCTCAAGCAGGGAAAGCCGAAGCCGGATTGCTGCTCTCTTGTCAGCATCAGCACTGGCATCATCGAGCGCCTGTTCTTGAAGTGCCCTCTCATACGCATACCGATCATCGAGCTGTTTTTTGATCCTTTCGGTAGGATCATCAATCAGCGCGGTTTGCATATTGATATTGCCTTGGTCGAGAGCATCAACGCCTGAGGACTTCGAAAAATTTGCCTGAAGCCGTGAGATGGCGGCTGCAAACTCATTCGCTCTCTCCGGAGCATCGTCCATCATGCCCATCAACTTCCGAATCTGGTCGTTGAGCTGGTCAAGTCCTGCGGTCGGCTTTAGCTGATCAACGAGGGCCAGCATCTCTTCGTTTTTGAGGTTGAAATCTCCAGCCGGATTGTTTACGGGCGTTGCCTGCCCCGCTGCATCAAGATATCCCTGGAACTCCTGAGAGGTGCTGTGGATTGCGGCCGCCAG
>Ga0209123_1002015_pt1 | contig 18295 bp, 12 predicted proteins | sample BarGraIncu00431A_FD_184500 | JGI IMG/M metagenome (GOLD analysis project Ga0209123, IMG submission 184500) | Arctic peat soil microbial communities from Barrow, Alaska, USA - Barrow Graham LP Incubations 004-31A (SPAdes) (version 2) | ecosystem: Environmental > Terrestrial > Soil > Wetlands >... | reverse complement strand
ATAGCGCTATTTCAGCGGTTTGGCCGGATTGGCTTATTGTGTCTGGGGCTCCCGGGGCAGATTGAACTGGCGGCACGCATATTGCTCAAATTTTTCCCATTAGTGCTGATCATCAAGATATGACTATCCAGTGAAGCGCACTGGATCTCAACACTCAACGAGCGCAAAGCCCATGGCAGAAGCGATAAAATCATGGAAATGGCACTGGGTCCCGCTGACGTTTCTCCTGGTCGGGGTGCTGTCGGTACTCCTTTTCTCAGCCATACACAGGATCAGGGTGCAACAGCAGGTGAACTCCGCCCTCAACGATGCCCTTTTGCATCTGGAGGTCGATACCGCCCTGTTCCATCTGCGGGTGGAGGATTTCGTCGCCGGAGAGCCCTGGATCGATCTCAATGAGGCGGTTGCCCGCATGGATAAGGCGATCGGCCAAGCCGATGTCATGTTAAACGGCGGCAAGGAGCCAGAGCAGGCCCCCCTCGCGGAGGCGGTGCAATCCCTCGGGCTTTCGGCGCGCGCGGTCGAGTTGAAAAAACTGCTGCTTTCTTTCAAAGCGCTTGGGCTCGGCCGCGCCGGGGATCCGGGACGTTCGGGTTCCGGCTCCTCTGCCGATCTCGCTTTCGATGTGGAGTTCGCCAACATTCTCCGGAAGGCCGAGGGGATCGAGAGGGTCTGCAAAGCCAACACACTGGAAGCCCGGCGCACCTCGCAAAAGCTGATGCTGATCATTTACCTTTCCTGGGGCTTCTTCTTGGTCAGCAGCACCGCCGGCATCTGGGTGGTCGAGATGCGGCGTAAAAGGGCGGAGACCTCGCTTCTCGAGGCCAACGCCCAGTTGCTGAGCCAGGCCGCGGAATTGACCCAGCACCGTGAGCACCTTGAGGAACTGGTGCAGACGAGGACCGCCGAGTTGTCCGAGGCGAACGCGTCCCTGCTGGCCGTGATCGGGGAAAGGCTGCAGGCTGAAGAATCCCTGAGGAGACTGGATTGGCAGATCAGGCAGCTCTCCGCCGAGCTTTTGGAGGCGCAGGAGCGGGAGCGCAAGCGCATCGCCATGGAACTCCATGACGAACTGGGTCAGGCGCTTAACGTTATGAAGCTCCAGATTCGCGGTATCGAACAGGAGCTCACTCCCGGGCAGACGGGAACGCGGGAGAATTGCGAGAAACTCCTCGCCTACCTGGACGAGGAGATTGACGAGGTGCGCAGGCTCTCGCTGGCGTTGAGCCCCGCGGTCCTGGAGGAGCTCGGCCTCGTCTCCGCCCTGCGCTGGCTGATCAGCAGCTTCAAGAGGGGGCATGCCGTTGAGGTCGTCTCCGAGGTCGCAGAGATCGACGCGCTCTTTCCCGAGCCGCATCGGGTCACTATTTACCGGGTCGTACAGGAGGCGCTTGCCAACATCGACAGGCACGCGCGCGCCTCCAGCGCGACCGTCAGCATCCGGCTCCGGGACCGGGAAGTCGACTTCGTGGTGGCGGACGACGGCCGGGGCTTCGATCCGGACGAGGCGCGTGGGAGGGAGCCTGCGGAAAAGGGTGTGGGGCTTACCACGATGGGGCAGCGGGTCCGCATGATGGGTGGCGTGTTTCAACTGTCGAGCCACCCCGGGAAGGGGACCAGGATCAGGTTCAGCCTTCCCGTGGACGCGGCGGGAGGGTGATATGGAGCGCTATCGCATCGTAATCGCCGATGACCATGCGCTGTTCCGGCAGGGGCTCAGGCGGATAATCGAGGGGGTGAGCGACCTGGAGGTGGCGGGGGAGGCAGGGGACGGGGCGGAACTCCTCGGGCTGCTCGCTCAGTCGCCAGTCAACCTGGTGATTCTCGACCTCTCCATGCCGAAACTGCGTGGCCTGGAGGCGATTCGCCAGATCAGGGGCCGGTTTCCGCAGGTGCGGATACTGGTCCTCACCATGCACAAGGAGTTCCTGCACGAGGCTCTTAGCTGCGGCGCGTCGGGGTACCTGGTGAAGGAGGATGCGGATCGCGAACTCTTCAACGCGCTGGAGCGGATCCGGCTGGGTGGGGTCTACGTTTCCCCCCGGCTTCGCGACGACCGGGCCGTCTGCGCCCACCCGGCCGGCGAAGCGCTGTCGCACCGGGAACGGGAGGTCCTGCAGCTTATCGTCGAGGGGAAAACCAACCGGGATGTCGCGGATATTCTCCTTTTGAGCGTGCGCACCGTCGAGGCACATCGCGCCTCGATCCAGCACAAGCTGAACCTGGGCAATGCCGCCGAACTGGTGCGCTACGCCTTTGAAATGGGGTATCTGTCGTGATTTGGTGGCTCGGGCTAACCTGATTTCCTGCCAGGGGCGCCGGGGTGAGGTTTGTCCCCCCTATGGAATAGGGGGGAAGCCGAACGCAGAGAGGCAGGGGGGTGCTTTGGCCGGGCACAAGACCCCCCTGTCTCGCTTGCGCGAGCCTTCCCCCCTGTTCCACAGGGGGGATACCAGCGAATCCAATCGCCGTGCAGGTGGTTAAATATGTGAAAAAACGCCCGGAGGGAAAGCCCCCGGGCGTTTGCTGCGGTACGTTTCACTTGGCGCTGCTACTTACCGGAACCGCCGCTACTGCCGTTTCCGGCAGCGCTACTCCCACCAGTCCCGCCGCCACTTCCGCCCGTTCCCTTGGCACTATTCTTCAGAAATGACGGTCCAATGCCGTCGCCGGTCCTGAAGGTCGGCAGGGCAGCCGAGTCGACGAACCCGACGCCGTCCCAGGACGGAATGGGTGCCGGCATGATCGCGACCTGGCCCGGGTGCTCCAGGTCCCAGCGCATAAGCATGGAGTGATCCTCGTGCTGGGTGTTGTGGCAGTGCTCCATGAAGGTCCCGGCGAATTCCCTGAAATGGATCGCCATCTCGACGCTATCCGTACTGTCCGCTTCGGGACCGATCCGGTAGACGTCCTTGCGGGCTCCCACTTCCCAGGCGGGGGGCGCCTTGCCGCCGCGCTTGAGAATCACTCCCTCCTCGAAATGTACGTGGACCGGATGGCTCCAGCCGCCGTTTCCCAGGATGCTCCAGACCTCCAGGGTCCCATCTTCGCTGAAACCCGCCTCGGTCGGGCCGGTAGCGAGCTGCGGCGCCGCGGAGACCCGCCGGGGATCCATGGAAAAGCCGCTTCCCCCGTCGGTCTTGATGGTCCAGGGTTTGTCGTCGGAGGGCGAGGAACGTCCGAAATCGAAGCTGCGATGCCGGGCCTGGGCGAGTTTCGCCTGGTCGGCCGGGTCGTCGCGGTTGATGGGGAGCGGGATCAACATCTTTTTCCCCACCACGAAGTCCGCGGGGTCCATGCTCTGGTCGATTCCCGCGTAGGAGTGGACCCGGAATTCCAGAAACCTCCCGACGCCCGGGTCTCCGTTTACCCAGCGGTCGGGGAGCCCGTCCCTGTCGTCGTCACGCGCCACCGGATGGTAGCGCTCGGAGAGGATGTCGGCAAGCGGGATCTTGTTGCCCGGGTGTCTGCCGTCGGTGTGCTCCAGCACGTTGACGAAGTAAAGCTTGTCGCCGGGCTTGATGCCGTTTTTGGCGAAGTCGACGATGATGTCGTAGCGCTCGGCGACCGCCTGGGTCGGCAGCTGCCCCCTGGTGTCCGCCGGGGTGCCCGCCGTGGGCTCGATGCTCCCGTCGAAGGGGACCGCATGCTCCATGATGTTGCCGTCGTTGGCGATCATGTAGAAGGGAACCCGGTTGTAGGAAAGGTTCGAGCCGGCAGGGCCGGGAAACTCGCCCCCCGCTCCCGGCAGCTGCTGCACCAGGGCGATGGCGAAGTAGCGCGACACCGAGCCGTTCAGGACCCGCAGCCGGTAGCGGCGCGCCCGCACGTCGAGGTAGGGCTTGTAGCCGAAGTTGGTCAGGACCTGGTCGCCGACGAAGCCGTCCAGGTTGAAGATGTTGAACCAGAGCTGGCCCTCGCGGTCCCAGGCCTTGTCGGCCACCACCAGGTTGACGTCATAGTCGCGGTTACCCCAGGGAAGTGCCGTGCCGCTCGGCAGCCGGAGGTTGACGCCGTCGTCGAAGTCCTCCTTGCCCCGGTCCAGGGCGCTGTAGTAGTTCATCATGGCGGCGTTTCCCTTGTAGACGTTTTGCGCCGTGAAGTCGAGCATGTGGTCATGGAACCAGTGCGTGCTCATGGTCTCGCGCCAGTCGCCGCGGATCTTGATGGAGCCGTTGACGCAGCTCTTCAGGCCGGGTTGCAGGTCGTTGACGAAGATGGATTCGCCCGGGGCGCAGGGGAAGGCGGCACGCTTGTCGGTGGCATCCGTGTTGATGCTGTCGTAGCCGGAAAGCTGCAGCGGCCAGCGGTAGTCGTAGAACTGCCCGGGGAAGAAGAAGGCGTTGGTGAAGCCGTCGCTCTCGGCCGGGGAGTGGCCGTTATGCTCGTGGGTTGAGATGGTGTGCAGGCCAAAGCCGCGGTTGGCCGCAGGGTCTATCGGGAGCGCGTCGTAGTGCCGGTTCAGGATCGGTTCCCCGTAGCGCGCCATGAGGAGTTTGGGAGGGAAGGTCCCGTCGAAGGTCCAGACGGCGGTGTGGTCCTGCACCGGGAAATTAGGATGGAATTGGGGGGTGATGCCCCTGGTGGTCCCCTCGGTGTTCGGCTGCCCCGCGGTGTTGTGGTAGAGCCCTCCCGGACCGAATTCTCCCACCTGGTAGCGGTGCAGCTGTCTGGCGTCCCGGAAGCCGCCGTTCACCCGGGCGCCCGCCTGGGCGGTCTTCAGGAAGACCCGGGGGGTGAACTCGTCATAGCGCTGGTGGGCCCACCCTTCTCCCGGCGGGCGCCCCTCTGCGGGAGGGGCCGTCAGGGTGCGGTGCAGGAACGCCTCGATATCGGGGCGCCAGGGGTTCAGATCCCTGGTGTTGGCGAACCGGGAAGGGAAGGGGGCGATCCCCGGCTGGGCCAGGAACGCTTCCAGGGTCGCGCCGGCCGGACCGCTCGACGCAACGCTCGCGGGATCCTGCTCGGGGGCGGGACCGCGGGTGGGGCGCGGGAAGGGGTTGGGCGGCGGGGGAGCTGCCGGGTCGAGCGGATCGGTCCCGAACTCCTCGAAGAGCAGCACCTTCTGGGTGAACGGCTCGGCGCCGAAGAGCGGGCTTGGCCGGCTGTTGGTCGGGACATTGGTGCTTATCAGCTGATCCTTGGGCACGGCGTTATTGGTCCCCGCGTCCTTGAAGGTTCCGGTAGCGCCCCCCGCGAAGGCGCCGGCATTGGCGGGGGGGAGCTGGGCCAGGGTATCCCGGGCGAAATCCAGGCCGATGAAAGGGCCGGTGAAGGCTGAGGGGTCGCCCAGGGGTGGCTCGCCGAAGAAGTCAAGGGAGCCCGCCAGTGCGATGGAGTTGTTCAGTGTCAGGCAGAGTGCTCCCTGTATCAGTAAAAGGAGCGGTTTTTTTAGTGATGTGTCGGTGCGACACTTTCTGTCAGTCATGGCAGATGACCTCCTCACGTGTTGTCTGAGATACCTGCCACTATTATCGGTCGACGGCCCAAAGAATCAATTCGTAGAACTACCTAGTGCGGCACACAAAGTTGGGGCCGATCCAGTTTTTTTGAGAACAATGCCAAATACGGTCTGGTTCACAGTCCAGCTTGATATGTCGGTGGCTGTTCGATTCCGATTTATGTTTTCGTAGGTTGCCGGTGAACAGCCTCATCGTGAACCGCAACGCTGCAATGTTGCGGTTCACGATACAACCGTTCACCAGCAACCTACATGTCGGTGGCTGTTCGGTTCCGATTTATGTTTTCGTAGGTTGCCGGTGAACAGCCACATCGTGAACCGCAACGGTGCAATGTTGCGGTTCACGATACAACCGTTCACCAGCAACCTACAGTTCGCAAAACGCATGATCGGTGCCGTCGTTTTAACCCGAACCGGAAGCGACGGCTGCTGCCGCCCGACAGCGGGGCCGCTTAGTCGCTTTTCAGCCGGTAGCCGACCCCGAGTTCCGTGACGATGTGCCTTGGCCGCGAGGGGTCCTCTTCAATCTTTTGCCGGAGGTTGGAGATGTTCACCCGGAGCACGTTCTGCTGTTCGGCATAGGCGGTACCCCAGATCTGCTTCAAAATATGACCGTGGGTCAGCACCTTGCCGGCGTGGCTTACCAGCAGTCGCAACAGATCGTATTCCGTCGGGGTGAGCTGGACCTCGTCGCCGCGCACCACGACCCGCCGGTAGGTAAGGTCAACCTCCAGTCCGCAGCAATTAAAGAGCGGCTCCGGCACCTGGTGCAGACTCCTTCTCAGTGAAACCCGGATGCGCGCCTGCAACTCCGCGACGCTGAAGGGCTTGATCAGGTAGTCGTCCGCCCCGGCATCGAGGGCCTCCACCTTGTTGTCTTCCCCGTCGCGCACGGAAAGCACAATGATCGGCACCTGCGACCACTCCCGGATTCTCCGTATCACCTCCACCCCGTCCAGGTCGGGAAGACCCAGGTCGAGCAGGATGATGTCCGGGCGAACCCCTGCGGCCGCTGCCAGCGCCGCATGGCCGTTATCCGCCTGGTGCAGGGAAAACTCCCCGGTGTCAAGCGCCGAGCTCAGGAAACGGAGGATGCTGGACTCGTCGTCGACCATAAGCACGCGGGGCAAAAGAGCATTACTCTTCAAAATAGGCACGATAGGTTCTCTCCGGTATCAGTGGACAGGGAGTTCCACGATCATCTGCAGACCCCCTCCGTCGCGGTTTTTTGCCTCGATGCTCCCGCCGTGAGCCGCGATGATCCCCCGGCAGATGGAGAGGCCGAGTCCCGTTCCCCCGGCACCCTCCGGGACGGGTACCCGGTAGAACTTGTCGAAGACTCGGGCCAGGTCCGCTTCGGGGATACCCGGACCCCGGTCGGTTATCGTCAGGGTCAGCGTGCCGTCGACAAGCCCCGCCGCCATCTCGACCGGACTGTCGCGCGGTGCGTACTTCAGGGCGTTGTCGAGGAGGTTGATCAAGACCTGGGTCATCAGGACCATGTCCATTCTGATCAGCGGCAGCCCCGGGGGGACGCTTACCGCGATAGTCCTCGTGCCGGTCTGGGGTTCCAGTGCGGCAAGGGCGCAGCCGAAGAGATCCTGGACATCGCAGGGGACCTGCTTCAGTTTCAAGGCGCCTGACTCCAGGCGCGTCATGTCGAGGAGGTTGCGGACGAATCGGTTCAGCCTGCCGGCCTCCTCCCAGGCGGCTGCCAGCAGGTCATCCCGGGTCCCCGCTTCGAGCGCGCTGTTTTTGTCCATGAGCGCACCCAGCGCCCCGGTTATGGAAACCAGCGGGGTGCGCAGATCGTGGGAGATGGAGTTCAAAAGTGCCCGTTCCAGAGTCTCCCGTGCCTCGAGAATCTGGGCCTGTTCTGCCTGCTGGCCCAGGTGAACCCGCTCGATGGCAAGGGCTGCCTGGGTGGCGAAGGCCTCGAGGAGCCTGCGGGAAAGCGGTGAGGTGTAGTCTGTTTCGTCCTTAAGCTTCACCCCGAGGACGCCGAGCGCGTTACCGCTGGTAGCGATCGGCAGGTACAGGAGGCCTGCGGAAACCAGGGTGTCCGTGCCGCGCCCCGCCGGGGTGCCGTTTTTGAAGGCCCAGTCTGCAACGGCCGACTCCTTCAGGCTCAGCGTCAGAGCGCTGCTCGACTGCTTCACTTCCAGGCGCTCCCCCTGCGGCAGGAGCACGGCGATTTGGGCCTCGAGGCTTTCTTCAATGTTACTGACCATGGCGTCTACGATCCCCGTAAGGTCCGAGGCTACCGCAAGGTCGCGGCTCAGGTAGTAGAGGCTCGCGGTCTGGACCTCCCGCAGGCGGATCGCCTCGGCTCGCTCGCGTGACTGGGAAACGAGCGTGCTGATGACGACACCGACGGTGAAGAGTGCGATGAAGGTAATGAAGTACTCGGTGTCGGTGACCGCAAAGGTGAAGCGGGGTGGCACGAAGAAGAAGTCGAAGGCCATGACGCTCAGAAACGCGGTCAGTATCGCAGGCTTTCTACCCAGCCTGGTTGCCGCCAGGACGACTGCGAGCAGGTAGACCATGACCAGGTTGGTGGGGGCGAGGTAGAGGTGCGCCGGCTCGCAGACCAGCGAAGTGCCCAGGACGAGGACGAGGCTCTTCAGGTACCCCTGCCAGGGGATGGGGACAGCCGGACGCGGGGTACCTTTCGGGATGCTCCCCTGTTCCTGGGCGATGCTCACCACATGCACGTCGATGGAGCCGGAGAGCCGGATGATCTGGTCCACCAGCGGCTGGCGCAGGAACTCGCGCCAGCGCGGTTTTGCCGGCTTTCCGACCACGATCTTGGTGACGTTGTTCTTGATCGCGTAGGCGATGAGCGCCTCGGCGACATAGGTTCCACTCAAGGTCGCAACCTGGGCACCGAGGCTCTCGGCCTGGCGCAGGTCGTGCCAGACCTGTTCCCGGTTCTCCCTGGTGTGCTTATTGCCGCCCGGCGTCTCGATGTAGACCGTGTGCCAGGATGCTTTCATTTCATCGGCAAGCCTTCTCGTGGTGCGGATCAGCCGCTCGCTGTAGGGGCTGCCGCTGACGCAGACCAGGAGTTTCTCGGCCACCGGCCAGGGACCGCTGATGGAGCGCGATTCCATATAGGCGCGCATCTGGTCGTCCACCCGCGAGGCCGCACGACGCAGGGAAAGTTCTCTCAACGCCATCAGATGCCCCGGCTTGAAGAACTTCTCCGTGGCAAGCGCTGCTTTCTGGGGGATGTAGATCTTCCCCTCGCGCAAGCGCTGCAGCAGGTCTTCCGGCGGGATGTCCACCAGGCGGATCTCCACCGCGTTATCAAGGAGCCGGTCGGGAACCGTCTCGCGCACGACCACCCCGGTGATCTGCGCGACCACGTCGTTCAGGCTCTCGAAATGCTGGATGTTCACCGTGGTGTAGACATCGATGCCGGCGGCCAGCAGCTCCTCCACGTCCTGCCAGCGCTTCTCGTGCCGGGAGCCGGGGGCGTTACTGTGGGCAAGTTCGTCCACCAGCGCTATCTGCGGCCTGCGGGCGAGTACCGCGTCGAGGTCCATCTCGGGAAGCTTCACCCCCTGATAGTCGATCTGCGCCTTGGGGAGGGCCTCGATCCCGTGGAGCAGAGAGTCGGTTTCGCTGCGTCCGTGGGACTCCACGTAAGCCGCCACCACATCCCGGCCGTCGCGCAAGCGCTGCTGTGCCGCCTCAAGCATGGCGTAGGTCTTCCCGACTCCCGCTGCATAGCCGAGGAATATCTTCAGCTTGGCCCGCTCGCTTTCGGCCGCTTCTGCTTGGGCGACTCGCAGCAGCGTCTCCGGGCAGGGGCGTGCATCTTCGTCATTTCTCATGTGCTCTCCGTTGCTACCCGGCCGCCCCATTTTACCTCACGGCCATCAAGTCAAGGAATACCTTGCAAGGGGCGGTGCTTTGTCCCCCCTATGAAATAGGGGGGAAGCCGAACGCAGAGAGGCAGGGGGGTGATTGCCCGGGCTGAAGACCCCCCTGTCTCGCTACGCGAGCCTACCCCCCTGTTCCCACAGGGGGGACTGACCACCACCCAAGCCCTTTGACTTGTCGACAGCACCCTTGACACGCCCCTTATTTGAGCCCATCCAGTGCCAGGTTCAGTTCCAGCACGTTGACCCGCGGCTCCCCGAGGAACCCGAGCTGGCGCGGCTCGGTGTGCGCCGCGACCAGCTTGCCGAGGTCAGTCTCGGCGATGTGGCGCGTTTTGGCAATACGCGCTACCTGCAGTGCCGCCGACTCGGGTGTAATGTGCGGATCGAGCCCGCTGGCGGACGCCTCCACCAGGTCTGCCGGGATGCTCCCGGCAACTCCCGTGTCGCGCAGGGCTTTCACCCGGTCCGCGACCGTCTTCAGAAAGTCGGGGTTGGTGGGGCCGGAGTTGGAGCCGCCGGAAGCCATCGGGTTGTTGCCGAAGTCACCCGTAGCGGAGGGGCGGCCCCAGAAATATTTACCGTCCGAGAAGGGCTGGCCGATGAGGCTGGAGCCGATCTGGCGGTTTTTGCCGTCGGTGATGAAGCTTCCCTTGGCCTGGCTCGGGAAGACCGCATAGGCGAGGCCGGTGACGACGGCGGGGTACATTGCGCCGCAGATGACGGTGAACAGAAAGAGCATCAAAATGGCTGGACGGATTTCTTTCATGGTATGTTTCCTCCAGTGAGGGTGGCGATTGGTCTGAAGCTGGTGAATAAAAATCCCGTGCTACACAAAGAGCCCGACCATCAGGTCGATGGCCTTGATCCCCACGAACGGCGCGATCATCCCGCCCACCCCGTAAAGGAGCAGGTTGTGGATCAGCAGCTTCTCGGCCGGCATGGGGCGGAACTTGGTCCCCTTTAGCGCGAGCGGCACCAGCATCGGAATGATGACGGCGTTGAAAATGACCGCGGAGAGGATCGCGCTCATGGGGGTAGCGAGCTGCATCACGTTCAGTACTCCCAGCTGGGGGTAGATGGAAAGCAGCATTGCCGGGATGATGGCGAAGTACTTGGCGATGTCGTTGGAGATGCTGAAGGTGGTCAGGTTCCCGCGGGTCATCAGGATCTGCTTTCCCACCTCGACGATGTCGAGGAGCTTGGTCGGGTTGGAGTCCAGGTCGATGATGTTGGCTGCCTCGCGGGCCGGCTGGGTGCCGGTGTTCATGGCGACCGCCACGTCGGCTTGTGCCAGCGCCGGGGCGTCGTTGGTGCCGTCGCCGGTCATTGCCACCATGAAGCCGGCCTCCTGGTACTCCTTGATGAGCTTCAGCTTGTCCTCGGGCTTCGCCTGCGCCAGGAAGTCGTCCACCTGCGCCTCGGCGGCGATGGCGGCCGCGGTAAGGGGGTTGTCGCCGGTGATCATGACGGTCTTGATCCCCATGCTCCTAAGCTGCAGGAAGCGCTCTTGGATGCCGGTCTTCACGATGTCCTTCAGGTTGATGACCCCGAAGATCTCGGCGTCGCAGGAAACCACCAGCGGCGTCGCTCCGCCGCGCGCGATCCGGTCCACGGCGTCGGAAAGATCGGCCGAAACGGCGCCGGCGCCGAGGGTCTTCACGAAGGCGACCGTCGAATCAGCCGCGCCCTTGCGGTACTTCCTGCCGCCGGTGTCGACCCCGGAAAGACGGGTCTCGGCGGAAAACGCGATGCTTTGCGCGTCGGCGGGGAGCGCCTCCAGTTTGAGATCGTGCCTTTTCCGGGCCAGCACGACGACGCTTCTCCCCTCGGGCGTTTCATCGCTCAGCGACGCCATCAGTGCGGCCTCGGCCAGTTCCTTCTCGGAGTGCCCCCCGACCGGGACGAACTCCACCGCCTCGCGGTTACCAAGGGTAATGGTGCCGGTCTTGTCCAAAAGGAGCACGTTCACGTCCCCGGCCGCCTCGATGGCGCGCCCCGAAAGGGCGATGACGTTCTTCTGAAAGAGGCGGTCCATCCCCGCGATGCCGATAGCCGGCAAGAGTGCCGCGATGGTGGTGGGCGCCAGGCAGACGAAGAGGGCGACCAGTATGGTGAGCGACACCGGCGTGCCGTGACCCGCCGCCTTCACGGAGTAGATGGAGAGCGGACTGATGTTGGCGCATACCAAAAGAAAGACCAGCGTCAGCGCGATCAGCAGCACCTCGAGGGCCACCTCGTTGGGGGTCTTGCGCCGTTTGGCCCCCTCGATGAGCGAGATCATCCGGTCCAGGAAGGTCTCGCCGGGGTTGGCGGTGATCCTCACGATGATGGCGTTGGCGATCACCTCGGTGCCCCCGGTGACGGCGGAGCGGTCGCCGCCCGACTCGCGCACGACCGGTGCCGACTCGCCGGTGACGGCCGATTCGTTCACCAGGGCCGCCCCTGCCACCACGTCGCCGTCGCCGGCGATGGTGTCGGGCGCCTCCACCAGGATGAAATCCCCCTTGCGGAGCGTTTCGGCGGGAACCGTCTCGAAGGGGGTGCCGAACTCCGGCTTTTTCAGGCGCTTGGCGGAGACCTCGGTGCGGCTTTTTCTTAAGGACGCGGCACGGGCCTTGCCGCGCCCCTCGGCCAGGGCCTCGGCAAAGGTGGCGAAGATGACGGTAAGCCAGAGCCAGACCGAGACGAGTCCGGTGAACCAGGCCGGCTCCAGGTTCGCCCCGGTGAGCGACATGATGAAGGTGACGAGCGTAATGAGGCTCGCGATCTCCACGCAGAGCATGACGGGGTTACGCCAGAGCTGCCGCGGGTCGAGCTTCTTCAAGGACTCGATCAGAGCGGGTCCCATGATCCGCATATCGAACATGGAAACCGGTTCGGGTGTGTGTTTTGACATGGTCAGTTACCTCCCAGCATAGTCAGGTGTTCAACGATCGGCCCCAGGGAAAGTGCCGGGAAAAAGGTCAGTGCCCCGACGATCAGGATTACCAGGGTGAGCCAGACCGCAAAGGGCGCCTTGTCGGTCGGGAGGGTTCCGAGGCTCGGCGGGACGTACTTCTTCTGCGAGAGCGACCCCGCCATGGCCAGCATCGCCAGCGCCGGCACGTAACGGCCGAGCATCATGGCGCAGGAGCCCAGCAGGTTAAAGAAATTGACGTTGGCATTTAAGCCCGCAAAGGCGCTGCCGTTGTTGTTGGCCATGGAGGCCATGGCGTAGAGCACCTCGGTGAGGCCGTGGGCGCCGGGGTTTGCCATGGATGCCACGGCAGCGGGGGTGATCATGGCGACACCCGAGGTGATCAGTACGACGACACCCGCGGTGAGGATGGTTATCATCGACATCCACATTTCCCGGACCTCGATCTTCTTGCCCAGATACTCCGGGGTCCTGCCGATCATGAGTCCGGAGACGAAGACCGCGATGACCGCGAAGGCGAGCATGGTGTAAAGGCCGGAGCCGACCCCGCCAAAGACGATCTCGCCCAAAAGTATCAGGGAGAGCGGGATCATGCCGCCCAGAGGGGTGAGGGAGTCGTGCATGGCTGCGACCGCACCGCAGGAGGTGCCCGTGGTCGCGACCTCGAAGAGGTTGCTGCCGGCCAGGCCGAACCGGAGCTCTTTTCCTTCCAGGTTGGCTCCCTGCACGCCGAGCTTGGCCAGGAGCGGATTGCCGCTGACTTCAGCCCACTGCAGCACGCAAAACGACCCGATCAAAAGGAAAAGCATGACCCCGAGGATCGCCCACCCCTGGCGCGGGTTACCGACCATGACGCCGAAGGTGTAGGTGAGGGCGCCCGGGATCAGCAGGATCATGAGAATTTCCATCATGTGGGTGAGCGGAGTCGGGTTTTCGAAGGGGTGGGCCGAGTTGGCGTTGAAGAAGCCGCCGCCGTTGGTCCCCAGTTCCTTGATGATTTCCTGAGAGGCGACCGGTCCCATCGGAATAGTGACCTCCTTCGCAGTGACGCTCTCGGTCACCGGGTTCCCCTTGGCATCCTTGAGTGCGGCTCCTTTGTCGTCCAGTTTCGGTTTGTCGTAGGTTTCCGACTGCACGAGCGGCACCGTCTGGTAGTCGCTGAAGTTCTGGATCACCCCCTGGGAGACCAGGAAAAGCGCGCCGATGACGGAAATGGGGAGCAGGATGTAAAGGGTGCCGCGGGTCATGTCGACCCAGAAGTTCCCGAGCAGGGAGGTCTTGCGGCGCGCGAAGCCGCGGATAAGCGCGATGGCTATCGCCATGCCCGTTGCGGCGGAGACGAAGTTGTGCACCGCGAACCCCGCCATCTGGGTGAAATAGCTGGCGGCCGCCTCGCCGCTGTACGCCTGCCAGTTGGTATTGGTGACGAAGCTGATCGCCGTGTTGAGCGCCAGTTGCCAGGTAAAGGCTGGAAACTTCTGGGGGTTCAGTGGGAGCAGGTTCTGCAGCATCAGCATGGCGAAGAGCGCCACGAAGAGGGCCAGGTTGAAGAGGACCATGGCCCAGGCATAGCGCTGCCATCCCATCTCCTCGTCCTTCTGCACCCCGCAGATCCGGTACAGTAGGTTTTCCAGCGGGACGAGAACCGGCGACAGGAAGGTGCGCTCCCCCTGGTAGACCCGGGTCATGAAGGTGCCCAGCGGCTTGACCAGGGCGATGAGGACGACAAAGAAAAGGATTGTTTCCAGCCATTCGTAGGTGTTCATGATGTGTTCTCCGGTGATTGGATTGACTCTCTCTGGCTTTTGTCAGAGGCGGGCTGCTCTTGGCTCCAGCGATCGATCCGCACTTTCTGTCGACAATCGGGGCTAATGTCTCGGCTTAAAGCGCGTCGTCACCAGGCAGGCGACGGTTCCCTTGAGTGCGATGTAGCCGGGAAGGACGTACCCCTCAACCACTTCACCCTCGAAATAGTAATCGCCCAGCGTGCCGATGACTTTCACCTTGCCGTATGCCTTGGAAATGCCGGATATGTCAGGCGGATATTCCCGGTACACGGTCAGTATGTCGTTCACCTTTATGGCGCCCCTGACCTCCTCCGTGCCGCTGTGAAACAGGTGCACCAGCGCTCCGACCCTCATGATCTCCTGGTCCTTCAGGTAGGACGGTTCCTCCCCGGAGGGTGGGTAGGACACGGCATGCAGCGGTGCCGCGAAAAAAAGCGCCGCAGCCAGGACAAGGAACAGAATGCTTTTCATGGCCAACCCTCCCGTCTTGATGTCGATTGCAGTCATTGCGACTCCCGGAGGTCTGCGCCGACGGTTTGCCTGCTGACACGATGTCGTTCCAACTCCGGCGCTGGTTCGGGAAGAAGGCTGGAGTTCCCAGGTACCTACGGCGACTTTGAAGAACGGTGCTGCACCGGGACGAAAAGGTGGAGGTGCACTGGTCGTGGCGTGAGGCGGGATCGCTCCACGCCCCTGGCACATCGGCAGGTCGTCGGTGAAATCCTCACCGAGGTAGGCGCCTGTTTCGGGGTTGAAAAGGTAGATTTTCATGGTGACACTCCGGTATCCGGACCAAGATGAGCTTCTGAGTATGACTGTATCTCGCTTTGCCTTAAGAGGATGTCAAGATGCAGGTCAATGGCATTAAGAAAACGTAAAGATGCAAAATAACCTTTGAAGATGATTGAAGCCGTCATTAAGCCAGCCAAGCTGGAAGAGGTTAAATCCGCCCTGGGAAAAATGGGGATTGCGGATTTCATGGAGAGCGCGATTTTCTGCCACGGCCGGCAAAAGGGGCAGTCGAGGTTCTATCGCGGTGCGGAGTACGTGACTGATTTTGTGGAAAAAACCGCTGGAAATCATCGCCTCCGATGACACGGTGGGGAGAATTGTCGAGGCAATCGGGAGCGTAGCCAAGACGTAGCGGAGGGAGGATTTCCGGATTTTCGTGTTTTCCTTCCAGGAATCGAGCTAGCAAGGTTGTGCTATCCCTTGCAAAACAGGCCGTACTCCCAGTTGCCTGGAAGCGCGGCCTGTTTTGTCGAGTGCGAAAAAAAGTCTAGTACCCAGTCCAGCTTAAAGCGACGGTACCGATCTGCCTGTTGCTGGTGAACGGTTGTATCGTGAACCGCAACATGGCACCGTTGCGGTTCACGATGAGGCTGTTCACCGGCAACCTACGAAAACAAAAACCGGCCTGATTGGTGGGGCCGAGAGCCTGCTTGATTGCACTTGCTCCAGCTCTCCTCCTCCCGGAGGGGGGAGGTCGGGAGGGGGGAAGGCTCGTGCTGTCCCGAGGCATGGGGCGGCAGTGGCAACCGGCTTTCCTGCCGCCCCGGATCATCAGCACCATGTGCCGCCGGTCAGTTAACCCGCTTAATCTCCCATTCATTCTCAGCCATTTTGAAGACCGGCACCTCTCCTTTTCTGAAGGGGGGCGGAGCGATCGTCGTGGCATGAGAGGCGTCAGCCTCCCCTTCGTGACGCATCGAAAGGTCATCGGAAAAGTCCTCGCCTTGATAGACACCGGTTTCAGGATCAAAAAGATGTATTTTCATTGTGATACCCCGCAGGTACAAAAATTGGTGGGTTCTCTTGCTTGACTTTCACCTTATGCTCACCGGCATAAAGCCAGTATCAAAATGCCGGTCAAAGGCATTAAGAACCCATAAAGATGCTAAAAAGGCTGAGATGTCCGGCGTTTTTTCGAGCCGATGTGGTGGAGAGTGTCATTGAGGTCTGCAAGGAACTGCGGGGGGGGGGTGTCTCAGCTATACTGTCACAGGGGGCGATTGGTACCGTTTGCGGGTGCGCCACGTAATTCCCCATTGTTGATAGTGCAGCAGTTGGCTATCCAGAAGCTGTTTCTTATCGGTGGAGTTTCACTTTTTTCCCAGGCAGCCCTCCTGCGCTTGGACGATTAGCGCTGAAGCGACCCTTCCGCGTTCAGGAATGCCCGGATTCCACTTTGGGCAGCGAAAACCATATGGTAGCGCCCTTTTCAATTTCGCCTTCGGCCCATACTCTGCCGCCATGCCGCGCTATGATGCGCCTGACGAGGGCAAGCCCGACGCCGACCCCTTCGAAATCTTCCTCGCTGTGCAGGCGCTGGAACATGCCGAAAAGTTTGCCGACATACCTCACGTCGAAGCCCACTCCGTTGTCCCTGACATAAATGAGGGTATTCGCGGGCTCGTTAAGCGCACCTATCTCGATTTTCGCCTGGGCGCGGTGCTTGGTAAATTTCACGGCATTCGCCAGGAGGTTCACCATCACCTTGTGCAACAGCGCCGGGTCGCCTACCACCGTGGGGGGAAGGGAAGCGATCTCCCATGCGATCTTCCTCTCGCTGTCTTCCTCGGTTAGTTTCTCCACGATGCCCCGCACCAACGGGTCCAGATCAATTTTCACCTTTCTCAATTCGGTGCGGCCCATTTGAGCAAAGTCCAGCAAGCCGTCAATCAGATTACCCATCTTCTGGGCCGCCCGGGTGATCACCTGCAGGTAGTGCCGGCTGAGGTCGTCCAATGCGGCTAGGTCTCTTTTTTTGAGCAAATCCACAAATCCGATAATGTGGCGTAGCGGGGCGCGCAGGTCATGAGAGATGGAATAACTGTAGGATTCCAGTTCAAGGTTGCTGGCGGAAAGCTCCTCGACTCTTATTTTAAGGGAGGTGTTCAGTTCGGTGATCAAGGCGGTATTTTGCTTTTGCTGCGTGATGTCACGTATGACAGCGAAGGCCCAGGAACCCTCGCTGGTCTCGATGGGGTTCAGCATGATGTCCACGGGAATTTCCCGGCCATCCCTGTGGAGGCCGAAGAGTTCCACGCCGCTTCCCATGCTGCGCACGGTAGGGGATTGGAAATAGCCGCGACGATGCAGCAGATGGCCTTCTCGGAAACGCAGCGGCATCAGGATTTCGATTCGTTTGCCGAACATTTCCTTCCGCTGGTAGCCAAACAACACCTCGGCCTGCTGGTTCACCTGTCTGATCAGGCCATGGTTATCCACCACTACCACTGCTTCCGGGGCGAGTTCGAAGAGCCGCTCGAACATGGTCTGGCTTTCCTGTCGTGCCTCCCCAGCGCGGCGCCGCTCGGTGGCCGCGCAGATCATAGTGCCGAAGCCTACCAGTTCGCCCGATGCGTCATGCAGGGGGGAGATGGTAACCAAGGCCCGGAAGCGGCTGCCATCCTTGCGTTGGCGCCACCCTACCTTCTCCAGTCTGCCAGCCGAGCGGGCAAGCTCCAGTTCCCTTTGAGGGACGCCTGAGCTAACGTCCTCCCTGGTGTGGAAAACTGAGAAATGTACCCCGATGATCTCCGCCGTGCTGTACCCTTGGATGCGCTCCGCACTGCTATTCCAGGATAAAACGTGCCCTTGCTGGTCGAGCATAAAGATGGCGCACTCCTTCATCTGCTCCACCAAGGGGCTGAACCGCTCATCGTTTCTCTGTACTGGCTTCCCCTTTGATGCCGGAACTGCATCCAGACCTGTCGCTGGGGTTGTGGTGTCTTTTTTTGCCATGGGTCTCTACCTATGTGCGTTACTGAGTTCCTGATCTAAGGTGCATGCCAGGAATATCAGCTTAAGGTAAGCATTAGTACTATAAGAGTTTCTATCCGGTTGTGGCAACTGAAATCGATATCTACTTTCTCGCTCTTTGCTCACTAAGGGGCCACTATAGAGGGGCATGTGTCATGGGGGGCACTTGACAGTTGTGGTATGGTTTCAAAATACTCTGGAAAGATGGTTTGAGCTCCTTTAAATCTTTTTCCACGCCGCAGTCAGGCTGGTGCCGCCGCCCTTACCGTATAGTGGACCCCGTTTTCAGGACAATAGTTTAAGATGGTGCCTGCGACAAAAAGGAGCAGGCAATGAGCGAAAGGAAATGCAAAAACTTCACCAGCCAGTATAAGACGAAAGTTGCGCTTGAAGCGATTCGAGGCGTCAAGACGGTGAACGATATTGCCCAGGAATTCGGCGTCCATCCAACCCAGGTCGGCGAATGGAAGCGAGA
>Ga0209123_1002014_pt1 | contig 18307 bp, 9 predicted proteins | sample BarGraIncu00431A_FD_184500 | JGI IMG/M metagenome (GOLD analysis project Ga0209123, IMG submission 184500) | Arctic peat soil microbial communities from Barrow, Alaska, USA - Barrow Graham LP Incubations 004-31A (SPAdes) (version 2) | ecosystem: Environmental > Terrestrial > Soil > Wetlands >... | reverse complement strand
TGAAGGGTGATGACATTGCCCCATTGTACAAATGGCTCACATTAAAAACGTTGAATGGAGTTGTTGACGCAGAAGTACAATGGAATTTCCAAAAATTCATGATTGACGAACAAGGTAAACTGGTTGGTTTTGTGTCTCCAAAGGAATTGCCTAACTCAGAAAAAATTACAAACTGGATAGAAGGAAAGAAGACAAATTAAGGTTGTAAGAGTTACCGGATTTGAAATGTTTTTAGGTTTAAAATGTTGTATAATTAATTCATTTTGAAACCGGGGTTGCAATTTTGCAGCTCCGGTTTTCTTGTTTGAATGATACTGCAAAAATCTTATCCCCGGATATTGCGTTCATGGACTCAGTGATTGATATCTCAGGGATGATTACATTCTTAGAGTCAGTGATTGAAATCTCAGGGTAGATGATTGCATTTATGAAGTCAGTGATTGATATCTCAGGGTTGATGATTACATTCATAGAGTCAGTGATTGACATCACAGGGTCGATGATTGCATTCATGGAGTCAGTGATTGACATCTCAGGGTCGATGATTGCATTCATGGAGTCAGTGATTGAAAATTTGGATTTTCTTATTATAATATCTGACATACACAAATCTATAAAATTTAAAATCTATTTAAACAGCCAATAAGCAGAATAATCTGCAAACATAAAAAGCTTAATTGCATTTAATATGCTCGATTTATCAACTAATCATTTAACTGAATGAAAATAAATATAAAATTATTTGCACATTAATAAATCATTAAATATTTTTGTATTAATAAAAACCAATTAACATTAACTACCAAAAATCAACCACATGACAAATGATCAGATTAGCCGTATTAACATGTTCCATACAACTGTCGTATACAGCAATGAAAATTCAGGTATTATTAACGATCTGCCCGAATATTCGGACAGGCTAACGACTTTGCAAAGTATAATCGTGCAAATTCAGGCTGTCAGTGAGCAGCAAAAAACAGATAAGACTTGGATTACGAAGGAGAAAAACCTTCTACAGGCCGAATTAGTTGACCTGGCTGTCGATACAGCCCGCAAATTGACCACTTATGCGCGGTTTACCAAAGACCGATCGCTGATGGGAGATGTAAATATTACTGAATCAGCATTTAAACATTTTGCTGATAGTGAAGTTAAAGACTATGCGCAGTTAATCTATGACCGGGCACAGCCACTTGTTGAATTACTGGTCAAATATGCAATTACAGAAAATACGCAAACAGCCTTATTAAATGCAATCAATGAATACAATGCCATTTTGGGCGATCCCCGATATGGAATTATAAACAAGTCGCAAGCTACAGATACTCTGGTTGAATTAATTAAAGCCGGGGAAGCTATACTTGCAGATATGGATGCAGCGGTTGAAATCGTTCATAAATCTCAGCCCATTTTTTACAATGGATATCATGCAGCACGCCGGATTATTTCAACAGGGACAGGCAAACTTTCATTGAAGATGAAAGTTTTGGATTCATTGACCGGCGAACCGATAAAAGGGGCTATTGCTTCAATAACCGTGGAAAGTAATTCGAAGAATGTTAATGAGAAGCGGGTCGCGATTGAAAAAAAGATGGCTAAAATGGGTGGCGCTAACATTAAGTCGCTGGCATCGGGAACTTATGTTGTCACCTTCCGGAAAGTTGGTTACACCGATCAGACAGTGGTCATCAATATTAACGACAGTGAGATGACGGTTTTGAATGTAAATCTGGTGAAGAACTGAATAATTAAAAACATACAATAAGTCAAAAAAAGAGATCCAGAAATGAGGTCTCTTTTTTTGACTTATTATTCAATAAATTAACCAACTAGCAATTTAGATTGACTACGAAGAGTTTGGAAGACACATATTGCTAATAAAATCGTAGATTTGGTTTTCATAAATCTAAGCCATGACTAAACATTCTTTATTTAATCGAATAATTATAATCATTTGGGTTATTGTATTATTTCGTCTTTGTTTACCTCCTTATGTTTTATGGGACAATATTTTGGAATTCGGGTCATCTTTTATTGATTTCAAGTTTACCTTTTCTTTTTCTCATTTTCTGAATTTGACAGCGGCTTGTATATTTCTTTATTTCATACGTAATTGGATATATGATCATGACAAAAAAGTGCAATTAAGCGCTATGATGCGCTATTTTAATACATTGAAAGATCATGATTCCTTTTTTGTTAAATTATTTCTTGTCGTATTTCCTTTATCAATCATGATTTTTACATTTTCGGCAATTTACAAATTCACCCAAATACCGGAAATACTCTTTTTAATCATCTTGTTTACAATTATTGGATTTTTCGAATTAAAAAAAGACACTAAAGCCCCAGATAATTTCGAAAAAAATACTTATCTATTTACAGATGATCCGATAAAAAAATATTCACAACTAAATGATTTTCAAAGAACAGAAGTTAATCAACTTAAATCAATATTGGATGCAGGTTTAGATGATTATCTTTCAATAGCGCTTAACGGAAGTTGGGGAAGTGGTAAAACATCAATTCTAAACGGATTAAAGAATTTACTCGAAAATGGTGATCCGGAGTCTGAAAACTTTAAAAGCAACTATGAAGTATTTGAACTTAATCTTTGGCAAGCCAGAACACCTGAAAATGCGATAGATGAATTAGATCGTTTATTTACGGAATTATTCAATAAGGTTTATTTGAATGTATCCTCCAATGACCTCGCTTTTTTCTCCTTATTATCTGGCTCTGAAAATTCATGGTTATCTACCTCTTTAAAAACATTATTAGGTGATACTGATTCAATGCCCACATCCCAAAAGCGGCTTAACGCTAAACTGGAACAGGTATTAAATCGGCTCAAAAAGCAAAAACTTGTAATCCTGATTGATGATCTCGATCGGCTTCCGGAACAATATTTGAACGGGTTTTTGAAGATTATTTGCTATGTTACCGGATTAAAAAATGTTGTGACTATTAGTGGAATAAATAAGGAAAAAATACATTTAAAGTACGACAGAACTAATGATATAACTATTTTGGCAGATGGTGAAAGTCCTTCGGAACATTACAAATGGATTGGTGAAGCAATAAAAGGACAAAAGAAAGATGGTTCAGCTGATGTTAAAAAATCTAATAAAGTAGAATATAAGTTTACTCATTATGAGAATGAATCTTTTCTTTCAAAAATATTCTCAATTCAAATCGAATTGATAAATTCAGATTATCATGTTAAGAGTTATATAAAACTCAATAAAGAACGAATTGAAAATTTTCATTCTGATATTTTGTTTGAAGATAGTGACGAAATCATAGGTAGTATCAATAATTTTATTGAAAGAAATTCACTCCATTTCAAAAATTACAGGGAAATAAAGCTATATCTTAATGAGGTATTTATATATTTAATTGGCTTTGGAGGAGATAGAGATAGACAGATAAAGATTAAAATTTCAGATTATGTTGAAATAAATTCCATTTTGGCTTTATCTTGGGCTAAGATTGTTTATCCCGATTTTTTTAAAAAGATTTTTGACTATGTTATTTTGTTTAAATATCAGGAACAAGGGACTTACAATGATATCAAGATATCTGATTATAATATCAAAAGATTTCTGGAAAACCAATTTCAGTATTTTGATGAAGGAAGGAAAGAGTATGTACCAAATAAGGCTCTTAATCAAATACGATTGATATTTAATGATCATCTCTATGTGTACAATAAAATTTCAGGTGACACAAGCATTAATAATCAGGATGCAGCAATTAAATATTTCTATCCGGTTATAGAACCTTATGAATTTAACACATTTGAATTTTCTAAAACTTATGATGACAAACCTGACGTTAAACAAATTGCCGAATTTTTAAAACGGAAATGGGAAATGGATCCCAAGAACGTGTTTATTGATTTTGTCAGACGAATAAAATTGCGAAAATTCGAAATCTATGAACGATTGAATACTGCTTTAGCCTTAGTGAGTTTTCCTATACCTAATTTTCAGCCAAATCGCAGCAATAGAGATGAAAGATACTGGGGGGAGATTTTATCATTATTAGGCAACCGTCATGGTTTGGAAGATAATTCCAAATTATTCATTGACATTCAAACTGAAGATAAAACAATAATTCATAAGATGTTTGATTTATGGGAATCTAAATACTATTGTCTTGGAATAAGTACAGAAATGGAGTTGACGAATATCATTCAGAATGAAAATCTATTCTATAAATTTTTTAATCAATCCGCTTTTCAGAATCAAAACAATGAAATACGGCAGACTTATTACGAGTTACTATTTAAAGAAATTGGTCTATATTCTTTCAAATCAGACAATAGTAAGGTAGCATGTCTTATTTATGTTTACAAATTAACTATAGCTTATTGGGAAGACAACATTAAAGATCAAGTTGCGAGAGTTAAAATATTAGATGGTTTAGACCTAGTCTTTCTTAATGGATTCTTTTCACTACTTCAAGAAAAAGAACCGAACCCAGTATATTTATTTAATGACTTTTCTCTTGTTTATCAATGCATTAGATTGAAGCATGATCAAATTCTTTTTAAACCTGACAACTTAAAAAAATTGATTCATCTATTTGAAAATCATTACATGGACTTTAATGTATTTATACAAAGAATAAGATTAGATAGAAGTGATGGATGCCTTTTATCAAATGACCAAGCTGAAATTGCTCGTAAAAGATTGTTGGCTTATATTAAATCTGAATCAGATTATTTTGGGAAAGGGTATGAAGAGACGATTGAAAAGTTTTTCAAACCAAAAGTCACCGCTAATGAGATTGATGAGAGCAGATTATCTGCAGTTTAATGAGCTATGAAATTTTCGAAAATAATTGTACCTTGCATCAAACTATTTCATCAATAAAAACCGAAGACTATGCGACTTATAGGAAATGTAATCTGGCTGATCTGTGGAGGGTTTTTTACTTGTCTTGGTTATCTGTGGGGCGGCTTCTTACTATGCCTGACTATTATCGGAATTCCATGGGGATTACAAGCACTTAAAATTGGTATTGCTCACCTGGCACCATTTGGGCGCGAAGTTGTACCTACCGGCGGATCAATTCCCGTGATCTCATTTATACTTAATCTGATATGGATGTTATTTGCCGGAATCTGGATTGCACTTATGGAACTTGTTTTTGGATTGTTGCTCTGCATTACAATTATAGGAATTCCATTTGGATTGCAACATTTCAAGTTAATGCGACTTGCATTTTATCCTTTTGGCTATGATTTAAGATAGAGGTAAGCGCGTTAGAGAAGTGTAATTAGTTAAAAATGAAACAATCTACAGTATAGTATCGAATTCATTCTTCATTAAAAGCTATTTTGAACATTCAGCCATCCAAAACCTTCAAATTTCCGGGTATTCTTGTTAGCAATATTCTCTATTTACTCTTTTATAGCCGATAGCTCAACCGGAAGGGATAAGGAAAAAGTACTGCCCTGCTCTGGTTCTGAAACCACTTTCAGTTCACCCTTTAATATCTCGGTAATCTTTTTCGCAATAGCCAACCCTACACCTATTCCACCATAACCTCTTGTATAAGAGTCGTCACCCTGCCTGAAGAAGTCGAAAATAATGCTTTGTTTATCCTTTGGTATTCCAATGCCGGTATCTTTAATATAAAACACCAAATTCGTTTCGTTTTCAACTTTATAACCGAACTCGATTGTTCCCTTATGTGTGAATTTTATCGCATTTTTGAAAAGATTAGTAAGCACCTGATTGATTTTACTCCTGTCAGCAGTTACATAGCACGAAAGCCAATGGGTATCGGGACGGAAAACCAGCTGGATTTGTTCTTGTTTGGCTGATGTCCGCAGTATATTGTCGAATGAGGCCTTGTTTTCCATGAAATGATCCATCAGACTGAATGTCTGGTTGCGAAGTTTGATATTTGCCTGCTCGACCAACGCCAGGTCGAAAACACCCTCAATGATTGATAGCAAACTTTGTCCGCTGATTTGAATACTTGATGCGAAATTGGCATCGTCTTCCGGAGCAACACCAGACATGATCAATTCGCTAAACCCAAGAATATGATTAAGCGGAGTGCGCAACTCGTGGTTCATTGTGGCAAGAAATGCCGATTTCAGGCGGTTACTCTCCTCTGCTGTCTCTTTAGCGGCAATCAGATCATCAAGCATTTTTTTCTTTTCAGAAATATCATCCATGATCAGAATATAATTGATGATCTCACCGTGGCTATCCATAAGTGAGGATATCGCCACATTTTCCCAATAAGTTGATTGGTCTTTCCTCCGGTTTTGAAATTCGCCCTTCCAGATCTTTCCAACCTTTAACGTGTCCCACATGGCATTAAAATCAGCGAGAGGAATGTGCCCCTGGTTAAAAATTCTTGGCGGTTTATTAATCACCTCTTCCATCGAATATTGAGTAAGAGATGTAAAAGACGTATTTACAAATTCAATGTTTCCAAAGGCATCGGTTATAATGGTTGAAGCCGGATTTTGTTCAACTGCCTGAGAAAGAATTCTAAGTTTGTTTTCGGCATTCTTTCGGTCAGTTACATCTCTTATAATACCTTCGTGGTAAAGGGTATTGCCTTTTTCATCCAGTGTATACCAACCATTGTCCTCAACCCAGACTTCTGATCCGTCCTTTCTTTTCATTTTATAAACATCGAAACTGTCATCCTTTTCATCCGAAACTAACCGAATACGTTCATTTTCTTCAAAATACAGTTGTTGTTTTATATCTATGGCCATTAAATCTTCTTTACTGTCATAACCCAACATCGCCACCATGGCGGGGTTTACCGAAACAAACTTTCCGGCATGCGTGCTTTTGTAAACGCCATCCGGCATCTTCTCTATAAGATTACGGTAGAGTTTTTCACTCTCTTTTAATGCTTCATCTGTCAGTTTTCGTTCGGTTATATCATATCCGATTCCAACCAGTCCCTTTACTTTCCGGCTGTCATCATAATACGGGAACTTGGAAGTTAACCTCCAGTGCTGTATCCCATTCGAATCGAAGAAATCGCTCTCGCGGTTGATTAATGGAATTCCGGTTTCAATTACTTCCAAATCCTCGTTATAACCTCTTTCCCCTTCGACTTTAGAAAATAATTCGATATCGGTTTTGCCAATTACATCAGATTCCAGGGTATAACCCATATGAAATAGATCGGCCTTGTTGGATACTATCTTACGACCTTGTGAATCCTTGACATAAATGGTAGCCGGTAAATTATCGATCAGTGTCCGAAGTAATGCACGATCATGAAGGATTGCATCTTCAGCTAAATGCCGGGCAGTAACATCAACATAAGAAGCCAGAAGATGCTGAATTGATCCGTCGGGATTACGCTCACATACAACAGAAAGTGTGACGTATAGTACCGATCCGTCTTTACGTATAAACCGTTTGTCAAGTTCATACCGGTCGGTTTTCCCCTCCGACATCTCAGAAAAAAGTTTCATATTCTTTTCTATATCATCGGGATGAGTTAAATCTACCCACGACAACCGGCTTAATTCATCTTTTGAATAGCCTAACATTTCACACAGACTTTGATTAACCTCAAGCCATATTTTATCTGGTGAGGTCACGCTCATTCCGACCGAACAGTTTTGGAAATAATTCTGAAATGCCATTTTGCTTTGCAACAGCGCTGACTCAGCATCTCGACGCTCAAGTTCTCCTGCCGCTCTGATGGATACGAGATTAAGAACGGCTTCAGCCAACTGCTGATTATTCAGGGATTGGCGACTCATCATCGCGATCAGACCGATTGGCTTCCCCTCGGAACTCCAAAGTGTAGATCCAAGATATCCCTCAGCTTCAATATCTTGTAGTGTAGGAACAGATGGGAAGAGGTTGCGAAGATTTCGCTCTATGCAACAAATTGTTTTTCCTATGACAAAACCACTTGGAGTATCTTTGAGCGTATAAGTAACGTTTTCGAGAAACTTTCCATCTGAATAAACAACCAGCGATTGTGCTGCAAGATTATCATTTATGAGCCGATCGATACATACATAATTCATATCCAATGTCCTGGCTAAATAACTTGCTAACGACTGAAAGAAATCTTCACCCGAATTTGTCCATTCGGCACGCATTAGAAATTGCTGAGTATCTTCTATTTTCTTCTCTTGGGTAATATCTCTTATCACACCAATCATTGCATATGGAAGATTTTGAGAATCAGAAACCACCGATGTTTTAACTTCGATCGGGAACTGCTTTCCATCTTTACCAACAGCCATATATTTAGAACTATAAGATTTAATGCCGCTTAATCGTAGTTTCGCATTTTCGACCGCTTTTGCAACATCGCAGGGAGCAACAAAGTCAATAAAATTATTGTGATGCGTTTTAAGGTCCTCTTCATTCTGATATCCAAAAATCCGGCATGCCCTTTTATTAACCGAAATTAAAGTTCCATCCAGTTCAACCATTGCAATTCCGTCAGAAGAGGTTCCAACCAGCGTACGGTAGAGTGTTTCACTTCGGCGAATCCTCTCCTCTGCTTTTTTATGTTGTTCCAATTCCTTTTCCAGCGCCTCTGTACGCTGACGTACAAGCTCTTCAAGTCGCAGATTCTCATCGCAACTTGAATCTTCTGCAGCTTTAAGCCGAAGCATTGCACAAATCTGAGCTTTCAGTTCAGATTCATCAACCGGTTTTGTCAGAAATGCATCGGCACCACATTCGAGGGCTTTTATCTTGCATTCCTTGTTGGCTTTTTCAGCAGTAATCATCACAACCGGAATATTTTTAAGCAATGGATCCGATTTCAACCTCTGACAAACTTCATAGCCGTCCATACCTGGCATCAGAATATCAAGCAATATTACATCCGGCAATTCTAGGCGAGATAACGCTAATCCTTCGCGCCCCGAGGAGGAGCTGACAAATTTGATCATCGGGAAAGCCTCTGACATTAAAGCTTTAAAGATTAATTGATTATCTTTATTGTCATCAATTACTAATATCTTTTTATTTCTTTTTCCCATGTTCAAAAACCCCAACTGATTTGCTTTAATAGTACAATGCAATAAAGGTCATCATACCACAATAATTATAAAAAAAGGTAAGCGATTATTTTCCCAAAAATAGGATTTTTTCCTAATAATTAAAGATTTAAAGTACGTTTATGTTCATTTGAATATTAATAGGATTTCGGAACCCGGCATAAAACATTTGCGGCAATTTAAAGTGGATCGTTTACATCAGCCAGTTCGACCGGAACGGTCAGATAAAATGCACTCCCTCTTTCTGGTTCAGAAATCACCAAAAGTTCACCTTTAAGAATCGTTGTAATTTTCTGTGCGATTGCCAATCCTATCCCAATGCCTCCGTAAACGCGGGTTCTTGAGTCATCGCCTTGACGGAAGAATTCAAAAATCACTGCCTGCTTCTCCTTCGGTATCCCTATTCCCGAATCCTTAATATAAAAGGTAAGTTTTCCGGGCTGGTTACTCTGATATCCAAATTCAATTGTTCCAAAATTGGTAAATTTAACCGCATTTTTGAAAAGGTTAATAAGCACCTGGTTCACTTTACTTCGGTCAACGGTAAGATACATGGCTAAAAGGTGAGTATCAGGTTTAAATACCAATTGAATCTGTTCGGCTTTACCTGAACTTTGAAGAATATTATCAAATGACGATTTGTTCTCCATGAATTGGTCCATCAGGCGGAAAGTTTGCAACCTCAGTTTAACGTTGGTTTGTTCCGCAAGGGCAAGATCAAATACATCCTCGACAATTGCAAGAAGATTTTTACCGCTCGCATAAATGCTTGAAGCAAAGCTTTGATTATCTTCAGGCATCACTCCCGACAAGATCAACTCACTGAATCCCAGGATATGGTTGAGCGGAGTTCTAAGTTCATGATTCATCGTAGCGAGAAAGGCAGACTTCAACCGGTCACTTTCTTCGGCTTTTGCGAGTGCTGCCTTTATTTCGCCTTCTGCTCGTTTACGCTGAACAAAGAGACTGATCTGGTGCGAAATGAACTCGAGCATTTCTACGTCTTTCACTGTATAAGCATTTGGGTTATCGTAGCTTTGAACTACAAATGCGCCAATGAATTTCTCATCTTCGTGTAAAGGTACTCCAAGCCATAATTTAGCTGGCGTCCCAATCATCTCTATTTCACCGCTGTCCACAAGTTTTGAAATATCCTCGGCAGTTACCAGCATGGCCTTTTTTTGTTTGATTAAATAACCTGTCATTGATTTTTCGGCAGGCCACGAATCAAGGTTATCCATTTGATCAACTGCATGAGGGGTATGGAACATCCCACTTGCCTCATCATAAAATGCCACGTAGAAATTATTCGTATCAAGCAAAGCTCCCAATTGATTTCTGATAATTTCAACCAATTCTCCAAGGTTCTGGGTAGTAAGTACAGCCGTTGAAATATCATACAATACTTTCTGTATCTGCTCTGCACGTTTTCGATCGGTAATATCAGCAATAAATCCTTCGAGATAAATCAATTCATTACTGTCGTTAAAAATCCCTCTGCCCCGTTCCCATACCCACCTGATTTCTCCATTTTTACATATAATCGGATACTCTTCTTCCAATGGAGCTTTAAGTTTATGTAAAACCTGCCATTGCTTCCAGAGATAGCTCCGGTAATCGGGATGTATGATATCGTTATAGGTTAGTTTTTTGAACTTCAGGATGTCATCGACGGAATAACCTGTAATTGAATTGAATCCATCGCTCAGATAATCCATGGTCCAATTTTTGTCATTTTTGCACCTGTAAACAAAACCAGGCAGATTACTGATCAGATTCGAGAGGGTTCGTTCGCTCCTCAGAAGTTTGCCTTCTGTATGCTTGCGATCCGAAATATCAACCATTGTTCCGCGTACTCCAACTGTTACGCCATCTTTTTTTACTGCTGACGAAGATATTAACACAGGGAAATAGGTATCTTTTTTTCTTTTAGCGTTGTATTCACCGGTTGTATAGGTATCCTTTGTAATAATCAGCTTAAACCGCTCAGTAAGTCTTTGATGCTCATATTCAGGAACGAAATTAAAGATATTTAACCCGGTTGCCACCTCCTCTTCCGTATATCCAAACCATTTTAAAGTAGTTTCATTTACAAAAGTTATATTCCCCGACAAATCTGTTTCATAAACACATACAGGTAACGAATTGGCAAGTTCGCGATATCTTCGCTCGCTGCTGATCAGTTTTACATCAGCATTCTTACGATCCGTAATATCTCTGAAAACACCTTGAACCACATGCCTGTCATTCACTTTAAATGAACTTGCAAGAATCTCAACCGGAATTTCTGATCCATCGGAATTCAGAACAACGCTTTCGGCCATGTAAAAATTTTCTATTTCATCAACGTTGTTAACAAGCTTATTAAAGTTATCAGAAATTCTTGTCTGTAAATGCTCCGAATGTAACTGAGAATGATTCATTCCAATTATTTCAGCCTTTTTCTTTCCGGTTAACCGGCTCGCGGCCATGTTCGCGTCGACAATCAGGCCTGTTTTAGAATCGGCAAGGAATATTGCATCCGGGGAACCTTCGAAAAGTGTATGATAGTTCTCTTCACTTTTTAACAAGGCAGCCTCTGTCTTCCGCCGCTCAGTTACATCCTGAATCACGCCAAAAACGATCTGATCATTTGAATCATATTCGGCTATGGATTCGATATCTATTATTTGACCTGAATCGTGATTCCTGATTTTAAAATCAATATCGTATGGTGTTCCATTCTCAACCAATTGTTGAAGTGCATTATCAAGCAATGCCCGGTATTCAGGCAGCGGAATCTCTTTAATGTCTTCAAGATTCCACTGATCTGATGCAATGCCATATATCTTTTGAGCACCTTCGGATCCGAAGATCAAGCCTGTTTTGAAGTGCAATTCCCAATTACCCGATTTTGAGACAGTCTCTCCTCTGATTAACCGGGCTTTACTCTTTTGTAACAACTCTTCTGCTTTTTTCCGCAGGGTAACATCGGTGACAATTGTCGCAAACTGTCCTTTTTTAGGACAATAGGCAACTACCTCGAAATGTCTGCCAAGCGCTTTTACATAGTCGTCAAAACGAACAGGTATAGATGTAAGTGCAACCTTGCTGTATGATTCGATCCAGGAAACATTAATTCCGGGAAAAGCTTCTTTCAATGTCCTGCCGATCAAGCCATTTGAAGCCATTCCTGTAACCCGCTCAAATGCAGGGTTTATTGTAATAAATCTGTAATCGAACGGCTCCCCGGCAGTGTCGTATATGATCTCATAAAGTGCAAAACCCTCCATCATTTCCGAAAATAGGGTGCGATAACGAAATTCGCTCTCGGCTAATGCTTTTTCGGTTTCCAACTTTGCCTCTGAAGCAAGTCTCTTCTCTCTTTTGATTTTTGCCTCCTTCAATTCGCGCTCAACAGAAGGTATTAACCTTACCAGATTGTCCTTTATTAAAAAATCGTGCGCGCCTGCTTTTATCGAAGCAACAATTACTTCCTCCGATTGAAAATTGGTTATAATGATAAAAGGGATATCTGCCGACAACTCCTGGCAGATAGCCAATGCATCTATAGCATTAAAATGTTTTAATTGATAGTCTGAGAATACCAGATCCCATGCTTGTTTCAGAAACGCAGTCCTCATCATATCAGCGGTTTCCACACGATTGTAATCGACAGTATAACCAGCCATTTCAAGTTGGCAGATGATCAGTTCCACATTGCTTTCCGAATCCTCAACAAATAATATATGAAGCATTAAACCCATTCTATTCCAAAATTATCAGTTAGGTAAGATTTTAATAATCATTTACCCGCGTAAAAGTAATCTTAAACTCAATATTTTAGTTTCTCACCTAATCTTTCGAGTAACTGGTTGATTTCACCCTTCAATGCAATCATTTTGCGTTCACGTGTAATCGCCAGTTCGTAATAAATTTCGAGTTCGCTTAATTTTCGTTTCAATGCATTTTCAATCCTTTTACGTTCGGTAATATCCCTGAAAAATGACTGAAAAGTACCGTCAGGCATCATCCGTGAGTTCATCTCAACGATGATCAGTTTCTCATCTTTACAGATAAGATTCCGTTCGGCTTTTATGATTTTCCCATTTCTTAACTGGTCGTATTTAAGTGGCTTTTCATCCAGCATTTCCGCTGAAAAAAGATCCTTCATATTCATTTTCAATAATTCCTCTCTCGAATATCCGGTTTGTTCGATTGCAACAGAATTAACGATGATTAAATTCCCATTTTTATCTCCCTGGAAAAATGCATCAGAGGCAAACTCAAGCAACATCCGGTATTTTTCCTCATTCTGCCGGATAGTCTCTTCTGCCTCCTTTTTGTCTGTAATGTCAGCAACAACTCCTAAAAACTCGTTTCGTGAATCATTTTCAAGATGAACCGAACGATCCATAAACCAATGATATTGATCATCCTTGCACTTCCAGCGATACTCAAGAATCATTTCGCCTATCTTCGGAAAATTTCTAAATGCATTTAAAACCCTCTCCTTGTCTTCAGGATGAAGATGTTTACGCCAAAAATCATTTTCGGAGAGATACTCCTCTTTTAAATATCCGGTGATTTTCTGAATATCTCCGCTAATCCAGGTCGTATCAAGATCAGGATTCACCGGAGAGGAATAGATGGCAACAGGCAATGATTCAAGAATAAATCGTTGTCGTTCTTCGCTTCTTTTTAGCGCTTCTTCGGCAAGCCTTTGTTCTGTAATATCGAATGTAATACCTGTCCACCGGATACTTCCGTCTTCGAGCTTTCGCGGACATGATTCAAAACGCACCCATTTTATCCGGTCACCAATTAATAATCGTGCATCATAGATATAAGGTTTAAGAGACTTTTGAGCCATTTCATTTGATCTGACAAATCCTTGTATATCTTCAGGATGAATTCTTCCAAAAAAAGCCGGAATCCCATCGAATGAAAATTCAGCTGGATCAACCTCCAGAATCTCACAAAAACGACTGCTAACAAATTCAACGGTAGTCGATCCAACTATCGATGTACCACTTTCCTGCTGTTGAACCAAAATACGATAAATACCGGCCGTCTGATTAGAAACCAGATCAGCATACAACTTCTGACTCTCGATAAGCGCAGCATCTGACGCTTTAAACTCCCTGATATCAGTTGCAGCAATAAGACGTTCTTCAAGATGCTCAATCTTTAACTTCAGGTCTGACTGGAGCTTCTCAAGCTCATTCAGAAGTTCCAGCGTTTCAACTTCAGAAAAAGGAGAACCACCTTTTGATGTTTTCTCATTCATTAACGCTTCGGCTTTTTGACGAAGGACTGCCAGGGGTTCCGTTTTTTCAGTTTTCATTGCTTTCAACAGTTTTATAAGGAAAAGTAAGTTTGAACCGGCTTCCTTTGCCCGGCTGACTTTCGACTGTTATAATTCCACCATGTTTTTCGACGAATTCCTTGCATAAAATCAAACCAAGTCCGGTTCCTCTTTCATTTTCGGTTCCGCGGGTTGAAAATGCAATGTCGACTTTGAATAGTTTACCAATATCCTCTGCCCTGATTCCGCTGCCATTGTCAGCAACGACAATTTCAACCCATGAATCGGCATTTGTAGCTTCGATACTGACTGTCCCATTTGCATTTGTAAATTTCACAGCGTTGGAAATCAGATTCCTCAAAATTGTTTTCAACATTTCGGTATCTGCATCAACAGTCATTTGAGTTGGAACCTGATTCACAAGCACGATTTTTTTACGCTCAGCAGGATAAGCAAACAAAATAATGACTTCGTCGACCACTTTGTGCAACACATTTCGTACCGGGTTAAATGCCATCTTACCTTCCTGCATGCGCGCCCATTTAAGCAGATTATCAAGCAGCCGAAGAGTCTGAAGGGCCGAAGCGTTGATCATTCTTGCATAATCAACAATGGTAGAAATATCGAGATTCTTTGCATCCTCAGTTAAAATTTCACTCAATCCAATAATACCGTTAAAGGGGCCTTTAAGATCGTGAGCAATAATCGAAAAGAACCGATCTTTCGTGGCGTTAAGATCTTTTAATTTCGCTTCACTTGCTTTAAGCGCCTCGATATAATGCTTTCGGTTATCTTCATTTCCGATAGCCGAAGCAATTATTCCGATGATTTTCTGATCTTCGGCACTTATCTCACAAGCATGATTGTAAATCACACAAAGTGAGCCAACTGGTATTCCTTCACGCCTTACTACATGGGCACAATAAGTCTGAAGACCATAAGCGAGGACATTTGGATCTGTATTGGCATAACTTGTCCCCGGAAGATCGGAGATGGTTATTGTTTTGTCACTATTATCCAGGATCACATCGTAACCAAGATAACCATCCGGCGAAATTCTCTCCGGGTATCCTTCAGGTAACTGCCATTTTCCGGCAGTAAAAAAACAGCCGTTTTCGAGCCGGTTATATTGTGCAAAAGTAGCATTCAAAAGTGCTCCGCTCAATGCCGTAAGCCGGTTGATGTTTAGATCATAATCAGTTCCCAGCGACGAAAGACAATCATTCAACCTCATCAACCTGTGGCTGTTTTTTTTGAGCTGCTCCTCCACCTGCTTTTGCCGGGTAATATCAACAATAACACCTGTCCAGCGGATGCTTCCATCGTCAAGTTTACGCGGATTGGAATCGAATCTTACCCATTTTGTGGTATTATTATTAATAATACGTCCTTCCCAGGTAAAAGGGGTGAAATTCTGGTTAGCTTCTTCATTTGCAATGATAAAATCCTGACGATCATCAGGATGAATCGAATCAAAAACGATCGAGGAGGGTATCTGATCTATATCAGAATTCTTAATTCCAATGATATCACAAAAACGGTCGCTTACAAATTCAAGCATTAAAACATTCCAGATCGGCTGATCTGGATTATGTTTTATACTCAGAATGCGGTAAACCCCGGCAACCTGATTCAAAACAAGATCAGCATACAAACCCTCACTTTTACGCAGCGCCTCTTCAGCATTCCACCGAACGGTATCATCATGAATATTTACTACTATGCCATGAATGCCCGGCTCATTAAGCAGATTATTAGCAATACATTCGAGTCGAAGCCAACGGCCATTGGAATGCTGGTTTCGCAAAATAAATTTAACTGGGATACCCGGGTTGGAAAGGATCTTTTCGAAAGTTCCTTTGTAGATGGCATAGTCACCGGGATGAATAAATTCGATGCTTTCACTCCCAATGCGATGAAGATCATCTCGTCCCATTATTTTAGCATATGCAGGACTCAGATATTTTACGATACCTGCAGAATCAAGAAGAACAATCGCATCTGCGCCGTTCTCAATCAGTTTACGGAATCTTTTTTCGGAGCGAACAGGATCACTTATCCGTTTGCCAATAGTCGATTTCTTTTTTACTGGCTGAATATTTGTGCTGTCAGTTTGTTTTACATTCAATTCAGACATCTTTTCAAAAGATGATTCCTTCTTTTCATTTAATTCGTCGTGCGGTGAATAACTCATTTTATCCTTTATTACCTCTCATCTTGTAAATTAAAAAAACAGAAACTGATCTGTCCCGAAATGAGCAATTCAAATGTAAATCAAACCTTTACATTAAAAATACTATTGCGAATCCTCAGCAGACAAAAAAAAGTTTAAATACCTTAAAACAATTATTTTTGACTGTTTGGTTAGCTGATCTGAATATAAATGGCCCAAAGCAAAGACTTTCAGCGAATCGCTAAAAGTAGATGATCAGGAAATACTATCCAAGTATTTCCAACTTTAATTATTTAAATATTTCTGATAAAGTTCAACAAACTGGCCGGCCTGAAAACCATCTGCCAAAGCATGATGCGCATGAATGGCAACAGGCATTAACAATTGGTCACCCTGCCTGAACGTTTTGCCAAAGGAAATTTTCGGAATGCTGTCCTTGAATGCCGAATGGCTCGCATGACTAAGCGACGTAAAACTGATCCAGGGAACGGCCGAATAATGGATCACATTTTGTCCTGCAATGCCAATTTCCAATCCCTTGCCTGCTCTTACGCGGGCAATTTCGGCCTGGCAAGCTGCTGAAATTCAATAAAATCTTCTTTAAAAACCATTAGGGAGAATCCAAACGAACCATCGGGCCGGTCAACCGTTGCGGAGGCATCAATCCGGTCGTATCTGACAGGAAGATCATCTTCAATCCGCAACTTGAAAGCATCCACCTGGTTAACCGCACATAGCGACTGATAGAGATAATACAGATAAAATGAATTGTTTTCATCTTTCGCCCTTTGGTAGGCAATGGTGCAATCGACATTATAAGTAAGCCCCCAGAAAGGGTCGCTGAACTTCGAAAAGAATTCGAAATGCTCTTTCCGTTCCCAGTTTTCGAGATCAATAAGGTGCTTCATAAAGATGATAATAATACTTGGCTGATATTACACCAAAAATAGCTTTATTAATCCCAATTTAACACACTTAACGGAACAATACCAAAATCTCCCAGGGTGCAAATTTCCTGTTTCGAAACAATGCCGATGCATTGAACCACGAAGCCGAAGTTCGGAACTACGAAGCCGATGCTTTGAACCACGAAGCCGAAGTTCGGAACTACGAAGCCGATGCTTTGAACCACGAAGCCGATGTTCAGAACTACGAGACCGATGCTTTGAACCACGAAGCCGATGTTCAGAACCGCGAGGCCGATGCTTTGAACCACGAAGCCGATGTCCGGAACTACGAAGCCGATGCTTTGAACCACGAAGCCGATGTTCAGAACTACGAGACCGATGCTTTTGAACTCCGAAACCGAAGTTCGGAACTACGAAGCCGATGCTTTGAACCACGAAGCCGATGTTCAGAACTACGAGACCGATGCTTTTGAACTCCAAAACCGAAGTTCGGAACTTCGAAGCCGATGCTTTGAACTCCGAAACCGAGGTTCTGAACTCCGAAACCGAAGTTCGGAACTTCGAAGCCGATGCTTTGAACTTCGAAGCCGATGCTTTGAACTCCGAATCGTCACGGATAAGCTAAGCAGAAATTGGCCATCAAAGTGTGTTTGTGAAAACGGAACAGAACCTTAAATACACACGGTCACTCCTGCTGATATCTCAGAATAAATCATAATGGTAATTTTAAACCAGTCAAACTTCAAACGAAAGAGATACCTCCATTCAGCGATTCATGCCAATGATATTCACTGTTAAGCAAAACTTCCTTACTTTTACGCTGTATATTTAAGCGTCGAAACAAATATGTCAACTCGTATTCTTGAAGAAATTACCCCTTTTATCGTGATGGAAGTGCTTGAAAAAGCGCA
>Ga0209123_1002013_pt1 | contig 18308 bp, 11 predicted proteins | sample BarGraIncu00431A_FD_184500 | JGI IMG/M metagenome (GOLD analysis project Ga0209123, IMG submission 184500) | Arctic peat soil microbial communities from Barrow, Alaska, USA - Barrow Graham LP Incubations 004-31A (SPAdes) (version 2) | ecosystem: Environmental > Terrestrial > Soil > Wetlands >... | reverse complement strand
GTGAAAAATCGTAAAGAGTCGTTGCGGTTGTTGCTTTGTCTATGGCTAACCGTAGTTCCTCGTTCTGCATTTCAAGTTCTATCTGATGAACCTCCAATTCGTGGATGCATTTCAGATGATCGGATACATTGTGACAACGCTCCATGTTTTCATTCAGATTAGCTACTTTTTCAGTCCGATAGCTATCGGACTGTTTCTTTTTAAAATGCGCCTCTGCTTTTTGTCGAAGTAAAGTGATGTCGGGTGAAAATATCTTTTCCATATTAATTGTCTGGCTTTGGCTCCTAAGTTAGTAATTCTGAATTGCTTTTCACTTTATTTTGATTATATTCACCTCAAATTAATTATATTTGATTTGATGATTTGATCAATTTGCATTTCATCCCGAGTACTCGGGATCATTTTTACTGGTGGGCAATGTGAAATAAAACACTGATCCTTTGCCTGATTCAGACTCCAGCCATATTTTACCACCCATTAATTCGACAAGATTTTTGGTAATCGCTAATCCAAGTCCATTTCCATCGTAATTGCGCGTCTTTTCAGTTTCCACCTGCCTGAAGCGATCAAATATCTTGGAATGATATTCTGTCGGAATTCCAATTCCGGTATCCTTTACGTAAAACTCAACCAATTCACCAAAGGGCTGGTATCCAATTTCTATATGACCCTTGATGGTAAACTTCAATGCATTGCTAATTAGGTTATTGAATATTTGGTTGAGCCTGTCTATGTCTGCAAAAATGATTGTTTCCTCTTCTATTTCAGGGCAGGTTAGTTTAAGCTCAAGCTTTATTGTTTCTGCATGAATAGAAAATTGTTCCATTACACTTAAAATAAATTTCCAGGCATTAATCTGTGTAGTATTAATTTTTATTTCACCAGATTCTAACTTCGAAATGTCCATAATATCACTGATAATGGTTAAAAGGTGATTTCCATTGGCGATGATTATCTTGATGAATTCATTCCTCTGTTCATCATCAAAATTAGAATCAGCCAGTAATTTAGAAAATCCGATAATGCTATTTAATGGCGTTCGAACTTCATGTGACATATTGGCCAAAAAGGATGATTTTAATCGATCGCTTTCTTCAGCTTTCTCTTTGGCTGCAATTAATTCTTTTTCAGCTAGTTTACGCTCTGTAATGTCAACCCCTGTACCTACAAAATGGGTAATGGTTTTATTTTGATCAAAGATAGGAGAAATGGTTTTTTCTACAAAGTACAATTCACCATTTTTCTTTTTATTGACAATTTCTTGTCTGTATACTTTGCCAGATAAAATTGTTTTCCACATCTCAACATAGTATTTCTGATCCTTTGTACCGGACTTCAATATTCTGGGAGTTTTCCCCAGAGCTTCTTTTAAAGAATATCCGGATAAAACTTCAAAAGCATGATTCACGTATTCTATGTTACCATTTCGATCAGTTATGATGATTGTGTTAATGGTTTGTTCAATAGCCCTGGATAGTTTTAACAGCGATTCATCTGCCCGTTTGCGTTCTGTTATATCGGTAGCAACGCCAATCAGTCCTAAAGCCTTGTTATCCTTATCCTTAATGGTTGAAGTTGAAAGGAATACCGGGAATTCACTACCATCTTTTTTCTTATTTAATAATTCACCTTGCCATTCTCCCTTCATTGTGGCCTTTGAAATTTCATGATCTAATGCCTGCCAATTCTTTTTAAAACGAATTATACCTATCTGTTTTCCAATCAGTTCATTCATATCATATCCATAAGTTCTTGAAAATGATTCGTTGATGAAAATAATTTTATCATCCAGATCACTGATGCTGACACATTCATTGATGCTTTTTAATGCGTGTGCAAGCATGGTAATTTCTTTTTCAGCTTGCTTACGCTCGGTGATATCTATTGTCTGAGTAATAAAATATTGTGGTTCATGATTGGCGTTCCAGATTAATGAAGTAGAGAGGTAAGTCCAAATAATCCTGTTATCTTTTCTTATATATCTTTTCTCAAATGAAGCATGATCAATCTCTCCATTTAATAATCTTTTTAATTGAGTTAAACCGATTGAACGATCATCAGGATGAGTGATATCAGTAAAAGTTAAATTCCTTAGCTCTTCTTCATCATAACCTATCATTTCTTTAAACGCACTATTAATTCTCTGGAATTTACCATCAATTCCAACAATGCAAATGCCTGAAGCCGCATATTCAAATGAATGCCGGAAGCGCTCTTCGCTTTCCTGTAATGATTTTTCAGCCTGCTTGTTTTTGGTAATGTCCTTCCCTAAGACTAGACGTGCATTCCTGCCATTAAATAATACTGAATGTGAGGTAATTTCAAACAATATAATTTTACCATTTTTCCTGATATGCCGAAATTCTCCGGATTGATTAAACGATGGCAGTCTTTGTTCAATAACATTCAAGAGTGCGTTGAAGTCTTCATCTGGGAGAATGTCTTTTAAGGTCATTAACATAAACTCTTCCCTTGAATATCCAAATTGATTGATCGCAGCATCATTGACTTCCAGAAAAGCCATGGTCTCAAGATCGTATATCCACATAGGTTGCGGATTATTGGCAAATAAATATCGATATTTTTCCTCACCCTGCAAGAGCGCTTTTTCTGCTTTCTTGCGTCCGGTTGTCACTTCGGTATACATGATGATGCCTCCTATTTTGCCATTTACCTTACGCCAGGGGCGACATTCCCAACGGTTGTATGTGATTGAGCCATCTGGCCGTACAAAGGAATCATCCTCATTAATTTCAATTGCCCCTGCCAGGCAACGTTGATGTACATCCTTCCACTTTTGCGGCATCTCAGGAAATACTTCATAATGATGTTTGCCAAGGATGTTATCTTCCATAACATTGTAGTCATGTAAATAACGATCACTCACCGCGATGTAATTTAGATTGCAGTCGTAAACGGCTATCGCATTGGGATCGTGTTTGATAATATATCGCAAGTTCTCCTCACTTTCCCTTAACAACTCAATAGTTTTTTCATGATCGAATATCTGCTTTTTCAGCTGCAAATTGTTGTATGCTTTATCTGACAGGTTGTTGGCAAATTCAAACAATAAATTTGATACTTTACGAAACTGTTCCACAGACATTACCGGAACCTTTTTGTAGGCTTCTATATATTCTTGATCGTTTGCCCCAATTTCCTGGGCTTGTTGTTGCAATCGTTGTTCATCGATTTCACCATTTCTCACCTGACCAATTATCCAGTTGGCAATATGTTTACCGCCTACAGTAATGCCCGAACCTGCATCCCATAATCCTCCACTTAGGCATATTTGTATATTCGGTCCATCAGGGTTATGGCGGCCAATTAATTGATCTGATTTATTACAATTTGAACAACCTTTGTCTGTTCCACGGATAATGTCATTACAAAAATGAGTGAATTTGCTTGGTCTGGTAATGGGAGTTCCATCTGGAAGGGTAATGAGGGAGGCCACACCATTCACATCAGCAAACAGATCTTGCAATCGCTGAATTTCTTCCAAATTGAAAAGGTCGATCAACTGATTGTCGCTTCCAATGTGAGCCAATGCATTATTTATGTCCGGATTTGGGTTCATTTTGAAATATTTATCATTGGCTCAGTATCTTTCGCTTCCTTATTTTTTTTCTTATTCAATATTTCTTATTCAATATTTCTTATTCAATATTAAAGAAAGAAATAAGAAATAAATAATTGCTTTTATTCATTGCATTGCTCCCAGATTCTTCATTTCTATTTGATGATGTTCCAGCGTAGAGGCAGGTATGGTAAAAATAAATGTACTACCCATTCCTGGTTGACTTTCTACAGTGATAGATCCATTGTGTTTCTCAACAAATTCTTTGCACAAAAGGAGTCCTAACCCTGAACCTTTTTCTCCGTTGGTCCCGCTACTTGATTGTGTATTTTCAGGAATAAACAAAGTTTCAATCTTCTCCCGAGTCATTCCTATTCCTGAATCAGTCACCGAAAATTGAATGAGATGGTCTTGATGACTGGCTTTTACCTGAATGGATCCACCAACTGGGGTAAACTTGACTGCATTGTTTATTAAATTTCGGAGAATAGTTTCCAAAAGATCAATATCTGCAAATGCGATCAACCCGTCAGGAAGCAGATTCTCGAAACTGATCCCTTTGGCTTCGGCAATATTGAGATATAAGTCCATTCGTGGAGTGATCATTTCTTTTACATCAAACAAAACAGGCTTGTATTGAATGCTGCTATTCTGAATTCTGGCCCAATTCAACAGATTATCTACCAGATAAAATACCTTTTGGGCTGCAGAATAGGTTTTTTTAACCATATCTATACGTTCCTCCTCGGTACAATTGTTATAATCGGTAATAAGGATGTTCTGAAATCCCAGAATCACATTGAATGGACCCCTGAGATCGTGCGCTATGATAGAGAAAAGCTTGTTCTTGGTCGTATTTAAATCTTTAAGCTGATCGTTTTGCTCCAGTAATACCAATGCCTGTGAATTCAGCAATTCATTTTTGCTTTGAATTTCACTGGTGCGTTCCGCAACTAATCCTTTTAATATTTCTCTTTGATTTTGTAACCGTTTAATTCGATATTGAACAACTGCAAAAGTCGTTGCCACAACAATAAATCCCATCAGAATTTTAAACCAAAGTGTCATCCACCAGGCTGGGTGAACATTTAGCTTAATAGTGGTTTCAAAGGGACTCCATTCACCGTTTTCAAATTTGGCTTTTACCTTAAAGGTATATTCCCCAGGGTTTAAGTTGGTATAACTGGCCTCCCTTTCTTTTCCGGCGTATACCCAATTGTTATCAAATCCATCCAATTTGTAAGCATATTCAATATTGTTTGATTCAGTGAGGTAGATCGCCTGATAAAAGAAGGAAATGGAGTTTTGGAAGAAATCCAGAAAAATATTTTTTGCATAGCTGATATGTTGGTCAATGATTTGACTGTCATTCAAACAGGTTATACTTTTATTAAACAATTTGAAATCCGTTAGTACGACTTTTGGTTTTCTGACTTCTTCCTTCAGATTATCAGGATTAAAAGTATCAAAACCCAAAGATCCTCCAAAAAACAAAGTGCCTGCATTGTCCCTCAGGCATGACCTCTCATAGTAATCTTTGGATAAAAGTCCATAGTTTTGGTCATAATTGGTAAATTTCAAAGTTGTTGAATCGAACCTGGAAATTCCTGCATAGGTTGATACCCATATGTTATTATTCTTGTCACTAATGATGCTGGCAATATGTTTGTTTTTTAGTCCTAAGGAATATCGGGAGAATTTTTGTGTCTTGTAATTGAATTTGTTAATTCCGTCATCAGTTCCGATCCAGATATTATGCGAATTGTCTTCGTAAACCGTGTGTATATCATTATTGCCAATCGAACTTGAGTCGCTATCGTTGTGAATATAATTTTTAAATACCTGTTCTCCTTTGTGCAGAAAACCAAGGCCTGAGCCCGTTGCTACCCATAGGTCTTGACGTGAATCAATGAGAACCTGGCTAGTGTATGAGCTGATGAGGTTATTGTTTTTTGAATTATAATGTTGGAAAGTTTTCTTTCTGACATCGAAGCGGTCAACTCCTTCTCCTAGAATGGCCATCCATAAATCTCCATTCGAGTCCTCTACAATTGATCGGACATCATTTCGTGAAAGTGAAAGTGAATCATCAAAGTGGTGTGTATAGGAATCAAAATCATTTGTTTCCGGGTTGTATTTTTGAAGCCCTCCAGGATAACTTCCAACCCACATTTGTTTTTTCGAATCACGAAAGATGGCAGAAATAGTTCCGTCAGTAATACTTTTAGGGTTATTTTCATCATGCTTCAATCTACCCTTCTTATATTTCTGCCAGTCAAAAATATCAATGCCATTATAATAATTTCCGATCCATAAATTATCCAGTCTGTCGAATGCCAGGGTAGTAATTATTTTTTCTGAAGTGGTCCAAAATAATCCAGTATTTCCTTCAATACGCTGAATCTTGATGTTGTTTCTTGCCAATCTGACCCCGTTGGTGGAATGAATGGTCCAATAATTTCCTGCCCTGTCTTCATAGAAACCCTGTAAACTTTTTTCTACCGTCCAAGGGAATTGAGGATTATTGTAGTAATCATAAAATGAATCGCTTTTGGGGTTGAATAGTTTTAAACAACTGTAGGTACAGACCCAAACCTTTTTATCTTTGCCAATAAAAATCGAATTGATATAATTTTCTAATTCATTGGAGAAAGAATAATGTTTAAATGTTTTGTTCCCCAAGTCATAGGTATTGATTCCTTTGCCTGAAGTGCCAATCCATAAAGTTTGCCCGGATATCGCCAGGTTATTTATTTCATTAACTGAAATAGATTTCTTATTGGAAGGGAAATTCAGCAAAGTAGTAAGGAGTTTTTTCTTCTGATCGAAACAATACAGGCCTCCATTCATTGAGGCGCCTATCCATAAATTATTTTGATCATCGAAAACAAGGCTGTTTATTTTGCCATGATCCAATTCCACCATTTTAACAAATTGACCTTCCGATTTATTATAGGTATAAATTAATTGATTATATGCTACGAAAAGTTGCCCGGTATTGTCAAAGGCAAAATCCTTGATGAAACAATTTGCAAATCCCTTCATGTCAGACTTATCGGGAATGCCTGTAAAACAATCAAATTTTTGATTGTATTTACAAATTCCCTTGGAAGTGGCGACCCAAAGATTATTCTCCTTATCGAGAACCAGCTCCTGGATATGGTTTGAAGGCAAGGATTTTATATTATTTTTATCATTAAAATAGGGATAAACGGTTTGACCATCGAACCGGAATAATCCTTCTTCGGTTCCAATCCATAGGTAACCAATCGAATCTTCAAGAATAGCGGTGGTCTTACTGCAGGTGATGTCAGAAAGCCCATTACAAATCCCGAATTCAATAGCTGGTTGAGCAAAAGCGCTAGCAATAGGAATGAAAAATATCAAGGAAAAAATCCATTTGATCTTAACAAAATTCATCCTTTCATTCAATTTCATATGCATCATCAAGGTCAGTTTAAGAGGATGCTAAGGTATCAAATATTTTAGAAATCAGTACTTTATTTTCTGTTTTTAATCCCTTACCCAAACATTAAAACCGAAAAGTCCAACTTTTTCAATATCGCATTTCAGTTATCAAGCCCAAAATTAAAAATAAATCTCAATCAATCTTTCAGCATTGGGAATGATTACATCATGGGAATTATTGATACAAATATACCAGCCATGAATTTTTATGCCAAAGGGATAAGGGTTTACTCCAATGTTCAGTCGGCTAAGTTATACAGCGCTGATTTACAGATGTTATACAATCCAATAAAGAGTTTGTCCATATTTCTTAATTCGAAATTTACGGTTGGCGAATTATATACAGGTGTACCAATGCCCTTAATTCCACCACTTAAAAACATTGTTGCAATTCAGTACCAGAAGAATCAATTTTCATTACAGACTGAATGTGAATCGTCGATGGCTCAAAGTCGAATTAACAAGGATTATGGCGAACGAAAAACGCCAGCATTTACTGTTCTCAATATTAAAAGCGGATATTCCATTCCATTATTCAAGAGAACAATGGATATTGGTTTGGGCATTTCAAATCTTTTTAACAAAGTGTATTTTGAACACCTCGATTGGGGACGGATTAACAGGTCAGGAAGAAGTTTGGAGTTGTTTTTGAAAATTTCATATTAAGTCACCTTACGTTCTGGGAATGAACATCAAAAATAACCTGAGCCAAGTGCCTGCAATAATTCCTGTAAATAATTTGTTTGTATGTGATTTATTGATGATTGTAAGTTAATAAATATACATTAGAAGTTGAGAAGAGATAAAGGGGGAACTCTGATCCAGAGTAATCGGGATCAATGTTCCCCTTTTTTTATAACATCCAGAGTACTTCCTACCCGAAAAAATCGGGAACCCGTCATGAGGCCATCGTGAACTAATAATAAAATAAGCAATTAATAAGTAATTAATAAGCACTTAATAAGGATATAATTTGTATTTTTACTTATTAAGTACCAGGATAGTACTTTGTAATTACTCATTTAATAATGACTTCACGATGGCAAAAGTAACAAACGGACTCGACCTCGCCCTCTCCGGTAAAGTAGAAGAAATCGTTTTCGTTCAGTTCAACGGCGGAACCTATACCCACATTACTAAATAAGACTTTTCGAAGGCCTCAACTACTGAATTCTAAAGCAAAGTTCCTTTAACAGAAGTAATTGTGCTATCGTTAATGGTGAAAAGATACAACCGTTTGTATTTGAGCATCCTCAAGAATAATTAGACCCAATTGATCTAACTTTGAATGCTTTAAACAAGTCCACCTTTATAAACTCATTACTTCATGTCATGTTTTTGTGAAAAGACTCATTATTTCGAAGGCTCACCTCTAAACCAATTACAAAAAAATTGGATGACAACTATTTTGTTATAATTGTTTCCAACAGCAGTTTTAAGCTAAAATTACGTTAATGCCCAAACCTTGAAAATAAATAAATTTGCACATTTGCATAAATAGCAACCTCGTTATGATGGTTTTTCAGTAAATTTGCACAAAACCTGTTAGCCGGTGAAGTTTGAGAACCTTTTTCGAAAGAAATCCATTTCGCATATTTTAGTTGATGCCGATATTTTAACCCAGGACAGGGGAGGCATGAAACGTAACTTGCGGGTTTTTGACCTGACAGCTCTTGGCGTAGCTGCCATCGTTGGCGCTGGTATTTTCAGTACCATCGGTAATGCCGCAGCCAGTGGTGGTCCTGCCGTATCGCTGCTTTTTGTATTCACCGCCGTTGCCTGTGGATTGTCTGCCATGTGTTATGCTGAATTTGCCGCTTCCATTCCCATTAGCGGCAGCGCTTACACCTATGCTTATGCCAGTTTTGGTGAACTGATTGCATGGATTATCGGCTGGGATCTGATCATGGAATACGCCATTGGCAATATTGCCGTGGCCATCTCGTGGTCGGGTTATTTCACAGGATTGATGGATGGACTTGGAATTTATATTCCATCCTACCTTTCGACAGACTTCCTGACTGCCTTACGCGGATACGATGCCGCTACACTTGCAATAAATGCTGGTACTCCCTTTGCCGAACTTAGTCCGGCCATCCGCGATGCCTTCTCTGCATGGACAACTTCTCCCCAATTGGGTGGTTTTCATTTAATAGCTGATTTTCCAGCTCTGTTCATCGTATTTATCATTACCTGGATTTGTTACCGGGGAATTAGGGAATCACGCATTACAAACAACTTTTTTGTTCTACTAAAGGTAGCTATTCTGCTGTTGGTGATAGGAATAGGAGCTTTTTATGTGAAGCCTGAAAACTGGAGTCCTTTTGCTCCCAATGGAATTACCGGTGTACTGAAAGGCATTTCAGGGGTGTTTTTTGCCTACATCGGATTTGATGCCATATCTACCACTGCTGAGGAATGCAAAAATCCACGACGCGATTTGCCCTTGTCAATGTTTTATGCACTGCTCATTACAACAGTTCTTTATGTAGCGATCAGCCTTGTACTCACCGGAATGGTTCCCTACTATGAATTGGGAGTTTCAGACCCGATGGCTTTTGTATTTACCAAATTGCATCTCACCAAACTATCGGGAGTCATTGCTGCCGGAGCCGTTATCGCGATGGCCAGCGTCTTGCTGGTTTTCCAATTGGGTCAGCCGCGTATCTGGATGAGTATGAGCCGCGACGGACTTCTTCCTCCCATATTTGCAAGGCTGCATCCCATCTACAGAACCCCTGCTTTTGCTACCATAGTGACTGGTTTCGTAGTAGCCATCCCTTCGCTTTTTATGAATCTAACTGAAGTGACCGATCTTACCAGTATTGGAACCCTGTTTGCATTTATTCTGGTATCAGGGGGAATACTTGTGCTGAATCCTACCGGAGAACAGAAACACGACGGCAAAGGATTTCGGGTTCCGTATGCAAACAGCCGTCGGTATCTGTTGGGGATATGGGCAGTTATACTATTGATTGTCTGGCAATCAGGCTTTGACGCTTCCAACTTTCTTACCCCTCATTCATCGGGTTTTATATTATTTGGAATAGTACAAAATCATTTTCCATTTCTGATATTCTGCATCGTATCAATCATCATTACCTTTCAGGCAGTCAATAAAAGATGGTCCCTGATCCCGGTACTCGGACTTCTCACGAATCTATACCTGATGAGCGAGTTGGGGGTTACCAACTGGTTCCGCTTCGGCATTTGGTTGATAGTAGGCCTTTTGATCTATTTCTCATATGGAATTAAACATAGCAGATTGAAGGGTCATGAGGAATTAAACTTAATAAAATAATATAAATCTATGAATTCAATAAATAATAATCCTAAATCACCTATCGACATTCGGAGTATTCAACACTCAGATAATCCAACCTTGGCAATTATTGTGCGTACTACCTTGACCGAATTTGGCGCCAATATTCCTGGAACCGTTTATTTCGATCCCAGTACCGATGCCTTGTTTGAATTGTTTCAAACACCAAAGTCGGTTTATTTTATTGCTGAAGTTGAAGGTAAAATAATGGGTGGAGGGGGGATTTATCCAACTGAAGATTTGCCTGCTACTACCTGTGAACTGGTAAAAATGTATCTTCTTCCTGAAGCCCGTGGATTGGGAATTGGGCGGATGTTGATGGAAAAGTGCCTCCAAACCGCCAAGTCGAATGGATTTGAGCAGGTGTACCTCGAAACCTTACCCGAATTAAAACTGGCAGTAAATATTTATGAGAAATTTGGATTCGAATATTTATCAGCCCCACTGGGCAATTCAAAACATTTTGGCTGCGGATTGTGGATGCTCAAGCGATTGTAGGTAATCTGCTCCTCATCTGGTGTCTTCGAGTCACCGGCTGAGTAAATTACAAAATTCTGTAAATTGGTGATCTTCATTTAATTTTGTAGCTTTGTTTCAAAATTAATAAGATATGGAAACACTTATCCTGAAAATTGATACCAAGACCAATAAAGGGAAATACCTATTTGGGCTTATCACTGAAATGGCCAAGGAGGGTACTTTTGTAGAAATTGAAAAGGACACCATCTACGACGATATTTCAACCTCGTTAAAGGAAATGAAGGCGGGGAAAAGAAAACCGATCGACGAGCTTTTCAAATGAAGATAACTGTTTACTTCACATCAAGTTTCAATAAAAGATACAAGAAGTTCCTAAAAAAATATCAGTCTATTGAAACTGAATTGAAATTGTTTATTGAAAATCTGGACAATACTGCATCCATTGATTTGGGTGGTGGAATATATAAATACAGATTGCTGGTTAAATCGAAGAACAAAGGTAAGAGCGGCGGTTTCAGAATAATTACTTTTGAAATATTAATGTCAGAAACTGATAAAGATGTTACTTTTATTACCATTTACGACAAAGGTGAAGTGGGTTCTATATCAAAATTGAAAATAATTGAGATTTTGAAAAAAGAAGGCCTAATTTAAATTGAGGTAAAAGTAGGTATGGATTACAACTTCAAGTTTACCGGCATTGCGAGTTAGGGAAGCCTTTAATGTTCTAAATTATTTTCCTAGCCATTCTACAATTTCATTGTCTGCCTTTTCATCACTTATGAATTGTCCGTTTTTAAATTGTAATTGGGCTTCCTCTATTGCAATTATCTGTGCATCTGAAAGTTCATAGATGTTATCGTCTGTTTCTTCATTGGTAATTAAACGTAACATCTCCTCTAATAGCTCATTATTTTGTGTTTGATTGATTTCTTTTATCAATCTTTTCTTTAATTCTATTGCTGTCATACTAATTTGTTTTTACAAACATACAAAAAATTAAGGTTCTGATATTGCAACTCATTGGATTAAGTCGAATACATATAAAGTTACTCTAAACAAGTAACTAGGAGTAGTTAAGGACTTTAAACTATTTAATTTTACTCAGCAGGTGACTTGAAGTCACCAGCTGAGAGCAGAAAACTTGAAACTTTGAACTTGAAACTTTCTTAAACCCTTATATCCATCCGTGCAAAGGGTACTGTATCCATGCCAATAAATTCACCTTTCTGGTATTTGAAATAGCCGGTGATGGCAATCATGGCGGCATTGTCGGTAGTGAATGCAAACTTGGGAATGTGCATTTTCCAGTGATGTTTAGCAGCCGCTTCAACCAATGCATTTCGTAATCCTGAATTGGCAGAAACTCCTCCCGAAACGGTTATTTCTCTTATGCCTGTTTCTTTGGCTGCCTTGATTAGTTTGTCTAATAATACATCGATGATTGTTTTTTGAAGCGAAGCACACAAATCGGCTTTTCGTTCTTCAATAAAGTGGGGGTTATCTTTCATTCGATCGCGCAGAAAATATAGAAAGCTGGTTTTCAGTCCACTGAAACTATAATCTAAATTGGCAACTTTGGGTTTGGCGAATTGGAAGGCATCCGGATTGCCTTCTTTGGCCAGTTTATCTACAAAAGGGCCGCCGGGGTAGGGAAGTCCTATCACTTTGGCACATTTGTCGAATGCCTCACCTGCTGCATCGTCAATCGTTTGGCCCAAAACTTCCATGTCAAGATAATCGTTCACCCTGATAATCTGTGAATTGCCTCCTGAAACCAACAGGCATAGAAATGGAAAGGTAGGAGGATCATAAGGTTCGTTGTATTCCTGAATAAAATGAGCCAGTACATGACCCTGAAGGTGGTTGATTTCGATCATCGGGATGCCTGTGGCCAATGAAAAGCCCTTAGCAAATGAAGTTCCCACGAGCAGCGACCCCAGTAAGCCGGGGCCACGGGTAAATGCGATGGCCGTGAGATCTTCAACATTGACCCCAGCCTGTTTAATGGCCTGATCAACTACGGGAACAATATTTTGCTGATGGGCACGACTAGCCAGTTCGGGAACAACACCTCCATAGGCTTCGTGAACCTTCTGTCCGGCAATAATATTCGATAACAAAAACCCATTTTTTATCACAGAAGCGGAGGTATCATCGCAGGAGGATTCGATGCCTAAAATCAGGATGTCTTTTTCTTTGTTCATTGATATCAATAAATTGTCTTTTCGAGCGTTAATTTCTTCAACAGACTGTTATTTATCGGCATAATTGTATTATATTGCAAATTAATTTAATCGACAAAATTATCAAAAAATCACTTATAATAGGGTTTTCAATTTTGGGTACGGTATTTATCTTGCTCTTTTGTTCCTACTTCGTTCTTCAAAGTCCGGGAGTGCAGACTTATCTTGTCCGTAAACTGACAGATCATTTTTCTCAGAAATACAATACCAACGTCACTATTAAAGGTGTTTCCATTTCTTTTTTCAACAAGGTAATACTCAAAGATGTTTTGGTAATGGATCAGAACAACGATTCTCTATTGTATGTTCATGAATTGGCAGCCAGCATTAATTCGTTTAGCATTAAAAAGCGAACTGTGGGAATCGATAAATTGGAACTTAATAATACCTTACTCACCATTGACTCAGATTCTGCCGGTACACCTAATTACCAGTTTCTGGTCGATTTATTTGCAAAAAAGGAAGCTCCCAAGACAGCAGACAGTCTTCAATTCGATTTTAACATGAAACGATTTGAATTCAACAATGCCTCTATAAGTTATGGTTACCGTGATAGTACGGGTCATCATCTGATGGACTTGAGGAACATTACACTGGATGTTTCTGATTTGGAACTTCAATATGATAAAATAGCCTTTGCGATTACCCAGTTTCAAATGAACGACCACAAAGCGTTTATATTGGAGAATTTCTCAGCCCAGTTTATTTCAACTCCAGATTCAATCAACCTCAAACATCTTTATGCCCTGACTTCTAATTCAGAAATAACAGAATTGAATCTCAGGATAGATAAGAAGAAGCCTGGAACTGAATTTGATCTGAAAAAGATGAAGGTCAACATGGATCTTAAGAAATCGAGGATCAGTTTGAAAGACATCGGAATGATGGTGCCGTTTCTGAAGGGAATGGAAGAAAACATTGAGGTGTCAGGGCAGGTTTCAGGAACCCTGGCCGATTTGAAGGGGAAAAATATAGCGCTTAGCATGGGTAAAAATACCCAACTGGCATTCGATTTATACTTGAGTGGACTTCCCGACTTTGCCAATACCTATATGCACATTGACCTGAAACAATCATTTGCCGATTTCAACGATCTGAGCAAAGTTAAGCTACCCGATAATTTTCCGCTTCAGCAACTAAAGCTTCCTACACAGCTTCTTGATGCCGGTATTGTTCAATACAAGGGAAATTTCACAGGTCTCTTTAGCGATTTCGTTGCATTCGGAACTTTTAAATCAAAATGGGGCACCTTTACAACTGACTTGTCGTTTGTACCTTCGGAAGGTGAGAAACTGAATATCAATGGAACGTTAAAAACCATTAATTTCAAGATAGGTGAATTTCTTCAGTCAGATTTACTGGACCGTATTACGTTTAACGGCGATATAAAAGGATTACTCAATCAGCAGACACACGATTTTTCAGCCAAAGTCTCAGGCAAGATCGACAGCATTTTTGTGTATAACTATCAATACAAGGATATTCAGATGACAGGGGATATTCTGAATAAGAAATTTGAGGGTTTCATGGTTGTCAATGATCCTAATTTAAAATTAAGATTCGATGGTAAATTCGATTTAAACGTTCCTGTTCCAGTGTTTAATTTCCAAATGCTACTGGAAAATGCCAATCTGAGGGCCCTTAATTTTGATCACAAGTTCAAGCGTTCAGAAATTTCATTCGCTCTGGATGCCAATTTTACCGGTAATAACATTGATAATATTGACGGGTTTATACATTTTAGCAAGGGTAGCTACGTCAACGAAAACGGGCCGGTATCGTTCGACGATTTTAACCTGAAGACCTTCTTTGACAATGAACCTGTACTGCAGATCAGATCTGATATTCTGGATGCAGATATCAACGGAGAGTATCAGTTGCACAATCTTCACAATTCAGTCAAACAAATTATTGCCCATTTTCTTCCTTCCTCCGGAATTACTTTTCCTACCTTGGAAACATCAAACAACTTTGATTATAAGATCGTTTTAAAGGATGTAAATCGTTTTACAAAAATATTGATGCCTTCGTTAATATTGAATACGGCTGAAATCTCTGGAAGAATCAACTCGGGTAAAAATTTATTGACTGTCAATGCTACTTTCCCTGAGATTCAATATCAGAAAACCAAGTTTCATAAATTCACCCTGAATGTGGACAGTGAATCAAAATTGAACATTCGAAATAAAATAGAAAGTATTTCGATGGGTGAAAAGTTGAAAATTTACAATCTCTCTCTGATTTCAGAAGGAGAAAATGACCTGCTGGATTCAAAACTGGCATGGAATAATTATGGTGAAGTTTCATACAGCGGGTCATTGAATACGAGTACAAAGTTTTACGCTCAAAAGAACAATCCACACATTGAAGTTTCAATAAAGCCTAGCCGTATGTATTTGGCTGATAGTTTGTGGCAAATCAGTCCGGCATTGATAACTATCGACTCTACCCTAATAAAAGTCAACAAGTTAAAAATATCAAACAAAGGTCAGTCCATTACTGCCGATGGCTCCATTGATACAAATCAGGACAATAAAATTAATTTTATTTTTAATCAGATTGACCTGAATTCATTGAATAAATTCATTGCTGGGGTGGAACTTAAAGGCAGTCTGAACGGAACACTCTCATTTTTAGATATTTATGAGCGTTCCTTATTTTTATCAGATCTAAAAATTGATGGGTTAAGCTTACTTGGGCAACCCATTGGCAATGCTTCGGTTCAGAGCCGCCTTGACAGGTCTGCCGGGGAAATTGATGCTGAAGTGCTGGTTAACACCAAGGATAAAAATACTTTGCTGGCTTATGGAATTTATAATCTGGCTCAGGATAGTCTTTCAATAAATGCCAATTTCGATCATTTTTCATTGTTAATACTTCAACCCCTGTTAGGAAGTACCTTTTCAAATTTTCATGGTGATGCAACCGGGAAAGTGCATGTTTACGGACCGTTGGACCATATACAACATCGGGGAGCCCTATATGCCAACGATGCAGGACTGATGCTGTCCGATTTGCAGGTAAACTATACCATGAACGATTCTGTGAAATTTGATGGCGATAAGATCATTTTTCCCCAAATGAGAATTCATGATGATTTCGGAAATACAGGAATTTTTAACGGGTCTATTCAGCATCGAAGTTTTGCAAAGTTCAGGTATGATTTATCCATCAAATCAAATAAGATCATGGCCATTAATACCACCCAAGACATCAATGAACAGTTTTATGGCAAATCATTTGGCAGTGGCAATGTTAAGATCACCGGAACAGATTATGACATGCTGATTGAGGGTTTTTGCCGGACTGAAAAAGGAACCGATATGAATATTTATCTGGATTATGCAGCCGAGGCACAGCAATACGATTTTCTGAGTTTTGTGAAATATGGATACCAGGTACCTGTTGATCAAAATATAGGCCCTATCAGCAAGTCGAATCTGCAAATGAAATTCAATATTGAGATTACTCCTGAAGCCAAAGCCAGAGTGATATACAATTCGAAAATCGGTGATGTGATACGGGCACAAGGTACCTCAGAAAATATGCAGATTTTAATTGATAACAATTCAAATATCAGCATGTTTGGCGAATATACATTTGAAGAGGGGGATTATCTTTTCACCCTGCAAAATGTAATCAATAAGAAATTTGAAATCCAGCGTGGCGGCACCATTCAATGGAATGGAGATCCAAACAATGCGGTGATCGACCTCAATGCCATTTACCGTCTGAAAGCATCACCCAGTGAGCTATTAGTGGATGCCTATCAAAATATTGATAAACAACGGATTCCGGTATTGTGCAAAATTGCACTTTCAAGAAGCCTCAATAACCCTGATATTAAATTTGATATTGAATTACCCAATGCTGAAGACCGTGTTAAAGATAATATAAAGCAGTTTTTTAATTCAGAAGAAGACATGAATAAACAAATGTTGTCGCTTCTGGTACTGGGTAAGTTTTATGCCTCGGGGGTCAATAACAACCTGATGGGCTCAACAGCCTCCACGGCCAGCGAATTGTTTTCTAACCAATTTAGCAACTGGCTTTCGCAAATCAGCAAGGATTTTGATGTTGGTTTCAACTACCGTCCAGGAGATCAAATCTCCAATGATGAAGTTGAATTGGCCCTTAGTACTCAAATGTTCAATAACAGGGTAAGTATCAATGGAAACATAGCCAACAACTCCTCGATGAAGATGAATGCCAATAACAACGGACTTGTGGGCGATGCTGACGTGAATGTTAAACTTACAAGAAATGGCAAACTTCAACTGAAAGCCTACAACCATGCCAATAACAACTTGATTTACGAAACATCACCCTATACTCAGGGTGTAGGGGTTTCGTATCGTGAAGATTTTAATACTTTTAATGAGCTTTGGCAGAAGGTGAGAAATATTTTCAATCAAAAACAGGTGGAGACAAAAACAGGTAAATAAGTTGGCCCGATTTTTGGTTTAATAATTATATTTAAATAAATTGTATTTTTGCAAGACATACTATATGGCATCTATAGTTCGTTTTTTAATTAAATTGACTTAAAACTAAATGAATATGTTGAATTTTATCATCTTACAGGCAAGTCAGAATTTGACCGATGGAGCGCAAGCTTTAGGTAAAGCGGTTCATCCGGCTGGAATTGAAACCGGTTTTATTGATATGGCCATTAAAGGAGGTCCAATTATGATTCCGATCATATTCTTGTCATTTTTGGCTGTATTCATATTTGTTGATCGGTACATTGCTATCCGCAAAGCTGGAAAAGTTGATCCCCGAATGATGGATCGTATCAAGGAATATATTCTGGATGGGAAAGTGGAATCAGCTCATGCTGTTTGCAGGAATGAAAATACACCGACCTCACGTATGATACAGAAAGGTATTTCGCGAATTGGACGACCAATGGCAGATGTAACCACTGCCATTGAAAATGTAGGTAACCAGGAAGTATCCAAACTCGAAAAAGGGCTTCCTGTATTAGCCAGTGTGGCCGGTGGGGCTCCTATGCTAGGTTTTCTTGGAACGGTAACAGGAATGATCGAAGCATTTTATGATATGGCAAATGCAGGCAACAATATTAACATCACTTTATTGTCATCAGGAATTTATCAGGCAATGGTGACTACGGTTGCAGGATTAATTGTAGGTATTGCAGCCTATTTTGCATACAATATTTTGGTAGCCAATGTTGAAACGGTCGTGTTTA
>Ga0209123_1002009_pt1 | contig 18320 bp, 18 predicted proteins | sample BarGraIncu00431A_FD_184500 | JGI IMG/M metagenome (GOLD analysis project Ga0209123, IMG submission 184500) | Arctic peat soil microbial communities from Barrow, Alaska, USA - Barrow Graham LP Incubations 004-31A (SPAdes) (version 2) | ecosystem: Environmental > Terrestrial > Soil > Wetlands >... | reverse complement strand
AGCAAATACATTTTATACTAAAAAAGCGACCTCCGTCGCTCTCTTTGAGCGAAAAACGGGACTCGAACCCGCGACCCCGACCTTGGCAAGGTCGTGCTCTACCAACTGAGCTATTTTCGCATTATTTATTTTTTTTATCTATTCGAAATCACAATTTCGTTGCAAAACGTATATTCTCTCAATCGAGTGGTATGTTGCGTTTGCGGGGACAAAAGTACGCTAAATTTTGAATATTGCAAGAGGTCGGGCATAATTTTTTCGCAAAAAACAACACATTTGATATTCAGTCCACCGTCAATCCATTCGACTTTTATAGTCCGAATAATCGAACTCTCTCCAAATCAGATTTTTCCCTTCCAACGTGTGGCAAACCAATGCTGGGTGGGAAATACCGTTAAACATCGTCGTTTTTACAACGGTATAATGAATCATATCCTCAAAAACGATGGAATCGCCAATTTTCAAGGGTTTTTCAAAACTCCAGTCACCCATATAGTCACCGGCAAGACAGCTATTGCCTCCCATGCGGTAAGTCGGTTTACCTGCTACAGCATCCGTGGCACCAATAATTCGTGGTTTATAGGGCATTTCTAAACAATCGGGCATGTGGCAGGCAAAGGATACATCAAGTATAGCTGTCTTTATGCCCTTATTTTCGACGATATCCACCACGGTTGACAACAGGTAGCCTGTTTCCCATGCGAAGGCACTACCGGGCTCTAAAATAAGTTGTATGTGTGGATACTTTGACTGAAACTGCTTTAAGACCTTGATCAAATGCTCCACATCGTAATCTTTTCGAGTCATCAGATGTCCACCACCCATGTTCAGCCATTTAATTTGCGGTAGAAAACGGCCAAAGTGTTTTTCCACTTCCTCCAGCGTCTTTTCAAGCTCGAAAGAGGTTGATTCACACAAGGTATGAAAATGCAAACCTTCGACGCCTTCGGGAAGTTTATCGTCCAGCAAGTCGGAAATAACTCCAACCCGAGTGCCGGGCGAACAGGGATTGTACAAATCCGTTTCAACGCTGGAATATTCAGGATTAATACGTAAGCCACATGAAATCGACCTTTCCTGATAAGCCTGCACTGCCGGATAAAACCGTTCAAATTGGCTGAGGGAATTAAACGTGATGTGGCTGCTGTATTTTAAGATTGTCGGGAAATTCGTTTCTGTATAAGCCGGTGAATAGGTGTGTGCCAGATTTCCCATTTCCTCAAAAGCCAACTGCGCCTCAAAAACAGAGCTGGCGGTGGAATAGGATATGTATTCCCTTACAATTGGAAAAGCTTTCCACATGGCAAAAGCCTTGAAAGCAAGTATAATTTCTGCCCCTGAACGTTCCTTAACCGATTTAATCAGACTCAGATTCTTGCGTAAAAGGCTCTCGTCCAAAACGTAAGCAGGGGAAGTTATTTCTTTGAAATCTATCATACTCTTTATTCTATGATGGAAAAACGTGCAAATTTAAGCAATAATTTTTTGTGTCCGGAATTTTCAAATTCCACATCGATTTTGGCGTTGTCATCAAGGCCTTCAATGGCACAAACCTGACCTTTACCAAAGCGCTCGTGAAGGATATAACCTCCTACTTTCAAACCGGAAGCATTCGTAGGTAAATCGGATACTAAAGATTTCGCAGATTCTGTTTTGGGTAATTTGGTCAGACGCTTCCCGGAAGTGCTGGCCAATGGAATTGTATTTATGGAAGGCAAAGCCGTATGAACCGGCGTTTTATCTTGCCAGGAACGTTTCTCTTCTTTAAATCCTCCTGAACGAGAATTCTTGTTGTAATAATTGCCGGATTCCCGTTCAAAAGTACTGGTAGAGGTGGATGAAAACTGCGAAGCTTCTGTTGGGTAGTCCAGCAAGTTTGGATCTAAATCCTTGAGGAAACGGCTTGGTCTGGTGAAATTGTTCTGACCATTCCGAAAGCGGCTTTTGGCATAGCTCAGCATACAAATGCTTTCAGCACGGGTGATGGCCACATAGAGCAACCGACGTTCCTCTTCCAGAGCTCTTTCTGAATCCAAACTGTGAGCAGAAGGGAATATTTCTTCTTCCAGGCCGGCCACAAAAACGTTTTTAAATTCAAGCCCTTTTGCTGCGTGAATCGTCATCAGGGTTACGCGTTCACCTTCCGCATTTTTATCCTCGTCCTGATCAGTCAGTAAGGAAACTTCCGATAAATAATCCATCAGTGAAATGGCTTCGTTTCCTTCTTCAATGCGGGATTGACAAAAATCGTGCATACCCGTGAGCAATGCCTGTATATTTTCTTTGCGGCTTAAATTTTCCGGAGACTGATCTTCACTGACATCCCGTAAAATACCAGATTCACGGATGAGTTGTTCAGTCAGTTCATAGACATTTTTCTCATAAACCAAAGGACGGAATGTTTCAATGAAAGCTTTAAATCCTTCCAGCTTTTTAGCTGTACCAGAGTTTATTTGCACATCGTATGAAGCTGGATCTTCCAGTACCACCCAGAGGCTGATACCCCGATCGGAAGCTGCATGAATCATTTTTTGCATCGTCGTTTCACCAATACCACGAGCCGGATAATTCACGATTCGCTTGAACGCTTCTTCGTCATCTGCATTGAGAATTAGTCGCAGGTAGGAGATCACATCCTTAATTTCCTTGCGTTGGTAAAAGGAGAGACCACCATAAACCCGATACGGAATGTTGCGCTTTCTCAGGGATTCTTCAAAGATTCTGGACTGAGCGTTGGTGCGGTAGAGAATGACAAAATCATTGAAGCTGTCAAAAAGACTGAGCCGCAATTCACTGATTTTATTGGCCACCAAGAAGCCCTCCTCCAGATCCGAATAAGCACTGAGAACCTTAATTTTATGACCGATTTCTTTTTCCGAGAAAACATTCTTTTGGATTTGCCCTTTATTTTTGGAAATCAGGCTATTGGCAGCATTCACAATGGTCTGTGTAGAGCGATAATTCTGTTCAAGCTTAAAGAGTTTCCCCTCCGTATATGTTTTCTTGAAATTCAGAATGTTGTCAATGTTGGCACCCCGAAAGGAGTAGATGCTTTGGGAATCATCACCAACCACACAAACACGATGGTGTTTTTCAGCCAACTTCTTCACAATCAGATATTGGGAAAAATTGGTATCCTGGTACTCGTCTACCAGAATGAAGCTGAACCTTTCCTGATAGTTTACCAGAATTTCAGGATGATCCCTGAACAGAATGTTAGTCTGAAAAAGCAAATCATCGTAATCCATGGCTGCAGCCAGGCGACAACGTACAACATATCGTAAGTATATCTCCTTGATTAAAGGCCTTTTACTAATAATATCCTCTTTGATTCGTTCAGCATTTCCGGCATAGGCTTCCGGTGAAATCAAATCGTTTTTAGCCGATGAAATCCTAGCCTGAACAGCTTTGACTTTATAAATTTTATCATCGAGCCCCATTTCCTTACAAATCGTCTTAATCAGGCTCCTGCTGTCGGCAGAATCGTAAATCGTGAAGCCTGAAGGAAAACCGACCGCTTCGGATTCAGCCCTGAGTATCCGGAAAAAGATGGAATGGAAAGTGCCCATCCAAAGTCTAGATGCAGCCTGTGGGTCAACCAACGTGGAAATCCGCTCTTTCATTTCACGAGCAGCCTTGTTGGTGAAAGTCAGCGCCATAATGGTCCAGGGCTGCAAACCGCTTTGGAGCAGATACGCAATCTTGTGAGTCAGTACGCGTGTTTTGCCGGAGCCAGCTCCAGCTATGATTAATGACGGCCCGTCGTTGTATAGGACTGCTGACTTTTGGCTATCATTCAGATTTTCAAGGAGATCTTTCACTATAGTTTGAACAAAATTTATTTCTCAAATGTAGCCCAAAATCTCTAAAGCCCCAAGGGGAAATTTGGTAAATAAGGAATTAAAGGAAGAGTTCCTAAACAAAATGGACTTGACTCAACTCATTGGCAAAACTATGAAGTTTCTTTTCAATCTTTTCTACCGTTTTCTGACTGGGTTTTCGATGCCCGGTTAAGTAATGACTCAATTGTCCCTGATTGATACCTGTCAACCTTTCTAAACCGGCTAAAGATAAAATACTGGAATAATATTGCAGAAAGGAGGGTACATCATATTTAAAACAAACTCCAGCTCAGTAAATTTCTTTCCGGTTTCTTTGTAGTATGCTTTCATTTCTTCGTATGAATTGCAAAAATCGTCTATCGTTTCTTTAACGGATGCACCATCTCCAATCAGTCCAAAGCCCAGATTATCAGCATCCATAAAGGCGGAATATGATCCGTCTGTACCTCGTTCGATATTTACATTTACTTTCATAAATAGTACATATATGTTAATTTATCATGTATTATTAATAAATATATTATTTCAAACCACAACCGTTCTTTCCAACTTTACATTTACATTCATATCCCTCAACTTCACAATCCGCCCGGGAGCACCAACAACCGTACAATCCGACGGTATATCGTGCATAATGACAAAAGTCTCAGCCCCAATATTCACGTTATCTCCAACCGTAATTGGCCCCAGCAATGTTGCTCCGGTACCTATCAAAACATTATTACCAACCGTTGGATGCCTTTTAACCTGGTGCTTACCAGTGCCACCCAGCGTCACATTGTGGAATAAAGTACAATTCTCCCCAATTTCAGCCGTTTCACCAATCACTAGACCAATGCCATGATCTATAAACAAACCTTTCCCAATTTTTGCCCCCGGATGTATTTCAATTCCCGTTATAAAACGGGCAGTCTGCGAAATGAATCTGGCAAAAAACAGCAATTTTATCCGATACAAAGGATGTGATATGTACCGATGGATAGCAATTGCATGCAGTCCGGGATATAGAATAAACTGCAACCCTTTGGATGCCGGGTCATTTTTTATAATTGCTTTAATGTCATTAAACATAGTTGTTTTTTATTCGTTTATACTATTCTTCATGTTCATGCCTATGGTGCAAATCCGGGTAATGCAGATGCTCATGCACCATTGGCTCGTGCGTATGACTATGAGAATGCCACTTTCCTGCAGGCACTACACTCTCGTGGGTATGATGGTGATGTTCATCCGTATATTTATGGTAATGAATGTGTTCCATCGCTACATGTGAATGAATGTGCCTGTGAGAAATCTTATTGGAAACAATTACGGCAAGAGCCAAAAGAACGATTGAAATAAGATGTACCCATTGAAAGGTCTCCTGAATGAAAATATAGGAAACAACCACACCCCATAAAGGCGCAGTAGAAAACAATATCTGACTTCTTGTTGCGCCAATGTTTTGCGCAGAAGTAACATAAAGCACAATACTTAAGCCGTACGAAAAAGTCCCGACAATCAATGCAATAGCAACATTCCCAAATTCCATGGATTGAGTGGCAATCAGACAACCTAAGATCAGATTGACCGAGCCGGCCACCATTCCCTTAACGAAGGTCACAGCCTGCGGGGAAGCCCCATCAGTCAGTGCCGTTAAATGGTTGTCAATTCCCCAGCAAAAACAGGCTGCGGTTATTAGTAAGGCGGAAGTTATTCCGCTCATTCTTTCACCAAAAGAAGTGATTACGCCTGCAACGACTGTTAGAAGCACACCCATCCAGGTCATTTTATCCAGCTTATCTTTAAAAATGAAAATGCCCAGGATGGCAGTTGCAACAAGCTCCATATTTAACCAGATGGAAACGGAAGCAGCATTGGCAGCCTTTAGCCCAATTAATAACAGCAAAGGTCCCAGGAAGCCACCAAAGAATATAATTCCGAAGGTTTTGGTTTTATTTCCCGATTTGAACAGCATCTTTATCTGACTATCTTTCCTAAGAATGAAAGGTAACATGGCTAAACCAGCTCCCAGATAAAGCAAACCTGCCAACTGAAAAGAGTTTAATCCTCCCAAAAGCAACTTACTGAATGGAGTAGCTATTCCGAAAAGAAAGCCGGAAAGAAGACCGGTTATGATTGCCAGGCGTTTCATTGAATAAAATCAGACCAAAAACTAAATTTCTAAAGAATGCCTAAAAGTACAAACAATTTCATTAAAACCCATGCAAAGTCCATCGCAACGACCTATTTGGAAGTCACCGCCTTAAAACCAACTGACTTCAAAACTTCGTGATCGTATTTTGATCCGTAATTCTCAAATAATTCTTCATACCAGGGTTTCATAACTGTATGTATTTAAAGGTTTTAAAAATAAGTGCAAGAAAACTCAAAAATAGCTTTAATTTCATTTTTTTTAGTATTAGCATCATCCTTTTTTTGATTTATTTGTTATATATTCGTGGCACTATGATTCCATAGATTTAGATTTTTCAATAGTATTATTGTTTAACTAAAAAATAATCAAAATGAACTTTGAATTACCCGTTTTGCCCTATGCACCAAACGCATTGGAGCCTGCTATTAGTAAACTCACCTTGGAATTCCATCATGGAAAACATCATCAAACCTACGTTGACAATTTAAACAAATTTGTTGTAGGTACCACGTTTGAGAATATGACACTTGAGGAAATTGTAAAGAATGCACCCGATGGCCCAATCTTTAACAATGCTGCTCAGGTATGGAATCACACCTTCTATTTTGAAGCACTTGGAGCACCTGTGAAAAAGGCACCAACTTGTAAAGCTATTATAGATCAATGGGGAAGCTTTGATACCTTCAAGGACGAATTCAGCAAAGCGGCTATCGGACTTTTCGGTTCAGGATGGCTTTGGCTAGTCGAAAATCAGGAAGGTAAACTTCAGATTGTAGCTGAAAGCAATGCCGGAAACCCCATGCGTAAAGGCTTAAAGCCACTTTTATGTTTTGATGTTTGGGAACACGCCTATTACCTGGATTATCAAAACAAACGAGCTGATTATGTAAAAAATCTATGGGATATTCTGAATTGGGAGGTTATTTTGAAAAGATTCTGACATTCATATAAGAACTTCTTTATTTCAAAATAATTAACAGGCAGTTGCTACCCATGCAGCTGTCTGTTTTTTATTCCAGAATCCTGAAAAAAATCCCCCATTTAAACAACTATCGGAATTATCCTTCTGCAACAAACAAGATTGCTCCGATCATAGCCACTATTTTTAGTCCGGTTGTGCTGATTACCTTATTCATCTATCTGATAGCTATTCCTTTTGGCGGAAAAGATCCTTACAAGGATAGGGATTTTCTATTGATTTTTAATTTGATGTTGCTTGGAGTCATGGCACTCATTGTTTTTTCGATAGCAGAAACAGGAGGGAAAAAGAGCCAGAAGTTTAATAAGATTGTCCTTTTTACACTGGCCATTGTAACACTTATCATTAACCTGGTAGCATTGTCTGCCATTTTATACCGGCTTGGAGTATTCGGTTTTACTCCAAACAGGGTTGCCGTTTTAGGGTCTAACCTGCTGATATTTGGAAATTTGATACTGATTGCTATTGATTTGTTTAAGGTCAATTTTAAAAATGCGGAGATGAATAGGGTAGAGAGGACTATTTCCAGGTATTTACCGTTCTATGCAATCTGGACCTTGTTTGTAACTTTCGGATTTCCGGTGATGTTTGGTTATAAGTAAGGTTGGCTACATAAAAAGCAGCTTAATGCCAATCAGAATCATTAATGCAAAGTCAATCCACAAAAAATAATCTTTCTTTTGTTTCCACTTCTGCCATTTTTCAAGAACTTGCATATCAATATATTGGTTCTCAGAACAAAAGTAGCATAATTTTTTTCAAAAACTCCACCGTAGCCGGCCAAAACCTGCGTATGTGTTTCCAATATTTCCATACTCACTGCCGGTTTTTCCAATTAAGAGTTGTCCGGTGAGCATGAGTTCGAGGTTGTCCTGTAAGGAAATGGTTGTCGTTGGGCCCAGATAGGAAGAACCGTCCGAGGGGTTTAGCATACAGGCAAAATTGATGTTCAGAATTGGATTGACAGGGTAGGATACCTGCCCGAAAAGTTCGTATTTCCCCATGGAAAGATTTTTGGCACTCAGATTATTAGTAGGATTGAGCAGGGAAATACCCGACCCGGAAACAGTCGTTCCCGAGCTGTTGAACAAAAAAGCGGAATGGATAAAAAGTGAATTTTTAAACGTGTAATCGGCCGAAACCGTGGCTGAAACAGCGTTTTTTGAAATCCGTTCTTTGCCGGCTAAAGGAGTAAAGTAACTGCCTTCGCCCCGAAAGGAGACATCTCCGATAGAACCGGACCAGCCACCACCAAGTAAGAAGTCGTTCGCATTTTTTCCACCGATAAATTGAATATCGTAATCAAGGATATTGAATAGATACCTGGCAGCTGCAGTAGTATTTCCATATTTGTCGCTTTTAAGGGCTACATCCAGACTGGAAGTTCCGGAAGTGTACCAGGTGAACAAAATGGCATCGCTGCCCGGACGCTCTTCGTAATCAAAGTCAATGTATGAAAAGGCATTGAACAGGTCGTTGGGGTTCCACACCAGATTATTAGTCGTTGTATAGTAGGATTCCAGCTCCACAAATTGTTTCCGCTTTTTAGAAACGTCTGACCTTTTTCCTTGGCAGGTGCTGTAATCAGGGTCAGGGACTGTCCACCGCTAATAGCCCAACCTTTAAATTCGATGTTCCGTTTGTATTTTGGCCTGACAATGGTCATAATCATTTCACTGTAGCTTGATTTTTCTCCGTTGTATTTGGTATCCGCCCTACGGACGATTTCTTTGGCATCCTGCGACCAGAGAGAAGTAGGAACAATGGTGAATACTAAAAGTGCCAATAAACAGGTTTTCAGCTTCATAAATACGGAGTTAATTAGTTGTGCCAAGATAGTGAAATAATTGAAAAAAATAGAAACCTAATCTCAGGGAAAAGAATAGTGAAATTCAATTCAATAAAATAAATAAATAAAAATAATATATAATAAAAAAATAGTATAGATTTGCATAAAATAAAAAATAATATAAACGATTAAAGTATATAAGTAATTAGAATAATATAATGACGTCTTATCTTGCTTCTTTGATAGTTATTTTGTATATTTGTCTTACCATGAGAGATATAACATTGAAAACTGAGGAGTTTGAGGCGCTGGAATTACTCTAAAAGAACAGTATAGACAACATGGTACCTGGACGAGGGGTCAAGACCCACCTGAAAGGCTATGAGGATGAAGTCGCCAAGCAGGTTGAGATTCATGGCCGAAACCTTAAAAATGTACTGAATTATTTTGAAGAAAAACACAAAATTTCAATCTGCAAAAAGACCTTGCAAAATTTTTTAAAAGGTACTGGGCTATACTTGGAGACGAATCAGACTATCCCTAAAGACCAAACGGAACAAGGATGAATTCGATCATAAACAAGCACAAATAGAAACTCTTAAAGTATTGGAAGACAACGGATACATTGATCTTTATTTTGGTGATGAAAGCCATTTTGGTCTTACTCCAAATGTTCCCTACGCTTGGCAAATGAAAGAAAAGCAAATTCTTTTGCCTGCCGAAAAGGGCAAAAGCCTCAATGTAGTCGGCTTGATGACCCGCAAAAACGATTTGTTTTTCGACATACATGAAGGAACTTACAATGCGGATACATGCATTAGCTTTATGGATAGTTTTGTCGCTCAAACCGTAAAAAAGACCGTTGTGATTCTTGACAACTCTTCAATCCATAGATCCAGAAAATTCAAATCCAAAATCGAGGAATGGAAAGAGCAAGACGTTTTAATATTCTTCTTGCCACCCTATTCTCCTGAGTTAAACCTGATAGAAATATTATGGAAAAGGATCAAGTATCTGTGGATACCTTTTGATGCCTATCTCAGTTTTCAAAATCTCAAAGAACGCTTGTCGTTTGTACTCAATAATGTGAGCAAACAATACGACATTATATTTTAGACACTACTTATTTAAAAACACATTTATTATGAAAAAAATCACCATAACATTAACATTGTTACTTTTGGTACTTTTTCAACCTGGTATTTATGCACAGATATATACGGTTAAATTTGATCAGAATGACTTTTCGTTTAAGAAGGAAAATGGTTATGACAAAGTGGAGGGGCCTAACACTTTTTCTTTCAGCAATGTAGGATCGCCAATGCTTCCTAGTTTGTCCTTGCGATATGTCATCCCTTTGGATAAGGAAGTATATGATGTTAAAATAATTAACATGAAGGAAATCGAGTTGTCTAATGACTTTAACATATATCCAACGCAACCGGAATATCCTCTGGGTGAAAAAGAAAATGAATTCGTACAGCCCAAAGCTCTATATTATAAAAGTAATACGTTCTTTCCAGAAAAAAATATCATAAATATAGAATCTGGCATTATGTCCGGAACGAGGATTTCTTCCTTTTCGTTTTGTCCGTTCAAGTACAACCCAGTCCAAAAAAAATTGAAACTGATCACTGAAATTAAGTTTAAGCTTGTCATGAAAGATGATGTGATAGACTATGTGAAAAGTAAAAAATTAAGTAAGGAATCCACCAAAAGAATTCTTAACAATATCAAGTCCATGGTGAATAACCCTTTGGAAGTGGAAGGATACAGTGACTTGACAAAAACGGAAAGTTCAAGTTTAAGGAAATCGAGTGTAGTGACTCCAGAAATTCAACGCGTTGAACAGGTGATAATAACCAATCAGGCACTTTCTTCCGGTTTTCAGGAAATTGCAGATTGGAAAACAAAAAAAGGATTGCCAGCCAAGGTGGTCACTACTGAATGGATTGAACAACATTATGAAGGATATGATTTGCAGGAGAAGATCCGAAACTTTATTAATTATGCTTATATCAATTGGGGATCTACGTGGGTTTTGTTAGGAGGAGACACAAATATTGTTCCAATCAGAAGTGCATGGACTTACATAAATTGGCTTCCAGAGAAACCAGTTGGTGAATTTATTCCAACGGATTGGTACTATGCCTGTCTAGAAGGAAATTGGAATGCCGATGGGGATATGACTTTTGGTGAAGGAAATTACAACAGGGACAATAGTGGAAGTTTCACAAATAGAAAAGCTGACGGTACCTATTACTCGAAAATTGATGATGTGGACTTAAAAAATGAGGTTCAAGTTGGTCGACTCCCGGTGGAGGATAGTATAGAGCTGCAGCATTATAAGATCAAGTACTTCAATTACGTCAAAGCATGCACAAAAAATATAAACAATGTATTGGTATTTTCAGCAAACTCCGATCACATTACTATGGATTGTATGGATAATGTGTCGCTCCGGTTTCCAACTTCGGTACAGGCACATATACAAAAAGAATATGAATGTTTTGGCCTGGATACTTCTATTTATTGTGCGACAAAGCAGGATGTTCTGGAAGACATAAATGGTTCAAACGGTACGGCTTATCACATGATTTGCGGGTATGGCCATGGATTCCCCAAAAAATTTGAGGCTTGTAATGATCAAATTGAGATAGATGAGATAAATAATCTTACGAACACCAATACGAACCAGATTTTATACATCAATCATTGTTATACGCTGGCGGTTGATGAGGATTGTATTGCCGAGGCCTATGTGAATGGAATTCATGGAGGAGTCGCATATATAGGCAATTCAAGGTATGGTTGGACTTATACTTCGCCAACATTAAATGCAAAATTCATAGAGAATATCTATGGTGCGAATATGGTTAATATTGGGGAAGCATTCTCCTATTCAAAGACAAAAGGCCTGGGTACTCCAAATGATGATGGAGTTTTACGATGGCTCATGTTTACAAATAATCTTTTTGCCGACCCGGAAATGCCAGTCTGGACTGATAATCCTAAAAGTTTGAACGTATCAGTCAATTCTTTATCCACCGATCGATGTTCTATTCGTGTTGTACTTTCGAACTTATTGCCAGGCGATACGGCGCTAATTTGTGCTCAGAAGGGTAGTGAGGCCTATGAAACTGCTTATGCGGCATCCAATGGGAATTATGATTTTAACCTCACTGCGGATACAACAGGTATAATAAATGTAACGGTGACCGCACAAAATTACACCCCTTTTGAAGCCTCGTTTGGATACAATGCAACATCAACCCCCATTCTTTATGTTTCCGAGTTGGCTTACAATGATGATACACTTGGTCTAAGTAATGGGAACGCCGATGGGCGAAACGATGCAGGAGAATCAATCGAGTTGAATCTTAAAGTGAAAAATAATGGTCTTAGCCCAGCATATAATGTCGCAGGCGTCCTTTCATGTAACTCCACATTAATAAATGTAACTTCCGGAGCTGCCAATTTTGGAAACATTTTTGCAGGAACAACTTTATCCGGACAGTTTAGATATACCATCAATGCCGATGCCTTGATGAAATCTGTCAACGATAAAGAACCTATAACCTTTACTTTGCAGCTGACCGATGGGAACAATCAGGTTTACACGGACAAGTTTAACATAGACATTTACAATATGCTGATTGAACAGGGAAACAAAAAAATTCTGTCCACCGGTGACGGGGATTTGAACATCGAGGCTGGGGAAACGGTTGGTTTCAGCATCGAACTGGCCAATATGGGTGCCGGGAAAGCCAATTTGTTTGCAACCCTGACTAGAGATGCCTCCAAGGATACAAATGGGTATATAACTTCCTGTTCTTCAGCGGAAAGGACTTATCCTGTCATAAATCAGTTTGCAACGAAGACTGAGCAGACTCCTTTTCAATTCAGCGTGTCAAGCAGTTATCCTGGAGGTACGGCTCCTTTGTGGTTTACATTGAGCGTGCGAAATGAATTTGGAAAAACCTGGACCTATTCGTTTAATCTGATGGATAGGCCATCCCAAATTTTACTCACCAATTTGGGATTCTTTCCAAATGAATCTGGGCTCCAATTATACCTTAAGAATAAGATACAGGGCATAAAAGGTTACAATGTATATAGGACTGTATGTGATTCAGTTGGCAATGAACTTGGTAATTATATAAAGTTAAACGCATCGCCTGTCACCTTGACTTATTATAATGATAATGGTCTTACTAAGCTGACCAGATATAAGTACAAGATTTCAGCTTTGGCGCTTTCGGGAAACGAGGGTATACTTTCCGATCCGATACAGGCCTGGGCCAATTGTCCAACATCTGGTTTGTTCCCGATCCGGATGGCAAAATTAGCCAATTTCAACGGCTCATTCAATACTGTAGATGCGGATGGCGATGGCAAAAAAGAGATATTCACCAGCTTCTCGCCCAGTTACAAAGAAGGGTACATTGTAGGATTGAAATCTGACGGCACAGAAATGTTCAACATTGATGGTGATACATCCACCTACATTGGCATCGCCAAAGAAGATGCTGCAATCACTGCCACCCCTGCAATCGGTGACTTGAATAATGATGGCAATTACTACATTGCCACCATGACCAGAGATGAATCAACAATTGGCAAGATGAATTATCATTATTTGCATTCAGTAAAAGATGGCAATGGAGACTCTAAGCCGGATCAATTATGGAGAAAGGATGCAGTCAATCAGGCTTTTAGATCAGGTATAGTTTCCAATGTTGATAACAGCATTGACGGTTCTTTGGAAATTGTGTGCTATTCTGAAGGCGGAAATATTCGGATTTATGACTTTGCCGGAAATTTACGCTATAGTTTCGGTGATGGGTTAAATGGTACTTATTCAGCAATCGCCGTTTCTGATCTGAATGGAGACGGAACAAAAGAAATCATTGCAGCACAGACCGATGGAATGTATATATGGAGTTACAACGGAACTTTGCTTCGAAAAATTACGACAAGCAATTCTACAAGTCAACTTTATAAGAGTTCTATCGTTTCCGCTGATCTGGATAACGATAATTACAATGAGATCATCACGTCTGTCAATGATATAGTACTTAAAACAGCAACTATTTATGCATATAACTTTGACGGAACAAAAGTCTCAGGTTGGAATGGAAGCAACACATTGGTTACAGATAATGACTGGTTTACCAATGAAGTATCGGTTGGGGATCTGAATAACGATGGAAATCTCGAAGTGGTTGCAATGGGAAAAAATTGCATCAAGGTATGGAATAAAGATGGTTCATTGATTAACACGATAACCGTTGATAATCCTACAGTTGGGAAAATTGTACCAATTCTGGCAGATGTGGATGGATTACCAGATTTGGAGATTGTTGTTGCCAAGAATGCTGTCATGTATTATAAGGGTAAAATACACGCATATAAGTTGGATGGTACAGAAGCTTTGGGTTTCCCTTTGGTCGAGGAAAATGGATGTATTGGTACTCCTTGTGTCTCTGATATTAATGCCGATGGTAAGAATGAGTTGGTATTTGGAGAGTATAATTATGTCCATGCGTATCATACGAACGGTAACCCGGATTGGATTGAATGGGGCAGTGAGCGCCACGATTACCGGAATACCGGTGAATACCTGAGTGCCAAGCCAAAAATAATTAGTGAAAATGTGACCTGGAATATGAATAAGGACATAGCCAGCAACGTGAGCGTTGAATCGGGTGCAACCCTGACCATCAGTGCTCAGATAAATGTGGTAGAGTTTTCAAAAATCACCGTGAATAGCGGCGGCACACTGATTGTTGATGGCGGCAAGCTACTCTTCACAAATATCGAAGTACAGAATGGCGGCAGTTTGATCCTGCGAAACAATGGCATGGTCAAATTGCACAGGAAAGGTGCTTTGAAGATAAATGCCGGCGCAACATTTAATCATCAGTATGGGGATGTTAAAGTATTCAATCAACAATAAAATATATTAATAAATAAAAAATACAAATCTATGAAAACAAGTAAATTCTTTTTGGCTTTATGTTTTGCCACAACAGCTTTTTCCGGTTCTTCACTAGCTCAACTCAAAGTTGATTCAATTGGAGCAGTGATCGTTTCGAAAGGTATAAAGTCATCGGGTATGAATTATGTGACCTTTACGGACGGTTCGAGTGGTTATACTGGAATAAATTCTATGATTACACCCAATACAGGATCCAGTATTCCGTTTGTTGCTTTGGGTGGATCGACGTATTCATCAACTTCAAACTTTACGCCAAGTATTGGGGTGTATGGTTCCGCCGGAAATGGATATTCCGGGTGTAATTATGGAGTTTATGGATACTTGGCGGGTTCTAATAATGGTGCAGGAGTCTTTGGAACCACAAGGGGTAGCGTAATTATTTCCGGAAAATATGCAGGTTACTTCTATGGTGATTTAAAGGTCACGGGCGTTGCCACTGTCACCTCCTTAACCATTACATCGGATGCTCGCTTGAAGGAAAACATTGCAAAATTGAAAGTGAGTAGTGCCCTGGAAAATGTGTTGCAGATGAATCCGGTGATGTACAACTACAAGAGACAAAAGTCATCTAAAAGTTTTGGCCTTGACTCATTGAATCAATCTGCAGTTTCGACAGAGGATTCACTTCTTTCAAGCAAGAAACATTATGGATTATTGGCGCAGGAGCTGCAGGCAATATATCCGGATTTGGTTTATGAAGATGCGCAGGGCTATTTGTCCATTGATTATATTGGATTGATCCCAGTATTGATTGGCGCGATCAAGGATTTGAAAGGTCAAGTAGAAGAATTACAAAATACCAGTGCTGTGAATGCTATTTCGGCTGATATAAAGAGTGTTTTAGGATCGTCTTCTGAGGCAAGTATAAGTCAGAATATACCCAATCCATTTTCGGAATCAACTGTAATCAAATTCTACTTGCCTAGTTCGGTTAAAGAAGCCTACTTAATGATATACGATATGCAGGGAAAACAGTTAAAGAGGTATGATATCTCACAACGTGGATCGGGTGCACAAGTCGTTTCTGCCAATGAATTTCAACCCGGACTTTATTTGTATGGATTATTGGCGGATGGCAAAGATGTAGGGGTTAAAAGAATGATTCTAACAAAATAATTTGTAGATGGTTTGATTGTATTTCATCAAGAATGATCGATTACCAATCTTGCTTAGTACGTTAAACCGGGAAAGTTATTATATCTATTTCCGCCGATTTTTTTTGTTAATTCGATTAAAATTTAGTTATAATGTAATTTTGTTTTTCTTTATAAAGAAAAATAAAAGATATAAAAAAATTATAAATATTAAAATAATGGTGAAGTATATCAAGGATACCAGATAAGATGGCCATTTAATGAGCGCCAATGAGGTAATTCTATAAAGTAATTTCCCAATGGGAATTAATTCAGATGGTATTTTTTTTATAAAATAATACTTAGATTTTAAGCACTTAATTTTAGTGGCAAAAACGATTATGTTAATCGGTGAAACTATAGTTAGAATGAAAGAACAAACAACATGCAACGACATTCTTTAATCAAAAGGCGTACCGGCTTTTCTTTAAACCGGAGCTAAAACGTTTTATTAATCATTTAAATCTAAAAAAATGCAAAAAAGAACTTTACTTATTTTGGCTTTGGCCGCTCTTTCTTTACCTACTTTTGCTGGTATGCAAGCCACAGGTTGGGCTTGGATCAATGATGACGGCGATGCTGCTACTGCAACATCTGTTGCTGAACAAGATACAACACCTATTGAACTTGTAACTGAAAGAGTTATCAGATTGAGAGTCCGTTTTGACAACATGCGGGATGCTGCAAAATCAACAACTGGTTTGAAGTATTTCACGGAACTTCCTGCTTCGAATATTGATGGTGCTAATGCAGCTTTGATAGATTTAGGACCTGATGCTTTTTTTGATTGGGCAAGCAGCGCATTTGTATCTGATGGAACAACTATTGAAAGTCGTGATATTATATTTAATAGTCTAGTTCTTACTGATTTTCAGGCTACATTTGTAAATGGTATCTTTGTTTCTTCCGCTCAACCTTTTTCTGTTCCTGCATATTCCAGTTCTGAAATTGAGTATTGCATTAAACCAACCAGTAGCAATGCAGGTGGAATCTTTTATTTCTTGCCCGGAAGTAGCGATGTAGAGATTTATCCACAAGCAAGTAATTTGGAAACTTTCCCCACATTGACTTTTAGTGTGCCAACTACTATGAAGACTGCTAAATCTTCAGATGTTAGTGTTGCTACCAACGAAGGCTCTATCAAATTGTCTTCTTTGTCAAACGGCACAGTAAAAGTTGCTATTGTAAATGCGCTTGGCCAAACGGTTAAATTTGCAAGTGAAGAAACAGCCGATGGTCAATTGACTATTGCTACCAACAGCTTGGCACAAGGATTGTACATAGTACAAATAAACGGTGTTACCAGCAAAAAAGTAATCATCAAATAAAAAGGGAGCCCCCAATTAGAATTGAAAAACTCCCCCGATATGGTAAATTTGTTGTACCACCAACACCTAAACCATATGGGCAAAAATACAGAAATAAAGTTTGTCGGACAGCCGAACCTACGGCCTGACCTTCAAGGAAGTTCTTTTGATTGATTCGACGACCATCCGCCTGTTCAGCGACATCCTGAAAGGTGTTAGTCGCAATCCTAAGGGTGATGGAAAGAAGAAAAGCGGCCTGAAAGTCCACATGCTGATAGACGCCGTGCAGCAAGTCGGGCGTTTCATTAAGGTGACGGAGTCTACGGTGATAAAGACTGTCCGGCAAAGCGAACCTGAGAAAAACAAGGCCATTGTGAAACTTGAGGAGTTCATTGACCTGGAATACAAGCCCGAGGATGATGAGGGTAAACGAATTAGGGGATCTAAGGAAGTTGTTACGCATCGAATTGCTGTTTTATGGAAAGCATATCATTATGCAAAGTAAACGAAATATACATTTAGCAGCAGCCGGAATAAACTGAATTTTCACGTAAATTCCTCATTGACAGCGGTCAATATAGCCAAGGCTGAACATGCTTAAAATATCCTACATAACAAAACTACAAATCATGATCATCAATTTCATTGTTGTAAAAAAATGTGAGTGCTCCTGAAAGACACTTTTTTACCTGCTCAATAATCTTGTCTGTTGAAGCTCCATTAGGATTTACCCATCTTATTAATTTTGGATTATAAACCTCTGGCATCCCGGTGAAGCAAATTTTAGAGTGTTGGCATAATTCCGGTTGCCAAACTACTGTAATTTCATCGTTTGAAAACTTAATCTGTTTCATAATTTGGCCGGTTAAATAAATTATTAAACGTAAGTATGACACTAATAACCAACAATATAAAATGCAATTAGTTCAAAAAAATTTGAAAAATTTGATCCATTTGAACTTTTTTTTATATATTTGCTAAATGGATTTTATAAACATCCAAATTTGTAATACTGGATTTTTCACATTTTTGACTATAACCTTTTATTAATTAACTAAAACTTATTGTTATGAAGAAAAACTTACTTATTTTGGCGCTTGCCGCCATTTCATGTCAGACATTTGCGAATCAG
>Ga0209123_1002007_pt1 | contig 18335 bp, 16 predicted proteins | sample BarGraIncu00431A_FD_184500 | JGI IMG/M metagenome (GOLD analysis project Ga0209123, IMG submission 184500) | Arctic peat soil microbial communities from Barrow, Alaska, USA - Barrow Graham LP Incubations 004-31A (SPAdes) (version 2) | ecosystem: Environmental > Terrestrial > Soil > Wetlands >... | reverse complement strand
AACAAACCAGCAACCGCCCGCCTTGACTCCCGTTGGGACCACGATATCGTTTTTTATGTAGTCTCTCTTACGAATCGATTGCCTACTTGCCGACAAGTAGTGCCCCCATGCGCTACCATTTACCTAGAGAGAGAGAAATCCAAGGAAAGGAAGGTTGATATGCCTCAAACTGTACAGATGGAACCGGTCATAATGGTAATTTTTGGCGCCGGGGGTGATCTGGCTTGGCGTAAGCTGATTCCGGCGCTTTATAACCTCTATCTCGACAATTTATTACCCGAGCATTTCGCCATTCTGGGGATCGCCCGTAAGAAGCTGGATGACACGGCCTACCGGCAGCGCCTTCGTGAAGGGGTAGAGCTCTTTTCCCGACGAAAGCCGACAGAGGTTGAAAGCTGGAACGGGTTCGCTGAGCGTGTTTCCTACCTTTCGGAGGATTTCACCAAACCCGCATCTGGACCTACTCTGCGTCGGAAACTGGAGGAACAGGAGAAGGTCTGGGGCGTTCGTGCAAACCGTGTATTCTACCTCGCGATTCCACCTGAGAAGGTGGAAGCTGCGGCGGCGTACCTGCAGCGACTCGGCGTATGCAGGGACTGCCGGAGGGACCGACTGGTGGTCGAAAAGCCGTTCGGTCGGGATAGACTCTCGGCTCAGGAATTGGACCAACTCCTGAGCGGCATGTTCGCCGAGTCCCAAATCTACCGGATCGACCACTATCTGGGGAAAGAATCAGTACAGAACATCCTCGCCTTCAGGTTTGCCAATTCACTCTACGAACCGGTCTGGAACCGGCACTACATAGATCACGTCCAGATCACAGTGGCTGAGACGGTGGGTGTAGAGGACCGAGGAGGGTACTACGACGGTGCGGGAGCCCTACGCGACATGGTACAGAACCACCTTCTCCAAGTCCTTTGCCTGATTGCGATGGAGCCTCCTGTCTCCTTCGATGCCGATGAAGTGCGCAACAGGAAGGTGGATGTGCTTCACGCAATTCGCCCCATTCTCCCCGAGGAGGTCCATCACGCCGCGGTAAGAGGGCAGTATGGTCGTGGGGCTGTTGGTGGGAAGGTGGTCCCCGGATACCGGGAAGAATCTGGAGTGGCAGATGACTCCACAACCGAGACCTTTGCCGCGTTCAAGCTATTTATAGAAAATTGGCGCTGGCAAGGAGTGCCCTTTTATCTGCGCACCGGAAAGCGGCTACCCACCAAGGTGTCGGAGGTTTCCATTCTTTTCCGGCCGGCCCCCCATCACCCGTTTCCATCGTCTGCAGTGGAGAACTGGCAGCCAAACCGTCTGATCATCCATATTCAGCCTGAGGAGGGAATTGTTACCCGCATCCAGGCCAAGCATCCCGGCACCCGCGTCCTGCTTGGTCCGGTTGACATGCAGTTCAAGTACAGCGAGGTCTTCAGTGTCGTACCACCCGAGGCATACGAGACGCTGCTTCTGGATGTGGTTCGGGGTGATGCGACCCTTTTCATGCGGGCTGACCAGGTAGAGTGCGCCTGGAAGATCGTTGCACCTGTTCTCGAAGCCTGGGAGTCGGCACCACCGGGAGATTTCCCAAACTACCCCTCCGGGAGCTGGGGGCCGGAGGCCGCGGACCTTCTCACAGCCAGGGAGGGGCATACCTGGCTGCAGCCCGCGGTTAATGATGAGAAATGAGCTTAAGGCCGAGGTCACACTCAAAGCGACCTCGCTTAGCTTAAGACCGGAGGACCACAACATGCCATCGCACTACCAGCCCATCGAAAATTACGGACTGATCGGCAACATGCGCACGGCGGCACTGGTCGGCATGGATGGCTCAATCGACTGGCTCTGTTGGCCGAACTTCGATTCTCCCAGTGTCTTTGCCGCCATCCTCGACGACCGCAAGGGCGGACGCTTCCGGATTGCCCCGACCGGGGCCAATTTCCGGCACAAGCAGTTCTACTGGCCGGACACCGCCATCCTCATCACGCGTTTTCTGCATGAGGGTGGCGTGGGAGAAATCGAGGATTACATGCCGGTCGGCGGCGCGGGCCCTGTGCAGGAGGAAGTGATCAGGCGTGTCCGCGTGGTCCGCGGCCGCGTCCCTTTTCATCTGGAGTGCCAACCCGCCTTCGACTATGCCCGCGCCAAACATCAGACCCACATCGGCGAGTACGGCGCCCGCTTCGACGGGCCGGAGTTGAGCCTCGAACTGGCCTCTCCCGTGCCGCTCCATCTGGCACCCGCTTCGCATGCAGGGGGTAGAGCCGGGGTAGTCGCTGACTTCACGCTTGGCGAGGGGGAAAACATCACCTTCGTGTTGCGGCGCCAGCGTTTGGAGGGCCGGCAGCGGCCTTGCCCCTGCACGGGCGAAGCAGAAGACCTGTTCCGTGAAACCGTGGCTTACTGGCAGCGCTGGATCGCCAAGTGCAGCTACGCCGGCCGCTGGCGCGAGGTCGTGCTTCGTTCCGCCATCACGCTAAAGCTCCTGTCGTACGAACCTACGGGGGCGATCGTCGCGGCCCCCACCTGCAGCCTGCCCGAGGAGATCGGAGGAGAACGCAATTGGGACTACCGTTATACCTGGATCCGGGACGCGGCATTCACCGTGTACGGCCTGCTCCGCATCGGGTTCACCGAGGAGGCTACCCGCTTCCGGGACTGGCTGGAGGGGCGCTGGATCCATGGCGAAGCGGAATCGACCGCAACCGGAGGAGATAACGGCCCGTTGCAACTTATGTACGGCATCGACGGCCGTACCGAACTTGTGGAGCAAACGCTCGACCATCTGGAGGGGTACCGCGGCTCACGCCCGGTGCGGATCGGCAATGCCGCCCATCGGCAACTGCAACTCGACATCTATGGCGAGCTGATGGACGCTGTCTACCTCCACAATAAATACGTTGAGCCCGTCACCTATCATGGCTGGGTGGACCTGCGGGGGCTGGTGGACTGGCTTTGCGACAACTGGAAACAGCCGGACGAGGGGATCTGGGAAGTGCGCGGAGGCCGCCAGCACTTTGTCAATTCGAAACTCATGTGCTGGGTCGCCCTGGATCGCAGCTTGCGATTGGCCGACAAGCGTTCCTTCCCCGCGGACCGGGCGCGCTGGTCCAAGGTGCGCGACGAAATCTACGAAGAGGTGATGGCAAAGGGGTGGAATCAGCGCCGCGGCGCCTTTGTCCAAGCTTACGGGTCCGAGGCCCTCGACGCCTCCAGCCTGCTGATGCCGCTGGTGTTCTTCATGGCGCCCAACGACCCGCGCATGCTGAGCACGCTGGATGCGATCCGTCGCCACTTGTCCGAGGGAGGCCTGGCAGCCGACGGCCTGGTCTGCCGATACAATCCCGCCAAGGCGCCCGACGGCCTGCCGGGCCGCGAGGGGACCTTCAACATGTGTTCCTTCTGGCTGATAGAGGCGCTGACCCGGGCCGGCCACACCGACCGCGCACGCCTCGAGGATGCGCGCCTGCTCTTCGAGCAAATGCTCGGCTACGCAAACCACCTGGGACTTTACTCCGAGCAAACCGGCAATAGCGGTGAGGCCCTGGGCAACTTTCCCCAGGCGTTCACGCACCTGGGCCTGATCAGCGCCGCCTTCAACCTGGACCGGGCACTCGGCTCACTGCGAGGCAGATGAAGCGAGTGAAGGCGATCTCGGAACGGATGAGTCGCTCACTTTTTTTAGAGAAGCTGGAGTGATCCTCGATTTTACCGAGTCGCATCCTCTTGAACCGAGTCGCATCCACTTCTACCTTCTACCTTCTACCTTCTACCATCTGCCACCTCCGGCCAGCCTTTGCCGTCCCGCCCTTGACTTACGAGTAACTTACGATTTCGCATCATAATATGTAAGTTCTCATCTAATCATGTATCTTCCACCAGTGGCTGCGCCATTCGAGAGATGGAGGGTCCTGATCCATATTGACAGCATACTGATTATATGCATAATGAGCTGAATACCCTCCAGCTCTAGGCCGTGTTATACTCATGAAAACCTGGGCATCGGCGCTTCGACCCAAGTCCCTGCTATAACTAGAGAAAATGACTAAACCATCGGAATAAGCATGAAACCTACGGGCCTTTTATGAACGAAAAAGAAAAAGAGCAGCTGGATATCGGGGCCAGCGTCGGCTTTCTGCTGGCCAAGGCGTATCAGCGCGCCAGCGTCCTTTTCAAGGAGGCTTTTGAAGGGTACGACCTGACGCCGCGGCAGTTTGGTCTACTCGGCTTTCTTTGGCAGGAGGACGGGCTCACCCAGTCGGAGCTCTCGGCACGGAGCCAGATCGACCGCACCACGATGGGGGGGCTGATCGACAGGCTGGAAAAAGAAGGACTCCTGGCCCGGCGCAGCCACCCGGAGGACCGCCGGGCCCACCGGATCTGCCTGACGGAAAAGGGGAAGGCGCTGCGCCCCCTGCTGACGCCGCTTGCCGCCTCTGCCCAGGCCAGGTTTACCGCAAGACTCGACCAGCACGAGGTCGAGACCCTGAAGTCACTGCTGCAAAAGATCCGCAGCTGAAATCCTTGGAGAATTCCATGTATAAAATCTTACTCTTGCCGGCGGCGCTGCTTGCTCTGGCAAGTGCAGCCTGGGCCGAACCGCTCAGCCTGAAGGACTGCCTGACCAGGGCCGCCGCGACCAACCAGGGGCTGAAAGCTGAATCCTACCAGATAGCAATTGCCCAGGAAGAGGTTCAAGTCGCCAAGAGCGGCCTGCTCCCGAAGGTCGACCTGATGGCGGGCTACCAGGCCCAACCGCAAGCGCAGGCGGTCCAGTTCGGTCCCCAGTCACTGGAGACCCAGGACGCGGACTTCGCCCTGCTCGACCTTACCCTCTACAGCACCCTGTACGACTTCGGCAAAACGCGCGCCCGCGAGGGAGCGGCCCGCAGCCGCAGGGACGCGGCGGAGCACAGCTATTCCGGGTCGCAACAGGATCTCTTTCTTCAGGTGGTGCGCGCCTACTACGGCATCCTCGAGGCGTACAAGCTCGTCAAGGCGGCCGATGACGAGGCGCTGCAGATGACCTCCCACCAGAAAACGGCTCAGGCCCTTTTCGAGCAGGGAGTCGTGACCAGGAACGACCTGCTCCAGGCCGAAGTACGGGTTGCCGCGAGCCGCCAAAAGCAGCTCAGCGCCACCAACGCGGTCGACAACGGCTGGCTGCTGCTGAACTACCTGACCGGCGCCCCGGCGCAGTTTCGCGGCGAACTCCAGGAGGAGCCGGTGGCCGCCGCGATCTCCGGCGGCCCCGCACAGCCCGATCTCTCCAAAAGAGGAGAGATCGCCGCCCTGAAAGACGTGGTCGCCGCGGGCGATTTCACGGTCCAGGAAGTGAAGAGCAACTATTACCCGGAGTTTTTCGCCAAGCTCGAGCTCAACTACATGCAAAACGACAAGGTGCGCGAGCAAACCATCATGTCGGCGCTGCTCGGCTTCAAGGTGAACCTGTACGACGGGCTTGCCACCAGCTCCCGGCTCCGGGAGGCGGTGCAGGTACGCTCCCGCGACCAGGAACGGCTGCGGGACCTGGAGGCGAAGGTCGCGCTGGAGCTGGCCCAGGCCCAAAACGACCTGAGGGTCGCCGGAGCCAGGATTAAAGTCGTGGAAAAGGCGATTCAACAGGGGGTCGAGAACCTGAGGATCACCAAGGACCGCTATCAGGAAAAAGTCGGCACCGCGACCGAGGTGGTCGATGCCCAGACGCTTTTGACGCAAACCCGCACCGACTACTACCAGAGTGTCTTTGATCTGCAGGTGGCCGCAGCCAGGGTGAAGAGAGCAACGGGCGAGCTGTAAAATCTATACCGGAGGAAGGTAATGGCAGAGGAAAGCGAAATGCCGATTGATATGGAAGAACCAAAAACCGCCGGCAAAGGGTCGAGCAAAAGAGTGCGTGGCTTGCTCATTTTGCTTCTGATACTGGTCTGCGCGGCGGTTTTTGGAGTGCGCCAATGGGTACAGAGTAAGACTCATATCGAGACCGATAATGCATTCATAGAGTCCCACGTTCATTCAGTATCCAGCAGGATCCCTGCCATGATCAAGCGGGTGGCCGTCGTCGACAACCAGTTCGTGCACAAGGGCGACCTGCTGTTGGAACTGGACGCCTCCGATTACCAGGCGCGCGCGCGGACGGCTGCCGCCTCTCTGAATATGGCGCGAAACGAGACCTCGGGAGACTACGCGCAGGTGGAAAGCGCCCGGGCGAGCATCGGCCTGGCCACGGCCAAGCTCGATCAGGCGAATCTGGATCTGGCGCGCGGCGAGGCGCTCTTTGCCAAGGAAGTCATCCCCAAAGAGCAGCTGGACCGGCTGCACACCGCCAAAAAGATCGCCGAGATGCAGCTCAAGGAAGCCCAGGAAGCAGAGCACCACGCCCGCGCGGTCGTCGGGATGTCGGTTGCCGGCTCCAATGACGCCAGGGTCGCGCAGAAGCAGGGTGAACTCGAGACGGCGGCGCTGAACCTTTCCTACACGCGCATCGTGGCGCCCAGTGACGGTTTCATCACCAAAAAATCGGCCGAACCGGGAAACTACCTGCAGCCTGGTCAATCGGTCATGGCCCTGGTCGCGCTTGAGGATGCCTGGGTGACGGCAAACTACAAGGAGAGCCAGCTCACCGACGTCAAAAAGGGGCAGAAGGTGGAGTTCACCGTCGACAGCTATCCGGGGCGCACCTTTCAGGGGTCCGTGGAGAGCATCATGGCGGGGACTGGCTCGGCGTTCTCAATGCTGCCGCCGGAAAACGCGACCGGGAACTACGTCAAGGTGATTCAAAGGATCCCGGTCCGGATTGCCATCGATAAGCGCAGCGACCCCGAGCATCTGCTGCGCGTCGGCATGAGCGTGGTTCCCACCATCTTGACCGGGAAGCGGTTCGGTGAGGTTATTAAGGGATGGTAGAGGCGCTGAGGTGGTCAGTCGTTAAGTCATTGAGTGGTTTCAGCCGTCCGTCGTCCCAGTCGTTTCAGTTGTAGTTGTCCACCTCTTTAAACGGTCCCCATGGAAGCTGCTGAAAAAAATATCAACAAGTGGCTCATCACCATCACGGTCATGCTCCCCGCCATAATGGAAATCGTCGACACCTCCGTCGCCAACGTCGCGCTCCCTCACATGCAGGGGAGCCTGAACGCGGGGACCGACGAGATCACCTGGGTTCTCACTTCCTACCTGGTCAGTAACGCCGTCGTCCTCCCCATGACCGGATGGCTTGCCCGCGTCTTTGGCAGGAAACGGTTCCTCATCACCTGCATCGTCCTCTTCACCATGGCCTCGTTTCTCTGCGGCGCGGCGCCGAGCCTCGGCATGCTGATCTTTTTCCGGGTACTACAGGGGGCGGCCGGCGGAGCCCTGATCCCGATGAGCCAGGCGATCATGATGGAAACCTTCCCCCCCTACCAGCAAGGGATGGCGATGGCCATCTTCGGGGTCGGCGCCATGTTCGGCCCCATCATCGGCCCGGCGCTGGGCGGCTGGATCACGGACAACATGAACTGGCGCTGGATCTTCTACATCAACATCCCGATCGGTATCGTGGCCGTCGTCATGGCGAGCTTCTTCATCTACGACCCGAGCTACCTGAAGCGCACCAAGGAAAAAATGAGCGTGGACTACTGGGGGCTGGCGCTGCTGGTAATCGGGCTCGGCGCGCTCCAGATCGTGCTCGACAAGGGTCAGCAGGAAGACTGGTTCAACTCCCCCTTCATCCTGATCTCATCGGCGATCTCCGCCATCACCCTGGTTTCCCTGGTCTATGTCGAACTGACCCATCCGCACCCGATCGTCAATCTGCGCCTCTTCAAGAACATCTCCTTTTCAGCGGGAAACCTCATCATGTTCGCGGTCGGGTTCTGCCTGTACAGCTCGATCATGCTGATACCGCTCTTCCTGCAGACTCTCATGGGGTACAATGCCACCATGGCGGGAATGGTACTGGCTCCGGGGGGGATCGCCACGCTGGTCTGCATGCCGTTTGTCGGCGCGGTAATCCAGCGCTACGACGGGAGGAAGGTCGTGCTCCTGGGGCTTATCATCGGGGCCTGTTCCATGTTCATCATGCAGAGGTTTTCGCTCGACGCCGCCTACCGCGACTTCGTCTGGCCGCGCATCGTGCTGGGGGTGGGGCTTGCCATGACCTTCGTCCCGCTGACGACCGTCACCCTCTCCACCATAGCCAAGCAGGAGATGGGAAACGCGACCGGGATCTTCAGCCTGCTGCGCAATATCGGCGGCAGCGTCGGCATAGCGATATCCGCTACGCTCCTTTCCCGCTACAGCCAGTTCTACCAGACCGGCCTGGTGGCGCACGTGACCCCCTACAACCCGCTGGTCCAGTCCAGGATCGCCATGCTGAAAAACGCCACCATGTCGCGCGGAGTGGACGCCGTGGCGGCCGAGAAGGATGCCATCGCCATCATCTACGGAACGGTGCGCAGACAGGCCGCCATGCTCGCCTACAACCGGATCTTCTTCGTGGTGGGGCTCGCCTTCCTGATCATCATCCCGCTTTTGCTGCTGCTCAAGAAACCGGAGCGCCACACCAAGCCGGCGGGGCATTAAAAGCCGGCGTTATTCCGGCCGGGTTCGCCACTTTCCGGTTCATCAAAGTCTATCCAGCAGATGTCGTCCTGATTAATCACCAGCCGCCTTCAACTAAACTTCGATGTTGCCGCCCGAATTTCCTGTGCATGGTCTGCTCCGTCGCGTCAGGCTCCTCGGCATAAGCAGCATTGATTTGTGCCAGCATTTCTTTGTTTTTCTGATGTTCCATAAAGTCCTGCAGCGCTATAACAAACAGCTTGCTGCGTGAAACCTTCATAGTACGCGCCATTTTATCGGCTTGAGCAAAGAGATCTTTTTCGATTGTGATGCAGGTTTTTACAGCTCGCATGGTCATACCTCTTTATATTTTCAGTATAACAAGTGGCCATCTTTTAGTCAGTACCCGCAACTCAGTCTGAACTGATGGTAAAAAAAAGGGCGGGGTTAACTACCCCGCCCTTCTTAACTATTCAATCCTTCTTTTCTTTTGCCTGCTCATCGGCCATTCTCTGTTCGTGCTCCCTGCGGATCCGGTCCATGTCCGACCAGTGCGCGTCCCAGTCCTTTTTCCTGACGAAATGGAGCATGACGCTGCCGCCGACGATGCAGAGACCGAAGAAAAGCGGCATCACCTTGAGGCCGTTCACGACGCCGTAAACCATGCAGCCGATCCCCACGCAGCAGATCGCGGTCTCGGTACTGAAAAGCCGCCTCAGGAGCGATTTCTCCGCTGCCTTATCTTGAGCTTCCATCTACTCCCCTTTCAACCGGCAGCCTTAAGCAGTGCGGCTGGTGATCTCGATCAGATGGTAACCGAACTGGGTTTTCACCGGTCCCAGGACCTTCCCGACTTCGCCGCTGAAAACGACTTCGTCGAACTCTCTTACCATCTGGCCCGGGCCGAACTCTCCCAGAGCACCACCCTGCTTACCCGAAGGGCAGGAGGAATTGTCGCGTGCGACCACGGCGAAATCAGCACCGGCTTCGATCTGGTTCTTCAGTGCAAGAGCGGCTGCTTCAGTGGCAACTAAAATGTGACGGGCGCAAGCTTTAGACATAACGGGTCTCCTAATAGGTTAATTTGACATTTCTGACTGTTTTTTATCCAGATACTACCAACCTTGTGACAGGCACTTTTTACCAGGGCTCAGTTTAACGCAGTGTACTGCCATGATACAAGACAAGAATTGCGACTTGACGACCAAACAATTACCGGCTTACCGACGTATCGACTTACCGACTCAACGATGTACCGTCTCACGCGTAGCGCACCAACTCGGACATGTCGCGCACCGCACGGTCGAGACCGACCAGGATTGCCCTGGACATGATGGAGTGACCGATGTTGAATTCTTCGATCCCGCCGATTGCCGCTACCTTCTTGACATTGACATAGTTGAGACCATGACCTGCGTTGACACCCAGATCGAGTTTCTTGGCAAGCTTTACCGCGTTCTCTATCTTGATCAGCTCCTGCTTCTCGATAATCCAGTCCGCAGCATCCGCAAAGGCCCCGGTATGGATTTCGATGTAATCCGCACCGACCTTATTGGCGGCCTTGATCTGGTCGGGATCCGGATCAATGAACAGGCTCACAATGATCCCGCCCGCCTGAAGCCTCTCGACGACACCTTTCAAGGCTTCCTGATGGATCCTGACGTCCAATCCCCCCTCGGTAGTCAACTCAGCCCGCTTCTCGGGGACCAGGGTGCACGCCTCCGGCTTGATGGCGAGAGCGATAGCGACCATCTCGTCGGTCGCTGCCATCTCGAGGTTCAATCTGGTGTGGACGGTCTGGCGCAGGATCTCCAGGTCACGATCCTGTATGTGCCTGCGATCCTCTCTCAGGTGTATGGTGATGCCGTCTGCTCCGGCCAGCTCGGCCATAGCCGCAGCCGCCACCGGGTCGGGCTCATTACCGCCCCGTGCCTGCCGAAGCGTCGCCACATGATCAATGTTAACTCCCAGTCTAGCCACGTGCCTCACCTCCCAATGCCCCGGAAACTGTCGCGGCAATTTCATTCGCCCAGTTCCGGATTTCGCCCTCGTCGGACCCTTCCAGCATGATGCGCAGCAGAGGCTCAGTGCCGGAATAACGGATCAGCACCCTCCCCTCACCCTGCAGCTTCTCCTCGACCGACCGTATCAACTTGGCTATTTCCGGTACCTGCATGATGTCCGTCTTCTGCGCCAGGCGGACGTTTACCAGTACCTGGGGAAGCGGGGCCATGACCAGGGCGAGTTCGGAGAGTCTCTTGCCGCGCCGCTGCATGATGGCCAGCACCTGCAGGGCGCTCAGCACGCCGTCGCCGGTCGTGTTGTGGTCCAGGAAGATCATGTGCCCGGATTGCTCGCCGCCCAGGTTGTAGCCGCCCTTCAGCATCTCCTCGACCACGTAGCGGTCGCCGACAGCGGTCTTGATAATCTCTCCGCCGGCCCGCTTCATGGCGATGTCGAGCCCCATGTTGCTCATGACGGTCGCCACCAGGGTATTGTGCTTCAAGGTCCCCTGTTTGAGCATGTCCGTGGCGCAGATGGCCATGATCCGGTCGCCGTCCACCACGTTGCCGTACTCGTCCACGAAAATCACCCGGTCCGCGTCGCCGTCAAGCGCGATGCCGAGGTCGGCGCCGTGGAGCTTGACCGCCTCGCTCATGACTTCCGGATGCAGCGAGCCGCAGTCGGCGTTGATGTTGAAGCCGTTGGGCTTCACCCCGATGCTGATCACCTCGGCTCCCAGCTCCTCGAATACGGCGGGCGCCACCTTGTAGGCGGCACCGTTCGCGCAGTCGAGCACGATCTTCAGCCCCGAGAGATCGAGGTCCTTGGGGAAGGTGCTCTTCAGGAAAACCGTATAGCGACCGGCCGCGTCGTCGATGCGGTAGGCCTTGCCGACCTCCCGCGCGGTCGGGCGCAGCGAATCGATCCGCTTGGAGAAGATCAGCTCCTCCATCATCAGCTCCATCTCGTCGGGGAGCTTGAAGCCGTCGCGCGAGAAGAACTTGATGCCGTTGTCTTCAAAAGGGTTATGGGAGGCCGAGATGACCACCCCCGCGTCGGCGCGCATCGAGGAGGTGATGTTGGCGATCCCCGGCGTCGGCAGCGGGCCGACCAGCAGCACGTCCACCCCCATGGAACAGATTCCGGCGACCAGTGCGCTCTCCAGCATGTAGCCGGAAAGACGGGTATCCTTGCCGATGACGATTCTGTGGCGCTTCTTGCCGTTCTTGAAAATATAGGCAGCGGCACGACCTATCTGCATCGCCATTTCCGCAGTCATGGGGTACACATTGGCCACGCCGCGAACCCCGTCGGTACCGAAAAGCTTTTTCATCTGCTTCACCTCGATAAGTTAAGTTGCTGCACAAAAGGGGAGGACAACAGCTGTCGCGGGGTCTTGACCACCACAAGGACAGCAGAAAAAATTCCCCAAATAGTAACACCCTTCAAGAAAGCTCGACCCCAAAAGTCCCCTCTCCCGGAGGGGGAGGGTCAGGGAGGGGGAAATCAACCAAGGCCTGTCATCGTTCCCACGCAGGAGCGTGGGAACGATCAATTATCGTCTCAGCGAGGCGCAGGCGCAGCCTTGGCTAGCGTCAGACGTATCTCCGCCGGATAGACTCGCACGACTTTCAGCTCGTGGTCCAGCCCAAAGTTGCCAGCGAGCGCGCTGTAGCTGGCCGGCCCTGCCTGCGCTCCGGACAGATCGAGCCCGCAGGCGGCGCCGCGCAACCGGGGGCCCAAAAGTAGGATGCGAGGACCTGAAACCGTCACCTCCACCACTCCCGGTGGCGTGGACGCAAGCAGCAGCCAGGCAGGCAGGTGCTCCAGCACAACAGGTACCTGCAAGGTCTCCTCGCCGGGATGCTCCAGGAAGACTCCCAGCCAAAGAAGTCCCGCCAACAGCAGGGAAAGCAGTCTCACCGCGGTAACCTGGTCGGTAGCTCTCGCTTCGGTCATTTGATCCACCTCTGCTCGACGAGCCGTCTCAGCAGCTTGCCAAGCGCGGGAGGATCCAGATTGGTGGTCTTTTTCCCCCCTACGAAGACGGAAACGGTCCCGGTCTCCTCGGAGACCACGATCACCACGGCATCCACCAGTTCGCTCAGCCCCATGGCGGCACGGTGCCTGGTGCCGAGACTCTTGCTCACCTCGAAGTTCTGGGTCAGCGGGAGAAAGCAGCCGGCCCTGGTCAGCTTGCCGCGCTGGATGATGACCGCACCGTCATGGATCGGCGAGTAGGGCAAAAAGATGGAGGAGATCAGCTCACTGGTGACCTTGGCGTCGATTTCCGTCCCGACCGCAAGGTAGCTGTCAACCTGGATGCTCCGCTCGATGACGATCAGCGCGCCGATGCGCTTTTGGGAAAGCCCCCCCACGGCAAAGACCAGTTCGTCGATCAGGTCCGACATCTCGACGTCCTTGACCGCCCGACTGCGGATGAGAGCAGCAAAAGCGCGGCGAATATCGGTCTGGAAAATGACCGCAAGCACCACGACTGAAGAGGCCAGGAAAGTATCGAAAATGAGGCGAACGGTCTGCAGGGAAAGTAGGCGCGCCAGCAGGTGGCCAACGACAAGCGCCGAGAGGGCGGCCAGGATGCGCAGTGCCAGGACGGTTTTCATGAGCCTGGCCAGGCGCCAAATGATCAGGCCGGTCAGAAATAGGTCCAGGAGGTCCTGCAGCACGACTATGTTTTGCAGGAGGTAGCTCATCAGCACCATGAATGTTTGGGATTAAAACCTAAATTCAAGAGTATTAGAACTCGGATGATGCGGATTAACACGGGAAAATTCCTAAAAAACAAGGTTTGCGTTTTTTCCCGGCACCCTTAAGCCAGTGCCCGCGCCATGAGCGCAACGTCTCTCATGACAGCTACGTCGTGCACCCTGATAATGGAGGCTCCGTTCAGAATCGAAACGGCGACCGTCGCCGCCGTGCCGAAAGTCCGATCCCGGTCGTCATCCCCCAGAACCTTTCCAATGAACGACTTGCGCGAGGGGCCCACCAGAATCGGCAGGCCCAGCGGCAGAAATTCGGAAAGTCTTCTGATCAGTTCCAGGTTACCCGCGACGCTCTTCCCAAAGCCGATCCCCGGGTCGATCGCTATGCGGGAAGCGGGGATCCCGGCATCCCGGGCGAGGGCCAGGGATGCCAGGAGATACTCCTTGACCTCGGCGATCAGGTCGACGTACCGGGTGTTCGCCTGCATATGGTCAGGGGTTCCCCGGGTATGCATGACGACCAGGCCTGCATCGGCCTCGGCAACCGTCTGTGCCATGGCGGGGTCGAAGAATAGCCCGCTTACATCATTAACGATCTCCGCTCCGGCTGCGCAGGCGGCCCGTGCCACCCCCGCCTTGTAGCTATCCACCGAGATCGGCACCCGCAGCCTTCCCGCCAAGGCCTCGATGACGGGGACCACCCGGTCCAGCTCCTGAGCCAAATCAACTGCAGGAGCGTTGGGGCGGGTGCTCTCCCCGCCAATATCGATGATATCGGCACCTTCCCGTTCCAGTTCCAGCGCCCGCTCCACGGCTGCAGTGCAGCTGAAGAAGCGGTTGCCGTCGGAAAAGGAGTCCGGGGTGACGTTCAAGATCCCCATCACCAGGGGGCGCTCCAGGCTTAAGCTGCGCCGGGAGAGCTCCCAGGTCGAGGCCGCTGCGATCATGCCGCTACGGTCGCCGCAGGCGGAAGGGTCGCGTCGGGCGGCAGGGTCTCGCCTGCCATGATGCGGTCGATCTCCTCGCCGGTCAGGTTTTCCTTCTCGATAAGAGCCAGGGAAACCCTGTGCAGGTTTTCGATGTTGGAAGCCAGAAGCTCCTGCACCCGGGCATAGTTTTGTTCCACGATCAGCCTGATCTCGCCGTCGATCTCGACTGCAGTGGCCTCGGAGTAGTTCTTGTGGGTCGCCATCTCGCGGCCCAGGAAGATCTGTTCGTCCTTCTTGCCGAAGCTGACCGGTCCGAGTTTCTCGCTCATGCCCCACTCGCACACCATCTTGCGTGCGATTTCGGTAGCGCGCTCGATGTCGTTGCCGGCACCGGTCGTCATCGACTTGAAGATGAGTTCCTCGGCGGCACGCCCGCCCATGAGGACCGCAATCCGGTCCAGGAGCGACTCGCGGGAGTAGCTGTGCTTGTCCTCGATGGGAAGCTGCATGGTGACGCCAAGCGCCCTGCCACGCGGGATGATGGAAACCTTGTGCACCGGGTCGGTCCCGGGAATGAGCTTAGCGACCAGGGTGTGACCCGCTTCGTGATACGCGGTGTTCTTTTTCTCTGCGTCAGAGATCACCATGGAGCGGCGCTCGACGCCCATGAGGACCTTGTCCTTGGCATCGTCGAAGTCGATCATCTCCAGGCAGCTCTTCTCTTTACGGGCAGCCAGCAGGGCCGCTTCATTAACCACGTTGGAGAGGTCGGCGCCGGAGAAGCCCGGTGTGCCGCGGGCGATGACGCCGAGGTCGACGTCAGGGGCGAGCGGGGTCTTCTTGGTATGCACCTTCAGGATCATTTCGCGGCCCTTGACGTCGGGGCGCGGCACCACGACCTGGCGGTCGAAGCGGCCCGGCCTCAAAAGAGCCGGGTCAAGAACGTCGGGACGGTTGGTGGCGGCGATCAGGATCACCCCTTCATTGGATTCAAAGCCGTCCATCTCCACCAGGAGCTGGTTCAGGGTCTGCTCGCGCTCGTCATGTCCGCCGCCCAGGCCGGCTCCGCGATGGCGTCCCACGGCGTCGATCTCGTCAATGAAGATGATGCAAGGCGCGCTCTTTTTCCCCTGTACGAACAGGTCGCGCACCCGGGAGGCACCCACGCCGACAAACATCTCGACGAAGTCGGAACCTGAGATGGAGAAGAAGGGAACACCGGCCTCGCCTGCAATGGCGCGGGCCAGGAGTGTCTTGCCAGTTCCCGGGGGGCCCATGAGAAGCACGCCCTTGGGAATCCTGCCGCCCAGCTTGGTGAACTTCTTGGGATCCTTCAGGAAGTTGATGATCTCCTCCAGTTCGTCCTTGGCCTCCTCGATGCCGGCCACGTCCTCGAAGGTGATGCGTCCCTGGGTCTCGGTCAGAAGCTTGGCGCGGCTCTTGCCAAAGGCCATCGCCTTACCGCCACCGCCCTGCATCTGGCGCATGAAGAAGATCCAGACCGCAACCAGGAAGATGATCGGGAACCAGGAAACCAGCAGCGAGAACCAGGAGAAGCGCTCCTCCTCGGGGCGAGCCGAAGTCGGGATATGCTTTTCCAACAGGGTCTCGGTGAGGTTGGCGTCGGCAGGCTTGTAGCTCCTGAACTCCTTGCCGTCGGCGTACTTGCCGATGATCTCGTTCCCCTGGATGATAACGGAAGCTATCGGCCGGGCGACATTCTTCACCTTGCCGGTATCTACAGCCTCGATGAAGTCACTGTAGTCAAGCTTTTCCTGGGTCGGCTTCGGTTTGTTGAAGAGGTTGAACAGCAGGATCATCATTAGACTGATCACCAGCCAGAGCGCCAGGTTCTTATAGAATTGATTCAAGTTTTCCTCCCGATTGTCGGTATGCTGCAAACCATGGTCCCCGGCGTCCGGACCAAGCTGCCTTGTAGTTGGATGTTCCAAGTCGTTTCAATACCTGGAAAAAGAATTCAAATGAACAAAAGGATTACCACAAAGGGGCCCCATTGACAAGTGCTTTAAGGTGTAATTTCAAGAATTTCAACCCGTAAAACAGGCCCTGCCGCGGAGCGTACGCGGGCCTCATCTGCCACCCTGACCCCGCAGACCCAAAGGATCCGCCCGGCACTTATGAGGAGCGGAATCCGGCGTCGCTCAGCCAGAGGAATTTTTTCATTCATGAATAAATCCTTGACTTTCTGGGCGCCGGTCATCCCGAGCGGCCGGAAACGGTCCCCGGGGGCAAAGCTGCGCAAAAGCCAGGGGAAGGGGGCTGCCGCGGGGTCGAAGTAGGCGGCCCGGCGCGAACCGGCGTCAAGACTGTCCGGACGCGATACACTTTCCACCTGCAGGCGCCTTCCGTCGGTAAGCAGATGGCTACCGAGCCCCTCGACTGTCAAGGCAAAGCCGGGTTCCCCGGGTGCCAGGTCACTCGTGAAACGGATCGTTTGGTAGCTTCGGGAAACAAAGCAGTCCCCCGGCAGCTTGATGCGGCAGTTGGGGCGCTCGGAAAGGACCAGACGGTCGATGGAGTCCAAGTGGGAAAGGCCGATGCGCTGCAGATCCCCACGCTGCTCGAAAAGAGCGCGCCGGTAAAGACGCAGACGAAGCCCGCGCGGCTCGCGGGCCAGTTCGGCGACCCCGAGCGCAATTGCACCGCGGTCGGAGCTGGCAATCCGGGCATAGGCTGCCTCGGTGAGTACCTGCAGGAGTTCCTCGTCGCAGGCAAGGATCTCCGCCGTCGCTGCCAGGCGCTCGGATATCTTCGGGTTGTAGCGCGCCAGCAGGGGGATCAGTTCGTGACGGATGCTGTTACGCAGAATAGCCGTATCGGCATTACTTGCGTCGGTCCGGTAACTTAGCCCTGCCCCCTTCAAATATTGCTCGATCTCGGCCCGGGAAACCGGCAGTAACGGCCGCTTCAGTATCCCCTGTGACAGGCTCCCCATGGCGCTCAGCCCTGCCCCGCCGGCTCCGCGCAACAGACGGATCAGGACCGTTTCGGCCTGGTCGTCGCGGTGATGGGCCAGAGCGATGCTGCCCGCTCCGTAGCATTTCGCGATCCTGGCGAAAAAAGTGTAGCGCTCCCTTCTGCCGGCGTCCTCCAACGATATGCGCAAGCTCTGGGAGAGGCCGGCGACGTCTGAGCGCTGCGACTCGAAAGGAAAGCCGTAGCGTGCCGCGAGCCCGGAGACGAACTCCTCGTCGCCGTCGGACGCCTCGCCCCGCAAGCCGTGGTTCACATGAGCCACCACCAGGCGCAGCTGCCCCTCTTCGAGGCGGCTCAGGATATCCAGCAAAGCGACGGAATCCGCTCCGCCGGAAACCGCCACCACGACGGTTTCCCCGGGTTCAAAAAGCCTTTGACGCTGGATCTTGCTAACGAGGGTTTTCAAGCAGGCGGGCTCCAGTCGGCGCTTGGCCGAGATGGGAGCCGGGCGGTGCAGGTCGATTGCTGGCAGGTTTCAGGCATCCTTAAGCGAGCACTCCTTCTCCCAGGCGAGGTAACCGTCGCCTTTAATGTCCCAGAAGGACTCGATCCGGCTGGCGTAGTATTCCCGGTCCGCGCACTCCGCCTCTATCGCCTGGAGAAACTTGAGCGAGATGAGCTGATGGCCGTGCAGGAAGCGGTAGAAGCCCTTGATGCCGGCCAGGTAGCCGTCGATCTCTTCCACCAGGGGTTCCATGGTGTTGACGATGTACCAATTGGCGGCGAACTGGCGCACGATGCCGGGGCGCTCTTCAAAAATACTGCGTGCCTTGATCGAGACCACGAAATCCCTGATGAAATAGTCGGCAGCTCCGGCGAGCGCTGTGGCCTCTTCCGGGGTTAATCCGGCCTCCATGCTCTCGCAGTAGAAACGGTGTAAAAGGTCGCTGCAGAGTTTATCCACCCGCAGCTCGTCCTCGAGGGTTGTGGGAACAAATTCCCGTTTATCCACCTTCAAAACTTCAAACCCATCCTCGCAAAACTCTCCCATATGCCCCTCTTGAAAGCTGTTAGTTCTAAAATCTGTTCTACGTTCTACGTTCTACGTTCTACGTTCTACGTTCTACGTTCTACGTTCTACGTTCTACGTTCTACGTTCTACGTTCTACGTTCTACGTTCTACGTTCTACGTTCTACGTTCTACGTTCTACGTTCT
>Ga0209123_1002004_pt1 | contig 18342 bp, 15 predicted proteins | sample BarGraIncu00431A_FD_184500 | JGI IMG/M metagenome (GOLD analysis project Ga0209123, IMG submission 184500) | Arctic peat soil microbial communities from Barrow, Alaska, USA - Barrow Graham LP Incubations 004-31A (SPAdes) (version 2) | ecosystem: Environmental > Terrestrial > Soil > Wetlands >... | reverse complement strand
TCTTCGCTCCGCGGACCGCCTCCAGTGCAACTTTAGCCTTGATTTGGCAGTTGAAGGTCTTGCGGTTCTTCTCACTCATTGCCTGCTCCTTGTCTGGTCAGGCGACTATCTTAAACTATTGTCCTCAAATTGGGGACCACTATACAGTCAAATATTCGTCCTTGTGGTTTGAGGCAATATTGGCAAACACTAGTTGCCTTGGGAATAAGCATAGCACATTTAGTGCGCAAGTTTGTTGGAAGAGATCGGTGGCACTCAAATGCGAATCGGGTGGTTAAACCCGGCAGGAGAACACTCTATGATCACCAAGATTGAATTGACGGAAACTCTGGAACCGATGGTCGAGGCTACAGAAGAAGATCTTTTCAGGTGGTGCACCCACCTCAAGAGCGAGTTGATGAACCAATACCCCCGGACGGAGGTCTACGTTAAGGCAGTAGCTGACAAAGGTCCCTGCAAAATCTATGTTGAGGATACCGAGGGGACTGATGCGTATTTGATTAGAGTCGCCGTGCAGGAGTTCATAAACCAGTGTAGGGACAAGTGGAGTTGAGCATAATCAAAGACCAAATGAGAACAATACATGATCAGGCGCGGGCGTGAGGGCCAGTCGAATCAGGACAGCCTAGGTTGTGGACCGGCTTCGAAGGTTGACCCGCCGCTCTATGAGCGCTGAACCGTGCCCACCTCAACTTTTAACTCACAAATTTTCCTACCATGGCCTCCACGAACTGCCACGGTCCGCATCACAATTGATCTCCGCTCTCGTTTCGCAAACGAGATAATCCTGTGATCATCTCAGTTTCATCAGCATATCGTGGCTTAAAGTGGACATAAATTTAGAGCATGTTAGGGCATTTCACTACAACCCGTATCAACTATATTCCATTGGAAGGAATCCACTATGAAAAAGATTCTGTCAACCATCGTCGCCGCACTTGTTACCCTATCGTTTAGCGCTATTGTTTTCGCAGAAGACGTTCCTTATTCCGAACGTCGAGATGCACCGGCACCTGAAATGAGAAGAGATGAACCGAGAAGAGACGAAGTAAGACCAAGGGAAAAACAGAAAAAGCAGAAAAAACACCACCGGCTCAAAAAACAGAAAGAACAGCGCAATACAGAGGAACATCATAAGCGCTAGTAAATAGTCGGGCTGTTCTAGCACCTCCTCCCGGTAATATGTATCCGACTGGCAGTTAATAGAAAGGGGCCAAATCTCTCAAAGGATGTGGCCTCTTTGGTTAATGGGGACAGTGATGCGCCCCTGACATCCAGCGCGAATCGAAATGTCGATATAAATGTTGGCACCTTGATGGTGTTACTGCGGGGCGGCCAGTGCAATGATAATGACGATCACCAGGACGACCTTGACGATGACGGTGAGCTGAGTATAAACAGCGGGAGCCTTGAAGCTCTCCTTGGCGTTGATGTCGTAACGGCTTATGATAATGTCGCGGCTGGCTAGGGTGGTATTGATGACAAGCCAAGTGATGAGACCGATGAAGCAAAGACTGAAAAAATGCTGGGTGACGCCAAGCAACTCGGCCGGAAGCGAGAGCGATGGAACTACCAGCATGAGTGCGAAGAGGGGCAGTAGCAGGCGTGCGGGTGCGCGCATGCGACCCACGAGAATTGTACTGAGCGGGATGTCGGCTCGCCCGGCAAGCCTCTTAAGTATGGAGAAAAGAACCAGGTAGAGCAGCATCCCGATCAGCAGCGCGGCGAGAACGACCCGCAGGTGAGCATGAGCCCCTCCCACCCACTTCGTGCGAGTGTATCGACTGCTTTCATCTTAAACTCTCCGTCGCAGTAAATGACAACGCGGTCTTTTGCTGGTTTGCCCCAGCTTGTGGTTGCTCAGTGCTTGCCTGCTCCGGCCGCTTCCTTTTCAAAGCTGGGAAGAATCGCTTTAAAAAACGCATTCTTGATGAGTTCGCCGATGATCTGCCAGGTACTGGTTTGTGGTTTTTCCACCATGCCCCTGATGTCCGCCTTGGTGGCTACCGCCTGGTGCGGCCTGTTTTCAAGCAGCTTGGCGACCCCTCCGACCAGAATTTCGTACATTTGATGGAAGATGCCTTTTCCCTTGTCCTTATGCCGGTCATAAACCTTCATATCCTTGAAGAATGGTTTGACGTAGCCGGAAATGGCGTCATTTTTGATATGCAACTCCGTGACGAGGGAAAATGACCCGGCGGAAACATCGAAATTACCGTAGGCGCGCAGCAAGTCGTTCAACGCTGGCAACTGAGTATCATCTATTTTGGCGTAGAGATCGAGGTCTGGTCCACCTTTCTCCGGTCGGAACGTCGCGGATGCCGTGGTAATGCCGCTTCCCATGAATTTCGCCTTTAGCCGCGCTCGTGCGGGCCCTTGGGAAAAATGATTGGAAAAATTGCTCAGATGAAAATCGGTATCGGCGAGGTATACGCGGTACGGTTTACCCGCCTCCTTATTTACCATACCGAGGGTGCACCCCGTCAGGCTCAAATGGTCCGCACGTATCAAAATACCAGGCTTGTTGCTAACGTCCTTAGCGGCCTTTCCCACGACGACAGCGCGTTTTTTTTCGGTTCCTGCGGTGCTCGGAGAATGGATATAGTCGATTTTCATCCCTTGAATGTTCAAATCTTCCAGACGCGCTGTTTTCACCGTGGGCGAGTACTCGGCGGCTCCGGCGGCACGGAGCACCCCGCCGTGTATGGAGAGGCTAGAGCGGGCAGCAAGCACGGAACTGAAGTAATCGACCGGCACCTTTTCCAGCTTTACGCGGCCCTTCAGGCCGGGAAACGGTTCACCGAGGAAATTTGCCTCGCCGTCGATACTGCCATGTCCGGTGCCAAAGATTGCCGTGTCAAGATGGAACGAGGAGGGATAGCTCTTGTCCGGCAGGTGGATGTTACGGATGTTGGTGGCCTGGACGTTTAGATGGCTCAGGATGAGAGGCTTTTTCGGGTCGTGGTCGATATAGGTAACATTGGCGTCCCGGATTTTCACAGTGTTTATCTTGAGAGGGTAGATGTCCTCCACCGCCTGTTGCCAGCCGTGCTCCTTAAGCGTGACTGTGCTGGCCGCCTCGCTGTTCAGTTGCTGCAGGTTGATGTTGATTTTCGGCTGATCAAGCATGAATTCCGCGACGAGCCTCCCGGAGAGGACCTCGCGCCAGTGGATACTCGCCTTGAGAACCGGGAAATAGACGATAGGAGGGTCCGGATGTGCCACCTGTGAGACCGTAAGTCCTTTTAGGGTGAGAGAGAGGCCTATCAGCTGGGCATGCAACTGCGGAAGTCGAACTGAGTACCCTTTTAGATGACCGTTCATTCTTTTTTCCATGGTATTACGTAGAGGTTCGTCCAGGAAAAATGTCGCAATATAGAGACCAAGGGCAAGCGCGACCGGTATGCCGGCACCCCAGCGAAATGCCCTTGAATTCCAGAGCCTTTTAGCCCAAGACCTTTCTGCTCTATTCTGCGCCATGCTCTCACCGGGGTAACGGCATCCTTCGCCTGGTTTACGTCAAATGTAGGCCTACGAACCTTTTTGTCAAACTTCGAAATCCTTGATTTGCCCAGCCAGTAATACAAACAGCAACTGACGTGCCAGAAATACCTACGGATACCGTGAGGTCAAGTACCCAATCACTACTTCATGTGCTATGGCGGCCCGTATAATGTGGATTCGAGCTCTTTTTGCGAGGTTTAATTTTTTCGCGAGTGTTCCAAGTGCTTCGCGGTATTGCTAGAGTACCTGCCCCAGTTCGAAGCAGTCACAGAAGTCCTTCTTCATCCGTGACTTCTCGGACCCTGTTGAGAGCATAATACTCATCCACATGCTACTGTTATTATACTTGGCTCTTTTTCTCAACTTTGTGCAGGTTATCAGCCCGGTTAAGGCCCTTCTCTATTCGGCAGTTCTCAACGGTTTGGTTGCACTTCCGCTGGTTGTTGTTCTTTTGTTGATCTGCAACAACCGTAAAATCATCGGCAAGAATGCCAACGGATGGCTATCTAATACCTTTGGGTGGCTTACCGTGATTCTAATGTCCTTCGCAGGATGACTGTTAATCTGGTTGCTTTTCACAGGAAAGACCACATGATTAACTCTCTCAAGAATCCTCCTTTTCCCCTTTCGCTAGGCCTCGCCTAGCGCAATTTATTATCCGTGATTAGGGCTTACTATACATTCCGACATTGCGCACTGTGATTTGGTAATCTTATTCGACCATCATATGTAGCGTTTATGTCAATTGTGACGGTTTCAGTTGGCGGATTTTCCTACCTCCGAATTCCTGCCTTAAGTTTCCGCTTATATAATCAGCGGCTTATTGCTTTTTTTTCTTCAGGTAGGGTTTGGCCCGTTGATTGCTTTGTAAATGTTAGTTTAATAAAACGAATGCAACTCAAAGGAGGTTTTAAAAATGGTCCATGGAAAAGATCAGCACAAAGTGAACCCCGCCTGCACTGACTCCAGTAAAGATAAGTCGGCCGGCACAGATCTCAACAAAGACAAATCGGCTTGCACCGATCAGCAGCACGCAAAACCGATTGTAAAGCCGATTGTCGGCACCGATCAGCACAGGAAGTAAGATCCACAGGATTTTAGAAACATAAGGAGCCTCTAGTGTTGATACATTAGAGGCTTCCTTGCTTTATGCTAGTCGCACACTGCGGCCTTTGCCGAGCCATCTCTTCACGGTAACCGTGGTCCCGCGGCATCCATTCGACTCAATAAAGAATTCGTCCATGAGCTTTTTCACGCCTGAGAGGCCAATGCCAAGAGAGTTGGTGGTCGAGTGCCCATCGACCATCGCCCAAGCCAAATCGGAGGGCAAGAAAGTCAAAAAGACCATTAAGAAAGAAGAAACCGTAACTGCTCCTGCTGATGCTCCGGTTGCTAAGTAATAGCTGATTTGTATGGTACAAAAGGGCCGCTTCTTTGGAAGCGGTTTTTTTGCGTTTTCCCGGGACGGTACAGATCGTTCGCGGCGAGTACGCCAGGCTCCTTAAGGTAGAACACGGGCGTTATGCGCGCAGGTAACGCAATATTTTCCAACCGGAAAGTAGCGCGACAGCAAAGCTGAGTATTAGCCAGGCGAGACTTCCCAGGACCTCTGCAAGAGCCTGAACACGACCGCTGAAGAGATAACCTAGCGTCACGTTCAACCCCACCCAGAGCAAATCGCCTAATACGTCCCAAAGCATGAAGCGGCGCCAAGGATATTCCGCTATGCCGCTCGTCACATTGAGCCAAGGTCCAAGCGACGTTACCAGCCAGCGGCTCAGGAAGATGCCCGGACCTCCCCACCGTTTTGCAAGCGCCTCCGCCTTGCGGATTTTATCGTCACCACCTATCTTATGGCTGATCCGTGCCATCAATCGACGTCCTCCCCAACGAGCAAGGCCGTATCCAATTTGGTCCCCCAGCACGGCGGCCGTGCTGGCCACGAAGAGAACCTGCCAGAGCGCCATGGTCCCTTGTTCGACGAAAGATCCGGCTGCTATTTGCATCAAACTTGCGGGAAGCGGGGCGCCTATGGCAGCGATCACATTCACCCCGAAAAGAGCAGGTAGACCGTAGTGCAGGAGGGTCGCCAGTAGTTGATCGGTGACATTCATGGCTGCGTCCTCTGACCGGGAGTTGGCTCGGGCGCTGAGGGTGCCGGAGGGGGATACGGTGGGCGGGCGTGGGTGATGGCGTTTTGCAGGGCAGCATTCACCCTGTCCAAGGAGCGATGCTGCATCCTGGCGATATCGCGCAATGGGCGCTTGTCCGGTGGCTTGTCGGGAAGGGCCAGTGCCTGATACAACAGATAGGGCGGGACACGATATGAATGGGCCACGTATCCGACATTCATCCAGCCACGGATCGTATCGTCCTGGTGAGTTTGCCAGTAGATCGTCCTGCGAACTATGTGCATCCCCCTGAAAGCGGTGAAGCCTGAGGACAATAGAAAGACTGCCACGACCAGCCACTGTTGCCAGTGAAATGCCCTGATTTTGCCGGTGATTGTTCCACTCATATCAACACCTTTAACAGGCTGGGTACCTTCTGTTTTAAGCCGTGAAGGTTTCCGAAGACATCGGATTGGCTGCTTGTTGCCTTGCATCTGAAAGCCCGGCGTTGCCACGCAATTTCGGCTCAAGAGGTCCCCAGTTACGGGCTACCTCTCGAAACAATGTCCATTAGGGGTGTCCTCGGTATAGTGATGGCGAGAACCTTGAGATCAGGGGTAGTGAAAAGATGGTCGACGCGCAGGAAGGGAAGCTGCACCGGCCAGATCCCTCCATACGCAATCCTTTGAGGCCCCTCTGGGCGTCGCGCAGGTATCGTGTTATCCGCTGGTAGGCCGAAGAGAGCCCGGCAGTGCGATAAAATCGCCGCAAAGGACAGCTGGTATGTGGAACTCGGGGCAGCTGTGCACGTTATAGGTCATGACGGAAAAGGTTTTGGACATTATATCGTTGTTGAACGAAGGACATTGTGACAGGACCAGAGTGATGAGCCCATAAACAACCTTACCAACCCTACAGCCACCGGAGATCCGGGCAGGATATTACCTGCTGCCCGGCTTCTTTCTCTGCGACCAAGGCAGTTACACAAGGTCTCATGGACTCGTAGCTCAAGGCTTCTCGGTGCTGTCCCCGCTACTTCCCCAAGACCTTCTTGACCTGTCCGAATTTTTCCTGAATTTTGCCGGCTGTCTTCTCAGCGGCGCCTTCTGCTTTCAATTTCGGATTATCGGTCATTTTCCCGGCCATTACTTTGAGATTTCCCTTTGCTTCGTGAAGAGTGCCTTCTGCTTTGTCCTTCATGCTCGATTTCATGGTATTCCGCCTTTGTGGGGTTTATTGACTGCTGAGAATGTTGTTGCCGTTGTCTTTAATGTGTGGCTAACGACGCCTCGTCCAGTAGAAGCCACCACCACCGAAGATAAAAAGTACAACAAGTATAATAAGTAGGGTTTCCATGATTTTCTCCTTTATCTTGGAATATTTACAGCACACCTTCGTATGAGCATAAGGTGTGCCATTGTCAGGCTTGCGAAAAATTGGCAGTCAAGATACTTGAATCGTGGTAATCCCTGCCAATATTTGCTTGGCGGGGTGCGGGGACAAGGAGAAGGCGCCAGGCGGATCTGTTGCATGTAGCATAACTACCGTATCTGGCGGATAATCGGGGCAAGCAGGTAATGTGTGATAGGGAAGGTTTGTTGGGAATTGAGGAGGTCGAAATGAAAGTCAGGAACAGTGCGAATAATTTTCCCGTGGTTTGTGTTGGCGGTTCCGCCGGTGGCCTCGACGCCTATATCCGGTTACTAAAACATCTGCCGACCAATATGGGGGTGGCCATTGTCATCGTTAACCACCTAAGAACCGTAGCACCCTGCTTCATGAAATTTTGCCAAGGTATACGGAGATGCCGGTTGACTGAGCGGTCAGGCTTGCCTGGACTTTTTCAGCAAGTTCCTGGAGGGTGAACGGCTTCTGGATGAAGTCGACGCTCCCCCCCAGAACCCCGTGATGGACGATTGCGTTGTTGGTGTACCCCGACATGTAGAGCACCTTCAGGTGCGGGTGTGACTTCAGCAGCCTGCGGTGCAGTTCCGGGCCGTTCATCCCGGGCATGACGACGTCGGTCAGCAACAGGTCCACCCTTTTCCCGGCACTGAGCTGAAGCGCCTGCACCGGGCCCTCGGCCACGAGGATGTCGGCTCCCAGGGTCAGCAGGATATCGTGTGCCAGTTGCCGCACCATGTCATTGTCCTCCACCAGGAGGATGGTGTGCCCGGACACCTTAAGCGCCGGTCCTCGCAGCGGCTTTTCCACCTCTGGCGCAGGCAGCTCCTTCACTATCGGGAAATAGATCTTGAATACCGTGCCCTTCTCCTTCTCGCTGTAAACCCAGATGTGCCCTCCGTGCTGCCGCACCAGGCCGTAGACCGTCGCGAGCCCCAGGCCGGTCCCTCGGCCTACCTCCTTGGTCGTGAAGAACGGTTCGAACATGTGGGAGAGCGTCTCCTGGCCCATGCCGCAGCCGCTGTCGGTCACCGCGAGCATCAGGTATTCCCCCTCGGCGACCCCGGTGTGCTGGCGCAGGTATTCCGCGTCGATAATGATCGGGGCGGTCTCGATGGTGATGAATCCAGCTCCTTCGATGGCGTCCTGCGCGTTGACGGCCAGGTTCATCATGATCTGGCAAACCTGGTGCTGGTCCGCCTGCACCCCCAAAACGTCACCGGTAAGGTGGAGACGCAGCTCGATGTCCTCGCGTATGGTGCTGCGCAGGATGGTGTGGAAGGAGCGGACCACCTCGTTGATGTCGCAGATCTTCATCTCAAGCGCCTGCTTCCGGCTGAAGCTGAGCAGCTGTCGAATGAGGACCTTGGCCCGGTCCGCGGCCTCGATAATATGGTCGATCCTCTCCAGGCCCTGGCTCTTCGGCACCTGGGAGTTCCGCAGCAGCTCTGCATATCCCAGAATGGGGGTCAACAGGTTGTTGAAATCGTGGGCGATCCCCCCCGCCAGGCGGCCGACCGATTCCATCTTTTGGGCCTGGGCAAGTTGCATCATGAGCGTCTGCTTCTCGACCTCGCTCTCTTTGCGCTCGGTGACGTCCCTGACGATGGCGCAGATGTACTCGACCCCGTCGAAGTCGAGATAGGTAGCGGTCACCTCGACCGGGAAGACCCTCCCGTCCCGTGCCTTGTTCCGTGTTTCGAAATGCTGGCAGTGCACCCGCGTCAGTTCCTCCCAGTGGACCCTCCACGCCTCGGGGGGGAAATCGTTCGCCACCTCCCAGGCCGAAAGTGACAGCATTTCCTCGCGGGAGTAGCCATGAATGTTACAGGCGGCGTCGTTGACGTAGAGGAACCTCCCTTCCCTGCAAATCCAGATCACCGCATCGGACATCTGGTCCATGATGATCGCCGCCTTTTGCCAGTTGGCCTCGGCCTGCTTTCGTACTGCGATCTCTTGCGCCAACTGAAGGTTCTTGTCCTCGAGCTGGGCGGTGCGCTTTCTCACCTTGTCCTCCAACTGCTCGCGGTGTCGTTTCAGCGCCGCTTCGGCCAGCTTTGTTCGCTTCCAGACCCGGTAGATGATCCAACCCGAAACAGCCGATGCCAACCAGAAAAGGGCTACCAAGCCCCCCAGCATCATCCCCTCGCCGCGCCATGGTGCAAAATAGTCGGTCGAAGCCAGCCCGACATTTACGAAAAGGGGGTATTCGGATACCTGGTTGAAGGAGAAGGTCCTCTCCACGGTGTCTATGCTTCCAGGTGTCTTGTAGGTACCGGAGGTCTTTCCCGCCCGGCGCAGGTCCTGCCATTCGCGGGATACCTTCCTGGTGCCGGTACTGCCGGCCTCGGGATAACGGGCCACCACGGCGAGGTCCTTGTCCCGCAGGGTGATGACGCCGTGCCGGCCGAGATCGAAGGAAGAGAACATGTTGCGCAGGTAGCCGACCGAGATGGTACCGAAAACGACTCCGGCGAAGGAGCCGTCGGGGTTGTTGATGCGATAGGCCAGGTGAAAGACCCAATGGTTTGTGACCCGCCCTAACTTTGGAGGACCGATCACCAGGCCGGCGTCGGGGGTTTGGCGGGGTATGATGAAGACCTCGCGGTCGCTGAAGGTCACCCGGGCTTCGGGAACCACTCCGTCGCCGCAGATGAGAAACCCGGTGCTGTCGGCCACCATCAGGCCGTCGAGTTCGGGGATGCGTTTTTTCTGTTCCAGGATGTAGTTGTTCAGGACCTTAAGGTCAAGGTTGCCGGTTCCCAGCTGCCGCTCCGCCTCCCGCTTCACGGAATAAAGCGCCGTGCTTGTTTTGCCGAGGATGCCGGTCAGGGTGAGACTTAAGGACTGCGACAGGTTCTGGGTCTGGGTTGCCACCCGGGTATCGACCAACTGTCGGGCGCGGTACAGATAAAAGCCCGCCAGTCCGGCCACGATAGAATCGATAAGGAGGATCCCCATGACCAGTCCCAAAGCGAAGAGCCTGACCGAGGCAGTCTGCTGCGGCGTTACAATTTTCCGGTTCGGCATGGCGGGGTCCTCTAATTGCCGGCGATCTGTGGTTCTGAGGCAAAAACGTTTTCCAGCGACCGGCCGCACTGTTCCCGTTCAGGCTCAGACGGCACTTCCCTGCCTTGCGGCGAGGGCGGCCCGGGCAGCGAAAGCTCCACTGTCGCATCTAGTTAGTGAGTATTCTTGAGAAGGAGGCCGGTTCCCGCCCCGGAAGCTCATACCGGGGAAAGGGGAAGCGGCCTTGCGCTGATATCGGCGTTCACCAAGGTCGACTAAAGGCTTTTCAGTAAGGACTTTTCTTTTTTTTGAGACATGACCGGGAAATCCATGACAGATATATTTTAATTTTGCAGACAACTGCTCGCGGAATGCCAAGAAGTTATCGGCCAGGCACACGAGTACCGGTTGATTCCAGTGCTGGCATCGGTTGCATAACGAAGGACGAAATCAACCATTCATAGGCCTCGTCGAGCAGTATAGACCTTTTGGAAGACGGATAGCTTCTATTTAATACATTGATTTGTTATTATCTTGAGGATATTATCCCTGCAGTGAAGTCCTCCCCCCACCGCTGAAACATCTCAGTTTTAAGAATAATCCTGACTGTTATGTCTGTTGATTTGAGGTATTGATGCGTTTGATGACGCAATTCATATCGGATGCGTGGATTTCGGTCAGGAATTATGGAAAGTATCAATCAGCCGAAAGTAGAAATTGGCTACGGGACTTCTCAGGAAGGTGACCCTTTCTCAGCTGGCAGAAATGCTGCGGAGCTGGCGTTATCGATGATCCGCTCCAGCCCGGTCGTGGCTGTCATAGTGTTTGCTTCCGTGCGTTACGATTTAAAAAAAGTTCTCCGTGGGATAAAATCCCTTGTCCCCAAAGCTCCCCTTTTTGGTTGTACCACCGCCTGTGAAATCTGCAACGGTTCTCTCCAGGCGAGTGTCGTGATAACGGTGCTGGCATCTTTATACCTGAAGGTCTCCTGCGGCCTGGGAAAGGAGGTCTCCGGCAACTGGAAGAGTGCTTTTGACGATGCCACTAATGCACCCGGGATTCAGCCTTTGTTTCAAGATGCTCAATACTGGCAGGACCTTACCCTTGAGGGCAAATCGGCCTTTGCCTTACTCTTCTCACCAGGTAATACCATCCACAGCCCCTCACGAAGCTACGAAATCCTGGAAGCCCTCAAACTGAAATCCCTTGGACGACTGCCGGTTTTCGGGGGCTCTGCGGCTGACGACTGGCGCATGGAGACCAACTATATGCTGTGGGAGGAAGAGGCTTTCCCCGACAGCATGCTCCTGGCAGTATTCGAGACCCGGTTGCAATTCGGCATCGCCATGGGCCACGGTTTCGTGCCAACCCTGCACCAAACGACAGTCACCCGGGTCGAAGGTCACGAAGTCCTTGAACTAGATGGTGCTCCGGCCGCCGATAGCTTCGCCCGGATGGTGGGTTCGCAGCGGGAAACACTGCAGGGAAAACACCTGACCCTGGCGACCGGTCATGCCCTGGGGGCATCGGATTCCCTGGGGCAGTTCAGCATTAACGTGGTGAGTTTCATCACGGCTGAGGGAGGTATAAACCTTACCCAACCGGTGACGGTAAACACCGTGCTGACCCTTTTGAAGACCGATTCCGCAATGACGCATTTGGCCGGGAAAGACGCGCTTCGCAAGGCCATCATGCGCGGCGGTATTACCGATCCGGCCCTCTCCCTTGTCGCCTATTGCGCCTTACGTCCCCGGATTCTTGGGAGCTCGTCACAAGAAGAGATTCCTGCCATGTCGAAAATGCTTGAGGGAAGCCCGCTGGTCGGCTTTCACAGCTTTGGCGAGCAAGGTGTCGCCGATGATGGGACGATACGTCACAACAGTTCGGCAATATCGGTTCTGGTCCTTGGCAGGGATTTGTCACCAAAAGCCAGCGTTGCACTGGAAAACGAAAAACTGCATAAGAAACTTTTAAGAACCAACCGGGAATTGCTGGCTGAAATTACCGAGCGTAAACGGATGGAAGGGGTCCTGAAAGAGGTTCAGGCAGGATTGGAATCCTGTGTAGAGAACCGCACTGCCGAGCTTTCTTCTGTCAATGAAAGGCTATTGCAGGAAATCATTCATAGGAGGAACACCGAAGAGAAATTACGGCTCAGCGACTTCCGATTTAAGGCACTGTCCGACGCCACGTTCGAGGGCATCGCCATCACCTATCATGGCTTCTATGTGGACGTTAACAAGCGATTGGCCCAAATCCTCGGCTTCGAGAGGAGCGAGATGCTCGGAATGGAGGTAGCTGCCACCCTGCCACCTGAAGAACACAGCAACCTCTTGGCCCGTTTCCTGAGCGCCGGCGCAAGTCGCACTGAGCATGAAATGCTGGCCAAGGACGGCTCCCGGCGCTGTGTGGAGGCCTACAGCCGGTCCCTGGCACAAAACGGCCGGGACCTTCGGATCACCGCCATTAGTGACATCACTGATCGGAAAAAAATGGAAAAGGCCATTCAAGGCAGTGAGGAATTGTTCCGCACCCTCTGCAACTCGGCACCCACAGGCATATACAGGGCAGACCCTGACGGGAATATTATCTATATTAACCCCTATTGGGAAAAGATCTCCGGTTTATCCGCTGAGGAGAGCTTAGGCCGGGGGTGGATGAGTGTCGTTCACCCCGAGGACCGTGAAATAAAGGCTAAAAACTGGCTTGACGCGGTGGCGGCCAGGCATTCCTGTGCTCAGGAATATCGTGTACTGACTCCCACAGGGGGGTCTGCCTTAATTCGAACCCAGGCAAGCCCCATCATGGACCAGGCCGGAAACTGCACAGGTTATGTCGGCATCATTGAGGACATCACCGAAATTCGCCAAACCATGCGGGATATGACAAGAGCCATCGATGCCTTGAGGGAGAGTGAAGATACCCTCAAGATGCTCATGGACCTGATGCCGGTCGGGATCGGGTGGTGTGACAGAAACGGCGTCGTAGAATACGTGAACAGCAGTTTCGTTGGGCTATTCGGTTACGCTCTTAGTGACATCCCCACCCTCGATACATGGTCTTTCAGTGCGTATCCCGATCCTGTCTATCGCAGGGAGGTCGCCACCCTCTGGAAGGAGGTAATTGACCATTCAGAGGGGGGAACCACTCCAACCGAGCCTCTGGAGGCTAAAGTCACCTGCAGGGACGGCTCTGTGCGCCAGGTTATCATCAACATTCAACTGGCCCGAAACCGCATTCTGGTCAGCTTTACCGATGTCACAGAGCGTGACGCAAATCAGGATCGGTTGTTGAACTCTCAGCGGCTGGAGTCCCTCGGCGTTCTTGCCGGTGGGATCGCGCACGATTTCAACAACATCCTCACCGGCATCATGGGGAATATTTCACTGGCTCGCATGTTTCAGGATTCACCCGAAAAAGTCGATCAGATGCTCGACCGCGCGGAACAGGCGTCCCGGCGTGCCGCGGAGCTTGTCCGGCAACTCCTCACCTTCGCCAGGGGGGGGGCCCCGGTCAAGTCCCCCCTGGCGGTGCGCCACCTTGTGCATGAGTCCGTGTCGCTGGCCTTGCATGGAACCAATGTCAAGGCGGTACTGGAAATCCCGGGCTCCCTTCATGACATCGAGGCGGACGCCGGCCAGTTAAGCCAGGTATTCAACAACATTATTGTGAATGCAGTTCAAGCGATGCCGGGCGGAGGCACCATGACTGTGCGCGCTGGAAAGGCCACCCTCGCCGAGAAAAACAGCTTTGCGCTGCCTGCCGGAGAATACATCACCCTGGATTTCGAGGACGAAGGCCCCGGCATACCAGAGCAGGATCAGAAGAGGATCTTCGACCCCTATTTCACCACTAAGCCGAAAGGGTCAGGAATTGGCCTTTCCTCGGCACACTCCATCGTCAAGAAGCATGGCGGTCATATCAAGGTACAATCAACCCTCGGCGCAGGGACGAAAATCATCCTGTATTTGCCATCGCTCGGCTTTGCAGTCTCAGAGCAGCCTAGTGGAAAGGAAGCAGCCGTGGCTGGCACTCACCAGGGAGGGACCATATTGGTCATGGACGATGAATTGATGGTACGGGACATCGCAAGGCAAATGTTGAGCAGACTTGGGTACCAGGTGACCACATGCAACTCTGGAGAAGAAGCTGTTGACCTTTACCGGGCGGCCAAGGATGCCGGTAACCCCTTCGTCGCCGCTATCATGGACCTCACCATACCCGGTGGCATGGGCGGCAAAGAGGCAGCCCGGCAGATTCTTGCCATTGACCCCTCCGCCTGCCTGATAGTATCGAGCGGCTATTCCAATGATCCGGTTGTGGCCGATTACTCAAGCTATGGCTTTAGTGCATCTTTGGCCAAACCATACCTTTATGACGAATTGGAGCAAATGCTGTTGTCATTGCCAAGACCCCGGAAAGATTGAAGTGGCTTTGCACGGGGATACAAGCTGGAATATCGGTGATGGGGGGCAGGTCCTGCGGTGTTTGGCGTCTTTAGGTTAAAGGGCCAGCCCCTCGGCATCCCGCCCAGTCGGGATTCGCTACTGCAAAGGCCCGGTTCGACGAGCGAAGTTAACGTTTCTTGAGAATTGCATGAATATCTGTTACATTGCGGGAAAATGCCCAGAGATCGGGCCGCCAACCTATAACATAACGAGTGACGGGGGGAACCTTTGTGGTGAAATGTAATGAGTTTTTGATCGATGAGCCCACCCTTTTGCCGGATAGCGTGGGGGAGCCCGAGGTCGCGGAACTCCTGGCAGCACTGGAGATTGACGGCCCTTTTGACGTCGGGGACGAGATCAACGAAGAGGCCGTCGAGCACACCGACGACGCCCTCAAATTGTATCTGCGCGAGATCCATAAAGCGAAACTGCTGACAGCCGATGAGGAACGTGAACTGGCGACCAGGGTCGAACTGGGCGACCGGGACGCCCGGGACCTGATGATAGTCTCCAATCTGCGCCTCGTGGTGAGCATCGCCAAGCGCCACCTGAACCGGGGTCTACCCCTGCTCGATTTGATCGAGGAGGGGAACCTGGGGCTCCTCAAGGCCGTGGGGCGTTTCGAGGTCTCCCGGGGCCTGCGCTTCTCCACCTACGCCACCTGGTGGATCAGGCAGAGCGTCGACCGGGCCCTGATGAACCAGTCCCGCACGATTCGCCTCCCGGTGCATGTCTCGGAGGACCTGGCGCGGATGTACCGGGTGACCGGCGAGTTTCGCAAGCGTGAAAACCGCGATCCCTCGCCCACCGACCTGGCCCGCACCATGGAGGTTGAGGAGGGGCAGGTTCACCGGCTGATGGGGTTTTTGAGAGCCACCTATTCACTGCATCAGCCGATGGGGGATACCGGCGACTATTTTCTTTCCGACACCCTCGAGGACGCCTCGGCCGTCTCCCCCGGGGGCCAAACGGAGCAGCTGGACACCTTTGCCCAGGTTTCCCGATTGCTGGCAGGCTTCTCCGGCATGGAGCGAAGGATCCTGACACTGCGCTTCGGACTGGACGACCATGAGCCTCAGACCCTGGAGGCCATAGGTCAAAGCTTCGGGGTCACCCGGGAAAGGATACGCCAGATCGAAGCCACCTCCCTGATGAAACTGCGCAAACTCATGGAAGCCCGGAACGACCTGGCGGCCTATGGCTGATTGTGTTCCCCGAACCGCCCGACGCTATAGGTTAACTAACTATCTACCAGAGGCATTTATGAAAAATTGCTGTTGTCATTTGTCGGACTATTTTGGGTTTAGGTTTCATCGTTTTCGGTCTCAATATACTGCATCCTTTTTTGCCGCAGCCGCCGCCCCCTGAGGGGTCGCTGGCTGCACATTTTATTGCTGTGATGGGTCCTACTCGCTGGATGAGCGTTGTCGGTGCCTTTCAGTTTTTGGGTGGTGTGCTGGTATTATTAGGCGGAACGACACCTATGGGATTGGTACTGCTCGCGCCCGTTCTGGTCAATATCTTCCTTTTTCACATCTGTTTGATGAATGGTAATGGCATAATACCCGGGCTGGTCTTTTCTGTCTTTGAGGCGTTTCTCCTCTTTTCTTATCGAAGTTATTTCCTCGCGCTTCTTACCACCAAAGCCCGTCCAACAGTAACAAAAAACGGCTAACCACGTCTTGTCAGGTGGTTAGCCGTTTGCATCACCGCTACGAGCCGGCTGGGAGCTAGCTGGGACCTTCCTCCATGTCTTTCAACAGCTGGTCGGTCTCCCGGAGCTTGTCTTTCAATTTTTGCAGCTCTTGTGGCGTATAGACCTTAGTGCCTTTTGCTATCGCCTTGTCCAACTTGTGCATTCGTGCGTAGATGTCATCGGCCTGGCCGGTGCAGTCCTTTGAGGCGAGCAGGCATTCGTCCTTCTCCGTCTTGGTCATCTCGGAAAAAGCTGGGACGGCGGACATCATTAAAACCGCCGCCGCCAGCACGAGTGTGATTTTCCCCATTGTGTTCTCCTTTGCACATGAGTGTGTATTAGTTTGTAAGAGTAAACCACTTTTTGTTTGTCTGTCAACACCCGTCACTGCTTGTTATAGTCTGGCACCACCGCCCCAAAGCAGACCTGTCTGAACGCCCCGGACGCAGGGGTAGTGGAATGTTCCAGTCCAGGAAGGGCCGGCAGGTGCTTTGTGTGTCGTACAACCACTCCAGCCAACGACAGACCCTCACCTATCTGGGGATCCAGCCGAGCGAGATCAGGGAGGCGCACCTTAGGGAGATTTGAACCATACCGGAAGTTTAGGGATTCCCGCAGCACGGGAAATCGGCTATATTGTGCCGTCTGTTCACCGAAACGACGAGAGGGGACACCCCATGACCAAAGCCGACCTTGTAGAAGTCATCCAGGACAACACGGACCTGACGAAAGCGGACGCGTTGGACGCCTTGGAAGGGTTGCTGGAAATCATCAAGACCACGCTGGAAGCCGGGGAGGACCTGAAGATTACTCATTTCGGGAAGTTCGAGGTCCGGCAGAAAAACGCCCGGGTGGGGAGAAACCCGATTACCGGGGAGGCCATAACCATCGAAGAGCGCCAGATCGTGACCTTCAGACCGGCAGCGCTCCTGAAGAAGTGCCTCAATGGTTGCGCCGATTAAAACCGGCGAGAGATAGTGGGTGCAAGTCCCATACGATGAAGGAATAGCGTACCACATCGGCCCCGAGTCATGCGCAGGCGCCCGTAAGGACGTCGGTGAAGCGTTGACAGGGGGCATGCAGGCCGGGCTATAGAGCCACGAAAGCACTGACCCAGGGTGCCGACGACGTCATTGAGTGCGGAAGGCAACATGGGCTACCTCGTAACTTCGCGAGAGGTAGTTTGACCCTGCGTGGTCTAAGACCCCGAGCATGCATGCAAGTTTCTCGCACGGGAATCGGGAGGGCCTGAGACTGACCGTTGCAGATGGCGCAACGGTCCGCGCCGTGAATCCTAAAGATCAAGACGGCGATGAACGGTCCAGGAAGTCGGACAGTTGCGTAGTACCTGTGAAACTCTCGAACAAAGCCTGCGGCGCGCCGCTGGCTGCGGAGGGAGTAGAGGGAAGGCGACTGGCCAAGGGGAATGGGTAGTTACAAAACAGGTGCTGAACACTGTGTCAGAGGAAATTTGACGGTATGGCACCATCCACTACGGTACAAGACGGGAAACCGCCACTACATGCAAAGGGACGCGCCTGCAGCCGGCTCACAGACCTGCAAATTGAACAACTACGCATACGGCAAGCAGCTCAGAAGGATAAGGATGTAAAGTTCACAGCGCTCTGGCACCACGTCTACAATGTCGCCTGTCTCCGCGATGCTTACTTGAGCATCAAGCGGTCTGCCGCTCCGGGGCTAGACGATCAGACGTGGCAGCAGTACGGGGAAAATCTGGAGGCAAATCTACAGAACCTCTCCGAACGGCTGAAGCGCGGAGCGTACCAAGCGAAACCGGTAAAAAGAGTATACGTCCCCAAAGCAGACGGTAGCTTAAGGCCGATCGGCATTTTAGTGCTGGAAGACAAGATCGTGCAACGCGCTACTACGGGGGTACTGAATAACGTATACGAAGCCGACTTCAAGGGTTTCTCGTACGGATTCCGACCAGGACGCAGCCAGCACAATGCGCTGGACGCGCTTTATGTCGGGATTGAAACGCAGAATGTGAACTGGGTGCTAGACGGAGATATTCGTGGATTTTTGGATACCTCTTCATACTACACTCCTTTTCATGATAGGTTGTCGAATAGACCCTGTTGGACGTCTAACACGTTGATATATAACCTATATCCCTTGCCGGCGTGGACGTGGACGGCAGAGATATCTC
>Ga0209123_1002002_pt1 | contig 18351 bp, 18 predicted proteins | sample BarGraIncu00431A_FD_184500 | JGI IMG/M metagenome (GOLD analysis project Ga0209123, IMG submission 184500) | Arctic peat soil microbial communities from Barrow, Alaska, USA - Barrow Graham LP Incubations 004-31A (SPAdes) (version 2) | ecosystem: Environmental > Terrestrial > Soil > Wetlands >... | reverse complement strand
ATTTCTGGATTTCATGGCATTTCAGTAAGCAGCGGAATCGACCTGTTCCTGACACAAAAAAACGTCGAGGAAGTTTTTGTCGAAGCTAAATCTGATGATTTCGACAAAATAATTACGGAAGTTGAAGGTGGTATTCTTAAAATCTATATCAAGGATAAATCCTGGCCTCACCTCAATTGGAAAAATGAGCCCCGAAAAGTATATGTGTCATTCAAAACTCTTGATAAACTTCATGTTTCTGCGGGCTCGGATGTTAATTCACAGTCGGTTTTAAAACTTGACAAATTTGAGTTGGATGTTAGCAGCGGATCGGATGTTAAACTTGAATTGGATGCGAAACAGCTGCGTGTTGATTCAAGTAGTGGTTCAGATGTTTCGCTGAATGGGAAAGCGGAAGTTGCCGAGGTCAGTGCATCAAGTGGCAGCGATATCAGTGCTGGTGATCTTGAAATTAAAAAGTGCTCTGCCAGTGTTTCAAGCGGATCAGATATCAGTATCAGGGTAACCGAAGAGCTCAATGCCGATGCCAGCAGTGGGAGTGATATCAGTTATTCCGGCAATCCTAAGGTGAAAAATATCAAGAAATCAAGTGGTGGTGATGTAGTGGGTAGATAATCGGAAATATTGTTGCTGAGTGTAACCCAGGTGCAGCAATTAATGAATGGATAGGGTAATGTGGATTTAGGTCAGAAAACTGTTTGCTTTCTGACCTTTTCATTTATAGGTGTGACAAATGTCTTTAAATGAATACATTTCATAAAAAACCGTGAGCATCGAACCACGGTTTAAACCAAAAGTAAAAAACAATTGACATCAAATAAATGTGCGTCTGAAGTAGATTTTTGTAGCCAATCTGAATTTATTGACCTGGAAAAACGAATATTTTCAAAACTGCGAGAACAACGATTACAAAACCTACAAAAAGGGACATCGCCAAACCACCGGTCATTTTAAATTTTTCCATGATATGTGTTTTTTAGAATAATATTAACATTGACAAAGGTAGATTTGTATTATCAGACAGTCGGTTAGTGAATGATTAGAAAGTAATTAGAATCTCATTAGAAAGAGGTTTCCTCCAGATTGTATCTTACTTTTGTACAAAATAACTCCCTGGTATGAGTGATGCCCGTATTTTAGTCGTTGAAGATGAACAGCGGCTTGCTGAAGTTCTTCAAAAGCAGTTACATGAATCCGGATTTCGGGCTGATGTGGCAAGCGATGGTTATGTAGGAAAGCGGTTGGTGGAAGAGTCTGATTATGATCTTGTAATTCTGGATATCAATCTTCCTTTGATGAATGGGTATGAATTGTGCCGTGAAATCCGAAAAACAAACAGCAATACACCCATCATCATGCTTACAGCGCTTGGCACACCTGAAAATAAACTGATCGGGTTTGAATCAGGAGCAGATGATTATGTGCTAAAGCCTTTTGATTTCAGGGAATTGCTTGCCAGAGTCAATGTTTTTCTGAAGCGGTCGAATGTTATAACAGCGCAGGATCGTAAACTGAAGATCGCTGATTTTGAAATGGATCTGGATTCAAAAGCAGTCGTTCGTGCCGGTCAAAAAATTGAACTGACATCCAAAGAATTCTCCCTGATGGAAACCTTGTTGAAAAATAAAAATAAGGTTCTTACAAGGGAATATATCATTGAGAAAGTATGGAATCTTGATTTCGAAACCGGAACGAATATCATCGATGTGTACGTGAATTACTTAAGAAAGAAAATAGATAGGGATTTTGAGCCCAAGCTCATTCATACCAAATTTGGATTTGGCTTTTACTGCAGCGAAAATGAACTTTAGGATGAATATAAAAACCAGGTTGTCTGTCCAATTTACCTTATCGGTTTTTGGAATACTCATGGTCTTTTGCATGCTGGTGTACTATTTTTCATACAGCAGTCAGTTATCAACCTACCGTCAAAATCTGTTGGTCAGGGCTCAGAATACGGCTATCCTATTGATAAATGTTCAGGAAGTTGATTCAACACTTTTAAAAAAGATATACCTGACAACCAAGTCGCTCGAAGAAGAGGAGATCGTATTGAATGATTCGAACGGTAAAATGCTTTACAGCGACAAGATTCAGTATTTGAAAAACATAAGTTCTTCACGCAGTTCGCTTTCGGCCAATCCTGAATTTTTTTCGATTGGTAAAAAGGATGGCGTATTGTATAATCACATTGTAAATAATCAGCTTTACCATGTTTATGTATTAGCTTACGATCAATTTCGTGCTGAAAATTTGCGCGGATTAAGAGTTGTTCTCCTTTGGAGTATCGTTTTCATTCTCTGTCTGTCAGTGTGGGCCTCTTATTTCTTTTCAAAAATAGCGATCAGACCCATATCGAATATCATTGCCAAAGTAAAAGAGATCAATTCCTCGAAGTTAAACAGCCGGTTAGATGAGGGCAAACGGCAGGACGAAATTGAGCAATTGGCCATTACTTTCAACCAGATGCTATCTGACCTTGAGCTTGTTTTTAAGAGTCAGGAAGAATTTGTCTCGAATGCTTCACACGAGTTAAGGACACCTCTTGCCATCATGATTGCTGAATCTGATTATATCATCAGCCGTAAACGGGATACTGAAGAATATGAAGTGCATATTGCCCGTTTGACGGAAGATCTTCGAAAGCTTAATCTTCTCATAAATAGTCTTCTGGAATTAGCGCAACTCAACCGTGATAAAAATATTTCACTTTCACCAATTAGAATTGATGAATTGGTTTTTAATGCCATTCATTCCGTCAAATTAAAATATCCCGGCAGAAAGATCCTGCCACGAATTGAATATTCTGACAATGAAAACGACTTTATAATCAACGGAAACGCAGGGTTACTGGAGATCGCATTCAAAAACTTAATCGAAAATGGCTGCAAATTCTCAACCGGAGAAGTTGAAGTAGAAATCTTAAACTCCGGAAAAGGCGTGGTAGTTCGTATAGCAGATTATGGCGTGGGAATTCCGGAGAATGAAATCGGCAATATATTTAAGCCTTTTCATCGCGCAACCAATGCGAAATTTATTGGTGGGTTCGGTATCGGTCTGTCGATTGTTGCTAAAATCGCAGAGTTGCATGGTGCTGAAATTAAGGTTACAAGCACCTTAAATAAAGGCACTTGTTTTGAACTTCAATTTGGAGTTTAAATTCAACAAATTCTATAAAACATTCCGCAACTCCTGATCCCAGGATTTGACTACAGTGCAAGTTTGAAGGACCAACATCAAATATCAATAATAAAAGTGAAACTGCATTGGTAGATCGTTCGTTATAATGCATAGGCTTTGTCGAAATTTTTAACTTTAACATTATTAAGAGGATAATGATTTTCAATTGGATTAGATACGGAATTTGCTATCTGGTATGGAATTAATAATGTGCCAGTAGCCGGAACTTCACCTGCCTCATCGTTCCTAATCTTTGGCCGATTCTGATGGTTTGGGTAATTTTGTTCAAACGGACATGATTTGTTATATTTGCTGTCTACAAAAATGTGCAAACTTAAGTGTGACTCAGACGGATTGATCTTTGTAAATTTTAAGATTTATATGAGTGTAGAATTGACAAGTTGCTTTAAATAAATTAGATATGGAAAAATTTACATTGGAGGATGATATAAAGGTTTTCTGCGAAACAGCAAAATCTTTCCCTGATGGAATTATGGAAGCACACAAGGAATTAGAGTCAATAATCAGCTGCTCTAAGCAAAGGAGATATTTTGGAATTTCAAGTCGTAACGCGAAAGGTATTATTACCTACGACGCAGCGGCTGAAGAAATATACCAGGGAGAAGCCGAAGAATTAGGTTGTGAAAAGTTTGTGATCGAGAGTGGCCAATACATCAGTTTGCTCATTGAAAACTACATAAGCGATGTATCGGCAATTGTTAAAGCATTTCAACTGCTTATGGCTTATCCCGGGATCGATCCCCAAGGTTATTGCATTGAATGGTATCTCAATGAAAATGACGTCATGTGTATGGTCCGCTTAAACCTTTAAAACCTATCATTATATTGAAATTCTTCTCCCGGGAATAACAGGTATCGTTTATACTTTTCATCTGACATTATATGGCGTCCGTTAAAATTAAGGTTTCCCTTGGCTATTTTACGCTTGTGATATTGGCGGCACTTATAATATGGGTCACTTATTCCGAAATACTCCACTATTCAACCGAAAAGGTTGATTTTAATCCGGCAAATAATAAATTCATTTACGTCAATACCATTTTAACCAACCTTTACCAGGCAGAAGGATTGGAAAGAAGTTATGTCCAAACCAAGCAAAAAGCGCAGTACCAGGACTACATAAAATTGATGGACACGATAAGCTTGCAGATTGATACGCTTGCATTAATGGTAAACTCGCCCATCCAACAAATGCATACAGACAGTATTAAAAAGCTTTTGGTCGTAAAACAGAAGAACCTCAAAGAACTATCTACAATCAAGAAAAGCAATTCATCCACAGCCCATTATCAGCAAGCTCTACATAAATTAATGGTCGGAAAAGATTCAATTAGCCATTATATGACGGTTTACAGGAACGTTTCAACCAATCGTGACTCTGTTTATATAAAGCAAAAAAAGAAGAAGTTTTTCGAACGCCTTGCTAATGTATTTGCAGCTCAGAACACAGCAGACTCAAATCTTCGTGTGCAAACAATACAGTCTGTAAGGGTTGACAGCCTGATAGATCCAGTCAATCCGGTCGATACCATTGCCGGGTTTATAACGGCTGTTATGGCTGAAATCAGAAACGATAGTATTTCCATCGATTCGCGCTTAAGACTAAAGGAGCAGGAAATATTAGCCAATGATCGTACCATCACGTTGCAATTGCGTCAAATGTTGTCCAATATCGAAAATGAGGAGTTGATCAACTCCTTTCAAAAAGTAAGGGCGCAGCAAAGCCGTGTTGAAAAGAAAACATGGCTGATTATCCTGGTAGGCGCATTTGCCCTTGTTACAATCATATTCTTTTTGGTAAATATCCTGAAAGATATTACCAAAAGTCAGCACTTCCGGCAAAGGCTCGAGGAGGAAAAGGCTTATACCGAATTGTTGCTCAAGAGTAAAGAGCAATTTATGCTGAGCCTTACGCACGATCTGAAGTCACCATTGAGTTCAATTATTGGTTTTACGGGAATCATGCAAGATGAAGTCGGTGTTTCGTCCCGATACCAAAAGTACCTTCAAAACATCAGCAAGGCTTCTACTCATATTTTGAACCTTATTAATAGCCTGCTCGATCTGGCCAGACTTGAAACAGGGAAGTTGACAATTGATCATATCCCAATCAGTTTAAAACCGTTGATGGATGATATTGTGGAAGGATTCCGACCACAGGCCATTGCTAAAAATATTGATTTGCAATTTCAATTTAATATCACGCCTTCAGTTGTTTATGTGAGCGATCCAATGCGGATCACACAAATATTGGGAAATCTGATTTCAAATGCCCTTAAATTTACTGAAGCCGGGAAGGTTACGATAACGGTTTCAGCAGTTGAAACATCAGAAAAGAGTGACCTGGTTCAAATTGATGTCGCAGATACCGGGATCGGCATTTCAGAAGAAAACACCCGGCGAATTTTTGAGGAATTTGAAAGAGTTGCTACTTCCCGGCAATACGAAGGTACCGGCCTTGGATTGACAATCACTAAAAAGCTGATCAATTTGCTGAAAGGGACCATCAGCCTTGAAAGCAAAGCAGGTGAAGGCAGCCATTTTAGTATTGTCTTACCCTTCGAAAAAGGAGAACAACTTGCAGTCAAATCACCCCAGCCAATTGTCGACCAAAATCAGGCGACAATGAAAGACATTGCTGGTAAGAAAGTCTGGCTTATTGATGACGATGAAACGCTCCTCGAAATGACCTCAGCTGTCTTAAACGCTGCAGGGTTTGAAGTTCACGCCTTTTGCGATCCTGAAAAAGCCATTGATTCGTTTGAAAAAGGTTGTGCCAATCTGTTGATTACAGATATCCAGATGCCGAAAATCAATGGATTTGAGGTGCTTAAAAAGATTCTGATTATAAATAAAGGGCCGATCACTGCCATTGCAATTTCGGGAATTAACATGGAAGAAAAGGATTTTGCCGGATTCTCCGCCTTTGTTCAAAAACCTTTCCAACCGAAGACTTTAATTGATGCAATATCGGGACAACTAAAAGGTGCATTGGCAAATGACCAAAAGGAAGGTTTGGTATATTCCTGGCAAAATGGGTATAACCTGAATCAATTTGCCGCTTTTGCGGAGGAGGATCCGGAAAGCCTTATGCAAATTTTGGTTTCGTTTATCAAAACGGGTAAGCAAAATGCATTACTTTTCAGGCAATACCTTTACGATGAAAACGATCATGCCCTTTCGGAACTGTCGCATAAAATGCTCTCGCTGTTTCGTCAGCTCGAAGCAAACGATCTTGTGGAACTTTTAACCCAACTCGAGCAAAATGATTTCGCCGCCAAAAGCAACAAAGAATTCTACTTATGTGGAAATTTGGCGATCGAAAAGATCGACGCTTTACTTACCACAATACAAAAAGAAGAAAATATTTGCATCGATTGATCAACAGGTTCAGTGGGGATTACTTTTTTCAGGGAGTTCAATCTTATAAAGATCGAGTTTGTTATATAATGTTTTACGATCAATTTTTAGCAACCTGGCGGCTTTGCTTTTGTTATAACCAACAGACATCAATACCTTTAGGATTAGTTCGCTTTCATTCTCCTCGTTGAACAATTTAAACTGGTCATCTTTCTTTTGAGGATTAAAAATTTCGGCGGGAATTTCGTTGAGGGTGATTAGTTTTCCGGAAGCAAGCAATGTCGCCCTTTTAACCACATTTTTCATTTCCCGCAGGTTTCCTGGCCAGCTATATTCCATGAATGCAGTTTCAACAGCAGGTTCAAAGCCGGATACGCACTTTTCAAGAACAGTATTGGCCTGATTAAGAAAATGTCGGACAAATAGCATAATATCTTCCCCGCGTTCGCGGAGTGGCGGGACAATAATCTGGAACTCGTTTAAACGATGGTACAGATCTTCGCGAAAGTTACCCTGCTCTTGTGCCAGTATGAGGTTTTCGTTGGTGGCGGCAATGATCCTAACATCAACCGGGATTTCCCGGCTGCTTCCGACTGGTTTTATCAAACGTTCTTGCAAAGTACGCAATAATTGAATCTGCGTGGCGTATGAGAGATTTCCAACTTCATCCAGAAATAAAGTACCGCCATTTGCGGCCTCAAAGTGACCTGTCTTATCGACAACGGCTCCGGTAAAAGAACCTTTAACATGCCCGAAAAATTCACTGGCTACTAACTCTTTCGGAATCGCACCACAATCAACTGCCAAAAACGGGCCATCACAACGTGTACTTAAAGTATGTATGGATCTGGCAACATATTCTTTTCCTGTTCCGCTTTCGCCCGTTATCAAAACCGACAATGGTGTCGGTGCAACTAAAGCAATATATTCTTTTAGCCGAACAGAAACCTTGCTGATGCCATCCAGAAAATTTTTCTCAGTCAGATTATTTTGATGGTTTTTTGCCTGGTGATTTTTCGTCACCTCCTCCAGCGCCTCGCGAATGATATTTAAAATCTCTTCAGGTAAAAAGGGTTTAGGGATGTAATTAAAGGCTCCTTGTTTTATGGATTGAATTGCAGTAGAAATATCTGCATATCCGGTCATCATGATGATCTGTGTTTCCGGCGATTCAAGTTTGATCATTTGGATTAAATCCATTCCGCTCACTCCCGGCATTCGCAGATCGGTTAATACCACATCATAAAATTCCTGACGTACAAGCCGTTTAACTTCTTCCGGTGAAAATACTGTAGTTGCCTGATAATGATGTTTTTCAAGCAGTTTTTTTAACATCAGGCAGAATGTTACATCATCATCAACAATCAGAATCTTTGCCATACGCCTTTATATTGTTTTTACTGATGTTTATTAAAGTTCAAAGATCATCATTTTGTTTAAGTAATTTCTCCAAAAAATGTGTACAAAACAAAAAACCTCTGCCAAAGGTATTTGACAGAGGTAATGGCCATCCATTCTTAACTTTTATTCAAACAATTGTTGAAGAAACCATTTTAGAATGAAGTCGGTAGAATAAACTTAAGAAGCCTATTTAATCAATTCTCCCTTGCTTGTAAAGAGAAGTGTAGTCTTGACTGCTTCCTTATGGAGGGCAATTTTAAAAGTACCATCGTCGCCCTGGAAGATTTTGTCTACAGAATAACCAATATAATCCTTTGTAAGCGTAGCAGTGACAGCCTCAGGAAGAGATGCTGCAGTAACTTCAGTGTATTTTACTGCTTTCTGCTGAGTGACAGTGATACTATTTTGTGTTGTTGAAGCTTCTGCGAACTGAGGCATTGCGAAGGAAATAGCCATTGCGGCTGCTGATAAAATCATTAACTTTTTCATGATGTAAATTTTTAAAATTTGTAAATACTCATTGTTATATATCTTATAGTCAAAAGCGTGCCAGGCTTGAAGTCCTTTCCTTTTAATACAGTTAAATATCAATAAGTCAGGATTATACAATGATAAAAATATAAATCGTCCGATTTAATACGCAAGAAAAAGTTGTGGATTCTACGTGTTTGGTGAGGAAATAGTCCCCATAAATTATGTGAAGTTTAGTAAAAATATGTATATGCCATTAATATCCATAATAGTTAACAGCCTATCAGTAACTGATAGCCTACAGCCAATCCCGAAAAGCAACGCATATACAACTTTAACAAGCATCTAGTGTAGCCAGATGCTACAATAAATTGGTTTTATTAAGGTGTGACATTTGACAGAATAAAAAAACCTCTGTCAAAGGGATTTGACAGAGGTAATTACCACCTATTCTTAACTTATATTCAAACAGATGTTGAAGAAACCGCTTTAGAATGAAGTGGGAAGAAAAAACTTAAGAAGCCTATTTAATCAATTCTCCCTTGCTTGTAAAGAGAAGTATAGTCTTAACAGCTTCTTTGCTGACAATTACCTTGTAGGTACCGTCATCACCCAGGAAAACTTTATCGATGGCAAAACCGGCATAATCCTTTGTAAGAGTAGCAGTGACGGGTGCCGGTAATGTTGCCGCAGTAATTTCCTGGTATTTTACTGCTTTCTCCTGGGTCACTGTGATGTTATATTGAGTTGATGTAGCTTCTGCTGTCTGAGGCATTGCCAAGAAAATAGCCATTGCGGCTGCTGATAGAATCATTAACTTTTTCATGTTTTCAATTTTTATTGTTTGTAAATAATCATTGTCAGCCATATAATAGACAAAAGCGTGCCAAACTAAATTCACTTACCTGCTGAGCCGGATGAATAACTATAAATTAGGTCATTAGTGATAAGAAAAGAGGAAGCAATAAGTCAAACTAACAAAACTGGGGTGTGGAATCCCCGTGATTCATGTGGAAAAAATCCACGGAATTTGTGTGGAATTCAATTTAAACAACATTTTGGCCGAAAATTAGCCGCCCGGCAGCAATTCAAAGGGAACCGCTGATATCTGAATGCCGTATTCCCTCGCGTTAGGAAGTTGATAATGGCATTTCCCGGATATGCAATCGCAACATTGACCAGCAGACGTTAAGGTAGTCGGGATCATTTTGATTATATTTGGGCATTAAATCGGTTTTCATCATTGAGGAATTTATAAAACTGTCGGTCACTTCATATCAACAAATACATATTCATGAAAAAAATTAAAAATCTACTTACAATGGCACTCATTTGCATTGGATTCGTGGCACAAGCCGGCACAAATGTTCCTTCAGATCCTAAAGCAACGGCTGAAGTTGTTCAATTGTATCAGAAAATGCTGAAACTTCAAACCAGGGGAATGATGTTCGGGCATCAGGATGCACTGGTATATGGAACAAGCTGGTATGCTGAAGATGGACGCAGTGATGTGAAAGACGTTTGTGGTGATTATCCTGCAGTTACCGGTTGGGAATTGGGTCACCTTGAACTCGGCAATGCGTATAGTCTTGATTCTGTTTTCTTCGATAATATTCGAGATGGAATCAAAAAATCATATAAGAGGGGAGGTATCAATACCATTAGCTGGCATTTCCGCAACCCTTTGACGGGAGGTACAGCCTGGGATGTAACCTCAAACAAAACAGTGGCATCAATGCTGCCGGGCGGCGAAAAGCACGGCCTGTACAAACAATACCTCGACAAACTGTCTGATTTTATGCTCAGTCTGAAAACAGATCAGGGGACATTCATCCCGGTTTTCTTTCGTCCTTTCCACGAACATACCGGAAGCTGGTTCTGGTGGGGAAAAAACCTGTGTACAGTTGATGAATACAAAGCGTTATGGCGGTTTACCGTGAACTATCTCCGTGAAACAAAAAATATCCACCATTTGCTATATGCTTATTCCACTGACCGTTTCGCAACCTCAGAAGAATACCTTGAACGCTATCCGGGTGACGATCTGATTGATCTTGTGGCTTTTGATTTGTACGATCGCGGACCGGAATATGCTGCCACACTGGGGAATTGCGCAAAAATGGTCACGAAAATCGCTGCGGAGAAAGGCAAAATCTGTGCAGTAAGCGAGGCTGGCGGCCCAATTACCAAAAATCCCGAATGGTGGACAAAGGTATTGCTCGAAACCTTGCGTCCGTATGATTTGTCGTATGTACTGGTGTGGCGCAATGCATTTAATCAACCTGTCCAAACCGCATTTGGTCCTTACAAAGGTTGTCCCAGCGAGAAGGATTTCATTAAGTTCTACAATGACCCGAAAACCTTGTTTCTGAAAGATATTCAGTAATTTAATTAAAAATGGATCACTATGAAAAGGATAATCATTTACATTTGTTTTCTGATTTTATCAAATACCTTATTTGCCCAGGACCTAAAACCAATCGCGTTAAATCCTCCAGAACTGAAACGGGGTTTGCCGGTTATGGAAGCGCTATCCTTAAGAGCATCGGCTACAGAATTCACAGGCACAAAATTAAGTCTTCAGGATCTCTCTAATTTATTATGGGCAGCCAATGGAGTCAACCGCAAAGAAACAGGAAAAAGAACGGCTCCGTCTGCAATGAATTCACAGGATATTGATGTCTATGTGTTTGCGGAAGAAGGAGCCTACTTCTATGATGCTGCAAAACATATTTTGAACCCGGTTGTCAGTGGCGATCAGCGTGGTCTGGTAGCAGGTAATCAGGTTGAATTTGCAAAAGCTGCCGTAATTTTGGTATTGGTTTCCGATATTTCAAGATTTAAATCGGGAGATGAACCATCGAAACTAAGTTGGGCTGCCATGGATGCCGGTATTGTATCCCAGAACATTGCCATTTTTTGTGCCGGTACTGGTCTGAATACCAGACCACGCGCTACGATGGATCTTGAAAAGCTGCAAAGTGTACTTCACCTGAAGGATTCACAACATTTGATATTAAACAATCCGGTTTCATATAAAAAGCAATAACCTCCCTCGAAATTGATCTTTAAATGGAATACCAGGTAAAATCATGCACTGAAAAGCAACTTCCGGAGATCCTTGAAATATTGAATGAGGCAATTCTCCATTCGACGGCTTTGTACGACTACAAACCTCGCACGATGGAGAATATGAAAAGCTGGTATTCTGCAAAACAGCAAGGAAACTATCCCGTTATTGGCGTTTTCGATTACGACGAAAATCTTTTGGGATTTACATCGTTCGGCTCGTTTCGAAACTGGCCGGCATACAAATATTCGGTTGAACATTCCATCTATGTCAGATCAGATATGAGAGGTCTAGGCTTAGGAAAGTTATTATTAAAAGAGATTATTAAAAGTGCCGATGCGCAAGATTATCATGTTCTGATAGGTGGAATTGACGCATCAAATACTGCAAGTATCCATTTGCACGAAAAGGAAGGTTTCGTTTTAAGCGGTACTATCCAACATGCAGGATATAAATTTGGCAGGTGGCTGGATTTATCCTTTTATCAGCTGATATTGAAAACACCGGAATATCCCGAAGAAGACAATTAGCCGATCAATTTCAATACCCAATTATGAGTGTATTTTTTTAAATTATACTGTTCTCGTATACGATTGATATTAATCTGAATAAAAACAAAGAACGACAAATGTCATTGCGCCCTGCAATGACATGAAATCAAGTATCAATAGGTCAGAATTATAGATGCTTTGAGTTATGATTGGCTGTAATTTAGAACAGATATAAATAAAAAGAAATTCAAAACAATTGACTTATAAATCGGTTACCAATTAATATTTCAAAGTATTTATTTTAATAATTTTAAATCTATCAGTATGAAAAATTTCATAACCTTAAGGTGGATTGACTTCTATTTGAGTACTTTAAATCGTATTGGAAACACAAAACCTGCTATCGGCATTCTTAAGCTGGTTATTTTAATGCTTGTTTCGGTGATAAGTTCCAGTGTCGTCAAAGCCTTACCAAGTTACGCCCGGCAAACTGGAATGTCTTGTGCCGCCTGCCATTATTCGTTTCCGGAACTTAATCCTTTCGGAAGGCAATTCAAAATGAATGGTTATGTGCTGACCGGTATGAAAACTATTGATGCCACAGACGACAGTAGTCAGGTGACCAGGCTTAAATTGCTGACTACATTGCCTTTGTCGGTGATGGTTCAGTCCTCCTTTACCCATATTTCAAAAGATGTTTCGGGTGTTCAAAACAATTCTGTTACGCTTCCACAACAATTAAGCGTATTTTATGCAGGGCAGGTGACACCACATATCGGGACTTTTATTCAAATGACCTACGATGGTCATACTTTTGGGATGGATAATGCCGACATCAGGTATACAAACCAGGCAAAAATTGGGACTAAGAGCATGGTTTATGGTTTGACATTAAATAATAACCCGGCTGTTCAGGATGTTTGGAATACTTCACCAGCCTGGAGATTCCCATCAGCCGGATCAGATGCAGCAAAAAATCCTGCAAAATCGACTATAATGGAAAATTTGGGTACCCAGGTTGCCGGTCTGGGAGCGTATACATTATTTAATAATCTGATTTTTGCTGAATTAACATTGTATAGATCGGCTCAACAGGGTGCCGCCAATCCGGCAGATATTACGAGTACGATGGTAATAAAAGGTATCGCTCCTTATTGGCGTCTCGCTCTTCAACATCAATGGTCAGATAATTATGTGGAGATTGGGACGTTCGGTATATCGCCAAAACTTTATTCCGAGGGCATTTCAGGGAAAATGAACAAGATTACCGATATTGGATTTGATTTTCAGTTTGAACGTCGTTTGCCCATTGGTGCCTTCACCCTGCATAGTTCGTTTATTTCGGAGTCTGAACGACGGGATACTTCACTTACACAGAATGTTAAGTTGAAGTTTAACTCCTTCAAAATAGATGGTAATCTCTATTTTAAAAATGGGTTAGGCGCAACATTGGGCTATTTTAATACTTCAGGTTCAGAAGATTCAAATGTGGGAAGTTTGACCAACAAACCAAACAGCGACGGATTTATCGCTCAATTTGAATATCTCCCATGGTATAATACCAAGTTTGCCCTACAATATGTTATGTATAATAAATTCGACGGAAGCAAACTTAATTATGATAGCAGTAGAAATGCCGCCGATAATAACACCTCTATCTTTTAGTTTGGCTTAATTTTTAGTTAATCATTACAATCGCATATTATGAGAAAGTTTTTTTTGTTTTTTGTTTTCATTGCCTTATTTATCCTGATAGCAGGCACAGGTACCCTGATGGCAAGGTCATTGGATCTTAAGATGACGAGCGCCTATAATTCGGGGGTTACAGAGTCAATGTCAGCACCTCAGGATAAGGATCATGGGATAGGTCCGATAAAAAGTGTGGAACTTGGTCCCTTAAATAGCAAAATGGTAAATGAAGGCAAGGTTATCTTTAACAACCAATGTATCGTTTGTCACGAAATGGATCAAAAGAAATTGGGTCCGCCGCTCAAAAACGTCACGAAAGAGCGTACACCAGAATACATTATGAATTTGCTTTTGAATTCAGCTCAAATGCAAAAGGACGATCCTTTGGTGAAATCGTTGTTGAAACAATACAATAATCTACCGATGCCGGATCCTGCACTCAACCAGAGTAAGGCCAGGTCGGTGCTTGAATACCTTCGATCAATGGCTAAATAAAGCCAGATACATCGTTAATGAAAAATATTCCTCTGTTGAGATCAGCTATGCGATATCAACAGGGGAATTCATTTTGTATTTATTCGATTCCGACAATCCGGCTTCTTCTTTCCAGCATTACTGTATCGCGCCAGATGTTGTCCATTTTCCCGATTTTCTCACGGGTCCCCAAAATTCTAAATCCATTTTTAAGGTGCAAGGCAATACTTGCTTTATTTTCGGGGAAAATACCTGCCTGAAGTGTCCATAAGCCATGCCTTTCCGACTCTGAGATTAACTGTTTCATCAAATGATCGCCAACGCCCATTCCACGGAAGTCTGAATCAATGTAAATACTCACTTCAGCAACTCCCGCATAGACGCAACGGTTTGAAACATTCGACAAAGCTGCCCACCCTGCGACCTTGTTATCTATTCTCGCAATGAACCGGCAATCTTTACGATGCGACTGATCCCAGGCTTCCCATTCCGGAGCTTCAGTCTGAAAAGTGGCATTTTTAGTAGCGATCCCTGCGTTATAGATTAGTTGAACTGCCTCCCACGATTCATCCCTCATTTCTTCTATTATAACCTTGCTCATTGCTGTTGATTTTATCAGAAATAATTCACACATTGTCATCACTTTATTATCATTTATTTCCTGAAAATTACTGCTACTCACTTTGATGAGCTATAATAAACGGAAGGATTGATAATCAGATCAAAGCTAACAAATATTCAACAAATAATTCTTCTTATGGTACGCTTATTAACTATTTCAATTTGCTTCATTATGATGATGTTAATGAACTCTGCTGAATCTGTTGCACAGAATCATGGCGCATTTACCAACGCAAGTGATGTTGGCAATCCTAAACTGAAAGGTTCCACTAAATTCGATAATTCCCAACAGATTTATACCCTTACCGGCAGCGGACTAAACATGTGGGCGAATGCCGATGAGTTCCATTTTGCATCGGTTAAACTAAGTGGCGATTTTATTCTGACCACTTTCTGTAAGTTTGAAGGGAAAGGGGTGAATCCTCATCGTAAAATGGGACTGATAATCAGGGAGAATCTAAACACTGGTTCCCGTTATGCCGATGCTGCCGTTCATGGTGACGGTCTTACATCATTACAATACCGGACAAAAGAAGATGACATTACAAGTGAGGTCAAAGCCACTCTAACCGCTCCCGATGTGATTCAGCTTGAACGCAAAGGTGATACAATTATTATGCGTGCAGCAAAATCGGGTGAACCGTTCACCGAAACTGGCAGAATAACAATGGCATTCAATGCTCCCGTTTATGCAGGATTGTTTATTAGTTCGCACGATATTAGCGTGATTGAAACGGCAGTGTTCCATAATTTCAGAATTGATGTTCCTGCCGCCGATAATGTGGACGGTTATCAGACACCTTCTGCAAGCCGTCTCGAATTAATGGATGTTGCCACAGGAATTCGCAAAGTGATCTATACTACCAATGGACACATCGAAGCACCCAACTGGTCCAAAGATGGTAAATATTTGATTTACAATTCAGGAGGTTTACTTTATAAATTTCCATTAGACACCAAAACTCCAGTGAAAATCAATACAGGGGAAGTGGTGAATAATAACAACGACCACGGTCTTTCGTTCGACGGGAAGATGCTGGCAATGTCAAGTTCAACCAAGCTGGCGGATGGTCGCTCCGGTTCGATGGTTTACACGGTGCCTGTTGAGGGAGGAATTCCCAAAGCCATTACGAAAAATGTACCGTCATACTGGCATGGCTGGTCACCCGATCGGAGAACATTGGTTTTTTGTGCAGAAAGGAACGGGGATTTCGATGTCTGGGGAATTCCATCAAATGGGGGAGAGGAGTTTCAGCTGACCAAATCAAAAGGTTTGGATGACGGTCCGGAATATACGCCGGATGGCAAATTTATCTATTTCAACTCAGTACGTTCCGGAATGATGAAGATCTGGCGTATGGCACCCGACGGATCCAACCAGGAGCAGGTGAGTTTTGGTAAATACAATGATTGGTTTGCCCATCTTTCACCTGACGGGAAAAGAATGGTCTATGTTTCGTATCCTGCTGATGTTCCCTCCAATTCACATCCTCACAACAAAAGGGTTTTATTGCAGATGCAGCAGACAAATTCTCCCGAAGCAAAAGTACTGGCTTATATTTACGGCGGACAGGGAACAATGAATGTTCCGTCGTGGAGCCCTGACAGTAAAACAATCGCCTTTGTAACTTTTACATATGGTGATCCGAATTATTAAATCAAAATACTGATGCTTCGTTTAATTTCCAGGATTGTATTGTTGATGATCATTTTCGCAGTGGTTACCGGAAAAGGTAGCCGGGCAACCGGTTCCGTTAATTCGGGGGATGAAAAGAAATACGAGGTGACGTTTGGTGAAAGTTACCACAACTATTTACCAGGAAGTTTATTGAGCATAGGAGTCGTCTTTAAAAACACCACCAACGATAGTTTAAAGATAAGCCGGGAATTACTTGTTACTGACAGTGACGGTGTTAAAGTTTGGAATACAGTAATTAACCTCGGGTTACGTCCTTCCGGAAGTGTTACCATTCCTTTAATGGTGCCGGTATCCAAATCTTCCGGTGCATTCACACTTACAATTGCTGAAGAGGCAAATGGTGCACCGGCCCCTTCTTTTTTATTCAGTGTGATTCAACCGAAGAAATCGCCACGATTGTCGAAGATATTGGTTCATACGCCTGATTCGGAAGTAGGGTTGAACAAGTTTCTTAAATCCTGGGACATCAAAGCTCCGACAATTTCATGGGGGCAGGTTCTTCTTTTTGGGAAAAAGAGCTGGACTCAGTACGTTGCGGGTGATAAGGAGATCACACAATTGGTTGACAGGGCACTTAAACGGGAGATGTCGGTAATCTTTATTGATTTTGGACCCGTCGGTAAGACTGAAGATCCTCTCAAAAAAATAAGTTTGCCATTTGATGTATCCGTGAGTTTTATAAAGGCAAAAGCACCCGAGCAAAGTTTTGTCTTGAAATCGGATTATAAGGAACTTACTTTTGATTTTTCAAGTAGCCAGATGCAGCACTGGAATGGTTTCCTTGGTGTTACGGTACCTGCCAACGATTTGATGTTTGACGGGAAAGATGTGAAAATAAATGCATATGCCACAGCTGGTGAAAATCCTTACCGGTTTCCGCTGGTTGAATTGATACCGAAGCATGGGAAAGGTAAAATCTACCTGAGTCAGATCATCACCGAAAAAAGGCTCGACGAATCGGTGAAACCTCAGCGAAGTCATCCGGAACTTCCTGCTTACGACCCTGTGGCTGTTCAATTTCTGCTAAATCTGATCTCCGCAACGGTCGGGGATAATTTATTGAAATAGTTTTGAGACTGTTCTGGTCAGCTAATTATTATATCTGAATTTTATTATTTTTGCTCGCAGACTAATAATCATTCACAGTTTTCACCACTAAAATTTCAAACCTTATGGATTTCAAAAAATTTATCGTTATTCCTGTTTACATCGCAATTTTAGCCGCAGGATTTATTGTGCTTGATCTGCTGATCAGCCCTATTATGCCCATCGCAGATAATAAGACTTTCGGTTGGGTTACTTTCCAGGCATGGGCCATGTATTTTCTCGCGGGTTGCACCGTTAAAGGCGGGGCCCGTACTTTTCTGGGTTATGTATTGGGTGTTCTCTCTGCTATTCTGATTATTGAACTTGCCGGTGTATTGGGTTCCACCGGTTTCTGGGCATTTCCGCTTGCTGTATTGGTGATGGTTATTCCGATGTGTTCAATGGAAAGAGCACATTCGCTCATCGATTTTGTCCCTGCGATATTTGTTTCATCAGCCGTATACTTTGCATTTACGCAAATATACCCGGCTACTACAACACGGACATCGATGGCAATCACCATCCTTGTTTACTGTGGAATTGGTATGATCTTAGGATACGTTACCATTCGTATAAGAGCGGCTTACGAAAAGATGGTGGCAAAACCTGCCTGATCTTCGCTTCCTTAAAATACAATCGCCACCAAAAAGATCTAGTTCTGTCTTTTTGGTGGCGACTTTTTTGAACCAAATGAGCTTCCTGCTTTGGCTCCCACACTTTGTAAATGGCCAGATACGATTGTATTTAGGCTCTTGAAATATTTGAAGAAGCCAGTTGCAAGTGCGTTT
>Ga0209123_1002001_pt1 | contig 18360 bp, 13 predicted proteins | sample BarGraIncu00431A_FD_184500 | JGI IMG/M metagenome (GOLD analysis project Ga0209123, IMG submission 184500) | Arctic peat soil microbial communities from Barrow, Alaska, USA - Barrow Graham LP Incubations 004-31A (SPAdes) (version 2) | ecosystem: Environmental > Terrestrial > Soil > Wetlands >... | reverse complement strand
AAAAATAAAATAGTTTATATCACTGGTGGTGCAAGACCGGAGGTAGCTGTAACTATTGCAGAGCTTAGTGGTTGTGAATTAGTTGATGGATTTACTCATGGAGTTCGAGATAATGAAATTGCTTGTGTGATTGTAAATTGTGGAGGTACATTAAGATGTGGTATTTATCCTCAGAAAAAAATACCTACAGTTAATATATTAGCAACTGGAAAAAGCGGTCCACTTGCAATGTTTATGAAAGAAGACATTTATGTGTCAGCAGTTAAATCGACTAATATACAAGTAATAGAATAATATAAGGAGGTAAATTAAATGAAGAAATATGATAGTGACAAAAAAATTAGTCAACAAAGTTCAGGGCTAGTGGCTAAAATAGGCATTGGAATTGGGGCATTTACATCAATATGTTTCCAGGCTGGTAGAGATACAATAGATACAGTTATTCATACAATTTTACCATTTATGGCTTTCGTTGCTACTCTGATTGGCATAATTAATGCTTCTGGTATAGGAAATTGGTTTGCACATTTATTAACACCACTTGCAGGAAATATTTTTGGGCTAATAATTATATCATTGATTTGTTCATTCCCATTACTTTCACCATTTTTAGGACCTGGCGCAGTTATAGCGCAGATAGTTGGAACTTTAATTGGAGTTGAAATAGGTAAAGGAACAATTCCTCCACATTTAGCATTGCCAGCGTTATTTGCAATTAATTCACAGGCAGCATGTGATTTTATACCCGTAGGTTTAGGTTTAGCTGAGGCAGAGCCCGATACAGTTCAAGTTGGTGTACCCTCAGTATTATACTCAAGATTTTTGACAGGTGCTCCTACTGTAATTATTGCATGGCTAGCAAGTTTTGGGTTGTACAGCTAATATAAATCTAGATAGGAAGGGATGCAGAGATATGGACATAATTTACAAAACACAAGTGACTTATATTGGTAAAAAAGTAAAAGATTTTATTGCAAGCGATATGTTTATTATTTTCAAAGAAAACGCACCAGAAGATTTAAGAGATTATTGTTTTCTCCATAATAAAAATGAATTAAACAAAGATATTGAAGTAGGTGACAACTTATTTTTAGGAGAGACCAAGTACAATATTACTGCAGTAGGGGGATATGTAAATAAAAATTTAAAAGAATTAGGTCACATAACATTCAAATTTAGTGGTGAAACAGAAGCTAATATCGCTGGAACATTGTTCTTAGAAAAAAAAGAAATTGTACCACCTGAGAATGGTACAATAATAAAAATATTAAGACGCTAATAAAAATATTCAACTTAATTATAACTACTATAGAATATGAAGTCAATTAAATAGTATTTGATAAAATAATGAAAAATAAGGAGAATAATTAATATGGACAAGTCATGGTTGGAACTAGAGGGAAAAACAGCAATTGTTACAGGCGGATCATCTGGAATAGGTAAAGCTGTAGCTCAAAGTTTATTAGATAATGGGGCTAATGTAGTAGTAAGCGATATGAATCCAAATGAGCCTGAATTTAATATAAATGAAAAAAGTGGGAAAATGATTTATATAAAGACCGATGTAACGAACAGTAATAGTGTTAATGAAATGGTATTAAAAGCAAAAGAAGTTTTTAAAAAGATTGATGTTTTAGTAAATAATGCTGGAATTAATATTCCAAGGTTATTAGTTGATATAAAAGATCCACATGGAAAATATGAATTTGACGAAGTTACATTCGATAAGATAGTAAATGTAAATCAAAAGGGTGTGTTTTTATGCACACAAGCTGTGGCAAGAGAAATGGTAAAAGAAGGTTCTGGAGTGATAATAAACATGTCATCTGAAAGTGGACTTGAAGGTTCAGAAGGACAAAGTGTTTACGCAGCTACCAAAAATGCTGTTAATTCATTTACAAGATCTTGGTCAAAAGAATTAGGTAAACAAGGGGTAAGGGTTGTTGGGATAGCACCAGGAATTCTTGAGGCAACTGGCCTGCGAACTATTGAATATGAATCAGCTTTAGCATACACCCGTGGAATTACTGTAGATGAACTAAGAAAAGGATATAGTAAACCTTCAATCACATCACTTGGAAGATCAGGGGAACTTACAGAAGTTGCAGATTTAGCTTGTTATATTGCATCTGGAAGATCAAGTTATATTCATGGTGTAACATACAATATAGCTGGTGGAAAAACAAGAGGGTAAATTTAAGATAGCGAGGGAGGAATATTAATGGGAAAAAATTTATCGTTGGATTTAAGCAAAACAAAACCCATTTTAAGTGAACATGAAATCTCTTATTTACAACCAATGGTATCTACGGCTCACAAAATGCTAAGGGATAAAACAGGTCCGGGTAATGATTTTTTAGGATGGATTGATCTTCCTATAAATTATGATAAATTAGAATTTGAAAGAATTAAAAAAGCAGCAAAAAAGATAAGAAGTAATTCGCAGGTTCTAATAGTAATTGGAATAGGTGGATCTTACCTAGGATCACGAGCTGCTATAGAAATGTTAACTCACAGCTTTTATAACAGTCTAACAAACGAAAAAAGAAAATCACCGGCAATATTTTTTGCAGGCAATAATATAAGTTCCACATACATGGCAGATTTAATTGATGTTATAGATGGTAAAGATTTCTCTGTAAATGTAATATCAAAATCAGGAACTACCACGGAACCTGCTATTGCCTTTAGGATATTCAAAGAACTATTAGAAAAGAAGTACGGAAAATTAGGAGCTAAAGAAAGAATTTTTGCGACTACGGATATTGCTCGCGGAGCTCTAAAAAAATTAGCAGATGTTGAGGGTTATGAGACTTTTGTTATTCCAGATGATGTAGGGGGAAGATTTACAGTGCTAACACCTGTTGGACTACTTCCAATTGCAGCAGCAGGCATTGACATTGATGAAATGATGAAGGGCGCTGCAGATGCAAGACATGTATATAACGCTGAGGATATAAATAAAAATGATTGTTATAAATATGCAGCAGCTAGAAATGCACTATATAGAAAAGGTAAGGTTACAGAAATTTTAGTTAACTATGAGCCAGCGCTTCAATATTTCGGAGAGTGGTGGAAACAACTTTATGGCGAAAGTGAAGGAAAAGACCAGAAGGGAATATTCCCAGCAGCAGTTAATTTTTCTACAGATTTACATTCTATGGGGCAATATATCCAAGAAGGCGTTCGAAATATATTTGAAACAGTTATAAATGTTGAAAAACCGAGAATTGAAGTAGAAGTTAAAGAGGAAAGTGGTGATCTAGATGGATTGAACTTTTTAGCTGGTAAAACTATGGGATTTGTAAATAAAAAAGCTTTTGAGGGAACAGTACTTGCTCATAATGATGGCGATGTACCTAATATTATTTTAAATGTCCCAGCGTTAACAGCATATTACTTTGGACATATGGCATATTTCTTTGAAAAAGCTTGTGCAATGAGTGGATATTTATCAGGGGTTAATCCGTTTGATCAACCAGGAGTAGAAGCATATAAGAAGAATATGTTTGCTCTTCTTGGAAAATCAGGATATGAAGAGATTAAAGCAGAACTTGAAAAAAGGCTTTAGAAAAATGAGGATTATTGTACAAGCACTAAGTTTTAAGTAGAAAAAGATATATGAAATAATTTGTAAGGCTAAAAATCTCTAAGATTAAACATCTTGGAGATTTTTATTTTTTACAAAAGTTTGAGTTAAAATATAATTGTTATATTTAGATATAACTGCCATGTTCTAATATAACAATAGTGTTATAATTACAATATAAGTTAATTAATATTCTAAATTTAAGCATAACATTATTCTAAAATTAAAATTAAAATTAAACATTAAATAAGGGAGGAAATATTGATGAATGAAATGAATAATACAGAGATTAAGAAAAGGGAAGATAACATGTTGGAATTAAAAAACAAATTAGAGAAGTTTCACTTGGATATAAATTCTGAAAATCCAATGCAAATTATATTGAAGGGAAATCTTTATATAGAATATGCTTTGAGAGAAAGGCTAAGGGAGCACCTTAAGAATCCTGAAATTTTAGAATGTGATAAGTTGTCATTTAGTGAGCTTGCAAAATTAGTATTTTCATTAGGGTTGCTACCTGCTGATATATTTAAAACCGTTATGGAAGTGAATCATATAAGAAATTCATATTCTCATAATCTTAAGTATAATTTTAATGATGAAGAGTATCAAAGACTTGAGGATACATTTTCACCTGATTTCAGGAGTAATTATTTATCTGTTTTGAGAGCACAGAAATTTCCTATAAATACGTTAATAAAATTGCAGACTGCTATATTTACGATATGGCAATTGATTACAAATAGATATAATATGCTAGAAAACCATAAAAACTAAATAAGGAGGGGTTGTAATGAAAACAGCCTTAAGAGAAAGAAAGGATGTAGATAAGTCACTTACTTGGGATTTATCTTCACTATTTCAAACAGAGGAGTTGTATAATTTAGCGATAAAAGGCTTAGAAGAACTTACATTAGAAATAGAAAAAAAGTATAAAGGAAAGTTGAACAACGCGAGTGTTATAAATGAATGTTTGGATAAAATGAGGGTGGTACTAGAAAGTGAAAATCTTGTAGATAATTATGCAAGTCTTCAAGTTTCTACAGATCAATCTAATGAAGAAAATCAAGCTAGATATATGAAGTCCATTAATATATTATCGAATTTAGATAGCAGGTTAAGCTTTGTAGAAAGCGAAATTAATGAAGTTCATGAAAAAATAATAGATGAAGCAATTGAAGAATCAAAAGAAAACGGCCATTATTTAAGTGAGATAAAAAGATCTAAAAAGCATTCATTACACCCTGAAGTAGAAAAGGTATTATCCGCTTTATCCGGAACACTAGATTCTTCTTATTCCACATATGAGACAACTAAACTTGCGGATATGGATTTTGAAGATTTTGTTGTAGATGGCAAAAGGTATCCTCTTAGTTATGTGCTTTTTGAAGATGAATGGGAGTATGAGACTGACACTAAAATTAGAAGAGCAGCTTTTGAAGCTTTTTCTTCAAAACAAGGAGAATATAAACATACTGTAGCATCACTTTATCAGACTCATGTTCAAAAGGAAAAAACATTAGCAACGCTTAGAGGATTTGATTCTGTTATTGATAGTTTATTATTTCCTCAACAGGTAGAGAGGGAATTATATGATAGACAAATAGATATAATCATGGATAAGCTAGCACCTCATATGAGAAAATATGCGAAACTACTTGGGAAAATTCATAAAATTGATGAAATGACCTTTGCAGATTTAAAGCTTGAAGTAGACCCTACTTATGAGCCAACCATATCTGTTGAGGAATCGAAAAAATATGTTGAGGGAGCATTATCAGTATTAGGTGAAGATTATGTAGAAATGGTAAAAAAAGCTTATGATGAAAAATGGATTGACTTCGCCCAAAACAAAGGAAAATCAACAGGTGCCTTTTGTGCAACTCCTTACGGTAGTCATTCATTAATTTTAATATCATGGTCTGAGAAAATGAAAGAAGTATTCGTACTTGCTCATGAATTAGGCCATGCAGGTCATTTTAAGTTAATAAATGAAAATCAAAATATTTTTAATGCAGAGCCATCATTATATTTTATTGAAGCGCCATCTACTATGAATGAAATGCTTATGGCAAATTATCTTATGAAAACAAATGATGAACCTAGATTTAAGAGATGGGTCTTATCTTCTATGATTAGCCGTACCTATTACCATAACTTTGTAACTCATTTATTAGAGGCGGCGTATCAAAGGGAAGTTTATAAAATAATAGATGCAGGTGGAAGTGTGCAAGCCACAAATCTTAATGAAATAAAAAAGGGTGTGCTAGAAAAATTCTGGGGAGATTCTGTGAAAATCGTTGATGGAGCAGAACTTACATGGATGAGACAGCCACATTATTATATGGGACTTTATCCATACACATATAGTGCTGGACTTACAATAGCTACCCAGGTAAGTAACAGAATTTTAAAAGAAGGAAAACCAGCGGTAGACGACTGGAGGAAGGTTCTAAAAGCAGGCGGAACTAAAACGCCAATAGAACTTGCTAAAATGGCAGGAGTAGATATAACAACAGAAAAACCGCTTTTAGATACTATAGAGCATATAGGAAATATAATTGATGAATTAATAAAACTTACAGAAGAAATGGAGTAATAGCTGCCCTCGCCTTAAGGGGATCCATCGCCACAAGTGGCACCCTTGCCTAATTAATTTTAGTCGAGGGTTTTCTTATGCCTTGATTTAGTTAGATTTGAGTGAGGAAAGCCTAAAAGATAATCTATAGAGTTTGATAAGTTAATAATATACATATTTTTTACTATATAAACACAAAATATATATGTTAAATATGTTAAAGGAAGGGAGTAAATTCATGGATGAAAAAAATAATATGTGTATTAACAATATCCTAACACCAAAATCCTATTGGCTTGATTCAACTAATGAGACAAATTACCCAACTTTAGATAAAGACATAAAGGTTGATATAGTAATTATAGGAGGAGGTATTACAGGAATTACAACAGCACTACTTTTAAAAAATGAAGGTTTTAAAGTTGCTTTAATTGAGGCTGATAAGATAGTTCAGGGAACTACAGCACACTCTACTGCTTATGTTACATCACAACATGATATAATATATAGTAATTTAATTAGCACTATGGGAATTGAAAAAGCTAAGCAGTATGCAGATGCTAATGAAGGAGCAATAGATTTCATAGAAAACATGGTAAAGAAATATAATATTGATTGTGACTTTAGTAGGTTACCTGCATATATTTATGCCACAGATGAAAAATATGTAGATAGTCTTATAGAAGAAGCAACAGCTGCTAAAAGTCTAGGAATAAAAGCAAAATATATTAAAGACTTGGAATTGCCATTTTCAACAAAGGGTGCATTATGCTTTGAAAATCAGGCACAATTTCATCCTACAAAGTACCTTCTTAAAATTGCGGAAAACATTTCAGGTAATGATAGTCAAATATATGAACATACAAGAGCTGTAGATATAGAACATGATAAATTATATACGGTAATAACGGATACAGGATTTAAAGTAATAGCTCCAAAAGTTGTTTTGGCTTCACATTTTCCTTTTTATGATGGTTTGGGATTATATTTTTCAAGACTTCGCCCACAAAGGTCATACGTAATATCCGCAATAATAAAAAATGAATTACCAAAGGGTACATTTGTAGATGCAAGTGACGCAGGATGGTATTTTCGTATGCAAAATTATAATGATGGCCAGATGATAATTATTGGAGGTCAAGACCATAAAACTGCTCATGGTGGTGACATGATTAAACATTATGTTAATCTAAAAAATTATGCGCAAAAGAACTTTGAAGTTAAAAAGTTTCTATATAGATGGTCAACTCAAGATTATATAACATTAGATGGTGTACCATATGTAGGTAATCTTACTTCAACGTCTGAAAACATTTATGTCGCTACCGGCTATGGTGAATGGGGTATGACGAATGGAACAGCAGCTGCAGGTATACTAAGGGATATTATAGTTAAAAATGAAAGCCCTTATCAAGAGGTATATAATCCATCACGTAGTATTTCAGCTGAGGTTATTAAGAACTTCGCTAAAGAAAATTTTGATGTTGCAAAGCAGTTAATAAAAGGAAAACTTCAAGTTGGACAATATAATTTTGATTTGAAAAATGATGAGGGAAAGATGGTACAAATAAATGGAGAAAGATATGGTGCATATAGAGATAAAAAGGGTGAGCTACATATAGTTGATATAACATGTACACATTTAGGGTGTGAACTAAAATGGAATAATGCAGAAAGATCTTGGGATTGCCCTTGTCATGGATCAAGATTTACTTTTGAAGGAGATATTATAGAAGGACCGGCTGTTACCAGGTTAAATCACTACAAAGAAAGTGATAATACAATTGACTCAAATATAATTTGACAAATAACAAAGTTAAGTTGGGATTCATGTTATATGGCGAAAAGGATGAGATAAATATGTGGTTAAATAAAATTATACATTCTCTATTGTTTCAAGGAGATAATAAAACTAAAGGATATTTTGAAGGATGGTACTATAAGCAAATTTCAAAGGATGAGAAAAGGGTTATAAGTTTTATACCAGGCATTAGTTTATTTGATAATGATGTTCATTGTTTTGTTCAGTATATATTTGTAAGTTTAGATGATGATAACAGGAAAACTATAAAAACAGGATATGTTAAATATCCTCTTAAAGATTTTAAATTTAACAATAGTCCTTTTATGTTACAGATAGGTGAAAATATTTTTACCGAGTCAATGATATCAATTAAAATATTAGATGGAGATTTACATATTGAAGGTACATTAAAATTAGGTCCATTTACTCCTATTAAAAAGTCTATTTTAAACCCTAACATAATGGGGTATTTTGCATATATACCTAAAATGGAATGTTATCATGGGATTGTTAGTATGAATCATGTTGTTAATGGAGTACTTATGATTAATGATGAGGAAATAGATATTAACAATGGGAAAGGATATGTTGAAAAAGATTGGGGAACTTCTTTTCCAGAAAAATATATTTGGATTCAATGTAACAAGTTTAAAAACAAAAGTACTAGTGTCTTTTGTTCCATAGCTGATATACCTTTTATGAGAAAAAGTTTCTTAGGATATATATGCAATTTAGTTGTTGAGGGAAGGGAATATAGATTTGCAACCTATAATAATAGTAAATTGAAAATTGAAAGTATAACTAATGATAGGATATTAATATTATTAGAAAATAGTAAAGAGAAGCTTAAAATAGAAGCAAATATAAAAGAAGCAGGAGAATTAATTGCTCCTCAACAAGGGAAAATGCAAAAAATAATCAAAGAGGAAGTTTTAGGCCAGGTGAAAATTCACCTATATAATAAGCAAAATGGAACTGTTTATGAAGATACTTGTTTTGTGGCTGGCATTGAAATTGTCGGATTTTGATTTGTGATAATATAAAGCTATTAATCTAATAACATGAGAAAAAATTGCTCGCGTCAACATAACGTGAGCAATTTTTTGTTTTTTTTGCCTGTGTTCTGTTTATATGAGAAAAATACACTATCTTTACAAACTATAGTTTGACGTTTATTAATTGGATAAACTTCGCCTTCTATATACACTCATAATAATACCTACAGATAACATATTAACAATGCTTAACGAGCCTCCATAGCTTATAAATGGGAGCGCAATTCCAATAACCGGAAATAAATTTACATTCATTAATATATTTGATGCAAATTGAACTATAAATATACTAATTAGTCCTGCTATTAGTAATCTGCCATAACTATCTTTTACATATTTAGTAATGTGTAGAATTCTATATATGAAAGAAATAATAATAGAAATAATAACCGCAGCTCCAAGCCAACCAAAAGTGTGTACTATATAATTAAATACTAAGTCTGATTGCATAAGAGGTGGGAGTTTTTCATTTGCTGAAAATCCATGTCCAAAAATTCCAGATGTATGAGCTATTTCATACATCTGTACATTCAAGTATCCAGATCCTTTTGCATCGGAGAATGGGTGCAAAAAAGTAAAAAACCTACTTATTCTATATGGTTCTGATATAATATAATATAGAAAACAAATAGTATTAAGTGCGACAATGCAAATTGCATATCTTTTTTTCATATTAGATTTAAGGGCTAAAACTATAAATGTAATAAAATAAATTGCACAATAAGCTAATCCTTGAGCAATAAGCATTAAAAACATTGGAATAATTAAATACCCCACAGCTCTAATTAAATTCATTTTTTTATTCCAATCATAGTTATTGAGTATACCTGCAAGTGCAATTACAAGTACATATAAACTAATCGCTTTAGTATCAAATGTAAAGATTCCTAAACTAATAAGATTGCGTCCATTTATTTGGTTACCTATAAAAAATGATAAGAGAAATAATAAGCACATTACTACAAAGATATGTTTCGAATACTTTTGAAGTTTCCTATAATCAAAGAAATATAACAATACTATACCTATAGTACCAATAGCAGAATATAATAAGCTGTGATTAAATAGATAATCACTATTTCCATAGGAACTTTTATATTGAATAAGATACATTAATGCAACACCTGTATTAATGAGTAATATGGTTAATATTAATGTAATCCAATCTGGAGTTCCCTTATGTGCGATATTTAGTTGTTTACCTACGGCTTCCCCATCTCCCATGCGTTCAACAGCTTTAGTTACTGATTCTTCTTGTAACATTCCTTTTTCAGCATATTCATCTACAATATCTTCAATATGCGAGGATAGCTCTTGTTTTATTTCTTTATGAGCTTCGTTATATTTTACATAAGAACATACATAATCTATATATTCATTAATTTTAGAATTATCTCCTACGCCCATAATGTAGCCTCCCATAATATATTATCAACTGCAGAACGAAAAGTTGTCCATTCCTCTTCTTTTTCCTTTAAAGATGTTCTACCTTCCTCCATTATCCTGTAGTATTTCCTGGGACGGTTTCCAGAACCCACATCCCAATAGGACTCTACTAATCCTTTCGCCTCTAAGGTATGAAGAATTGGATAAAGAGTGCCTTCCTTTAATGTAAACACCCCCTTTGATTTCTCTTCCATTTCTTTTATCATCTCATAGCCATACATTGGTTTTTTATTGATTAATTTTAAAATAAGAATTACAGTACTTCCTTTTAGTAGTTCCTTGTTTATTGACATGTTTTTACCTCCATTATATTCTCTATACCTCGTAATACGATACATCGTTATTATATGTATTATATTACATTATATTGCAAAATGTCAATATTTATTAGAAATTATATTTTTTGGTATGCAACCTTTAAATTATATCTCAATTAGCCATCGCTCCATGTAATGCCGTGTTATAATGTTAGAGTGTATAATGGAAGGAATTGCTTTATGGATTATGAAATATATGAGAATATAAATACCACAAGAAGCAGTTGCATTATTAATAGATATAGATCAGGAGTGGATAGATTTTGAATAAAGAATTTGATTATATGAAAGAGATAACAAGTGAACATAATGAAAGAATGCAAAACCTAAAAAGGTATTATCCTTTTTTTAAGATAAGGGAGATATCTCTAGACCTATTTAAGGAAGGCAAATATAACTTTATTGATATGGGTTATATAGTTATAGCGACTTTAAGGCTATTTATAGAAGAGAATAATTTTAATGACATAGGGGTTTCCTTCGAAAAGTTATCTGATTTTATTATAGAAATTTTAAAACGGGATTATGATTTGTACCTGGATGAAACAGAGAACAGTTTACTTGTAAATTATATTTTCGATAAAATTATAAATGATGGAAAACCTTTTTCGTATAATTATTTTGACCCTGTCCAAAGGAAACAGATGTCCTCTAGGATCAAGTTAATTGAATCCAAAATAGAAGATAATACAATTTTTTATTACATAACATCTGAGGCTATTGAGTTTTATCTTGATACCAAAGAAATAAAAGATGAGAGCAAAATAAGCATTCAACAAATACTACTGTCTAAAATGATTGAATCTAAAAATTTCAAAGGTGGTATTGAAGTTGTAAAAAGAATTAATAATGAAGTTAGTAAACTCATGTTACGAAAAAATGAGATTTTGAACATTTTGAGTTACAATGTTGCTGAGGGGATAAAGGCTTCGCAGGAACTTTTTACTAGCAGTATGAAGTGGTTTGATGAGGAACAAGGCCTGTTTGAAAAAAATAAGAAATTAATAGAACTAGCCCTTGCGAGGATTGAAGAAAATGAAAGCCATGACATGAAAGAGGATTTCTTAAAAAACAGGGAATACATATATAATCTAGAAACCGAGATTAAACGGGCTATTTCAAAGCATAGTGCACTTTTAAACTCTTCTACTGATCTTAAGATACAATCAGATGAAATCATTAAAAGGGTTACTTTAAATAAACTTAGAATGTCTTTTGATTTTAAAACCGTCTTCGATAAAACTCTTCTTTTAGATAATGTCGAGCTGCTATCGTGTCTTATGAATCCATTATTAAAGATAAAGTTTACTAAGACTTTTAATTTGAAAAATACAGATGAGCTTTTAACTTACAGGCCCAATAATGAAGAAGATATAGAAGAGGTTACAGTGGTTGAGGAAACAGAATATACCTCACTTGATGATATAGAAGATGAAAGAATAGCTGAGAATTTTATAATATTTATGAATTTATTAATGAAATTCCTGATGCAGAAGGGACAATTTACATTAAGAGATTTTAATTTGTATTTAGCAGGGAAATTTAAAGGTGATATCTTGAAAAATGGAGATTATTATTCATTTATACTCCACATAGCACAAAAAAGTTATTATGATATATCTAAACTTCGCATTGACGAAAAAACTATCTTTGATAAAATAATTATTGATATGTTAACACCTGAAAAGCTGGGTGAGTTTATAGACCTTAAGTTTAAAGTAACACCAATACCTGAGGATGTAATAGAAATATCATCTTTATTTAAAATCACCAATATAAAATTTGAAAGGGTTGAATAGATTGGATAACTGGAATATGGAGAAAGCTCTGGAGCTGTTTTCAAAGCTTATTACCGGAGAGAATGTAAGTAGCAAAGAAAATAAAGACCTATATGAGGAATATAATTCAAACATGGAAATGTATAATATATTTGGCAGCATGATTGAAAAACTTAATTTAACATTATATCAATATAAGGGAGCTTTATACATTACGGCTGGTGAAAATAATAAAGTTTTTGGATATACTAATGAAGAATTAAGAAAGATGTTGGGCCTTAAAGTTAATAAAGAATTATATATGTGCTATTTTATTATTTATAATATCATTACACTGTTTTATAAAGATTCTTCTAGTTACACATTTCAAGAATTTATAAAATCAGAGGATGTGCTCAGGAGTGTTGATGGTACGCTTTCAAGTATTATTAGCAAATTAGATGTAGTTGTTAAAAATGAACTTGAGGAGAACAGTTTTAACGCCATAGCTCTTTTATGGGATGAACTTCCTTTAACTCATTCAACTGATTTATCGGTAAACGCTAGAGCATATAAAAGTTCAAAACTTGGGTATATAAAAATTGTTTTTAATTTTCTAAAGGAACAGAATCTTTTTATTGAAGTAGAGGAACGGTATTATGCGAGTGGTAGATTTAAAGCGCTTATAGAAAACTATTTTGAAGATTTCAGAGGAAGGCTCTATGAGATAATGTCAGAAGGGGGGCTTAATTAATGCCGCAAATAAACAGGGTACGAGTAAATAATGTTAAATATAATAATGGGTCTCAAACATATGATGATTTTAAAATGGAACTTTCGTGTAGTAATACTTTGTATGACCTTGCGAATGGTGGGGGTAAAAGTCTTCTAATGTTATTGCTCCTTCAAAACCTTATACCAAATTGTCATTTAGATGAAAAGCAGCCTATAGAAAAACTCTTTAGGGGTAAAGACTCTAGTACTGTTATTCACTCACTTATTGAATGGCGATTAGATGATGGAGATAAATCTGGTTACAAGTATATGGTCACAGGTTTTTGTGCTAGAAAAGGCATAGAAACTTCTGGAAATAGTGAGAATAAAAAGGATACCGCAGCTTTTGATTATTTTAATTATTGCATATTTTATAATACATATAATGAAAATGATATAAATAATTTATCACTTCAAGATAATAAAGAAAAAGTAACTTATAATGGACTAAAAAAACTATTAAGAGGACTTCAAAGTGATAATTCATTCGTCGTAGTTCCTGATGTCTTTGAGAATAAAAAGGGAGAATATCAAAGGTTTATTAGTGAACATGGTTTATATGAAAGCGAATGGGAAATTATTAGGGGAATAAATAAAACAGAGGGCCATGTGAGAGGTTACTTTGAACAAAATTATAGGACATCAAGAAAGATCGTCGAGGATTTACTTATAGAAAAGATTATTCAAAAGGCCTTTATGGCTAAAACCAGTAAGGTAGACGATGAGGAAGAAATGGCGAAAAACCTTTTGGATATTAAGGATAAAATCATAGAGTTATCTAAAAATAAAAGTGAAATTTCAAAATTCGATAGACAATATGATGTTGTTAACGACTTTATTATTAGGACCAATTCACTTGTTAATGTATATGAGGAAAAGGATAAAATAGAAGCGTCTATTGTAAAAACCTACAATACTCTGGAGAGCAATGTGAATAAAAGATATGAAGAATTAAATTTAACTGAGGGACAAACAACGAGTATTAATGAAGAAGATAAGAAAGCCGAAAAGAACATCCAAACTATAAAACTTCAAATTATGAAAAATGAGCAAAGCACTACACAAGGAGAACTTGAAATTTCAGAAAGTAAATTTGAAAATGCAAAACTTAATGTTAATATTGTGGATAATGAAATTAACCTTAGACAAGTTAAAAATTATTTTGTGGATTACTTAGAAAACAAAAGTAAACATTCTGAAATAAAAGAAGTACTTGAGAATATTTTTAAAGCCAATGAAACTTTAACTGCGGACTTAAATATATTGGCTTATAATAAAAAAATAAGAGAGGAGATTAAACTTAAATATTTAAATAATAGTTTAAGTGAATCTTCAAATAAAGTTAATGAGCTTAAAGATAAGGCATCCGAATCTACAAAGCAAGAAAGAAGTATTGATAATAATATAGCTGTTTGTGAAAGTAACATATTACAATCAAAACAGAAACTTAATTTGCTAAACAAAAAGGTTAAATTTCTTAGAAATCAGCTTAATATCATGATTATAGGAGATATAGATGGTGATATTAATAGGTTCGATGCGGATAGATTGGATAGTTTAGGGAAAATAAAAGAGAATAAATATTTATTTGATTCTTTATTGGAACAAAATAGCAATTATAAAATTGATATTGCTAAAGCGGAAGTTGCGATAACTTCAATTCAAAGCAAAATAGTAGAATATAATAATTTTATTAAACAATATGATATAGATAAAATTAAGGCTAATAAATTATTAGAGGTTTATGAAGCAGGTGATGTTTTATCCTTAAGTAATAGTCTAGAACTTAAATATAAAGAGCTTTTGGGATTGATACTGGCTCAGGAGCGAGAATTACAAGAGTCTGTAGATTATTGTACTCAGTTAGATCAGGATAAACCTATGCCTACAACTAAAGAGATATTAAAAGTAAAAGAATATATCAATAAAAATTATAATGAGGACGGTATTTTGGGTATAGAATATCTTCAAGGGCGTTCAATAGAAGAAAAAGAAACTCTTTTAAGGAAGATACCTTTTCTACCATACAGCGTTATTGTGACATATAATTTTACCAAACTTCTTAATGATGAAAAGTTTAAGGATAGTGATTTTGGTAATTATGTTATTCCAATTATTAGTTTAGAGACTATTAAAGATGAACTTGGTTTTAATATTAATGGCTTGGCGTTTGCTGTAAAAGATAGGTCTAAATTTATAAATATAGAAAAAATAAAACAGGAAAAAGATAAAATAGAAAAAGAAATATCAGAGATAAGAACTAACCTTGACCTTCTTAAAAGAAACGAAGAAACTTTAAAAATAGATAATACATATATTAGGCAGTTTAAGTTTTCTTATGACAATAAAATAGATGGGGTTATAGAGCAGCGGTCGATTTTAAGTCTTGATAAAATCTCCTTAGAAAATGAAAGAATAGCCAGAAGTAAAGCTATAGATGGACTTAACCTCCAGATGAAAAATATCAATTTAGAAAACTCGGAACTGGAAGAAAAGTTAACTATTTTGGATGAGGACTTAAAGGTTATAAAAGAATTAAAGATTAATTTAGATAACCTAGATTTAGAAGAAAAAACACTTGGAAATTTTGCGGAAAATTTAAAATCTTTAAATTCAAAACATATGGAAATCGAAAACCAAATAATTGAGTTGCAAACAAGGCAAGACAATGAACTTGTGGTAAAAACAGGCTTAAAGCAAGAAATAGATCTAATAAATGATGAATGGACTGGAATGTACAAAACATATTATAAGGACGATAAATATGAAGAATTAGGTATATCCGATGATGATTTAGAGGCGAAATTTAGAGGAAGTAAAAAAGCATTAGAAGAAAAAAATTCGGATATAAAAGACAAAGATCAACTTTTACAAAATTATCAAAGCAGTATGGATAAAGATAAAAAGGAAATTGATAATAGAGAATATTCTATAGATATTCTTTATGAACTTAAAAGTAAAAATGAAATTTCAGTAACTAAGCAGGAAGAATTAAGTGAGTTAAAAGAAAATCTTAAAATATTGAAAAGTCAGCTTGAAGAAATTAATAAAACCGTGCAAAAGTACACATTGGCTAAAAGCAACATTAGTGGGAAGATTGAATTATTAGAAGTTAGTTTCTCAGAGCATTTTGGTGAATATGTTGCTATTGAAATTGAAGTGTTTAAATTTAAACAATTTGAAGAAGATAATATTAATAAACGAAAAAAACTTTTTTTGAAAAAACAAGAGATTTTAACATTACAAATTAGTATTAATAAAGCAATTGAAAAATTGAAAACTATTATAGTTAATGTAGAAATAGTTTTAAGGTCTAGTAATATTTCTAAAGATAAAACAAATGAGGTACTCGAAGGTCATAGCGATATAAAAAGCTATTATGAAGGTTTAGAAAAAGACTTTGATAAAGCATGCAAAAAAGAAATAAATAGTAAAATGAATTTTGAAAATAATAAAGAAAAAAACATAAAAACGCTTAAAGAAATGGGAGCTTTTGAGCTAGCTGAAGAATTCTCAAGAAGCATAAATGCTCCAGTGTTAACTTCGCAGTGTAGGGTACTTATAGAAAATCTAGAAAATATAAAAGAACTTATATCTCTTCAAAAAGGGAAAATAGAAAATGATATTAAAGATATGGAGCAAATTAAAGAAAATTTTCAAAACCAATGTCTCCAACGTTGTAGAGATGTAAAAACAGAGCTTGATAGATTACCACGGTTATCAAGATTAAATCTAAATAATGAGATAATACAAATGGTTAGTTTGCAATTACCTTATGTTAGGGAGGAGCAGCAAAAGTTCCATATGTCACTATACATAGAAGAGACAATAAAAAATGTTGATAATATGGATGATGCTCAAGATAAAATTAAGTATATTAAAAATCAATTAGCACTTAAGCGACTTTTTTCTGTTATTGTAACAGACATGAATAAAATAGTTCTAAAGCTTTATAAGAGAGAGCAAATAGCGCAGCAAAGCAAGACATTAGAATATGAGCAGGCTGTTGGTAGTACAGGTCAGTCACAAGGAATATATATTCAGTTTTTAATATCCATAATCAATTATATTAAGAATATAAATTCGTTTAATGCTGATAATAATAAATTAAGAAAAACAATATTTATAGATAATCCTTTTGGGGCAGCCAAAGACATATATATTTGGGAACCTATATTTGAGTTTTTAAAAACCAATAATGTCCAACTAATTGTGCCAGCTCGTGGGGCTACTCCTGCTATCTCTGGAAGGTTTGATGTGAACTATATACTAGGTCAAAAACTTATTGCAGATAAGCAACAGACAGTAGTAATGGAGGTAAGAAGCCAGGTGCTAGCTGAGCAACTAGAATTTAAGAAGATAGAACATGAGCAGTTAGGATTTAAATTACCATAACATAGAAAGTAGGAGAGTTATGAACAAAAAAGCGATTTTAGCGAAAAGTAATAACTCATATAAGCAGTTTGGTATAAGTAAAGAACCTGCGATCTGGGAAGATGGAATGAGGACTAGTGGTGGAAGAGGTTCATACGAATGGTGGTATTTTGATGCCCAGTACTCGGATGGCACTAAAGTAGTTGTTATATTCTTTGCGAAGAATGGATTTGATGTAAGAGGCCTTTCAAATCCAACCGCATCACTTGACATAACTTTACCTAATGGGAAAAAGATATTAAAAAATATTTCTGAGGGCAAAGGACAAACCATTCGTGCTTCAAGGGATAAATGTGATGTAAATATCGGTCAAAGCAGTATTAAATATTTCCAGGGGAATTATTTAATACATTTCATAGATGGTGATGTTGAATATAATTGCGTAATGAAACCTAAATTACCAATGTGGCGCCCGGGAACAGGACATTGGTGTTTTGGAAAAAATCATGAATATTATTTTGCATGGATTGTTCCGCAACCATCTGCCGATATTAGTGCTACTTTAAAAGTTTGCACAGAAACCTTTGAGTTAAATGGCAATGGATATCACGACCACAACTGGGGCAATGTCCATATGAGAAAACTCATGAATCATTGGTATTGGTG
>Ga0209123_1002000_pt1 | contig 18361 bp, 16 predicted proteins | sample BarGraIncu00431A_FD_184500 | JGI IMG/M metagenome (GOLD analysis project Ga0209123, IMG submission 184500) | Arctic peat soil microbial communities from Barrow, Alaska, USA - Barrow Graham LP Incubations 004-31A (SPAdes) (version 2) | ecosystem: Environmental > Terrestrial > Soil > Wetlands >... | reverse complement strand
TGGGAAGATTCTATAACATTACTCGATTACGGTTTCAGCCAACTACAAGAAACTGAAATGGTACACGCTGGAGATTTAGTCGACACTGTTCAAATCACTAACGGCGGAGCCGACGTTACGCCTGTTGTGGTCAGTGGCAGTCTATTTGTGCCCGTTACCCAAAGCAGCCGTGATGACTTTCGGACTGTGGTTGAGATTCCTACAACGGTTAATGCCCCTGTTAGTGCCGGTCAAAAAGTGGGCGTCGTAAAGGTTATGTACCATGACAAAGAAGTTGCTTCGACGAATGTAGTTGCAGCTCACTCCATAAATCGCAACTCATTTTTTGTGATGATTAAAAACTTTTTTGCCAATCTTTTTCATTAATTTCGAAAAATTGATGATCATAAATCGTGAAAAAATCCCACTAAAAGCGCAATAGATGGAAAACTATGTGCAACATAAAAAGAGTACTACTGATATTATCTTCTGATAATATCAGTAGTACTCTTTCCTTACTTTACCTTGTTATCCTGCACTCTACTTATGTTTAAGGAAGAAAAAATACGCAAACAGTCCTAATATTGTGCGTAGCATTACATCCCCCCTCCATCCCTGGACTCTTATATCGGGCGCGACTCTCTGATTGTAGCATATACTTATTATTTTATATCGTGGTAATTATTCACTATGATTAATGTAATGCTATAGATTGCCAAATTATCAGTTCCGTTAAAAACCTGCCTAAATTCATGTTATTGAATAGGATTTGCCTGAAAAATGTTATACTATAGTTATAATATAACTATAAATAGTAATAAATAGGTCAAACAAGAAAGGGTTAATGATGATTAATGAAAAAAATATTAAAACTTTAGGAACACATAGCGGGAAATTCCATGCCGACGATGTTATGGCTACCGCTATACTTAGGTTACTGCTCGGAGATATAAAGGTAACAAGAACAAGAGATGAAAATATACTTAGAGAACTAGATTTTGTTTATGACATCTCCTTAGGAGAATTCGACCATCACCAATTAGACAAAGAAATCCGCGAAAATAATATTCCCTATGCTGCTTGCGGCTTAGTCTGGAGAGAGTTTGGTCCAAGAGTTATACAAAAGTTTAATCCTCAATTTGAAGAACATGATATCCTGACAATTTTTGATTATGTTGATAAAAATTTAGTACAGGGGATTGACGCCACAGATAATGGCATGGATATAAAGTCAGAAATTAAAGTCACGTCAATCAGCGATATCATCCAAAGTTTTAATCCGACATGGGATTCAAGTTATTCCAAAGATGAGGCCTTTGAAGAATCTGTTCTCTATGCGACGGAGGTTCTCAAAAGAATCATAAGTCGACAAGTTTCTGTTATCAAAGCAAGGATCATCGTCAATGAGGCCTTCCAAGATAGAACTATCAATGAAATAATGGTTTTAAAAACCGGTTGTCCTTGGCTCCAACAGTTACTTAAAATAGATGTACATAATGAAGTATTGTTCGTTATTTCTCCCGATGATAATCAAACAGAATATAAGATTCAAGCTGTAAAGAAAACCCCTGATACTTTTGAGGCCAGAAAAGATCTCTTAGAATCCATTCGCGGAAAATCCAGTGAAGAAATAAATTCTATCATTAAAATCGATGATGCTATATTTTGCCACAAAGCAGGGTTTATCGCATCAGCTAAAAGCATGGAAAGTGCTTTGAAAATAGCAAAATTATCAATTTGAACCTTGCTATATATAACGCACTAAGTTTCGGTCATTGCGAGGTACGACGCAATCTCGTAACTTAGTGCTTTATATATATATATTGAATTGAATAAATGAGCATTTTTTTCATTAGATAAATCTATGGCACTGGTCCCTAACTTGCATAAAAAGCAGTCGTGCCCCTCATGATAACCCGAGCATAAGAGTGGTAAACAGTTCCGTCAGCCGCTTTTTCCTTGGTAAAGAGAGTAAAATGAATCACTCTGCCAATATCTTTATGAGTGGTTTTATGATTTTCGATATCGTAAATCGGAATTTTCTGGTTGACAAGAACAGGATCAAAGCGGTAAAAAAACCTTCCGTTTGTCACAGTGAGTTGCCCTTGTTCAACAATAGCCCCAGGAGTAATGGCTGTATAATACACGACAGCAGCTGTTGTTGTCCCCTCAATCAGCAATCCATCCACTGGCGAAAAGCTCTGCTGGTTTTTCAAGTTCAATTTAACGCCCATGCCTTTGGGACGATTCTTTTCCAGAACAAAAATATAGCCCACCCCTGGCGTAAGCCCAGGTATCCGTCCTTCAAACCCTTGCCAGTCTGATTGAACGCTGTAACTATAGGCACCAGGCTGATCCAGTGTCCACTTCTCAGCACCAATAAAAGAGCCAAATTTATCCCCTACTCCCTCAGAAACCTTCTGGCTGCCATCTGGATATTTTAATGTAAACCGAATATGTGCAGGTACCATGGGATCAATCTGTAAAAAAGCTACAAAACTGGCCCCTTGTTCATAAACCATACCTGGCCGCACTGGTACCAAAAAGAAACGTGCTTGGCGTCCGTCGGCCCCCATCAACTCTTCCGATCCTGGAGCAATAACCCGATTGTTATTTGTGCCCTTCGGCAAGATAAATGCACTGGCTATATATCCAGCATAAAGTGGTGGCAACCCCCTGGGCCGTAGGACAACACCGCCAATTAAGCGATAAATATCGCCGGGCGAATCTCCATTATTGGAGGCACCAATCTGTCCGCCAAAATTAGATGTACTTGTTGGCCAATAAGGGGCACGCACCCCATCTTCCCCCACTAAAAAGCGGGATGACAAACCAGGCCTAGGCGCAGCAGCATAGTAATAAGCTTGGTCTGTAATATATTCTGGGTACAAATGGGGGGATAATCCATTGGATGTAACCATCCGTATATTAGTCAATCCGATGGAATTGAGTTTTTTATCGTAAGGAACATTGGTTGCATTCATCTCATACGTTAATACGGGTTCTATTTTATTGGCACCTTGCCCTTCACTGGCAATCAGCAAAACATCCCCTGAGTTGTATGGATAATTGATATGCTCTAAATGTCTAAAATTATCATTGGGTTCAACATACCCTTCTTTATGAGTCTCCCCGCGATCAACAAATTGATCATCAATTTTAAGCTTTTTACCATGAGCAATTAGCGGTGTGTCTATAGGGTAAACAACACCGGCATGCCGCATACTACACACCCACAAATGTCCATCACTATCTGTATAGGTCGCCAAAATATGTCCATGATATTCCCCTGGTGCATCGAGCACTAAGGATTTCATACCCTGAGCAGCCCCGAACAGTCCGCCTGCCGAAGCCTTCCCACTATACCCTAGTGTTTTCACTTTGCTAACATCTGAGTTTGGATAAAATTCCACATTCACAGCAACATCTGCCGGAAGGGCTGGAGAGAATCCAATATCTCTACCATAACGAGTGCCAACAGGATAAGACATGCCTTGAAATGTTGCAGTCCCCATGGTCATACGCTTACCAATCCAAAAATGATAGGTTCCACCACCATGATAACGATTGCCTGAAGAGTCAGCAATCCAACCCTTAGCCACAACACTATACTTACCGTACATAGTCGGTTTCCAAGCTGTAAATTTAGCATTACCCGTCGTCGGCCATTCGCCTTTTGCCCCAATAAACGGTGCTGTTCCCAACTGAATGATTTGTCCCGTAGGGTCAGTGATCTGCACTGACATTTCTCCCGTGGCATAATCCAAAGGAATATTGCGTTGTTTGTCAATTGTATTTGTCGGGAAAGTTGGTTCTAAACTATAAGCAATGGGAGCTCCACTACCGTTATACATGGGCAATATGACTTCATCTGGAATAATATTGCGACTGGACAAGGCAAAATTATTTTTGTCTTTTTCGGCAACAACACCTTGATAACCATTCGAATTGTATTGTCCTAATAAGACCCAATAGGTTTGGGGTGATATCCCTGTTGCATCAATAAATTTACCATTTACATTTATATTGCTACATAACATTGATGTTGAATAGAGCAGGGACAATTCATCGGCCTGACGCGGTCGTTCAGCAAAATTCTCTTTATTAAAACTGTAGCGTCGCTTTTTGGATACCACTCCGAAATCAAAACGCATGCGATAAATACCTGGCGGAATGTTTGGGGGAATGGTAACCTGAGTAGAAAAATTGATTGTAACACCTTTTTCATGTTGTTGCCCTTGACTGAGAGGAACAGTCACTAATTCATCAATGACATTTTGATGAGAACTACCAATATGTTTGCTGATTGCTCCACTGTTACCGCCTTCAATGGCGATACCTGTTGGCGTTTTGAGGGTAGACATTCGTTCATCACAAGGTAATCGCATGCACCCATTCCCATCAAAATAACGTTCTGCTGTCACGAGTACTATGTAATCACTGATCTGCAATTCAGCAGCTGACAGACCTGCTAATAGCTGGGTTGATACCAATAGTTTTATATCTATCTTCATGCCAGCACCTGGCTTTAAATATCCCTGGGATAGACGTGTTTCAGCCGACCATTCACCGAAAGCACTTTTGGCGTTATTCGAAAATTCCATGGCCCGGGGCTTGTCCTCTGCGTCAACAAAGCTCGGCCATGATAGTGGAAGAAATGCAGCAGCTCCAAGCATAGATGCCACCTTAATAAACTTTCTCCGGCTAATATTCTTGTTCGGCATAACATCAAAACTCCTTTTCCACCTATAATCCGACAAATAGTCTCTCTAACTTCAGTATACCAGTTTTACTCCAGCTTTACAGAAAATAAAATCGAGACTTTTCGTTTGCGAAAGACTTCCTCATAATCTTGAAGAAGGTATTGTTTATCTATAATAGTAATTTTCAGCATTTTGCTATTCATTAATCAGACAAAGCAAAGGCCGCCCGCTTATCCCTCGAAGCAGACTGCCTTTGCTTTGTCTTACATTTTACTTTTTTACACTGCCTGCTGAATAGATATCACTCCCGATCACAATGAAAATCTTAACAACTAAACCAACTAAATGTATATCCGTTCTTTCCATATAAATTCTGCCGAAAAAGTAATGGCTTGCTTCGTTATCTGTTCACAAAGGTGGAGAGGGTAATCAGGACTAAACCCCTGGGGACGTAATTCTTTGCATAAAATGCTGCCAAATTCAGCCTGAAAGCTACTGGAAAACTTATGGCATAACTCAGTAGTGCCTTGTGAATCAAGGCCTTTTTGCTGTCCATAAATGCCGATGAACATTAATGCCCCTGCTACCAATCCACACTGGGAACCCAATCTCCCTGCGTTAAGTCCATATGTTGCAGCCATCACCTGCTGATCGAGTTCTGTATGAAAGATCTCCGACAGGATTTTCAAAGTGGTTATTGCACAACTAAGATCTTCCTGCCAGTAGTAGTGATGTACTCGATGCGCAATAAAGACCTTAACAAGAAATTTAGCGGCAACACCAGTCATCACTTCATAGCCAGCTATGCTTGGGTGAACGTCACCACAATGAAGCCCTTCTTTGATCGTGACGCCATCGTCATCGACCATGGCCTTATGAAAATCTATGATTTCAATTTGTTGATCCTTGGCATATTGGCCCATTGCCACTCGATACTGTGCCAACAACTTTTCTTGTGTTAAGTCCTTACAAGGTATTGGTAAGCCCAGAATAGGGATGATCCCCTTCTCCACGGCCAGTTCCACCATATCATGGATATTGCCCATGACTTGGTTTATTGCTATTCCAGTGTACGCATCATTAGTGCCACCCATAATGATAACGTGGGACGGCTTTTGCCGTAGTACATCACGGTCAAAACGCTGTAACATACCATCCGTCGTATCACCGTTGATGCCCTGGTTGCTATAATCAATGTTAAGCCTTTCCGCAGTAGGATTGAGCCAGGACAATGCTGGCTCATAAGGATAACCATAGGTTATGGAGTCACCAATAGCGACTATTTTAAGGGTGTTATTTCTCATATTTTTTCCTCAGCGTATTTTTTGTTTTTTTCCTATTTAGCTCTCACGTATTTTTGGTATCTACGTCCTAAACTCTATTAACGCTCGACCTATTTTTATATTCTTCTTCACAAATCTTTCATATCCTGCAATTTATTCCCGTTGCCTATCGACTTGTACCATTTACTAATTTATTAAGTTTCTTCACTGCCCTCCCAATTAAGGGGTTCATCCCAGAGTCGATAAGGCTCATCAACCAATTGCCATAGCATTTTAAAAGCATCACCCGGGTCTGCGCAGGCCTCTGTCTGTATTAGCAACTCTTTGTCCGTTTCCTCAAGGTTATATGCTGTTAACCCTTTCTTAAACAAATCCAGTGCCAGCTGAGGTTTCTGTTCTTCCATAGCCATTTGACCGAGAAAGGCATAACCAAAGAAGTAGTAACTATTGCTTAGGCCGTCCTCCACCACTAGTCGTGACAATCTAGCATGTGTTTCTCCCACAGCTTGAATCTTCCTGCCAAGCTTAGCTTTTAAAAGCAGGCAATTTAGCCATAACTCACCACGCACGACAAAATGAAAATAAGCAGTGCTCAGGTCAGCTAATCTTAAGGCTTTCTTCATATATTTAAGGGCTAGTACCTTATCATTTTTCTCAAATAATATTGCCAGGGACAGCCATTGCAAACTCCAGGCCTTCATTTCCAGCCCAGTCGGATTGTACTGATCATCACCCTCACCTTCATCGTATTTCACATCAACTATTGTTTCCAATATGAGAATTGCCGCCCCATATTGTTTAGCCACATATAGATATCTTCCAAGCATGGCGCGGCATTCCCAGGCATCGTAATTACTGACCAGTATTCCAGGAATATTGGTATAGTTGTTTTTAGCCCACTCCACCCATTGTGCATATTCTTCTCTGCTAATCAATCTAATCCCCCCTCGTTCTATTACTACATTTCTTTATGTATTGCTTTCATCATAACAAACTGCACTGACAACATTGTGTCAGTACAGTTTGCTAATTTTTAACTCTTTACATATTTTTTATGACTGCTGCAAAACCTTTTACCACTTCCGCCATTTTTTCATAATTTAGCGTATCATATGTATCTGTAACTTGATGGTAATTAGGATTTGTCATAAAATTCTTTGGGAACAACAGTACGACCTGGCATTGTAGCCATTAGCCAGCATATCGACTCACTCTTATCATCTTCTCCAAATTCTAGCCAATCACAGGACGTGAGTATTCCTCTGATTTGATCCACTATGGCTATATCCGATGAATACTGTTTCGCATCAAAAACAATGCCGTACTTTTTTAAATAATTAATATGACTCTCAACATCAAAACCATTCATAAAACTTGACCCCACAAGATAATGATCATGCCACACATAGGGTGTCTTTGAATACTCTTCGATTCCGCCAGGATATTTTTCATTGATTGCTTCTAACTTAATAACAACGGTATACATAAGAATGGCGATGCTCATATGTACTCCTCACTTTCGATCCTTTTAAAGCTACATTAAATATAAATCCTCAGTCACTATGCCTCTATTCATTTAGCGGTATATGGCAATTCAAAACAAAACTCATCCGCCGTCGCTCTCAGTATTTCCAGTACTACTTGTAGCTCATAATCCAACCCCTCTGGGCAATCCTCCGGAACAACGGGTCCTATATAACTATAAATATTCTGTAAAGCACTTATCAATTTTTCCTCTCGATTCATAGCAACCTCCTCCTTGTAATTACCACAAGCATTACTGCTGCTGTAATGCTTGCTTCAAACTCTGTCGCACACGTTCTTGGCAAATACGTTTTTCTTGGTACATAGCACAATCTGCCTGGCGAATGACGTCGGCTAGAGTCTCGGCGGCTTCTGTTTTTCCGCTGGCCACCCCTATGGACAGTCCAAAGGGTACATTCCCCGATTTTTGTCTAAGTACGACTTGTTCTTTCAAGCTATTATATAAGGCCATCCCCTGCTCCGCTCTGCTTTCTGGCAAGACAATCAAAAATTCATCGCCACCCATGCGAAAAATCTGGGCCTCTGATGGGCATACCTGTTTTAATACTTCCGCTGTTTGACGAATTAACTGATCACCTGCCCAATGGCCCAAGGTATCATTGACTATTTTTAGGCCATCGATATCACAAACTAAAACAGTTAAATTCCCCCTGTCCAAACTTTGTACTTGCTTAGAAAAAGCGTTGCGATTCTTCAAGCTGGTCAGAATGTCATATTCACTGTAATATCTAAGTTCCCGCTCAATATTCTGTTGCTGCCAGAGACGTTTTTTCAGCACACCAACCTGTATGGCTAAAATTACAGCCAGTAAGACGCTAATACATACGATGAAATGTAAACTATCATCCACACCCTTGCCATGCAGCCACACCATCGATAACATATCATGATTCACTATCAATCACCGCCTCCATTCATCCTTTATTATATTCATCAACAAGGACATAGATTGTCCATCTATTAAATTAATTCCGAATAGAGCTTCACTACTTCCCCCATTTCTTTTGTTGTTATTCTCATCATAACAAACTGCACTGACAACAATGTGTCAGTGCAGTTTGTTATTTTTTATATTTTTGCCCCTTTCTTCTGCTAATAGAGTCCAATCATCTCTTTCTTCAATAAGATTATTAATTTACTTCCCCCATTTTTATATTTTGCTCATTGGGTTTTAGGTGAAATTCCTATTTTTTTAACTGTTTCTGTTTATATAATAATAAAAGGCACTGACAGTTGTATGTCAGTGCTAAAAAATTTAATTTAATCTATAAATGATCATAATCTATCCTAGTACAGACTTCAAAAGCGACCTCTCAATCGAAATATCTTGATATTTCGGTGCGGCGGACTGCCAGATAGATATTAATCCCGATAATCCTCGCGAATGGGCACAAATACTTCAATTGCCACTGATGTTTCCAGAGCTTTAGCTGAATGCTCCACATTACCGGGAATGGCCCAACTATCCCCTGGCTCGGCAGAATACACTTTTCCATCAATAACAAAATCCATGGCACCGCTAACTAAGTAACCAATTTGCTCATGAGGATGAGTGTGAGGTGGCAGAAGTGCCCCAGCTTCTAACACGAACTCTCCCATTAAACCTTTCTCACCAACTGCCAAAGTTTTTCTGCGTACTCCCGCAATAGCGGTTATATACTGCTTGCTCTGGTTTTTTACAATCATCATAATACCCTCCTAAATTTCATATAACCACAAAAAGCTAAAACCCCTCTGATCTCCCAACCTTTGAAATCACGTTTAATATATGAATCCCATGGAACGGCAGTTTTGTATTTGTAAACCAATGCTCTTTTCTTGACGGTAAACTACTTCTTCCACAAGTCAAACTTCTTTGACTCATCCCCTAACGGAGTATCCTTTAAAGGATTTTCTAAAAACTACCCACTCTGCTCTTAGCCGACTTCTTAATTTCCTCAAAGGATTGGATATAACGTTGCATATCTTGTGGCATACCATCTTTTATCCACATGGCTCCTACTTTACCAATCGCATATGTAACGCTCACCGCAATGGGGATTTGTAACGGTGGAAACGGAATCATGGTTGCCATGGTTTGCCCAACCACAGTGCCAGCAATACCACCCACAAAGCCAAACAGGGCTGATTCACTAAGTTTTACATGATACAACTTCGCTAAACGTAGCAACAGATACACTTCATTGGCCATCAAACTAATACTACCAATCACCGGCACGATCACAATGACCCCCGCCCGCGCTGCCGCCCAACGGCAGATAGATTCGGCTTCCTCATCCAATATTTCAATGGCTGCTAATTCTTCATTTGACATTTAAATTCAACATCCTTTCAACTAATATTAGTCATTCTGAAATTGAAGGCACTAATCCTCTTTTTGCCCACAATTTCATAAAAACAGCTAAGCCCATCCATCACCTTTTATTTCAGCAATATCACAATAGGGAAAGAAAAAGCAACTTTTGCCATAAGAAATAACCACAAATAAGATTGAATAGACACAACATGGGTATGCCAATGGTGAATGACCAATAGCGTGTTTTATGACGAAATGCATACATGCCAAGCAGAATGCCGACACCACCAAAAACCAAAGCCCAAAGAAAGAAGGCCCGTTCACTAATACGCCACTGATTCCGCCGCGAACGCCCCTTGTCCACCATGACCAGAATAAACCCGGCTATATTCCAAAGAGTATATAATGCTAGTCCGGTTAGAACATAATTGTGCATAGTACGTTGCCTCTTTTATCAACTTCATATTTCTCGCGCTCAATTGACACAGAAATTTCTCATCAGATTTCATTACAACATTTAGGAATAACTTCTATTTCGAGGCACTGTTCTCCTTTATATTGAAAAGCTACCCCCGAGCATTGTGTAAAATAATGCCGTTTTTAAAACCGCCGCGTTTTTCTGTTTTTGTTGCGGCAATTTCAAATAATTGTTCTTTACTTACGCCTTTTCTTTCTGCTAATGCCAGTAATACTTCTAAAACATCGGCAATTTCTTCAACATCTTTACTTTCTTGATACTCCTGCCATTCTTCTAGCATTTTCATTTCCAGCAGCTCAATAAGCTTATCATTGTCTTCTTCAATTGTTATATCACATTGTTTACCCGCTGTTTCAATAATGTGGGGTATTTTGTCACGTACCAATTTATGATATACCTTTATCTTTTTTCATTCCCTCCCATAGCGTTTCGCAAAATATTGTAGACTTCTCCATGTTAAAATATCACTAAAATGTCTTGCTAGCCGAGGAGTTAAATAAGATTTCAAACTTTCTTGTATCGAGAAAATCTTATTGATTTGATCATAGTGAAAAAACTTAGACTTTGCTAAGTATTTGACTGGATTCTTTATAGCTAGCTTCGACAATTCATCTTTTTTCCATTCTCGCCATTTCTTTGTATTTTTATTTCGTAACATATCCTTTGCATGAATAGGTTTTAGGTAATAATCTGCCCATACTTCCTGTAGTCGTTCCTTCGAAACATTCATAATCCAAGTATTATTCTCGATAAAGCACAATAAGGTGGGTATCTTATAAGATTTTGTCATATGAGTCAGTTCGATTTCTCCCAGAAATTCTTTAACTTCATTTTCTAACCATACTTCTTCTTCCTCTGTCAATTCATCAACTTCTTTTAAAAAACCAAGCCAACCATCTTTTACAGAAAATGGGTAAGCTCAATATCACAACCTTCAAAGATATCCACACGCGTTGGACGCCGGTCTAACTCAGCTTTAAGTCTATAGAACTCATCCTTCATTCTTTTTTGCAAGGGATCATGCTTTCGCATCTCATTGAACAAATCAATCAAGCGAAAATCGAAATTAACTTGGCAGCCATCAGGATATTGGATATCGGTATAACTTGTCGCTTTGCCTTTTTTCTCCTGCAAAGGATTTTCACCAGACAAAAGCATGGGAATATAATGGGCCCGCTTCATGCACTGAGAGACACTCGAATCATTTAATACCGATTGCCTCGCAGGAATATCATTCCCATGTAAATTCCATACTTTTACACAATTTCCTCCAATTTTCGTGTATTTATTTATTTCCATAGAAAAGTACCGCCACCTCAATAAAAAAGTTCGTCTAAACTAAATCTAGACGAACTTAACTAAACCTATTTAATTACTATAAAACCAACGATATATTTGAAATCTGTCAACTTCCATTATTGCCAGTGTCTTACCATAGTATTCACTTGCCAGGAACACCAAAATCTACCCATCGAAAAAGTATACGTCTGGCGGCACGGAAGTTTTCAAAGCACGAATATAACCCGTAAAGTGTTAGGCTAGAATAAATATTGAAAATCATCCGATATTTTTTTTGCAGTTTCTTTAACCTGAAGCACGATGACTTCGAATTTTTCCGGGGTCATTCTTGCCGTGGGCGTCGACATGCTGATTGCCGCCACGATTTTTTGGCCCACTCCGTAAATCGGAGCACCGACGCACACCAACCCCAACTGGTATTCCTCATCATCAACCGTGAATTGTTTGACCTTTGACTGTTGAATTTTTTCAAGCAATGCTTGCTTATCATTCAGAGTTTTCGGGGTATATGCCTCGAGTTTTTCCGGCAAGGCGGAAAGAATCGCGCTTTCCGACAAATCCAACAACAGACTTTGCCCTAAAGCCGAACAATGCAAGGGATAGCGAATTCCCGTCACTAAATTGGGTCGCAACACATGTATGGACTCTATCACCTCGATGTAGACAGCTCCGTCCCCATCTCGGATAGCGAGATTTATCGTTTCTCCGTACAATTCATTTAATGTCAGCATATGCTTGCGGGCCATTTCTTTCCATCGTATAAAAGTAGCAGCCTTGCTACATTGACTAATTATTTTAGGGGATAGGCGATACTTTTTATTCATCGGATTCTGATAAACATAGCCCGCAAATACCAACGTATTAAGAATCCGTTGCACCCCACTGTCAGGAAGGTCAACAGCTACGCCCAATTCCAAAACGCCATACTCCACTTGATCATTCTCGAATTTTTCAAAAATCGCAAGTCCTTTTATTAGAGCTTGAACAATTGCATTATTATTTTCTTTCTTCTTCATTCTATTTTACATCCATTCATCAATATGTTTTTTTCAATATAGGTATCCTAATCTAACCAAATTTTTACTCGAAATTCACATCACCGGAGCAATGCTCGAAGGCTTTGTGACACATTGAAGGTCACAAAAGCCGTTATTTCAGTTAGTATTTCTATATTCTATACTTAGATACTTTATATTTTACCTTTTAATACGCCTTAATTCAATCTATTCTTTTAAGTTGTATTATATGCGTAACTCGCAACTCATTCTATGCCATTACTCGCCCCAGGACGACAGTTTCCTCGATACAGATCGATAGCAAAAATGGAATAGAATATCTCGTTGCTTAATGAGTTTATCATTCATCTTTAAAAACTGTGCCGGCACATTATCGCGCCGGCACAGTTTACCTTTATACAAATGTTTATTATAGCGCCAACCGCTTATATGTTTCTAACCTATCTCTTGCATCTTTTTCTGCTTTAGCGAAGAGTGCCTGGGCAGTATCAGGGAACTGCCTTGCTAGGCTCGAATATCGCACCTCGCTCTTTAAGAAATCCTGAAAGCTTGCAGTCGGTTCCTTTGAATCCAGCGTGAATGGGTTGATACCCTGTTCCTTGAGTTGAGGGTTATAACGATACATAGACCAATAACCCGCCTCAACCGCTTTTTTTGTCTGCAGTTGGCTATAACGCATACCTCCCTGAATGCCGTGATTAACACAAGGTGCATAGGCGATTATCAGAGAGGGACCGGGGTATTTTTCAGCCTCAGAGATGGCCTTTAGCGTCTGTTTTTGATCAGCACCCATGGCAATTTGCGCAACATACACATAGCCGTAGGACATAGCCATAACGCCCAGATCCTTCTTACGAGTTTTCTTTCCACTGGACGAAAATTGGGCAACCGCGGCGGTCGGAGTTGCTTTGGATGACTGTCCGCCAGTATTGGAATAAACCTCAGTGTCAAATACTAGAACATTGATATCCTCCCCAGACGCCAAGACATGGTCAAGCCCGCCGTACCCAATGTCATATGCCCAGCCATCCCCGCCAAAGATCCATTGGGACCGTTTTACTAGGTAATCCCGGTGTTCGTAGATTTCGTTCAATAGCGTATCATTGCCTTTAATCTCTTTTAGGACGGAGATCAGACGGTTGGACCGTTCGCGTGTACCTTCCCCTTCGTCCATGTGGCTCAGCCAATCGGCCATGGCCTCTCGTAGTTGAGGTTCCCGTTCAATGGTCAACGATTCCTCTATCTTGCACTTCAACATTCGGCGAAGTTGAGTCACGCCGATGTGCATGCCGAACCCATATTCTGCATTGTCTTCAAACAGCGAGAATCCCCAAGCCGGACCGCAGCCTGCTGCGTTCACGGTATAGGACATGGACGGAGCGCTAGCACCCCATACCGTAGAGCAGCCTGCTGCATTGGAGATCATCATCCGATCGCCAACGAGCTGGGTGATCAGTTTCGCATAAGGCGTCTCTCCACAACCGCCACAGGCACCCGAAAATTCGAGTAATGGCTGAGCAAACTGGCTACCTTTAATGGTCAGTTTTTGTTTTGCCTCAATAGGCTTAGCCGAAATACTGGTAACAAACTCCCACCATTTTTCCCCCTGCGGAAGATGACTGGCCAACGGCTTCATTTCCAAGGCCTTTCCTTTGGCCGGACAGGTCTCGAAGCAGTTGCCGCAACCGGTGCAATCCAAGGGCGAAACAGCAAGGTGAAATTGCAATTCCGGATAGCCTGTCGCAGACTTTACGGCAAACCCTTCGGGCGCGGCGGACATCTCAGTGGTGTCGATTAATACAGGTCGAATGACGGCGTGGGGACAGACAAATGCACACTGATTGCATTGAATACATCGCTCTGGCAACCACTTCGGCACTTCGACAGCAACGCCTCGTTTCTCATAAGCAGTCGTGCCACTCGGGAAAGTCCCATCCTCCCTACCATTGAACATACTGACAGGCAAGTTGTCGCCCTCCTGACGGTTCATGGGAACGACGACCTCGTTAACAAAAGCAAGTAAATTTTCATGTGTTATGTCGCTTGAACAAGCGCAGGCGACGTGTTGGATTTCCGTTTCTTTATCCTCAGCGGTTTTCCAGGCTTCGGGCACATCGATTTTCACAAGCGCCTTCATGCCTTGATCTACAGCCTCATAATTCATTTCAATGACCTTCTGCCCCTGTTTACTGTAGTCTTTGGTTAATGACTCCTTCAAATACCCAATTGCGTCGCTAATTGGAATGATCTCTACAATCTTAAAAAATGCCGATTGCATAATCATGTTGATTCGTCCGCCCAGCCCGATATCTGAAGCGATCTTAACCGCATCAATGATATAGAACTGGATGGCATTTTGAGCGATAAACCGTTTCATGAAACCAGGCAGATTGGCTTCAAGTTCATTTGGGTCCCATTCACAGTTCAGTAGAAATTTTCCACCAGGCTTCAATCCTTTAAGAACATTATATTTATTGACGTAGGACTGGTTATGGCATGCAACGAAGTCTGCCTTGTTGATGAGATAGGAGGAGCGGATAGGAGAGCGTCCAAAGCGCAGGTGCGATACGGTAATCCCTCCGGACTTTTTCGCATCATAGGCAAAGTAGGCTTGGGCGTACATGTCGGTACGATCCCCAATAATCTTGATGGCACTTTTGTTGGCTCCTACCGTCCCATCCGCTCCCAAGCCCCAAAATTTGCAGCAGGTGGTGCCTTTCGGGGTGGTATCTATGTCTTTTTCATATTCTGGCAGAGAATTAAATGTTACATCATCTACTATGCTCACGGTAAAACCATTTCTCGAATTTTCAAGTTTGAGGTTTTCAAAGACGGCGGCAATATGTGCCGGAGTGAAGTCCTTCGAACCGAGGCCATAGCGGCCGCCCACGATGATCGGCATCTCCATTCTTCCGTAGAATGCGTTGCGTACATCAAGGTACAGCGGATCGCCCGCTGCTCCCGGTTCCTTTGTCCGATCAAGCACGGCGATTTTTTTGACGCTTGCCGGAATCGCCGCCAGGAAGTGTTCAATCGCAAACGGACGGTACAAGTGCACATCCACTAAGCCGACTTTTTCGCCGTTAAGATTCAGATAATCGATAGTTTCCCGGATGGCGTCACAGGCTGAACCCATAGCGATAATCACCCGATCAGCATCAGCCGCCCCATAGTAATTGAACAACTGATAGTTCCTGCCGGTTAACTGATTGATCTCCTGCATATAGGCCTCGACGATATTCGGTAACGGCTCGTAAAACTTGTTCACCGATTCGCGCGTCTGGAAATAGATGTCTGGATTCTGTGTCGTTCCTCGGATCACCGGATGGTTGGGGCTGAGTGCCCGATTGCGGAAAGCCTTAACGGCTTCAACATCGATCAGCCCTGCCAATTCATCATATTCTAGCACTTCAATCTTTTGAACTTCGTGACTTGTACGAAACCCATCAAAGAAATGGAGAAAGGGGATGCGGCTCCTGATTGCTGACAGATGGGCGACCGCTCCCAGATCCATTGCTTCCTGCACGTTAGTCGACGCTAAAAGAGCGAATCCGGTTTGACGAGTTGCCATGACATCCTGGTGGTCACCGAAGATACTTAAGGCATTGGACGCCAACGACCGGGCAGTGACATGAAAGACAGCGGGTAACAACTCACCAGCAATCTTGTACATATTGGGAATCTTGAGTAGAAGCCCCTGAGACGCCGTGTAAGTGGAAGACAGGGCGCCGGCCTGGAGAGAGCCATGCAGAGTCCCGGCCGCGCCACCTTCCGATTGCATCTGCACTACCCTGACAGGCTGACCAAATATATTCTTCTTCCCCAAGGCTGCCCACTCATCAACCAACTCCGCCATTGGAGAGGATGGTGTGATGGGATAGATGGCAGCCACGTCGGTAAACGCATAGGACACATAGGCTGCAGCAGTATTCCCATCCATCGTTTTCATTTTTCGTTTTAACATATCATTACCTTCCTTTCAACCTCACTTACTGAAATGAGCGAGGCATGAGCCAATCTCACTTGAACTTCCTGTATCGACTCATAAGTTTAATAAGGGACTACTTATTGCCGTTAACTATTAATTGGGTTTCAGAAAACCGACCACTTAGATATATTGCGGAAGGAAAATTGCTTATTTCATCCCCAAATGGACGTTGCAGCACTACTGTTAAGCACCCTTGCTGATTTCCTGTATCTTCTGAGCCGTTTTCTGTACGAGTTGGCAGATGACATAAGCAACAAAACAACCACCAAACACGCAAAGCCCTAGGAATACAAGGCCATAGATGAAATTGCCAGTGGAATCTTTTATCCAGCCGACAGCAAACGGACCGGCAAAACCTCCAAGATTGCCGATTGAATTAATGAGAGCGATACCTCCGGCCGCTGCCGTGCCAGTGAGGAACATCGGCGGTATCGTCCAAAATATCGGCATCGCAGCATAAAGACCGATGCTGGAGATTGAAAGGAATACTATAGTCATGACAGTGTTCCCGTTAAAGAATGAACTGCCCAGTAGCCCCACTGCTCCGAGAATCAAGGCAACGGTAAGATGCCATTTACGTTCTCGGTTGCGATCGGAACTGATACCCCAAAGCAGCATGCCAATACCTGCCGCTGTAAATGGAATGGCGGCAATAAAGCCAATCTGTAGGGTTGAAAGGCCGCCAATATTTTTCAGGATTTGTGGCAACCACATATTTATGCCATAAATTCCGATCTGCATTGTGAGATAAACGAATCCCAGCACCAAAACACGCGGGTGTACCAATGATTCAAGCAGACTATACTTGCGTACAGACTCTACGCTGGCCTTCTCCTCATCAATCTGAGTCTGAAGCCATACTCGTTCGGACGGTTCAAGCCATTTAGCATCAATGGGCTTGTCCGTTAGATAGAAAAGTGTGGCAATCCCCAAAATGACTGAGGGAATGCCTTCGAGAATGAACAGCCACTTCCATCCTTCAATCCCCATCCAATTATTGGAAAAAGTGAGAATCCAACCGGATAAAGGAGAGCCTATCAGCAGCGACACCGGTATTGCGAACATAAATCGGGAAACTATTAGTGCCCGATAGTTAGCCGGGAACCAGTAGGTAAGATACAGAATTATTCCCGGAAAAAATCCTGCTTCAGCGAGTCCTAGCAAGAAACGCATCAAGACAAAGCTTACCGTGCCTTCCACAAAGGCCATACATGCAGATAATATGCCCCAGCTTATCATTATCCTAGCTATCCAAATACGCGCCCCAAATTTTTGCATAGCAAGGTTGCTCGGAACCTCACACAGGAAATAGCCCAGAAAAAAAATTCCGGCACCCCAACCAAAAGCCGTTGCAGTTAAACCAATGTCCTTATTCATCGTCAATGCAGCGAAGCCGAGGTTCACACGGTCCAAGTAGCAAAAAAAGTACGCCAGCACAAGAAATGGGAGTAGTCGTAACATGACTTTTCGCATGACATTTTTTTCTAGAGTTTGATTGGCCAAAGCTTGTTTCGTCAATATTTTCACCCTTTCTATTTAGATACTTGTCGCTTGATCCTTTTTGCACTTTATTATAGTTAAAGCTATTGACATCTCCTCCTTACGTTGTCTCTGCATCTTTGCCACTTAGAATTTGGTGGCAGTTTCTCGCAGGCGTATCCATCTGCTCCGAAATATTCTGATATCACATTCTTGGAACAGTTGAAACCATCCGATACCATCATTGCCCTTTTTCTCAAAATAAATTTTTACGTCATTCCATTTTAAGCATCAA